>Ga0316217_10004160_pt1 | contig 15883 bp, 13 predicted proteins | sample 1anoAmetaG_FD_203633 | JGI IMG/M metagenome (GOLD analysis project Ga0316217, IMG submission 203633) | Freshwater microbial communities from Trout Bog Lake, Wisconsin, USA - 1anoA | ecosystem: Environmental > Aquatic > Freshwater > Lake > Hypolimnion/Profundal zone | place: USA: Wisconsin... | reverse complement strand
CAATGGGGCCGCGTTCAATTGAACGCGGAAATCATTAAACCTCCACTGTGTAAACCTAACTCAGGCTAGCTTCAATGGGGCCGCGTTCAATTGAACGCGGAAATGTGTTAGCCAAAATACTGCCCAGCGCGGCCACGCCGGCTTCAATGGGGCCGCGTTCAATTGAACGCGGAAATATCCGCTCTGCAACTGCTTGGCAGCCAACGGCTTAGGCAACGTTTGGCGCGGGGTGGCATATTTGCCATGCGCCAGGCGACCCAGGTCATCGGGAATTCGCACGTAAGTCTTTAATTGCCAAAGAGTTCGCGAGGTGGCCGGGGTTTGCACACCACGCCACCTCGCGCCGGCCAGGCTCAAAGGCCAGCCATCGATTTTGTCACCGCACACGCGCTGCCAGCTTCGCATACTATACCACCAGTGCCCGCGAGGTGACAGCAAAAGTTTTACCCAGGCATTCAATGCCGCCGTCCAGCGGATTGTGGGCCGGACCTAGATCAACTAGCAGCACTTGATCTTCGGTTTGGTGTATTTCGGCGGTCAAGTCTGCGCGAAGCTGGGCCAATTCGCGCGGATTGCACTGGCAGAAAAACACCGAAAACTGGGCATGATCGCCGCGCCCTTCCAGCATATCGAACACCTTGCCCCGGCGCTTATCGTCGGAGATATCGTAGGAAACCAGAAAATGACGGCGGGTGGTCATGGCAAGTTCTCAGTGAATCGCCTCGGCAATGCGATCCAGCAATGCGCAGCCGTTTTCAAATCGCAGATAAATGCGCCGACAGTCGGCGTCGGCCCAGGCGTCACATTCATGGGTGGAGGGCGGCATGGGGTTTTCTTTGAGCGGTTTGACATCCAATCGCTTGGGGTTGGGCTGGTCGGGGTTCAACAGGTAGCGGGCCAGGTCGTCGATGCGGGTGTTGAGGATTTCGAGTCGATCCGACGCAAGGGACAGGGCGTCACGCGTGAATTTCTCGGTGTAGATGATCTTCGCGGATGGCGAGTCCAACAACTTTGATTGGTAAATGGGGCGTTTGGCCTGATTCCAGACGATCTTTCCCCAAGGGCTTAGCTCGATCTGGCTATCGAGGCGATAGAGGAATAATTCAGGAATCGATTGCCGTTCGGGATGGTCGGATGGAAGCGTTTTGAGAACGTCCAGCAGGCGGAAGGTGGCCAGGTGGTCTTCAATCGCCTTCCTGGCGGATGCGTCCAGATCAATAGGAAGCTTGGGAATACGAAGGAGTTGGTTGCTGGATTCAAAAATATAGAGGATTTCGTCGCCATAGAACATGCCGAGCGTCTGCATAAAGCCCTGAAGGCTTTTGAAGCCACCGACCAGATTAAAGATGACGCGATATTGGCTTTGCCGATAGCCGGGTAAGGTTTGCGCCGCCCATTCCACCAGGTTTCCCAAACCTTCCTGGAAGTTGGCCAGATCGATGGTGTTCAGGTGGGTAGCGCATTGCAGTTGGGCGGCCGCGCCGAGCTGCTGGAGTTTTTCGGCAAGGATGATCGCCACCTGCTCGCCCAGCCAAGTGTCGGTGTGGATGAGAACATGGACATCGCGGTTGGGCAAAGGCGTTTGTCGCGCATAATAATTGACAATGCCGTTGAGTTCCGCCGACATCTTGCAGGCCAGAAGGTTGTCGGCGTTCAGCAGCGTGCCGCGGCGTTGTTCGATATGCCGGGCCAGACCCTTGCGGGCGTCCTTGGAGATATCTCCAAGGGCGTGGTTGGTGTGGCGTTGCAAGAGCTGACGGATGGTAAAGTCCATTTCATGATGGGGATCATTGGTCAGCAGGCTGGTGCCACAGGTCGTGACGAGAAGATTAGGCATGGTGAAATGCTCCTGAAAAGGCGATGGGCAAGGTTAGCCCGAAGGCTGGATGGATGATGTTAATATCGCGGGCGCGCAGTTGATCGGCGGTGGCGGCGGGCAATAGTTCGCGCATGGGGATGGCGCGGCCCAGCGAAGGTGTTGCCGGATCGCCGCGAAAACAAGCGCCGGGGCGAAAGAGAATGAGGGTGTTTTTGTGGACGTCGCGATCGCTCAGACCCAAGTCCGGGCCGAGTTTGCCGAATTTGGGGAAAACATCCCAATAACCCTCGGTGGGATCATTGGGGCCGGGTTGGAAAGTGGATAATGAGATCACACCGTTGGCCGCTGGTGGTGTAGCGTCAAGCTGCCGAGCAGCTTGCGGATCATCCAGCAGGTCAAACTGTCCCCGGCCGGTGGAAGTGTCGGCACCGAAGCCAGTCAGCGAAAGTTCGTGGAAAAGTTCAAGCAGCAAATCGGTTACCGACGAATCAATCATTCGGAAATAGACGCTGAAATAGTCATGGGCGTGTTTGGCATCAAGAAGCGTTTCGGGCCGCTGGAAGATGCCGCCGCCCTGCTCGGCGGCGAAAGTGGAATCGTCCAAACGGCTGAGCGTATTGTGCTGGCGGATACGATCGCAGAAAACATCTGAATCGGAAAGCAGGATATCGGCCGGAGGACATTGGCCGGCGCAGGCGGCTTCAAAGTGCCGGACATCAAGCCAGCGGGCGCGCTTGACAGCCTTCAGGTTGGTATCCGGCGGCCAGTCTGAAAGCCGCAGGTAAATGGGGAATGGCAGCAGTTCGCCGGGCAGGGCATCGGAAAGGACAAACGGGGGACGTCCGGCGAGCATGGGATCGATGAGCCGGCGGCGTAGAATGTCCTGGCCAAGCGTTCGCGCCGCCGTGGCCAGCAGCATGCCCGTGAGGGTGTCAGCCTGCCAAGGCGTTCGCCACGGGGCTGTGGGCTTGAGCTTAAGGCGGTAAAGGCCGGTCATTGCGTGCCTCCGGCCGGTTCGGTGGGAAATCTGAGGTGTGGGCGGCGCTTGGGCGTTTCAAGTTTTATGTCGGTGATTTCCAACTGGCCGTAGCCACGAGATGTTCCCGAGCCGATGCCGGTTTGGCACAAGAGGTCGAGGCCATCGTTGATGATTTCAAGGATCGCTTCGCGCCCGACGTGGGTTTTCTTCTCGGCCAGGTCGACGTAATTGAAGTCATTGTCAATGTCGTAAACATCAAAGTCGATACGCAACTGGAAGCGCGCGCCGGGGGCCACACGTTCGAGGGTTCGAGGGTGCATGGCAGTACCAGTCTGGCGGTTGCTGATGGATTCGGTCTTGAGTTCAAGGGTGAATTCTGAGCCGGGCATAAGCTGGGCGTCGTGGACACGAATACGTGTGGGGCCTTCCTGATGCTGGACATTTTTATGTGGACCGAAGACGCGGGCGATCGGACCGCTTGCAGAAGGTTCGTCGCGATATTTTCCACTGAAAAGGTCGTGCGACTTTTCGAGTGCGGATCGCATCTTGCCCTTAAGTGACGATCCCGGAATATAGGGCTTACCACTGGCAGGGTCTTTGATACAAGTCAGGTCGGTGCCACCGATTTGAAGCACGTCGTCGGACCCGCCGATGCGCGCGCCGCTGATGAGAGTAAGTGTGGCTGTAATCGTATGGGTTTCAATGCGTTTCATGGATCAATTCCTTTCCTTAGCGAGATAGAGCGAACCGAAGCCCACCAGGGCCTCAAAGTGCGGAAGAAAGCCTTTCAAAAAGTCGTTTTCGGTTTTGACAGCATCAACATTACGACGGATGAAACTGTAAAATAACGAGGGAATCTTCGGAGGTTGCTTGCCATAGGCATCAGCAGCCGCCGCCGCGAGAAACTCGAACTTGGGCCGAAGTTGTGGCCACGTCGCCGTCCCAGACCTTAATTGGGTTTCCAACCCGCGACAGTGCTGAAAAAACCGACGGAGTTGCCCCGTGGTCAACCCGGCGTCGGACATTTTTCGGATCAATGGCTCTACTTTCTCCGCGGCGACGAATTCCGATGCAAGATTGCGGTTTGCATCAAAGTACCCCGACTTGAGATAGTCCGGCCAATGATTGGCAACGGTGTCGTCGGCTTGCGAACGGTCGCGGCCTCCCATGCCGCTGAATCGTGGTGGCGGTGCGTCGGATCGAGGACGGACACCTCCGCCGCCTTGTGCGCCCTGTGGAAATCTACTCATACATTACTCCTTGTCTGACGGTGAACGTGTAGCCAGCATCGCGTAACGGATGATGGCGGGAAGATGCAAGATGATCGGATTGCTAGTGTTGCGGAACCCATCGAAGTCTTTTAGCACCCCATCGATCCACTGCCGCGCCGCCCCGGTTTTCGGCCAGTTGCGGGCGACGTGATAAGCAAGGCGTGAACTGGCCATGGCAGGGATAATGCCGGGGCCGCGCGCGTGGGCTTGGCCGCATTGAAGCAGTGCCAATTCCAGCACGGTGTGCAGCCAACCACGCTGGATTTCGCTGCTGGCCACCCAAATCCTCAGTTGTTTGCCGGCATTGATGATGGCCGCGTGGCAGTCCCACCGCCACACCTCGCCCAGCGCGGCGAATTGGTCCTTCGGGCCGGCCTTGGCCGTTTCCAGCAAGTCCTCGGCCTGCCGGGCCGCCAGGTGGATGGGGAATTTCGGCTTGATGATCGCGCAGCCGGCACTGAGGGTCAGCCGGTCGGAAGTGAACTCGTCCGTGAACCGCTTGCGGACATGGGCGGCGAAATCGATGATCGTATCCCACGGCCCAACCAGCAGCAGGTCGTCCCCGCCGGCAAAGACGGTGTAGATGTTGTTCCAACGCGAACCGGCCGCAACCATTTCCCGCCCGAGCGTTTGGCCGAAGAAAGTGTCGAGTTTCTGGCTAAATTGCGTGAGCGGCGCGAATGTTTGCGAACTGCCAAGGCGCTTACGGATGGCGTCGCCGAGCGAGTCCGCATCGGCCTTGAGTACGCCAAGCATCGGCGCGCCGGTTGATCGCCGTGCCAGATCGACGAATTCGACCAGTGAGCCATCGGGGTGGCGCGGGGTGTGCCGGGCGATCCTGTCGAGCAAGAGCCATGATCGTCCAGTTCGCGGCTGTCCGGGTTGCCGGGAAGTACACTGAAGCGCAACCCCGGGGGGCCATTCGGGGTCGGCGGTTTCGGCGACAAACTCGATCGTCGTCGCGTTCTTAAGTTGATTGCCCATGGCCACATCGCAGTCGCTCTCCCCTTTGAGATCGAAACTCGCCGGTACGACCAGCGGACGCGCAGCCCTGGACACGCTGGCCCACGCTTGCAGCTTGCCACGCTGAAGTACCGTGCTGGCCGCATGGATACGCTCGGCCGCGGTGCCGAGGCTATCGTCGGCGACAATCGTGCATCTTAGCCGGCCATGCGTGTGATTAAGCAGCCAGATTTCGATATCGGCGCGGATGGGATCAAGTCGGTCGTCGATCGAGGCCGCTCCCGTTGCCTCGATGGCGAACTTGCCCGCGGCGCAGTAGAGCAGCCGTTCGGCCTCGGGCAGGTCCAGCGACCAAAGCACTCGCCGCGCGATGCACTCGGCGATCAGTTGTAATCGCAACGAGCGGAAGCGCAGCGTGGCCGCCTGCTTACCGCCGCTTTCGCGAACATCGAACAGGAAATCTTGAATTCCCGATAGGTCGCCGAGTATGAGCATCACCATTCCCTCTCAAGCAAATAACATAATGCGGTCAGGTGCTATAAGCAACTTCAATCCTCACTTGGTAACATCACATGGTCATCGCGTGGTGACTCCCGTGTAACTTGGCAGCTCGCCGCGGAACCACCGGGAAAGCAAGCGTGCCTGCAATCGAATGATGGTTCGCCATGAACAGCGATAATCAAAAATCGGATGGGTGATGAGTTGATCCAGCCGGGATTCATAAGCGCGAATAAAGGCTTTGCGCCCATCGGGCTTGAGAAGGCAGGCGGATGCACTGGTCTCAAAACTGGATTTCTGCACCATGCCGGTGTTGATAGCGGAGATAACCGCAGAATCAACGATGGCCGGTCGGAATGGTTCCATGATATCCAGTGCCAGCGCCGGCCGGCCGTGCCGGGGCTGGTGGTAAAGTCCCCAGTAGGGATCCAGCCCTTCGGTTAATAGGGCGACGGTGCATTCTTTGGCAAGCATGGCGTAGCCGAAAGAGAGCATCGCATTAACCGGGTCTTTGGGCGGGCGGCGGTTGCGGGTGGCAAAATCCCATTGCGAATCAAAATCGCGCGGCTTCAGCAGGGTTGAAAACCGGCTGAAATAGATGGCGGCAATCGAGCCTTCCAAGCCCAGCAAGGTCTGCAGCGAATCACACTTGGGAATCTGCGCGGCAATGGAATCAATATCCCGTACGGCACGATCGGTGGCGGCATCGGCCGGGCCGTTGCGGCGTAACAGCGTACGCTGGTTCTCCGCCTTCTGACCCACCACGTTGCGGGCAAACAGCAGGCACTGCTTGGCATCGGCCGCCACCCGAAACTGCGCCGCCCGATCAAACGCATTACGCAGATAAATGCCGTTGGCAATGCCATAAAACCAATGTCCCATGCTCAAGTAAACCACCGGGATCGATGCTTCCAAAAGCACCTGCACCGCCTGCGTGCTCACTTGAATGTTGCCGCATAAAACCAGTTGGCTGACATCCTGCAATTTGGCGCTAGCCAGTTCTTCGCCGGATTTTTTCACGATGATCCGCTGCTTGCTGACGCCGACATACGCGCCCTGCTCCTGCACGTATAGCGGCGAGGCATCATCCCGCACCGGATATAGCCGGCGCAGGGGATGGCCATCGCTAGGCACATCGGCAAAGGGATCGGCCGGACAATTCAACAGCGCGTTGGTCTCATCCGGCAAACAGATGCCCGCCAGCGAACACCCATTGCATTTCGGGCTGTCCTCCAGCGGTGGCGGCAAAGCCGTGGCTAAAACCGCCTGCCGTGCCTCGGCCAATAGCTGGCGGGTAATCGTTTCCAGTTCTTCGGTGAAATCGATGCGTACCCGCGTGCGCGATCCGGCAAAATAGAGCATCCCGTGATCGCAGCGATACCCGTGCTCGCGCAAGAGCAATCCCTGGGCCATTAGTTGCACTCGCTCTGGCTGCCAGGATCGCTCAACATTTTCCGGCACTCGCCCACGTTTGGTTTCCACCGGAATAGCCAGATCGCCCTCCGTGGAAACCAAATCAAGTTTGGCCGATAGGCCCAGCAAATCGGACGATAATGGCACCGACCGCGCGATCACCGGTGGATCATCGCCAGTCGGTTCGGAATGATCTTTGGCTTGCTCAGCATCCTTCGCATCGGGTGCTTCCGGTAACAGATGATCCAATTCGTCAACGCGCCGATGCGCAAAGCGGCCTTCAACGGTAAATTCGTTGTCCTCCCAGCGGCCTTCAACGTGCATGAAATGAAATAGCCGCGGGCAGTAGGCATACTCGTTGAGCATGCGTAGGGGGAGAAGATCGGAGGATGGATCAAGTGCTTCCGACATCAGATAGCACGGGCTGGTGTAAAGTTGGTCCGCGGGTTGCTAGAGCCAACTTTGATGCGCGTCGATTCGTAGATTTGACAAATTCCTCTGGCGGCTAGCCTTGTCTTTGCGTCGCCGTCAGTATCGCACATCCAAATATCTTCAACAGCCACTATTGTACTCACGACTGACTGTGATATCGCATTGTTCCAGATTGGCCAACGAAACCGACGGCCGGATCGTGATGGCTTGCTGAAACCGGTGGTAGCGAGTGTCTTACCGACCATTGTGGATTGGAAGAACGGATATGCCTCGATAGCAAGTCGGTTTGCCCCCAGCATGTTTCCCTGCCTTTTCCGAGTTGCATCTGTTGTTGGAGCATCCCATTGGTGGGCATGGCGCCGGTCATCTTGGGGATCAAGTCGTAACGACTGGTTTTCCATTGCATCGGCGTAGTCCCACCGTTCCACCAGTGCTCGCTTGAGGTGCCCGGGTGTGCAGCGTGCAATGATCGCCTCGATGTTTTTGATGAAATAGTCGGTTCGGGCCGCGCGGAACGGATTGTCACTTATGCCGTCATCATCTGGAGGAGCGGCGTCGGAACCAATTGCGGAGGTATAATCGCAGGCGATTCTATTTGAAATCGCGAGATCAATGGCGTGAAAGTGGGCGGTAACTTGGTCTGCCTGTTTAGAAAGCCAAGCATGCCATTGCAACACCGGATGAGTGCTGGATTGACCACAAACACGATTCGTTAGTACATCTACCAGATATTTGGCCTCCTGCCCAGACCAAACACGTGGTCGCCACGCGCCGTCGGCTTGTTGCCAACCCATGCGTACTGTCTCATCAGGCAGTGCCAGGGTGAGCGTTCGCAATGTTCCCAGGGCGGCAAGAAAGGCGAGCGGGTTGGCACCGTCCAGGCCGATTAGCAGAAGACTGTTGGCAGTGGTGTTCACTTTGATCCCTCCTGTTCGGCGGCACTGGCCTGTTGATCAGCCAGACGAAGCACCGATTCTAGGTACGCCAACCCCCACCAGCCAAATCGACGGGTTAAAGTCCAAAACCGCTCGGCAATACCAGAGTCGATACGATGGGACGGAATTAACTTACGTCGGTCGTCAGTTGTCAGCGTTAGGTTATTCACGGTGACTTCAGCTACATCTTCAGCTAGCGCGTCGACCACGACCGGCGCAAATGGTCTTGCCTGGCCGTGATGGGCGGCGATGACATGCAACAGCAAATCACCATCGACAGACGGATCGACAAGATGCTGGCGGAAGTGTTCCACCACCTGAACCGAAAGCATTTCGTGACGGAATCCAACGGGAAGTTGTGCGCGACTGAACTGCACCTGACGCTCATCACGCGATAAGTTCATCTGCCCACTTTTGCCCAGCAATACCGGCCGAAGCGCGGCCTCCTCCGGCGTGGAGCCAAGCAGCATCGCCTGAAAACGAATGTCGGCCTTGCCCACATCATGTAAATCCGCGGCACGATGGATACTGGCAGCTACCCCGTTCAGGTGGAATTTCGGCAATGCTTGATCAAGAGCGTCCACAACGTGCCGGGTATGATCTGCAAGCGTGATCGGCTGGCCGATATCGGTCAGCGCATCGTCATCATCTTCGCAAGTTGACGGGGCAAGATCTTTGTCGGCGGGAAGCAGCGATCGGAATCGCAACATCAATCCACCGATCTTTCCGGCGGCATCGCGGTAAAACGTCTCATCAAAACCAGCAGACTTTTCAATGCCGAGTAATTCGCGGATTCGGGCCTTCGTCAAAGTCTCGATTTCACCCGTGGCGTATTTCAAAAGTGCTGCTGGAACATCATGCCGATTGAGTGCAGGATGAATCCGCACAACCCGGAGCCTGTGGGCTTTGGCGGTAGATTCTTCGGCCTGATCAAATCCGATGCCATCAGGAATATGACCAAGAATGTTCCAGTTTGCATCGCTGGTGGAGAAAACAATGGTGTCGCCGGGTCGAATATCGTTGGGATTAGAAGTGGTTAAGCTTCCATTGTTCCCTCTCCAAATCAGTACATGGTGCGACGATTCCGCCGTCTGGTGATCTTCTTCGGATTGAATCGCGACATCGGCATCGACCACGGCATTCGGACTTTGTTGCATCCAATGCCGCAACGATCGCAACGGCACGGTCATGCATTCAGGTGAGGTGGGCGGAAGCATGCTGACGATTTGCGGCCATAGGCCCAGGTCGTCGCCAAGATCGGCACGCCAACAAACCTGGACTTCGAGGTTGTCACGTTGGGGGCCGTGAATGAAATAAGATACGTCCGGACTTGGTATCGGCTGCGGTGCAGTTTGGCACAACGCATCCAGATGCGCGGGCAGCAGAACCGCTGCATCCGGCGCTGGGGCAAGAAGCGCTGCCCGGTCAGTTTCCGGCACAGTATCCCAAATAACCTTGAAGGCACTAATGCCAAGATCGACGGCATCGCCATTTTGCTTAACCAGCCAGTCCCAGGTGTTTTTCAGGGCATGACCATAAACGGGATCTTCGTCCTTCAGCGTGGCATCGGTCGTAACAATGGCAGCTCTTGCTTCGATCTTCCGGCCTTTCCGGTTCAACCGGCCGAAACGCTGCCGCAGCGCATCAATCGATGCGCATTCCGTGATCAGCGCATCAAAGTCATAATCAGCCCCCACTTCCAGGCATTGTGTTGCCACGACGAAGCAGGGTCTTGGCAATACCGCCGGGCGTTCGGGGCCGACGATTCCGCGTAGTTGCTTGGTCAGTTCATCGCGATCAAGTGGCCGCATCCGCCCGATGACAAGATGGATGTCGGCATCGCGCGTTCCATTTTCCCGAAGGGGAAATTTCGCCAGCAGGCTTGCGTGGGTATCACGGGCTGTTTGGACGCGGTTGACAATAATGCCAATGGCCTTGTGGGTATCGCTTACGCAACCGGCAGCGCGACTGACGATTTCATCAACAACTGACTTTCGGCCGCCAAGTTTTATCAATTTCGCCAATTTGGAAACCTGTTGCCGTTCCTTCAGCTTGGGATGGGTTAGGTCATTTTGATCCAAGATGAACCGATCTTTTTCTTTTAATTCACCCGTCGGCGTGGCGGTCATCTGCATAAAACACATTGGCGGAGCGGTATGATCCTGCGAACGATACTTCTCAATTCGCTGAAGTGTTTGCGCAAAGGCGCGAGTAACGTGGGCTTCATCAAGCAGAAGCAGGCTGTCGCAGGCGGTCAAAGCGGCGTGAACCGGTTGCATTGACGCGGAAACTCCATAGCCACGAAAAAGTAGACGTGAGCCAAGCTGATCGGCAGTCGTCGCGACGATAATCGGTTGGGTAAGACTTCGTGCCCAGCGGCGATCCCGATAAATCCCCCCACGCAATTCAGCAACATCCAAGGGGATTTGGGGATCACTGCCGACTTCACGCAGGGCATCTGCAACACGTTTGATAATTCCATCGCTGGCATCGCGCAGCGTCCTGGCCAGTTTAACGGCGCGTTCGAAAGCTTCGTCAACGATCACACGCCGGTTGACCGCAAAGAAAACACGCCTTCCCACGGTACGCTTGTGCGTTGGCCGATCAGCCTGACACGCCAGTACAAAAACCGCCACGTCAATCGTACTGGTCTTGCCGCTGGCCGTCGGCAAGTCAATGCACTTGGGCCAACCCTGGTTACAAACTTGTTTGGCCAGTCGGCTTTGCCAGGGAAATGGGTCGTAGCCGTAAACTGCACTAAAGAACGTGCCAAAATCCTGAATGCCAACACTCATGATGCTTCCCCCGAAACAAAGGGCCTGCAAATCCCATAGCCACGAAACCGCCCGGCACCCAACAGAATAGGCCCCTGCACTGCGGCGCTGAACTCGATCTCGACATGCACTTGGAATGTTCCAGACCGTAGCACTGGAAATCCACCTTGTCCAGGCATGGCGCGCAAAGAACCCTGAAAGAACGGTGTCTTCTCAACGCGTACGCCGATGGGTTCCGGCAGGCCAATATTTGTGCAAGACTTGGCGATAATACCCGACACTTCTTTTCGCCAATCCAGCGGCGCTTTCACGCGATCCGACTTTGGCATTCGATCAAGCACTATTGGCGTAACCGATGCCCAGATTGTGTCGAGATGTGTCCATGTGGTTGGTCGCAAGTTGTGCTTCAGCGAAAAAGACGCATCGCGCTCCAACCACAATTCCCCGGCACTGCCCAGCGTCAGCTTCAGTTTCTTGGGCTGGTTGGTTTTGGCATCAAATAGCACCGGACTAAGCACTTTGGCCCGCTCGCGCATTGGCACGGCACGGGGCAAGACAATCGCAATTCCCATTAAATGGCCGTCTGCATATTGGCGGCCAATGAACGGCAGCGGAACTAATGCCAAGTGCCCTTGTCCGGTAGCCAGCTTGGCACCACTGGTTCCGTCATGGCCGCTTAACCAGTCTGGCACCGGCTGTACGCCTGATTCCTTGAATAGCAGATTGCGCAGCGCGTTGGTGACAAGCAGTGTTGATTCCAGGCCAAAACTGCCGGGGCTGTCATCCGATTCCCGTAAAACGATCAGTTGCGGATCGAACGAAGAGTGCAGCATATCCGGTGTCAGGCTGCTGACGGGAACATAACCGCTGCTAAGTGAAATCACCGGCCGTTGCGAGATTGGTTTTCCATGTGGAAATCGTTGATCCATCTCCAGCTGAAGCTGCTTTTTCACCTTGCCTTTTGCTTCGTCAATCCGCTGTTCCAACTCCGCGTAGGCGGCAATATTGTTGGCATTGAATGCCTGTTCAAGCCGAGAAACCATCCCCTCACCGGCAACCCGCAGGTGATTGCCAATCGCATGCTCGTCGGGCTTATGTGTAATGGCATGTGATTCATCGCTGCGTTCAATCCTGACCCAAACAAGTGACGAAGAGTGTCCGATCCGTGTAACTTTGCGACACACGGCTTCAAGGGCGTGCAGGTGCAACTGAATGTTGTCAGAATCAGTTGCCCAGACAAGCCGAATTGGCGCATCGCCGACATAAACACGCGGGAAACATCGTTCCTGCTTGTTAGTTCTGTAGGCTGGCATAATGCACACAGCATCTTTGACTGCTTTTGTGCTCAATTCTCCAGGCCTGTTTGGAATTGTGTAGTCATTGGGGGGTACATACGTCTTTAACACATCCCGTGGAAAAGCATCCGGCAACGATAGTTCCGGTGATGGAAGTGATGCCAACCATTCCAAAGCAGTTCGCTCCGCCTGCTTATCTTCTGGTGAAGCGTCTGTCTCGAAGTGTGCGGCCGCCAGCGCCATGAAAACGCGTGCCGGATGCGGTGGCCATTCTGGTTTTTCGCGGTTGACTGGATCGGTGGCAACGGCATAACCGGTCAGGTATTCGATCACAATCGTAAAATGGCTCATCCTTCGCCCCCTTCCGGCGCGGACGCGGCAATCGTCTGACTGCGGCGAACCAACTCGATCAGATCATCTGACGGTTTAAGCACCAAAGGCTTGTCCTGCCACGGCAAGCCGATTTCCTTGGCGGCGTCCACGGCAGCGTTATAGATATCGATTGCCTGGGCGGAACTGAGTGTCACGGACGTTGGTTTGCCGGGTATTTCCAGCAATTCAAATTTAAGCGTGTCTTCCGGGAAAAGCAGGCAACGGGAACGCAGATCGAACCCACGCTCGGCAGCCAAGGTCAACCCGACCAACGCCAGCGAAGCGAGCACCGTACGTGCAGCGTCATCCACTTTGGGATCAAGTTTGCCATTAAGCGGGAAACGCAGTCGCCGCAGCTGCGGCAGGGATAGAACCGCCGTATGCTCGGCATGGGAAATCGTCACGCCGCCAGCGGCAATTTCACCCTGTCTGGCTGCCTTACCAGCAAAAGGATCACGTCCTTCAGCGCCTTTTTGATATTTTGAAAATGACGGCGGAATGTTACTGTGTCCAATATCGGACGGATTTACCGCGCCTTTCTCGCCTTTATTCGCGAATCGCCAGTTGCCGTTGCCCTCATTGATCACCTGTACTTGCGATCGAGTATCCAGCGGATCAATCCTACTTCCGGTGCGCACCCCATAGACAGCGCCAATTCCTACGATTTCGGAAACAATTGCTCGGGCAAACTTGGCCCCAATTCCGGCCCTATCCGGTGATCCCCACATGCCCAGAATTAGTGCGGTCGGACATTGTTCAAAAATCGCGGTAGCATTTGCGAGGGTTGAGGCACCCCAGTTCCTGGCATATTCCGAATCCTTAAACCTTACGCCCTTAGAGGCTTCGCTATCACGCAGGATCGCATCGACCAAGCGGTGGGGAACGGTAAGACTCGTGATTCGCTCACTAATTGGCTTACCAAGTCGCGCGTTGGCCTCCGTGAAATCTACTACGATTAAAGGCAGCTTAATCTGGCCGCGATCCACGGCATCCTGCAAGGCATCTTCCATGCGATTTGCCTGGCTTTGCACTGAATCAAGCAAGACGCAGTCAACCGGATCGGTCCGATCGGGCAGTCGCCGCTGTTCGGTCGCGTAGACCCCACCGGAATGCGTGGGTGGAAACACCTTTGTTCCTGTGCCGGCCGCCGGTTGCAGCACCGATTTACAGCGGATCGCGGCAGCGTGTCCAGCAATCGCCTCTTTCAGCAAGGCGTAGGTCAATGGTTTTGTTTCGGTCTCACTCATGAGGTTTGCGTCCTTTCCATTTGAAAAAGTGGTTTGCTCCCAGCATCATCGGCCCCAGCCACGCGGCATAAGGCGTTTTTCCTTGGTGTTCTGCCCACTGCGTTGGCGATAAGGCAAATCAATAATCGTTGGAAGTTGGTCGTGCAGTGTGAATCTTTGGTAAAGCCGATTCTGCCACATCAGTGGCGGATTGCCCGTTCGTGCTTGAAATGCGGTCTCAAATAAATCCTGCTTCACTTGTCACCCTTCCCGGCCAAATTGCTACCGCGATACAGTCTTTCAAAAATAGCGCCGTCTGTCCAATTTATCGCATCCATCCAACACCTCATACTGTTTCAGTGTGCTCATGCGCACTTCATTTGGCAAGACGTTAGCGGATGCCACTGACGGCCTAGTGTCAGCCATCCTGCGGCAGGGAAAATATTTTTGCCGCGGCAACAATTTAAGCATCTGGCGGCATCAAGCCATTCCTGGGGCCACCACCGGCATGGGTTACGCCGGTGTTGCTGCCAACTCGTGCAAGCCCAATACCTCGCCAAAAAATGTAGCCCCGGATGGGGAGGTCCGGGGCTTTGCTCCGATTGGAGCATGTCCATGGGGATGCATGGACGGTTGAGGGCTTCATTATCTGCCACCATCATAAACAATCGATTTGTTGAATCAAGAACGAACTCGCACATTACGGGTTGACCTGAACCCGCCCATACCGCGTCTGAATTTTCACCCAAATCGTGGCATAATCAGTGGCACCGATGCTTACCCATCGGGCCATCGGTTTTTCACTTCACACCACACAATCCACCGTCATTCAATGCCCTTTGGGCAAAGGAGATTTCATCATGCCACTGTCCATCAATGTCGGCTTGAGCCGCAAGGCCAGCCGTGATTACCAGTCCACCGGCGTATCGATCAATGTCACCGCGGAGTTGGATCAGGCCCTGTTGGCCAAGCCAGACGAACTTCAGCAGCAGGTCGGCAACTTGTACGCCCAGGCCGAAGCCGCTTTGGATCGGCAAGCCCAGAACATGGGCACCCCGGAATCTTCCCAGCGCCACGATCAGAACGCTGGCCAGCGCCGCAACAACGGCAATGGCAACGGCTATGCCAACGCTGGCCGCCGTAACAACGGCAACGCCAGCCCGGCCACTCAAAGCCAGCGCCGCGCCATTGACGCCATCGCCCGGCGGGTCGGCGTCGATCCCGCCCTGGAAGCCCAGGACATCATCGGCGTGCCACTGGATGATCTATCCCTGCGCCAGGCATCGGAATTGATCGATCACCTCAAGGCCTTGGAACCCGTCGGCAACGGCCGCAACGGGAACGGCCGCCGCTGATTGCCCCTGCCGACATGCCACCAGCCGTGGCGTTGGCGTTAAGCGGGTGTAAAATCGCGGCCGAAAGCCGCTTGACCACAAGGAGTTCAGCCATGCAGAAAATCGAAGTCGTGCTCGTTAAAGGCAAGGAAACCAAGGGCACCTACGTCTACGAGGAAGAACTGGGCGAAGGCGGCAAGCCGCCGGTGCTCAAGTCCCAGTACATTCAACGGTGGGCCTTGGGCAGCAATCCGCCGGCCAAGATCAAGGTGACCATCGAAGCCATCTGATCCCACGGCCGGTTATCCCGCCCACCACCGTTTCCCTCAACCCCACACCCAATAGCTAAGGAGAAAAACCATGACCACTTTGGCCGTGGAGCGGCGGGCTTCTGCGCCCGCCAGGCCTCCACCGCAGCGTCAACCCAACCAGGTGGCGCTGCAAATCACCGGCAGGAACTACGTCAGCTACAGCCAGCTTTCGGCCATGCGCGCCTGCCCCAGAGCTTTTGCCTACACCTACGTCGAAAAGGCCCCCCGCGATCACCTGCCGTGCAGTTTGATCCTCGGTGG
>Ga0316217_10004159_pt1 | contig 15885 bp, 13 predicted proteins | sample 1anoAmetaG_FD_203633 | JGI IMG/M metagenome (GOLD analysis project Ga0316217, IMG submission 203633) | Freshwater microbial communities from Trout Bog Lake, Wisconsin, USA - 1anoA | ecosystem: Environmental > Aquatic > Freshwater > Lake > Hypolimnion/Profundal zone | place: USA: Wisconsin... | reverse complement strand
TACATCAACCTGTCGACACCTTGGCCGCCAACTGTTAAGGGCAGCCCCTTGGCCTCGCGCTCCAGGAGATGACGGATTATCCGCTCCCGCGTCCATTGGTTTCGCATGGCTATCCTCGTGCATCCGCAATAATGGCTTCAAACCGCGTCACGATCTCAGGGTAGTGCTGGTCCAGATGTTCCCGGATCCGGGCGTTGCTCAGCAGCGAGCGGGCGTAGATCGCCAGGCGCAGCAGGTCGACGGTGTATTGCTTGTAGAGCTGGGAGTAGAAGTCGTGCTTCTGCTCGGCCTCCGAGAGTTTCTTGAGCAGATCGTTCTTCTTCTGGGTGGTCTTGTCCCAGGGATTGTTCTTACGGCCCCGGCTTTCGCGCTGGTTGAGAGGAGTCTTAACCACCAGCGTTCGCGCAAAGGTGGTGCTGTAATCGTCATAGGCGTCCAGCTGTTGGAGAATCTCCTTCTGACGCGGAGGCTTGGCGTGCGTGAACTCCTTGGCGCACGCGCGGTTGATCTTGCCCGAGTCGAAAGCTGTCGCTACGTCGGGGTGAAGCTGCTTGAGCAGCGTCTTCTTCAGGCGGTGCGCCAGGCATGAGATACCCAGTGCGGCGGCGATGGCCGCTTCATCGACCTCGCCGAGGGATTTTTCGATCATCCGATGCTCTTGCACCGGCGAGACCCGGTTGACCATGCGGTTGCTGGTGAAAGCCTCGCGATGTTTGCCCAGGATGCAGGGGACCACCTCCACGCCCAACTCCACCAGGGCCCGGTAACACTGAACGCCGTCGAGGATGACGTAGTCCTCGCCCTCGGGGAATATCACCAACGGCTCGAGGAGTCCCACGGCCTTGATGCTGGCAATGATACGGTCGTGTTCGCGCTTGGTGATCGTCCGGTCGCGTAGCGGCCGCAACCTTTTGACCGGAACGTCCAGGCCTACAGAGTCCTTCATAAGATCAGCTTCATTCATGAGTTAGTCCCTTCCTGCGGCTGCGCATGGGCGGCCACGTTGTATTTGCCGGTGAGTTCGGGCCGCGTATCAAGCTTTTCGGTCGCCAGGAGTTGCATGAACGCCTGGTCTTGCCACAGCGTCTCCAGCCCGTCCAAGAGCATGTAGAGCCGGCTTTCCTTGCCCTGGGCTTCCCGGGCAAAGGAATCCTTGGCCTCCGTGGCCGTGGCGATGTCTTCAGTTAGCGCTGCGACCGTGTACTCCACCGGGCCGGACCCTTTGCGTTTACGCCGGTCGATCCTGGCGTTGATGATGGCCCGGGCGCGGGCGAAGTTGTTACTGTTGACGATGCCTTGGTCGAAAGCGTCCATGAGCACGTTCTGGATCGTCGCATCGTCAGCCTGGGCAACCAACACGGCGAACGAAATAGGGAACACGTCCTGCTCGACGCCCTGGATCAGGCGGTCCTCGCCGTTTTCCACCAGCCGGATGTACTGGCGAATGTATTCCACGCTCCGGCAGGCGATCTTGGCGATCCTGTCATACTCCCACCCCTCATCGTGCAAGGCTTTGAGTTCCCGCGCAAAATACATCGTGCCCGGGCGCGTGCGGGCCAGGTTCTCCACCAGCGATTCCAGATAGGCTTGTTTGCGGCTGCAAGTCACCACCTCAGCGCGGATGTGGGTCTTGCCCAGACGCTGGTGAGCGATCAGGCGCCCCTCGCCGCAGATCAGTTCATAGAACCCATCCTTGGCCAGGAACTTGTCGTTGACGCGGATGTCCTTGATCTGTCCGATGGCGTCGATGCTCTGGACGTTGAGGGCGAACTGACCCTCGTCGCGAGTGCGGGAGTTTATCACCCGTATCTTGTCAATAGGGATCATCTCCCGCCGTCGGTCTTTCATCAGCCTGATCAATGCATGTGCCATGTTATGACCTCGCAAGGTTGAAGATGAATTCCAGCCCGGTGTGCCCGTACATGTCCAACCGCGATTCGGAGGTGCCAAACACGCGGATGCCCTGGTCGCGCACCAATAAACGTGGCAGGGCCACGTACCCCAGGATCTGCGGCCCTTCGCTCGACGACACCGGCACGCCCAGCGTGATGTCAACCACGCCGCGCAGGTCCGGCCGGAAATACCAGTATTGGCTGTAGCCATACGGCACGGGCACCGAAGGCTGGATGAGAACCGTGAACTTGCCGTTGACCACCAGGAAGTCGTCGTAACTGTCAACCTGCTCGACCGCCTTGCGCAGCAATACCTCAACTTGGGCGCGGACCTCACCTGCGGCCGTGCGAAAGAGTTGCTGGTAGGCGGCGTCCAGGGACCTGAAATGGGTGTTGTAGGTGGAGGTCGACGGGGCCAGTTCGTCAGCGCTCACCAGCGAAGGGCGCATAAAGCCGTGTTCGCGGTGCAGACGCTCGAGGTGTTGGAGCATGGTTTCCGGGGCATAGCGGAGCGCCGCCTGGGCCAGAGCGGCTTGGGCGCGGTCGAAGATGGCCTGGTCGACTAGGGGATCGATCGCGCCGGCTGTCCTGATCCATTGGTCGACCGGATTGCGTTTCGTCGGCGTCTTGAGCTTGCTGCTGGTCTTGTTATAGACCAAGGTGCCGGCATACATGATGTTGGTGAGGATGCGCCGCACCTTGCCAATGTTCCATAACCCGCCCATGGCCGAACGCGAGCCATCGGCATTGAGCCGCTCGGCGATCTTCGCCATCGGACAATGGTGTTCGATGAATTCCTCAAAGATGCGGCGGACGGTTGTGACCTGGTCCTCCGGCCCCAGGGTCAGCGTGACACGTTGGTTGGAGATGCTCTTCTTCTGGCCGTGGGCCAGGACATGCAGGCGGCGGCGGGCTTCGTCCAGCAGCAGCCGGTCCATGCCGTAGGGTGGTTTTCCGCCAGGCCAGTAGCCTTGTTGGGCGACCCTGATGCATCCGTGGTAGACCTTGACGCTCAGTTCCTTGCTCTGTTGGGCGGCGCGGAAACGCTCGAACTGAACGTAAACCGGATAGAGCGGGTCGTCGGGGCGGGGCATCCCCAGCGTGGTATAGATGACCTCCTTGCCGTGTTTCTTGACTTCGTTGCAGTAGGTCGCCGACAGGTCGATGTCCTGGAATCGCCCCCAGCGACTCACGTCGAGGCAGAGCACGAAGTCAAAGTCCTTCCGCTTCTTAACCCAGTTGTCGAGCATGTCATTGAAGCCATCGCGCCCTTCGGCGGTGAGGCCGGACTTCCCGCGATCGGCGAACTCCTGAATAATGTCGACGCCGTTCTCCTTGGCCCACTTCTGGACCAGTTCCTGTTGGATCGCGACGGAGTTCTCCTGGCGATCCTTGGCCGAGTGCCGGTAGTACGCCACGCCGCGAAAGCGTGGCGCTGCCGCCGCTGCGGCTGGTTCTTCCTTGGCCCACCAGGGGCGTTTGCTACTATTGCTCATCGCATCCTCGCTGTCTGTGATTCGGCGTCGCTGACCGTAATGCTGGGGTTGCCGCCGCCGGCAACGCGCCGGCGACGGCCGGAACCTCAGTGGTCGCCAGGGAGTATGCGCTATGCCTGTGACGTTCGGTGAGACATTGCTGTGACGTTCCTGTGACGTGGGGCTCCAGTCAGGTCCAGCATGTAGCGGCCGTGGTGTCCAATGATGGCGGCGGCCAGATCGCCCATGCCGCCCCGACGCAGTATCACGCGCAATCGATATACACCGGCCCGCAGGAGTGACGTGTCCTTCAATTCGTCATACCAGATCTCCCCAAGGAGGTCCGCGTGCGTGACGTACTGGTTGACGCGACGCGCCAGGCGAAGAAGAAACCAGAAGCCCTTCGTATGGCCCAGGTGCAGTGTTCTGCCTTTCCAGGTTACCGAGAGCGTCGCTTCGTCCAACAATGGACGTTGCTTTGCCTGTGGGCCGTTGCGCCCGTGCCCGTTGCCGCCGGCACTCGGCCTGCCATCATGGCCATCGTAGGCATGAGCGTGCGCGAACTCGTCGATCTCCTTGGCGCACAGCACCGCGCTCATCAGGTGCTCGGTCAGTTGCCGACTCAGTAAATTGAGCCTGTCGACATTCTCTGGGGTCATAGCGGTCTCCATCCATCGGCCGCAGATGACCTGGCCTCCATACCTGAACCGGCCCGCAGTCTTCAGGCGCAACACGTTGTGCGGGGGCGAAATCCGCTGGGCCTGGAATAACGGGCCGTCAATGCCTTCAGCGGATAGGATCGGGGTTTGGTGCTATTGGGGGAAATGACACTGTCGACACACATGCCGCCGGGCCGTCCGCCCCCGTCGATTATGAAATCCCACGCGCCGTCGTGGCCGAGGCCAAGCATCTTTCTGGATATCCGTCATGGGCTGCCGCCCGCGCCTTGACGGCCTCTGCTCTTGCGATGACGATAGTTGAGTCCTGAGTCCGGCGAGGTACCCATTAATGACGAAGAAGACACGACCATCGCGATCATCTCGGCTTTCGTTTGGACACGATATTCGCCAGTTTGATGAATACGCTCGGAGCTTGCGGAACTATCCGCTCGATGACGTGTTGGCCGCGAAAGAGTACCTGCTGCAATCAGGGAAGCTGTCGCCCAAAGAGAAGGCGTACTTCGACAAAATCGGTCTGTGAGACAGCGTGTATGCCTTTCTGGAGTGGGTGTGAGATATCGTGTGTGACATGAGGACAGTCTCTTGTTTGTGTGAGTGAAGAATTGCGTTCTGACGGGAGATACGCCATGGTTCGGCACTACATTGTTGCGTTGGTCTTTGTGGTTGCTTGCGTGATTGGTGACGCAGTGGCTGACACGGTAATTCTTAAGGATGGACGGCAATTCACGGGTAAGATCACGAATGAGGACGACAAAACGGTAGCAATCGATGCTATGATTCATGGCATAAGGGGCGTGGTGGCGTTGCGGCGTGAAGACATTGCCACTATAGAAAAGAAAGACCTGCCACAGGGGTTTTTCGATCACAAGCAGGGTGCGGCGATATCCGCATCGCCTGGTACGCAGCCCGGAACACAGATACGGACAATTGATCCTGAGCTGGCCAAATGGCGGCAACGATTGATCGCGTTGGACAATGATCGACTGGGCCCACTTCGTCAAGAGCTTAAGGATACCGAGCACGAACTCGCAGAGTTGCGGAAGCATCCAGATAGCTCGGGGACGATACATCTCGCCCCCGGCGATGATCCTCTAAAGTTGCTGGGCACGCCAACCAAAGTATTGCATGATGCCTCGGTGTTTAAGCTGGAAAAGCAAGTTGCAGACATGAGGCGACAGGTGAACGACTTGACCGCGTCGATTAGTGCCGCGGCATTCGCTTCTATGGAGCAATTGCAGCCGCGTATAGATGCCGTTCAGGCAGAGGACGAGAGAAATGCGGCACGTGCGAAGGATCGAGAGCGGTGGCTAGCAATGCTGCCGAAGCTCTATGATACTCCAGAAAAGGCAGCCCAGTTTTGCGTAGATGATCTGTTTGTGAATGGGGTGATCAAGACGGCAACCAGGCTGCAAGTCGGCAAAATCCAATTGGCCAAAGCACAGTGGGCACTGGAGTCAGGCCAGTGGTCTACGCCTAGCCTTGGGATAGTGGCCCCAGGAGCGAAGCTGCCAGCATTACCGGCGGGAATGGTCCGGCGGCCCACGAAAGAAGGTGCCCAGGTCTCATTCACCTTTACATTTGTGACGGAGGCAGGGCTGTTACGCGAGCATGTTGGATTTGTTCTTGTGGCCAACGCTGACGGCTTTTGGGAGCCTTTCTCCTACGATGTGGATGGCCTATCGGGTTGTCCCCCGTATGCGGGGCGTGACCGGTATCTAGGTGCATTGGAGCAGGCAGAACGGCATGGTGTGCCTGATACTCCACAAAAGCCGGAGGACCATGGAGTCCACAAACTAGAGTTCTGATGAATGGACACTTGCGAAGAGCACGACATTTTGTGCCGGGGTAAGGGGAGGAAAGAGCAATGGACGCAAGTCAGGATCCGGGATTATCTGTGGCGTCACAGATGACGCTCGTTCAGAAGAATGTCACTGTCCCAGCCGCCACCTGGAACCGTCTCAGGAGCAATGCTCAAGCCAGCGGGGTGCCCCTGTGCATCTATCTGTGCTACCTGATCCATCAATCTGGACCAATTGACTCTGGTGACGCCGAAGCTCAGAAGACTCTGGAAGAAATCGAATGTCACCGCGAAGACTTACAAAACTGCCGCCCAGCACCCGCAACTCAGACAGCAGCTCATCAAGCGTCTGGAGCGGAAGTTCGACGCAAAAGTTGTGACGCTGTTCACTTCCTTTGTCCGACCGACGGGGATGATCTCAGACAGCGACGCAGAGATGCTGGAGAGTTTGCTTGCCGTGGAGCATGCCAAAGGCAAGCTAATCCTTGTGCTTAATTCACCGGGAGGCCAGGGGCTGGCCGCGGAACGAATCGTGAACGTATGCCGAGCCTACGCTGGCACGACTTTTGAAGTCCTGGTGCCTCATATGGCGAAGTCGGCAGCCACGATGATCTGTTTCGGTTCTGAGCGCATTCACATGGGCAGGACGGCGGAGCTCGGTCCTGTGGACCCACAGGTGCCATACAAGGACGATAAGGGCAACGAGCACTGGACTTCAGCGGATGAGTACGTTCGGTCTTACGAGCAGTTGTTCGCTGAGGCGTCGAGCGGCAAGGCCACCCGGATTGAGCCGCACCTTCAACAGTTGAACAGATACGATGCACGATTTGTGGAACAGCTCCGGTCTGCGCAGAAGCTCTCTGAGGACATTTCAGTACGCCTGTTAAAGGTGTCGATGATGAAGGGCAAGAGCGACGATGAAATCCGGAAGGCCATTGAGGTCTTCCTTTCGCAGAAGAAGACCAATGCCCACGGCAGAATGATAACTCCTGACGAAGCCAAGAGTTGTGGGCTGCAAATTGAGCCGATTGACTTGCACTCGGAGGTGTGGAATACTCTGTGGGAGCTGTATGTGCGGAGTAACCACGTGGTTTCGGCCAACTGCTCTAAGGTGATCGAGTCAAGTTCCTCGGCTGTGTCGGCTTAATGGAGGCCGCGTCATGAAGTCCAATAAACCTCAACCCACTACTCGTACCACAAAGAAGGCGCGGCTTGAGAAGGGCAAGGCTTCTCTTGACGCAATGCTGGAGACTCTACGGCCTTTCTTGCCCCGCGTGGACCTGAGTCAGCCTGAACCAGCGCGCCGCTGGCAACTGACAAATGCGCGATGCTCCCTGCCTGCGGCTCAGCCGCCAACAGCGCCCGATGCACTCTGGCTCTGATCACGTCCTCCAACTCATGCAGTCAGCGAAGAAACGAGCACGCCGGCAGGGATAGGCTTTCAGAACACGCCTGATTTCGCGTCTTCCCTGCACGAAATGAACCCTTGGCCTGTGCTCTCGCGTACAGCCATCACATCTGTTACGACAGCTTCTGTCGGGTCCTGTTGGCTCCCTGCTGGTTTTCCTGGACACCCTCCGATATAATCGCATCATGGCCCGAATCTGCGGGACGGCGTTGCTTCTGATGGAGCTGGCGACCATGCAAGAACAAGAACGATGGCTTTCGGTTGATGAGATTGCCGCTCACGTGGGCGTCAATCGGGACACGATCTACAAGTGGATCGAGCGAAAGCAGATGCCGGCCCACAAGCTCGGAAAGCTCTGGAAATTCAAGGTTTCCGAGGTTGATGAGTGGATTCGGGCCGGAAAGGCGGCCGAACAGTTATCGGACCCTGAAACTCCGGGCAACAACGGCGGATTGTGAACTGAGGACACGATGAGCAAGCTCGAAGAACTTACCCCGAACGCTGCCGTGCGTGGCATCCTGCTGGATGCTCTCGCCACGGTTGTCAGCATTCAGTGGTTTGGTTCCGAGGCCCTGGAACTGACCTATAAGACGCCATCCGGCAAGGTGGCCAACGAGCTCATGTATCGGCACGACGAGCCGCGGCTGGAGGTCGTCGAACAGGGTCGTCCGTGGAGTTTCGACGGCGATGGGGGGCTTTTCCGCCTGGTGTCGGAGGCACACCGCATCCGCTTGGCGCATCTCTTCGATCCCGTGCTTGCCGTGCATACTTCCGTTCTGGAGCCCTTGCCGCACCAGATCACCGCCGTTTACGAGGTGATGCTGCCTCGACAGCCGTTGCGCTTCCTTCTGGCCGACGACCCTGGCGCTGGCAAAACGATCATGGCCGGCCTTCTGATGAAGGAACTGATCGCCCGTGGCGATTTGCATCGTTGTCTTGTTGTTTGCCCCGGCAGCCTGGCCGAACAGTGGCAGGATGAGCTCTACCGTCGGTTCCACCTCCCGTTCGACATACTGACGAACGACAAACTGGAAGCCGCCCGCACCGGCAATTGGTTCATGGAGACCAACCTCGTCATCGCGCGACTCGACAAGCTGTCCCGCAACGAGGATGTCCAGGAGAAGCTGAAAGCGCCAGATTGCCGGTGGGACCTTATCGTCTGCGACGAGGCGCACAAGATGTCGGCAAGCATCTTCGGCAGAGAGGTCAAGTACACGAAGCGCTATAAGCTCGGCCAACTACTCTCCACCCTGACCCGGCATTTCCTGCTGATGACGGCGACGCCGCACAACGGCAAGGAAGAGGATTTTCAGCTTTTCATGGCCCTGCTCGATGGCGACCGCTTCGAGGGGCGGTTCCGTGATGGCGTTCACCTTTCGGATGTCTCCGACCTCATGCGTCGGATGGTCAAGGAAGGGCTCCTGAAGTTCGACGCGACGCCGCTCTTCCCGGAGCGTATTGCGTACACGGTCCCCTACAAGCTTTCCGACGCCGAGGCCCACCTGTATAAGGAAGTCACCGCCTATGTGCGCGAGGAGTTCAATCGCGCCGAGGCTCTTCAGAACGAGAAACGCATCGGAACGGTGGGATTCGCACTCACTATCCTCCAACGTCGATTGGCCTCATCGCCCGAAGCTATTTGCCAGTCGCTTCGTCGACGTCGCGAACGATTGGAAAGCAAGCTCCGCGAACTGGAACTCCTGCAGCGTGCCAATGGAGTTGCGGCGGGAATCGCCACCGGAACGCCGGAGTTGGATGCTGAGGACGTGGAGGATCTGGAGGACGCGCCTGACAACGAGGTGGAGACCGCCGAGGAGGAGATTCTCGACCAGGCGACCGCCGCACGCACCATTATGGAACTGAAAGCGGAAATCGGAACGCTGAAACGGCTGGAGGGACTTGCCCTCACGCTGCGGCGAAGCGGCGAAGACCGGAAATGGCGTGAACTGGCGAAATTGCTGAGCGCAGTCTTCGCAACTGGCCCGGCGACTGGTGGTACTGCAGAGACATCGGTTCCCTTTGGAAGCGGGTCGATTCCCCCGCCGACACCTTCCCCGCATCAGAAACTCGTGCTGTTCACCGAACACCGCGACACGCTCAACTACCTGGAGGACCGTGTCTCGACGCTCCTTGGCCGGAAGGATGCGGTCGTCATTATTCACGGCGCGATAGGCCGTGAAGATCGGATGAAGGCGCAGGAGGCATTCAAGCACGATCCCGAGGTGCAAGTCCTTCTCGCGACTGACGCCGCTGGCGAGGGTATCAACCTTCAGCGCGCACACCTGATGGTGAATTACGACTTGCCGTGGAATCCTAACCGCATCGAGCAGCGGTTCGGCCGTATTCACCGTATCGGACAGACCGAGGTATGCCATCTCTGGAACCTTGTTGCCGAGGAAACCCGCGAAGGCGATGTGTATCGCACGTTGCTGGAGAAGTTGGAGCAAGCACGGCAGGCGCTCGGCGGCCAAGTGTTCGACGTGCTGGGGAAACTCCAGTTTGAGGGCAAGCCGCTGCGCGACCTGTTGATTGAGGCAATCCGCTACGGAGAGCGGCCCGATGTCCGGGCGCGTTTGACCCAAGTAGTGGCCAATGCTTTCGATCCGAACCAGTTGCGGGACCTGATGGAAGAGCGGGCAATTGCGCACGATACGATGGACGCTTCGCGGGTGTTCCGTGTGCGTGAGGAGATGGAGCGCGCCGAGGCCCGGCGTCTGCAGCCGCACTACATCGAGTCCTTCTTCATGGAAGCGTTCCGGCGGCTTGGCGGGTCCCTCAAACAACGTGAACCACGCCGCTATGAAGTCACGCATGTTCCTGCGCCCGTGCGCAACCGTGATCGCCTGATCGGTGTGGGCGAGCCCGTACTGCCACGATACGAGCGCGTTGCCTTCGAGAAGAACCTTGTCGCCCCACAAGGCCAACCGCTGGCGGCCTTCCTGTGTCCAGGCCATCCCCTGCTCGATTCCACGATTGACCTCACCATCGAGCGCCATCGTGACCTGCTTCGTAGGGGCGCGGTGCTGGTGGACGAACGTGACCTGGGCATGGGTCCTCGCGTGCTCTTCTATTTGGAACATGCAATTCAGGATGCCAGCGTGACCCGCGCCGGTGATCGGCGCATCATTTCCAAGCGCATGCTATACGTTGAACTCGACGCCGAGAACAACACGCGGCACATGCAGTACGCACCCTATTTGGATTTCCGTCCGTTGGCCGAGGATGAACCAGGCGTGGATGCCATCCTTGCCCGTCCAGAATGCGCCTGGGTCACCCGAGCATTGGAACAGAAAGCGCAAGGATATGCGGTAGCGCAGGCCGTGCCCGAGCATCTGGCCGAGGTGCGATTCCGGCGGCTCGAGCTAATAATCAAGACGGAAGCCGCCGTCCAGGACCGGCTCACCAAGGAGATCAGCTACTGGGATCATCGCGCCGAAGAGCTAAAGCTCCAGGAACAAGCCGGCAAGCCGAACGCCCGCTTGAACTCCGATGAAGCCCGCAAGCGAGCCGACGCCTTGCAGGCCCGCTTGCAGAAGCGGATGGAAGAACTGAGACTGGAGAAGCAAATTGCACCGCTTCCACCGGTGGTGATGGGCGGCCTGTTGATCATCCCGGCCGGTCTGCTCGCGACCATGAAGGGTGGGGCCGGAATCGCCACGCCTGCCAGTGCCGCGGATACGCAAGCTTCCGCCGCCGCTGCCCGTGCCGTGATCATGCAGGTCGAGCGCGATCTCGGCTTCGTGCCGACTGACCGCGAGACGGAGAAGCTGGGCTATGACATTGAGAGCCGCATACCGGGCACCGGCAAGTTGCGCTTCCTCGAGGTCAAGGGGCGTGTGTCTGGGGCGGCGACCATAACGGTTACGCGGAATGAGATTCTCTACTCCCTCAACAAGCCAGAGGATTTCATCCTGGCCATCGTTGAGTTCGATGGCGACGCGCATCGAGTCCACTACGTTCGCCGTCCCTTCCAGCGCGAACCGGATTTCGGAGTGACCAGCGTGAACTATGATTTTGCGGAACTGCTAGCTCGGGCGGAGGTGCCGTCATGATCGTGCGCCTTGAGGACATCAGGAGCACTATCGACGGTTTCAGCCGCCTCGCTGACCTTGCTGCCGAAGTCGGCGACTGCAGCTTCGACACGGTCGAAGTGGATATGTCGGATACCACCTGGATCGACGCACACATGAGCGCGCCATTGGGAGTACTATTTGCCAGATGGAGCGACGCCATCAACACCATCCAGCCCGTCGGCCTGCGACCCAACGTGGAGACTATTCTCACCAAGAACCTCTTCCTAGTAGGGTATGGCTATCCCGAACGCCCTGACACTCATGGCACAGTTGTGCCGTTCCGTCGCTTCACGCCGGAGGACGGTCGCTATTTTGTCTCGTACCTGAACAAGCACCTGGTAGGCAAAGGCATTCCCAAGATGTCAGAGGGATTGGGCAGGAGATTCAAGGACAGCCTTCTCGAGATCTTCGTCAACGCGGCAATGCACTCCGAGACTCGCGTAGGAATTTTTGCCTGCGGCCAGTTCTTCCCCACCCAACATCGACTCGATTTCTGCATTGCAGATGCAGGAATTGGGATTCGCCGGAAGATACGCAAGGAACTCAACTTGTCGCTGAATTCTGACCAGGCGATCCGTTGGGCTCTGCAGGAAGGGAATACGACACGTAAGGGATCAGTTCCTGGCGGCTTGGGTCTCAAGCTTTTGCGCGAGTTCATCGCCCTCAACAGGGGATGCATACAGATAGTGTCAGATCGCGGGTTCTGGCAATGCAATCCCGCCGGCGAGACGCTGACGCGCATGGTCCATTCGTTCCCTGGAACCGTTGTGAACCTGGAAATCAACACTGCGGATGAGAACTCATATTGCCTGGGTTCGGAATCCGCAGGATGAGAGGAGTTTTCCCGATGCCAAACAAAGTGTTGTTGAAGATTTACGAGATTGTTGGAGGCCCAGTATGGGTATCCACGGAAGATGGCCAGAAGGTCTACGAGAAGATCGTCGCGGCCTTCAAAGCGGGGCGAACCGTGGAGCTGTCCTTCGCCAATCGCGGCAACCTCATCACCGCCTTCCTGAATGCCGCAATAGGACAGCTGTACAACGGCCAGTTCACCGAGGATTTCCTGCGGGACAATCTCACGGTCGTAGAAATCAGCAAGGAAGATCGGGAAAGGCTCGACCGCGTCATCCCGAACGCAAGGCGCTACTTCGCCAATCGCCAAAAGTTCGACGCGGCGTGGCGGCAGGAGGTGGGCGATGACGAGGAATAAGGCGCATGACACCGGCAAGTACGTGTTTCAGGCAGGCGAGCGCATTCTCGTGGATGCGAATGTGTGGCTATACCTGCAGCCGTCATCCGTTCAGCCGCCCCCTCATTATGCGGGGCAGTACAGCGCGGCGTTGAAGAACATCATCACGGCGGGCGCGCAGCCTGTCATCGATGCATTGGTGCTGAGCGAATACGTGAACCGTTATCTGCGGCTGGAGTACGACGCCTCGTACAAGGCAAAGTATCCGAAGTTCAAGAACTTTCGCAATTCGCGCGATTTCCCAGCAGTTGCGAAGAGCGCTGTTGCTGAAGCTAAGCAGATACTGGCAATTGCCGCGTCGGAAGATACGGCCATGTCTGCTCTCAGCCTGGCCGACATCCTCGGCGAAACCGAGGCCGGCACGCTCGATTTCAACGACGGCGTGTTGGTGGAACTCTGCCGCCTACGCGGGTGGAAACTGCTCACCAACGATGCTGACATGCAGTTGGGCGGCATCGAGGTGCTTACAACCAACCCCAAACTGCTGAAGGCTTGCCCATGACCACCTCGCATTCAAGGAAACTCATCGAGGTGGCCTTGCCGCTGCCGGAGATCAACGATGCCTCGGCGTATGACAAGATGCCGGGGATCGGACCCCATCCCAAAGGATTGCATCAGTGGTGGGCCAGACTGCCGCTACCGACTGCAAGAGCCATGCTCTTTGCATCACTGGTTGACGATCCATCGTGCGACCCAGCGTGGATGAACAAAGACAAGGCGGACCAAGACCTTCAACGCGAACGTCTCTTTGTTGTTATCAGGTCACTGCTGCAGAAGAAGATGCATGAACAGCGTGATGCTTTTGGTTGCGCCAACACAATAATCTCCGAGTCGTGCGACGGTCGTCTTCCTGTCGTGCTCGACCCGTTCTGTGGCGGCGGGTCCATCCCGCTAGAGGCGCAGAGGCTTGGCCTCAAAGCTCACGGCAGCGATCTGAATCCCGTTCCTGTTTTGATTACGAAGTCGCTTATTGAGACGATTCCCAGATTTGCGCACCAAGTGGCGGTGAACCCCAAAAGCCGGGGCGACAAGCTATCTAGCAAGAGCTGGGTTCGGTCGCATGGCTTGGCCGAAGATGTCCGATACTACTCGTCGCTGATCCTCGCTCGTGCGAACAAGTCCTTGGCAAAACTATACCCGCCAGGTCCTCACAATGAGAAGATTGTTGCGTGGCTGTGGGCAAGAACAGTAGCCACACCGAGTCCGGCATGGAGCAATGCCCATGTTCCGCTCGTCAAGTCCTTTATGCTGTCCTCAAAACGGGACACAAAAGTGTGGCTTGAGCCGAAGCTTGACCGAACGAAAGGCACCTATGCCTTCCATGTTGAGTCTGGGAAGCCCTCAAGTGAGCAGAAAAGAGAGGCATCTCTTGGCACCAAGATCGGCCGAGGTTGTCAGTTCAAGTGCTTGCTTAGCGGCGACCCCATTCCTGACGAGCATGTGAAGGCTCAAAGTGTCGCTGGAAAGTTGGGCGTGCGTTTAATGGCTATGGTTGCAGAGGGCACCCGAGGGAAATCATATCTTGCCCCAGATCGGCAACACGAGAAGATCGCACTAGAGACTGCGAGACCAGGTAATCTTGGCTCTGTAGAATCTGAGATTGCCCCTGATAAACGAGCTATCTGGTGCTTGCTATACGGGCTAACGACTTTTGACAGCCTCTTCACGTATCGGCAATTGACCGCACTCACAACCTTCAGCGACCTTATTCGCGAATGCAGGGCGGACATTCTTCGGGACGCGGTTGCGTCAGGCTTGCCCGACGACGGCAGGCGGATAGAACAAGGCGGTACTGGGGCAATAGCATACGCCGATGCCGTGATGACCTTTCTTGCCTTTGGCCTTGACCGTTGTGCCGACTTCAACAACGCAATTTGCCGCTGGACCTCTGCCAACGAGAAGGTCATGAACCTCTTTGGGCGCCAAGGCATTCCTATGAGCTGGGACTATGCTGAGGCCAATATCCTAGCAGATTCTGTAGGTGGTTGGAGTACGTGCTCGGAATACGTGGCAGAATGTATCGAGGTGGTGATTGCAAAATATACCACGCCTGGCAAGGCCGATCAGCTTGACGCCGCGAGCGCCATGCGGACTTCAGAGTCACTCCTGGTGAGTACGGACCCACCGTATTACGACAATATAGGGTATGCGGACCTGAGTGATTTCTTTTATGTATGGCTCAGGCGAACTCTTACCGATACATATCCCTCAGTGATGAGCACTCTACTGGTTCCGAAGAAAGAGGAGTTGATTGCTTCGGCATACCGGTTTGATGGGAACGCGGACGCCGCGAAGAACCACTTCGAAGATGGCTTCCGCAAAGCCTTTTCTTTGCTGAAAGCGAAGCTCGATCCAAGATTCCCGATGACCGTTTACTACGCCTTCAAGCAAGAAGATCAGGAGACGGGAGAGGAAGACGATCCATCTGGGAATGGGATCACGCTTACGACGGGATGGGAGACGTTTCTTGAGGCCCTCGTTTCCACTGGCTTTCAAGTTACTGCCACATGGCCGGTTCGCGCCTCACAGGCGTGGCGCATGGTCTCGATGGGCACGAACGCACTGGCATCGTACATCGTGCTCGCCTGTCGTCCCCGGACCGAGGAAAAACGAACCGGTCGGTCGGCGTTCATTTCTGAGTTAAAGCGAGAATTGCCGCTTGCTTTACGGCACCTCCAGCAGGGCAACGTAGCGCCGGTGGACTTCGCACAAGCGGCCATCGGGCCCGGCATGGCGGTCTTCTCAAGGTACAGCGCCGTGCTCGAGAGCAATGGCAAGCCGATGTCGGTGCGTACCGCGCTGGCCTTGATTAACGGCATCAAGGATGAACTTCTCGGCGAGGCCGTCGAAGAACTCGATAAGGATACGCGCTGGGCTACGACATGGTTCGGGGAGACGGGCTTCGAATTCGGCGAGGCTGGCAAGGCAAACCTGCTGGCCAACGCACAGGCCACGGCGGTCAATGGACTTGTGGCTGCCGGGATTGTTGAGGTAAAAGGCAATCAGGTGCGCCTGTACCGACCCGAGGAGTTGCCTGCCGACTGGGATCCACTCACGGACAAGCGACTGACGGTGTGGGAGATGACCCATCATCTGATTCGTGTATACGTCCATGAGAAGCGGGGCGAAGTCGCAACGGCTGACCTCATGCGTAAACTAGGCGCGAAGGCGGAAGTTGCCCGCGACTTGGCCTACAAGCTCTTTACAGTCTGTGAGAGCAAGAAACGCAGCCAGGAGGCTCAGGCCTACAACACGCTGGTCATGGGCTGGCCAGAACTGGCCCGCTTGTCACGAGAACCTGTTAAGAAGA
>Ga0316217_10004158_pt1 | contig 15889 bp, 13 predicted proteins | sample 1anoAmetaG_FD_203633 | JGI IMG/M metagenome (GOLD analysis project Ga0316217, IMG submission 203633) | Freshwater microbial communities from Trout Bog Lake, Wisconsin, USA - 1anoA | ecosystem: Environmental > Aquatic > Freshwater > Lake > Hypolimnion/Profundal zone | place: USA: Wisconsin... | reverse complement strand
TCCAGAGGCCGGGACCACACGGTCCGCGACCAGGTGTACAGCGGCCAGGACCGCTCCCAGACCTCCCCCAGCAGCGGCAGTTCCAGGCAGCATCCGGCCTTCAGCTGGTAGCCGGCGTCCACCTGGGCGCGGTCCGGCCCGCCCAGGATCGAGCCGGTGGCGGACAGGGTGTTGGCGCACTTGCCGCCCAGCAGGTGGGCGATCTGGATGTGGGGCGTGACGGCCAGCCAGGGGCCGATGGAGGCCTTGCCGTCGATCCGCACCCGGTTGGACGGCAGCCCAGCACATTCCAGGGAACTGCGCACTTCCGGAGCCGGGGCGTTCACCTGGACGCCTCTCCAGCCCCAGCTGGCGGCCACCCTGGCGCTCCAGCCCCAGTGGCCCCGGGCGCTGATACCCTCGATGGCGGTGCCGGTGCCGTGGCTGTCTGCGCTCAGGCCGGCGGTCACCGGCAGCGACAGGGTGATGGGGATGCCCGCGGCCGGGATCGGGAGGGTCGGCTCGGCCAGGGTCCAGGGACCGAAGTACAGGTCCCAGGGGCGCCCGGCCCTGCAGCGGGCCTCCAGCCGCAGCGATTCGTCCAGTTCCGCGTCCAGTTCGGCGGACAGCCCGTAGTAGTTGACGCAGGCGGTGAGGGACAATTCCACCTGGACCCGGGCCGCCGCCTCCAGGTCGAGCCGGCCGGCCTCGCCGTCCAGCAGGTTCTGGGTGGTGTCGAAATCCACCAGGACCGGGTCCCAGGCTACGCCCTCGCGGCCGGGCCGCAGGCCCTTGATGCTGACGTAGGCCGCGCCGAACACCTCCTGGAACAGGAACGGCGTCTCCGGGGCGGCGTAGTGGATGTCCAGCCCCCGGCGGGTCCGGTGCACCTGCCCGATGCGGCCGAAGGTCCCGGTGCGGGCCTCCACCAGCACGTCCCCGGGCGCCGGCTCCACCTCGGGCGCCAGCAAGGCCAAGTCCCCGGCGGCCGAAGGCAGGGTTTCGCTCTGGAAGATGAACCGGCCTCCGGGGGTCACCCCGGAGATGGCGTAGGGATACTTCGCACCGGGGCAGGCCTCGGCGGGCAGGGAAAACATGGCCGCGTGGGCGGCATCGCAGGGGAAGGCCAGCAGGGCGTAGTCGATGGCGGAGGACCCGGCCAGCAGCGGCCGCAGGGGCGCCTGGAAGACCAGGTCCTGCAGCCCGTCGCCGGTGAGGTCCACGCCCTCGCCCGGCCGGAGGGTGACGGTCCGGGACGTCCCCAGGCCGCCCGGCTCCTGGAAGGCCACCCTGAAGGTGATCCGGGCCGGCGAAACCTCCAGGAACACAAGCTGCCCGAAGCGGACGCTGCCGGGCGCCTCGGTCCCCGCCAGCGGCGGCGGGCCCGCCGCGGGCGGCGCCAGCCGGGACAGCCGGATGGGCAGCACCTGGCCCCGGGCCAGGTGGCCCCTGGCCCGGTCCGGGTCGGTGACCACCAGGGCGCCGCCGCGGTACGCTTCGGGCTGGCGGCCGGGCCCCGCCCGGGCCAGGCTGGCCAGGCAGAGTGCTGCCATCAGGTGGAACCACCGTCGAACCGGCATGGCGACTCCTGGAAGTCCTGGCCCTTAGATGCCGGCCGGGGTCCTGTAGAATGTCCTCTGGGAGCAAATCGCGGATGAAATACCTGATCGAGACCTGGGGATGCCAGATGAACAGCCACGACAGCGAGAAGCTGGAGGGGCTGCTGCTGAAGGAAGGGCACGAGGCCGCCACCGGGGTCGAGGAGGCCGACCTGGTGCTGCTGAACACCTGCTCGATCCGGGAGAAGGCGGTGCAGAAGGTGCTCTCCGAACTGGGCTACCTGGCCGAGGAGAAAAAGCGCAGGCCCCTGCTGGTGGGCGTGGCCGGCTGCCTGGCCCAGCAGGACCAGGCCGAGCTGTTCCGGCGCGCGCCCCAGATCGATTTCGTCCTGGGCACCATGGCCATCCAGCAGCTGCCGGCCCTCCTGGCCAGGGCCCAGGCCGGGCACAGGCGGGTCATGGACACCGGCCACTATCCCGACGACCACCTGTTCCCGCCCGAGACCACCCGCCGGGCCAGCACCGCCAAGGCCCTGGTCTCCATCATCGAGGGCTGCAACCACGCTTGCACCTACTGCGTGGTGCCCACCACCCGCGGGCCCGAGCGGCACCGCCCGCACCAGGACGTGGTGGACGAAGTGCGCGGCCTGGTGGCCGCCGGCTACCGGGAAGTGGAGCTGCTGGGCCAGAACGTCAACAGCTTCCAGGGCGGCTGCAGCTTCGCCGAACTGCTGGACCGGGTGGCCGAGGTGGACGGCCTGGAATGGATCCGCTTCACCACCAGCCACCCCATGAACTTCACCCCGCAGCTGGCGCGGACCCTGTCCGGCAACCCCAAGGTGGCGCCGTTCCTGCACCTGCCGGTGCAGAGCGGCAGCGACGCGGTGCTCCGGCGCATGCGGCGGGAATACACGGTCGCCCAGTATCTGGAGCGCCTGGGCTACCTGGGCGAGCGGTCCGCCGACCTGTGCCTGTCCACCGACTTCATCGTCGGCTTCCCCGGCGAGACCGACGCCGACTTCCAGGCCACCCTGGACCTGTTGGAGCAGGTGAAGTTCGACCTCTCGTTCAGCTTCATCTATAGCCCCCGTCCCGGCACCCCGGCCCTGCGGCTCAAGGACGACCTGCCGCACCGGGTCAAGCTGGAACGCCTCACCCGGCTCCAGGCCCGGCAGACCGAGCTGACCCTGGCCAGCAACCGGCGGATGGTCGGCCGCACCGTCCTGGCCCGGATCGAGACCGAGGCCCCCCTGGACGGCGGCCACTGGCTGGCGCGCACCGCCAACTGGAAGAACATCCACCTGCTGGCCGACGGCCGGCCGATGCCGTTCCGGGAACTGGTGGAGGTGCGGATCACCGACGCCGGGCCGCATTTCCTCCGGGCCGAGCTGGCGGCGAGATAGCCGGCGAATCCCGCATTTCCGAGGTGCACTTGCCTGGATCTACGTGGCGTCCGTCTCGACCCCGGGAGGGTCGCCATGAGCGCGATCCGCTGCGGCACCGGCCTCGAACGATGAAACCGCATCGCCCTTCGGCCGCTTCCTTGAGGACGACCCTGAGTGCGGGGTCCAACCTCGAACGCGACGGATAGGCCATTACGGTCAAGGTTTTCGTTGCAGCCGCAGTACGACCGGATTGGGCCTGAGGGGAAGGAAATGGATGGCAGGTTGCCGGGATCGAACCTCTGACTTAAGATGTGTATGCTAGGCCGGAGGAATACACAAAATGCGAACCAACATAGTCATTGACGATGTTCTTATGCGTGACGTACTTAGGGTTACTGGGTTGAAGACCAAGAAGGAAGCTGTCGAGTTGGGGCTTCGAAGCTTGCTCCGGCTTCGGAATCAGGAAGATGTCAGGAAGTTCCGAGGCAAGCTTCATTGGGAAGGCAACCTCGACGAGATGAGGAACGATAAATGATATTTGTCGATTCGAGCGTTTGGATCGACTACTTCCGTGGAGCGAGCACGTCACAGGCTGAGTTGTTGGATAGCCTGCTTGGGAGCGAGCCCCTTTTGATAGGCGACCTTGTCTTGGCAGAAGTTCTCCAGGGTTTTCAGAATGATAGGGATTTCAACAAGGCCAAGCAACTCCTTACGGCGTTTCAGATAGTGAACGTTGTTGACACAGAAATTGCCATCCAGGCCGCTCGGAATTTCCGAATACTGCGAGGTCATGGCATAACGGTTCGGAAAACAATCGATACATTAATCGCAACTCGATGCATTAAGAATGGGTTTATTTTACTTCATAACGATAAAGACTTCGATCCATTTGAAGAGCACCTGGGACTTCGGGTGTCCCACAAGGGGGCTTAACGGAGGGCGCCCAATAGGAACCGATCCCACGTCCTCGACCGAGGCGGCCGGGGGGGCACCAGTCCCCTCGACCAGATCTGAAGGCCAGCCCGCGAGTATCCGCTCCGGTGCAGCAGCAAAGCCAGCAGCTAGGTCAGCAGCGGCACTCGCATTCCCCACAGGAAGTGCAGATGTCCTGTCCGATGTTCCTGGCCAAGGCCATGGGATCCAGATCCCGCCGGAATTTCTCATCGAAAAAGTCCAATAGTGAATCTGGAATGATACTTTTATCAACCGTTTCCCACCGCAGTTTCCGCCGCAGCAGTTTGAGCGTGTCGATCAGGCCCATCGGCCAGAGCTCGGGGTGCCCGCGGAGGATGGACTCCAGGTATGCGAACTCCGATTCCCGCATGCGGATGACGGTTCCCGGGGAATCCTCGTTGATGGCGCGCACCAGATCTGAAATTTCATCCCGCAACTGCACCGGTGACCTCCATCAGGGATTCCGCAAGGTTGTTCCAGTAGATACCCAAGTTCGGCATGGCCGCTCCCCGGTCCAAGGATAATCGAAGCCCGGCCGCCCGGTCTGGACAAGGTCAGCAGCCGGACTGGCATCAGAAACGAGGTGCAAACCTGGAGGGTCACGCCGGGTCGTTCGCCTTGGAGCCACGGCTCATTCAGATTGATCGGACGGACCGGTGCAGCAGGACCCGGTTTGAATTTAAGTAGATGAAAACAAATATTTTAATATTGTGGCATGCGATCCGCATACCTTCAGTCCATGGGAGAGCCTATGAAGCCATACTTACTGCTTGGTGGCCTGCTGATCGTGGCGGGTCTCATCGCCTTCACCTACCAGGGCATCACCTACACGACCCGGGAGAAAGTCCTCGATATCGGCGCGATGCACATCACGGCCGAGAAGGAGAACACCCTACCGCTGACCCCGGTCCTGGGTGTGCTCGCGCTGGCAGGGGGCGCCCTGGTCCTGTTCCTGGGGCGCCGACGGGCCTGAAGCCGGGTCCCAAGGCGGACGGAAGGGCTCGCGGAGCAGCCGGGCCAGGACCTCCCGCACGGCCGCCACCGCCACCGCCACGTCCGCTTCGGAAGTGCGCCAGTTGCAGACCGAGATGCGCATGCAGCGCCGGCCGCGCCAGGTGGTGCCGCCTACGAACAACTTGCCGGTCCGGATGATCTCCTGGATGACACGGTCGGTGTGGGCGTCGTGATCGGCGTCGCTGGCGCCGGGGCGGGGATCGGGGAACCGCACCAGGCCCTGGTTGACGACCGGCTCCCACATGACTTCGGCGCCGGGCAGGGCGCCCATGCCCTGGACCAGGGCCCTGGCGTGGCGGCAGCAGCGGTCGATGAGTCCGGCCACGCCGGACCGGCCCAGTTCGCGCAGGGCGGCGTAGGTGGCCACGCCGCGGCCGCGGCGGGACCATTCGGGGTTCCAGTCGAATGGATCGCGGGCGTCCTCGGCGTGGACCAGGTAGCTGGCGCGCATGGCCATGGAGGCCCGGTGCGGCGCCGGGTCGGCCACGAAGGCGTAGCCCGAGTCGTAGGGCACGTTCAGCCACTTGTGGCCGTCGGTGGCCCAGGAATCGGCCAGTTCCGCGCCGTCCAGCAGGTGGCGCAGGGCGGGGCTGGCGGCGGCCCAGAGGCCGAAGGCGCCGTCCACGTGGACCCAGGCTCCGGCGGCGCGGGCGATGGGGATCACCTCCCGGAACCGGTCGAAGGCGCCGATGTTGATGTCCCCGGCGCAGAGCAGGACGATGGCGGGACCCTTGGCCTGCGCCAGGGCCGCGCGCAGGGCTTCGGGCTCCAGGCGGCCCAGGCCGTCCACCGGCAGGTCCCGGACGCAGCCGCGGCCCAGGCCCAGGTGGCGCAGCGCCCGCTCGATGGAGCCGTGGCGCTGGCTGTTGCTGTAGACCCGGATGGCCGGGGCGCCCTGCAGGCCGTCCTGCTCCACGTCGTGGCCGGCCCGGGCCAGCACCGCGTTGCGGGCAGCGGCCAGGCAGGTGAAGTGGGCCATCTGGCAGCCGGTGGTCAGGGCGAAGGAGGCCGTGGCCGGCAGGCCCAGCAGGTCCTTGAGCCAGGCGCCGCAGGCCTCCTCGATCACCGCCTCCGCCGGCGAGCAGGCGAAGAGGGCCGCATTCTGGTCCCAGGTGGAGGTGAGCCAGTCCGCCGCCAGGGCCGAGGGCAGGGACCCGCCGATGACCCAGGCGAAGAACCGCCCGCCGGCCGATCCCAGCAGGCCGCCCTCGACGCCCTTCACCAGGTCGTCGATGACCCGCACCGGGTCGACGCCCCGGTCCGCCAGGGGCCAGGCCAGCCGTTCCCGCAGCTGCTCCAGGCCGGTGGTGGCGCAGACCGGCCCCGCCTCCAGCGAACCGAGGTAGTCCACCGCGTGGCCCAGGGCCGCCTCCAGCACCGCCCGTTCCCTGTTCTCGCCAACCATCAATGCCTCCAAGTATTGCATTTTCAGTCTGGACCCAGGGGCCCAGGAAGGCGATCCGGTTCTTGCGGTCTGCTTATTATGTGTTTAAACATGCAATTGGCAGGTTCAGGACAGCGGGCCACGATTCCCTGATCCCTGCCTTGCCGTTGCTGAAGTGAGGCGTGCCCTGCACGCCGAATCCAGCAACGAATGCAGTGTGGGGACACGAATCCTGACTAGGTACGGAACCCCGCCACCAGGCCGCTGAGGCCTTCGGCGGTGCTGGCCAGCTGGTCCGAGGTGGCGGCGTTGCCCTCAGTGGTGGAGGAGAGCTCCATGCTGGCGCTGGCGTTGGCCGCGGCCTTCTGGGCGCCCATCTCCATCTGCCGGGACACTTCCAGGCTGGCGTCGGCCTGCTCCTCGGCGGCGCTGCCGATCTCCAGGGACATCTCGGTCACCTGGCCGATGTGCTCGCGGATCTGGGCCAGCGCCTCCACCGCCTTCTGGACTGTGGCCCGGCCCTGGGCCACGGCCTGGTCGCTGCCCTCGATCAGGGTGGCGATCTCCCGGGCGGCCTGGGCGCTGCGCTCGGCCAGCTTGCGCACCTCGTCCGCCACCACGGCGAAGCCCTTGCCGAGCCGGCCGGCCTTGGCCGCCTCGATGGCCGCGTTGAGCGAGAGCAGGTTGGTCTGGCGGGCGATCTCCTGGATCACCTTCACCGCCTGCACCACCCGGGCGGTGCTCTCGGCCACCGCCTCCATGGCGGCCATGGCGGCCTGCCCGGAGCGGTCGCCCTCTTCGGTGGCGGCCACCGCCTGGTTGGCTTCCAGCTGGCTGGCCTGGGCATGGGCGGCCACCTGCTGGATGGAGGCCGACAGTTCGGTGATGGCCGAGGCCACTCGCTCCACCGAGGCCCGCTGGTCCTCGGCGTTGCGCGCCAGTTCCTGGCTGGTGCTGGAGATCTCCCGGGTGGAGCCGGCGAATTCGGTGGCGTTCTCCGAGACCCGGTGGGCGTCGAAGCGGATCCGGTTGATCATGCCCTTGAGCCGGGACTGCATGAGCCGGACCATGGCCAGCAGGCTGTCATGGTCGCCGGGCCGGGTCGCCACCTCCACCCGCATGTCGCCGTCGGCCACCTGCCGCATCAGCTCGATGGTGTGGGCCGGATCGCCGCCCAGCTTCACGTTCATGGCGCGGATCAGCATGGCCACCAGGAACGCGCCGCCCGCCAGGCCCAGGGCGCCGCCCAGGCCCGCCAGCGCCAGCGCCGGCCCGGCCAGGCCGCCGGTCAGGCCCAGGATCAGCAGCACCAGCAGGAAGCAGCCGGCCATGAGCCCGAAGCTCAGGACGATGCGCCCGGCCATCGACAGCGCCGGCAGGGGCAGCCAGGGCCTGGAGCCGCCGGCGGCCTCGGCCAGGGACTGGCCCTGGTTGATCCGGGCGTAGATCCCTTCCGCGTCCCGCACCTGGGTCCGGCTGGGCTTGCTGCGGATGGAGACGAAGCCCACCAGGGCGCCGCGCTCCCGGACCGGGCTGACGTTCACGTCCACCCAGTAGAAGTCCCCGTTCTTGCAACGGTTCTTCACCATGCCGCGCCAGACTTCGCCTTTCTTGATGGTGTCCCACAGCCAGGCGAACGCCGCCGCGGGCATGTCCGGATGGCGCACCAGATTGTGCGGCTGGCCGATCAGCTCCTCCCGGGAGAAGCCGCTGACCCGGATGAACTCCTCGTTCACGAAGGTGATGATCCCCTTGGTGTCGGTCATGGAGGCGATGAACGCGCCTTCCTGGATCTGATGTTCAACCTTCGTGACCGGCTGGTTGTTTCGCATAGGGACTCCAACTTGCGGCGGACGGCTTCTTCCGGAGGATCAACATCTGGATCGGTTCATAGACTTTATCACGGCTCCCGCCCCGGTCACTGTCTGCCGGGGCAGTGTCGAGCGACCTGGGAATTGGAACACGATCATGAAATCCCCGCCCTTCCGTTGCTGAAGGGAGGCGTGCCATGCACGCCGAATCCAGCAACGAATGAAGGGGCGGAACACGAATGACGCGGCAGACGGACCTCTACGTCCGGAAGCCGGCCACCAGGGCGGTGAGGCCTTCGGCGGTGCTGGCCAATTGTCCGGAGGTGGCGGCGTTGCCCTCGGTGGTGGAGGAGAGTTCCATGCTGGCGCTGGCGTTGGCCGCGGCCTTCTGGGCGCCCATCTCCATCTGCCTGGACACCTCGAGGCTGGCCTTGGCCTGCTCCTCGGCGGCGCTGCCGATCTCCAGGGACATTTCGGTCACCTGGCCGATGTGCTCGCGGATCTGGGCCAGCGCCTCCACCGCCTCCTGCACCGTGGCCCGGCCCCGGGCCACGGCCTGGTCGCTGCCCTCGATCAGGGTGGCGATCTCCCGGGCGGCCTGGGCGCTGCGCTCGGCCAGCTTGCGCACTTCGTCCGCCACCACCGCGAAGCCCTTGCCCAGGGCCCCGGCCTTGGCCGCCTCGATGGCCGCGTTGAGCGAAAGCAGGTTGGTCTGGCGGGCGATCTCCTGGATCACCTTCACCGCCTGCACGACCCGGGCAGTGCTCTCGGCCACCGCCTCCATGGCGGCCATGGCGGCCTGGCCGGAGCGGTCGCCCTCTTCGGTGGCGGAGACCGCCTGGTTGGCCTGGACCTGGCTGTCCTGGGCGTGGGAGGCCACCTCCTGGATGGAGGCCGACAGTTCGGTGATGGCCGAGGCCACCCGCTCCACCGAGGCCCGCTGGTCCTCGGCGTTGCGCGCCAGCTCCTGGCTGGTGCTGGAGATCTCCCGGGTGGAGCCGGCGAACAGGTCGGCGTTTTCCGAGACCCGGTGGGCGTCGAAGCGGATCCGGTTGATCATGCCCTTGAGCCGGGACTGCATGAGCCGGACCATGGCCAGCAGGCTGTCCTGGTCGCCGGGCCGGGTCTCCACCTCCACCCGCATGTCGCCGTCGGCCACCCGCCGCATCAGTTCGATGGTCCTGCCCGGGTCGCCGCCCAGCTGCACGTTCATGGCCCGCACCAGCAGCACCGTGAGCAGCACCCCCGCGGCGGCGCCCAGGACACTGCCCAGGGTCAGGAGCGTGCCGCCGCCGCCGGTCGTGCCCACGGCCAGGAGCAGCAGCAGGAAGTAGCCGATCACCGCGGCCGAGGTCAGGCCCAGGCGGGTGGAGAAGGCCAGGGCCGGGAACGGCACCCAGGGCCTGGAGCCCCGGGAGGCCTCCTGGAGCGACATGCCCTTGTTGATCCGGTCGTAGAGCCGCTGGGCCTCCTGCACGTGGCTCCGGCCCGGCCGGCTGCGGATCGAGACGAAGCCCACCACCGCGCCCTTCTCCCGGATCGGCGTCACGTTGGCGTCCACCCAGTAGAAGTCCCCGTTCTTGGCCCGGTTCTTCACCAGGCCCTCCCAGGACTTGCCGGCCTGGATGGTGGACCACAGATCGGCGAACACCACCGGGGGCATGTCCGGGTGGCGGACCAGGTTGTGCGGCTGGCCGACCAGCTCCTCACGGCGGTAGCCGCTGAGCTGGGCGAACTCGTCGTTCACGTAGGTGATGATGCCGCGGGGATCCGTCATGGAGACCAGGAAACCGCCCTCCTGCACCAGGCGCTCCACGGTGGTCACGGGCTGGTTCACGCGCATACGGACTCCATCCAAGGGGCGGCCTCGGGCACTGGCCTCCGGCCCGCCACCGATCTTACCTAAATCTTTCAATAAAAAAACGGTTACTTATTCTAGACTTGAAATCATGTAATTGTCTTCCAGGATCTTGGGTCCCGGTCCAAATGCCAACCTGAACTGAAGCTGGGTAAAACTGTTCCTGAAACGCGCTCGATCAGTGGACAATCAGATCACCAACTCCAAGGTCCCCATGGCAGCCCGCTCCCCCCTGTTCCCCCGCAGCAGCAAGAAGGATCCTCTTCCCGACCTGAACCTGGGCGAGGACCGCAAGCGCATCGAATCGAGACTGCGCATCCTGGTCAAGGCGGTGGAGCAGAGCCCGGTGTCCATCGTCGTCACCGACGCCAACGGCTTCATCGAGTACGTCAACCCCAAGTTCAGCAAGACCACCGGCTACACCATGGAGGAAGTGCTGGGCAAGACCCCGCGGATCCTCAAGGGCGGCTTCCTGAGCGACGATTTCTACCGCGACCTCTGGAAGACCATCCTGTCCGGCGAAGAGTGGCACGGTGTGTTCCACAACCGCACCAAGAGCGGGGAAGTGCTGTGGGAGCTGGCCTCCATCTCCCCCATCCGGGACGAGGCGGGGAAGGTCACCCACTTCGTGAGCGTCAAGGAGGACTTCACCGAGATCAAGCGGCTCCAGGACCAGATGAACCACCTGGCCCACCACGACCAGCTCACCGGGCTGCCCAACCGGACCCTGTTCTACGACCGGCTCAAGCAGGCCCAGGCCCAGGCCCGGCGCCGGAACCAGAGCGTGGCCCTGTTCTTCCTGGACCTGGACGGGTTCAAGGCGGTGAACGACAGTCACGGCCACGAGCAGGGCGACCGGCTGCTCCGGGCCGTGGGCCAGCGGCTGGTGGAGTGCGTGCGGGAATCGGACACCGTGGCCCGGGTGGGGGGCGACGAGTTCACCGTGCTGCTGCCGGAAATGCCGGGACGCGAAGCCGCCGAGCGCATCGCCCGGCTGATCATCGAGGCGGTCTCCCGGCCGTTCGAACTGGACCGCGGCATCGTCTGCACCATCGGCGTCTCCATCGGCATCAGCTTCTTCCCCGGGGACGGCGAGGATCCGGAACGGATCATGTTCTTCGCCGACGCGGCCATGTACCGGGTCAAGCATGCCGGCAAGAACGCCTACGGCTTCTGGTCGGACCAGACCTAGGGATGCCGCGGGTCCCTCCATCGTGTCGCCGCAGTGTCGGCTCCCTGGCGGTCGCCTCGTCTGCGGCGTAGCGGATTCTGACTTCGGTTACGTGTCCCATTGGCCAGGACTCGGCAGTCACGGTTCTGAATGCGGAATTCCGACTTGATCCTCCTATATACTCGGGGCTGGAGACGATTCATGGCCGCTACTTCGGTACCCCTGCCTACGCTGCGCCGACTGCCGAAGTACTATCACTACCTCATGCGGGTCCGGGGGACGGGGCAGGGGATCATTTCGGCCACCCAGATGGCGGAGGATCTGGGGATCCACCACACCCAGGTGCGCAAGGACCTGGCGGCCACGGGCAGCCAAGGCAAGCCCAAGGTGGGGCACCGGGTGGAGGACCTGCTGGCCTCCATCGAGGCGTTCCTGAACTGGAACAACTTCTCCGAGGCGTTCCTGGCGGGCGCGGGCAACCTGGGCTCGGCCCTGCTGGGCTACACCGACTTCGAGAAGGCGGGGATCCGCATCGTGGCGGCGTTCGACAGCAACCCGGACAAGGCCGGCCGGGCCATCCACGGGATCGAAGTGCATCTCATGAGCCAGTTCGAGCAGCTGTGCCGGGAACGGCGGATCGCCATCGGCATCATCACGGTGCCGGCGGACCGGGCCCAGCAGATCGCCGAGATCATGGTCAGGAGCGGCATCCAGGCCATCTGGAACTTCGCGCCCATCACCCTGGACGTGCCCGACGAGATCATCGTCGAGAACGTGGAGCTGTACGCCAGCCTGGCGATCTTCTCCCGGAAGCTGGAGGAGCGGCGCAAGGCGCTGCTGGCCAAACTCTAGATTCGCGGCCGCCGGCTACAGCAGATCGGCCAGCGCGTCCTCCAGCCTGGGGAACCCGAAGCTGAAGCCAAGCCTTTCGGCCTGCTTCGGGTAGACGAAGGCGCCTTCCAGCAGCATGACCTGGCCCATTTCGCCCAGGAGCAGATGCAGCACCAGCCGGGTGGCGAAAGCGGGGACCGGAAGGACCGGGCGCTTCAGTTTCCGGGCCAGGGCCCGGGTGAAGGTCTCGTTGCTGACCGGCATGGGCGAGGTGGCGTTCACCGGGCCCTGGTAGGCCGGGTTGGCGGCGGCCTCGATGACGAGCCGGACCAGGTCGTCCAGGTGGATCCAGCTGAGGCCCTGCTGGCCATGGCCGAGCCGGGTGCCCTGGAACAGCTTCACCGGCAGGGCCATGCGCGGCAGGGCGCCGCCGTCCCGGGCCAGCACCACGCCCAGGCGCAGCTTCACCACCCGGATGCCATGTCCGGCCGCGGCGTCGGCGGCGGCTTCCCAGCGCCGGCAGAGCTGGGCCAGGAAGCCCTTGCCGGGAGCCTGGTCCTCGGCCACCGGCCGGCCGTCCATGGGGCCGTAGATGCCCACGGCGCTGGCGTTCACCAGGACCCTGGGGCCGCCGCTGGCGGCCTGGGCCTCAGGGCCGCCGGTGGCGGCCAGGGCCTCGGCCAGCCTGGCGGTGGGGCCCACCCGGCTGTCCAGCAGCAGCTGCTTGCGGGCGGGGCTCCAGCGCCCGCCGGCGATGCCTTCGCCGCACAGGTTGATGACGGCGTCGGCGCCCTGCAGGGCGCCGGGCAGGTCGTCCCAGCCCCGGGCCTGGGCGCCGGCGGGCAGGACCGCCTTGCCAGGGGCGCGGCTCAGCACCGTGACCTGGACCCCGCCGCCGGCCAGGGCCGCCACCAGGGCCCGGCCCACCAGGCCGGTGCCGCCGGCCACCACCACCCGCTTCAGGGATTGAGCCACCTGGCGCCTCCGTTCATTCGTATTCGATGGTGGCCGGGGGCTTGCTGGTGATGTCGAACACCACACGGTTGATCCCCCGTACCTCGTTGACGATGCGCTGGGCCACGTGCTCCAGGAGATCGTGCGGCAGCCGGGCCCAGTCGGCGGTCATGAAGTCCTCCGAGGTCACCGCCCGCAGGGCGCACATGTTCTCGTAGGTGCGCTCGTCGCCCATGATGCCCACGGTCATCACCGGCAGCAGCACCGCGAAGCACTGGGAGGTGTTGCGGTACCAGCCGGAGGCCTTGAGTTCCTCGATGAAGATGGCGTCGGCGTCCTGGAGGATCTTCACCCGCTCCGGGGTGACGCAGCCGGGGATCCGCACCGCCAGGCCCGGGCCGGGGAAGGGGTGGCGCCAGACCATGTCCTCGGGCAGGCCCAGGGCCAGGCCGACCCGGCGCACCTCGTCCTTGAACAGCTCGCGCAGCGGCTCCACCAGCTTGAGCTTCATGAAGTCGGGCAGACCGCCGACGTTGTGGTGGGATTTCACCAGCACCGCGCCGCCGATGCCGGAGCTCTCGATCACGTCCGGATACAGGGTGCCCTGGGCCAGGAAGTCGGCGTCCAGCTGGCCGGCCTCCTTGTCGAACACCTCGATGAACATCCGGCCGATGGTCTTGCGCTTGGCCTCGGGATCGCTGACCCCGGACAGGGCCGCCAGGAACGCCGGCCCGGCGTCGATCCAGCGGATCTCCATGTCGAACGGGGCGAAGGCCTCCTGCACCTGGAGCATCTCGTCCTTGCGCATGACCCCGGTGTCCACGAACACGCAGGTGAGCTGCCGGCCGATGGCCCGGTGCAGCAGCAGCGCGGCGACGCTGGAATCCACCCCGCCGGACAGCCCCAGCACCACCCGGCCGTTGCCCACCTGGGCGCGGATGTCCTCGAGCTTCTCCTCGATGAACTGGCCGGCGTTCCAGTCCAACTTCATGGAGCAAACGTGCAGGAAGTTGCGCAGGATGGCCGAGCCGTGGGTGGTGTGGGTGACTTCCGGGTGGAACTGGATGGCGAACTGGCGCAGCGCCCGGTTCTCCATGGCCGCCACCGGCACCTCCGGGGTGCGGGCGGTGACCGTGAACCCGGCCGGGGCCTGCTCCACATGGTCGCCGTGGCTCATCCACACCTGCTGGCCGGACTCCAGGCCGTGGAACAGGATGCTGTCGGCGTCCTGGAACTGCACGTTCGCCTTGCCGTACTCCCGGTGGGCCGAGCGGTGGATCACCCCGCCGGCGTTGCGGGCCAGCAGCTGCTGGCCGTAGCACACCCCCAGCACCGGTACCCCCAGCGCGAGGATGGCCGGGTCCAGGTCCGGCGCGCCCGCCTCCAGCACCGATTTCGGGCCGCCCGAGAGGATGATGCCGCGCAGGTCGGCGCCCTGGATCTCCCCGGCGGTGGCGGCGGGGCCGTAGACCAGGCCGAACGCCCCCAGGTCCCGCAGCCTCCGGGTGATCAGCCGTGTGTACTGGGACCCGAAGTCAAGGATGGCGATGCGTTCGTGATGCATGAGGGACCCCACAAAGAACTGGCGCGACAGGTTTCGGCTTACCCAGAGAATAGCTGAGTCTGGCCGGAAATGCGGCAGGCGGGGGCGGTTCAGTCGGCCTTCTTGAATGATTCGTCGGTCCCCTGCAGCACCCAGTCCTGGCCTTCCTTGCGGTAGGTGGCGTGGCGCTCCTTGGTCTCGTACAGCTTCACCCCCGGATGCAAGCGCTGGAACACCGGGAACCCCTCCTGCGGGCGGACCAGCCGGATCAGGTAGCTGACCCGGGCGCTGCCCGGGGTGGTGGCCAGGCCGGGGAGGATGCGGACGAACTCCGCCTCCGCCGCCCGCAGCTCGAACCCGCCGGGGACAGCCTTGACGGCCCTGGGCGCCTTGGGGTTCGCCATGAAGCGGAACTCGGCCTGGTCGCCGTTCTCGGCCCGCACCACCGAGAACCAGCCGGCCCGGGTGAGGGCGTCCTGGAGCGCGGCCAGCCGGGTGTGCTCGCTGGAGCCCTTGGCCACCTGGGCCGAGGCCGGGATCCGCACCGCCACCACCACCGGGTAGTCCTTGCGGATGTCCCGTTCCGCCTCCCGGCGGGTGAGCCGGGACGGCCCGCAGGCCAGCGCCGCGGCCAGCACGGGGACGGCGATCAGGCGGGGCATGGGCACGGGGGGCCTCCGGCGGAACATTTTGAACCATTATGGTTGGGCCGGGAGGTCGTGACTAGGCTCACGCCAGGAGAGGCCTATAATTGCCACCCTGAATGGGAGACCGCCGTGAACCAGTCCTACCGTGACTTCCTGGCCGCTGAACTGGAGAAGATGCAGGAGCAGGGGCTCTACAAGACCGAACGGATCATGGCCTCGCCCCAGGGCGCCTGGGTCGAGACCGGTGCCCGGCGGGTGATCAACCTCTGCGCCAACAACTACCTTGGCCTGGCCAACCACCCGGACCTGGTGCGGGCCGCCCAGGACGGCCTGGCCCGGCGCGGCTTCGGCCTGTCGAGCGTGCGCTTCATCTGCGGCACCCAGGACCTGCACAAGGAGCTGGAGGCTGGGCTCAGCGCGTTCCTGGGCATGGAGGACACCCAGCTCTACTCCAGCTGCTTCGACGCCAACGGCGGAGTGTTCGAGGCGCTGCTGGGCGAGGACGACGCCATCATCTCCGACGCCCTCAACCACGCCTCCATCATCGATGGCATCCGCCTGTGCAAGGCCAGGCGGTTCCGCTACGCCAACAGCGACATGGCCGACCTGGAGGCCCAGCTCAAGGCGGCGGACGCGGCCGGCGCCCGGTTCAAGCTGGTGGTCACCGACGGGGTGTTCAGCATGGACGGCTACCTGGCCAACCTGCCGGCCGTCTGCGACCTGGCCGAGCGCCACGGCGCCATGGTCATGGTGGACGACAGTCACGCGGTGGGCTTCATCGGCGCCAACGGCCGCGGCA
>Ga0316217_10004157_pt1 | contig 15891 bp, 14 predicted proteins | sample 1anoAmetaG_FD_203633 | JGI IMG/M metagenome (GOLD analysis project Ga0316217, IMG submission 203633) | Freshwater microbial communities from Trout Bog Lake, Wisconsin, USA - 1anoA | ecosystem: Environmental > Aquatic > Freshwater > Lake > Hypolimnion/Profundal zone | place: USA: Wisconsin... | reverse complement strand
GACCGCGTATCTCGGCGCAATGGCCCGTTTTCACAACTACAGCTTTGGCAATATTCTCGCCATCGCACGGCAGCGCCCAACCGCTACCCGCGTTGCCGGTATCCGCACTTGGAACGAGTTGGGCCGGTTTGTGAGGAAGGGCGAGAAGGGCATTCAGATTCTTGCCCCCATCGTTGGCCATCGGCGCAGGAAGGACGAGCAGGACACGAGCGCCAATCAGGAAGCAAAGCCCGCCTCTGTGTTGATTGGCTTCCGCGCCGTCTACGTCTTCGATTGCTCGCAGACCGAAGGCGCAGACCTGCCGGAGTTTGAGCACAGCGTTACGGGCGAAGTGGGCGACCAGCGCGAACGCCTGATTGCGTTTCTCGACGAGCAGAACATCAAACTCGAATACAACGAAAAGATTGCCCCTGCGCTTGGTGTCAGCTACGGCGGAAGAATTGCTCTCCTGCCCGGCCAGTCAAAGGCCGAGGAGTTCACCACGCTGGTACATGAGTGTGCGCACGAACTTTTACACAAGACCGAGCGCCGCACCATGACCACCGCCACCGTGCGCGAGACGGAAGCCGAGGCCGTGGCCTTCATCGTTGGACAGGCAATCGGCTTGGAGATGGGAACCGCTTCGAGCGATTACATCCAGATGTACGCAGGGAACGCGGCGCTTTTGACCGAGAGCCTTGAAGTTATCCAGCGCACCTCCGCCGTGATCCTTGGCGCTTTGGCCGTCGAGGAGACCGAAGAAACCAGCACTCACCCCGCAGAGGCGGCGGCTTAGGCCGCCTCTGCTCCTCACCGGTCCAGCGGACAGCGCGACCGGCACTGTCCGCGCCACCTTCACAGTTTTTCCAACCGCTCAAAAGGAGAGAGCAACCATGACGAATCAAGTTACAACTGAATACCGCAATGTGCCACTCAATGCGCTCGAAGAATCCAGGACCAACCCGCGCCGCGTATTTGACGAAGCCGCCCTCAAGGAACTGGCCGAGTCTATCCGCAGCCAGGGCATATTGTCGCCCTTGCTTGTCCGGCCTATCGCCGACCACCGCTTTGAGATCGTTGCCGGAGCGCGCCGCTATCGCGCCGCGCTCTTGGCCGAGGCTGAAACCGTCCCCGTCCGCATCGTTCCGCTGACCGATGCTCAGGCACTCGAAGCGCAACTGATCGAAAACCTCCAGCGCCGCGACGTTCACCCGCTCGAAGAGGCGCAGGGATTCCGCGCCCTGCTCATGCTCGAAGAGCCGAAATACTCCATCGAGCAGATTGCCGCCAAAACTGGTAAATCTCCGGCCTATTGCCTCCAGCGCGTCAAGTTGACCGAGCTTGCCGCCGCCGGCACCGAAGCATTCGCCAAGGATGAAATCGGCATTGGCCACGCACTGCTTTTGGCCAAGTTGCAACCCGCCGAGCAGGAACAGGCCCTCGCCGCTTGCTATCAGGAGCAGTACAGCAGCGGCAAACCGAAGCGCATCCTGCTCCCCGTTCGCCACCTGAAAGAGTGGATTGAGCAGAACATCCTGCTCATTCTCAAGGACGCGCCATTCTCGAAATCCGACGCCACCATCAACCCTGCCGCCGGAAGTTGCGACGACTGCCCAAAGCGCACCGGCGCGAACGCGCTGCTCTTTGCCGACATCGCGCAGGACGCTTGCACCGATCCGGCTTGCTATCAGGCCAAAGTGGACGGCTTTGTGAAACAGTCCATCGCCGCCAAGCCAAAGCTGGTTCAAATCTCCTCAGCCTACGGCACGGCGACCGAAGGCAGCGCCGCCCTGCCGCGCAACAAGTACGTGGAGATTCGGACCGAGAAGCCAACGAATGAAAAGCAGCGCGACTGGCCGGAGTACAAAACCTGCAAGTTCACCACCGAGGCCATCGTTACCGAAGGCGCGGAGAAAGGCGAAATCCGCACCATCTGTGCCAATCCCGAATGCACCATCCACCACGCCCGCAAACAGAAGCCCGCGACGGATGCGGCATTCAAGGCAGAACAGGAGAAGCGACGCCACGAGGAAGCCATCGCACAGGCAACCGGCCTCCGCGTCTTGAAAGCAACCAGCGACGCGGTTCCTGTCAGGTTGATGAAGCGCGACCTGCTCTTTGTTACCGAGCGCCTTGCCGCCCTGTTGGACGAGCGCCGTCTGGCGGTTATCTTTCGCCTTCACGGCATCGGCAAGGCCAGCGGCACCGAAGACGCCCCGGCCAAGGTGCTTGGGTCCTTTCTTCGCAAAACTGACGAGAGCACAATTGGCCGCGTTTTGGTGGCAATCACCATTTTGCAAGCGGCGCACAGCCCCAATGAATCCGCGAAAGCACTGCGAGAAGCCGCCGAGTTCTACAAGGTGGACGTGGCCGCGATCACGGCTAAGGTCAAGCAGGAGTTCGCCGCCAAGGAAAAAGCGCAAACCACCCGGAAGGCGACGGACAAAGCGAAGCCAATCCAGCCTCGCGCCGCAGCCCCGAAGAAGGCAAAAGCAGCATAGCGTCAATTCATGAACTTTGAATCTTGGGGTCTGCTGAGGCAGGCCCCTGTTTTTTGCCGGCGCCCGTCTTCCCGCCCTGTGATGTGCTGCCGCTTCGCGTCAGTCTCGTTTGGCCCACCCGACGGGCTTGAACCGATGAAGCCCTGAATTCGGGCTGGCTTACAGAGTTGCACAATGATTACTTAAGAGCCCGAACTGACTATAAGCTTTTTGTCATTGTGCGCCCCGGATGTTCCAAGCAGGGCGGATCATCTCAATTAGTCCGGCCTCGAGTCCTGCCGCCGTATTCACCGGGAGTTCATTCCAATCGGAAAGCTCGGGTGTAGCGACAAGCACTTTGACATTCTTTCCCGCGTGCAGGGATTCTGAAATCCTCCCATGGATACGAGAACTTGTTCTCTGGCGCTCATGACCCCGTCGGTACTGATCAAACCTCGTTCTCAAGCCGCTAAGTGTCAATCCTACATAGACTACGACATCATCTACGATGAAAGCGTAGACACCGGGCAGGTTCGGAGCTTCGGCGTCCAGCCAGATTGGGCTTTTAGGGGACTGCTTCCATTCGCCGATACACTGAAAACCAGCCTTACTCAGCACGGTCCATGAGGTATCTTCACGCGGTGCTGGAGTCGCGTCCACTTCAATCGGTTCGCGTTCGGCTTCAGCTTCGCGGCGCAGACCTCCTGCGAAACCCGACCGCAAGAGTACAGTGCGTACATGCTGATATCTGATACCGAGGATTTGGCTAATTTCGGTACGGTCGTATCCAGCCTTTGCAAGAGCGCGGATATTATCAGCCTTGGTTGCGTTCTCGTTCGTTATTTCAGAGGCAGGCCGACGACTGTCCACTGTGTTCCTCCTTTCCTCGGTGATAAGAAGTGTGGTCTTGCTGACTATTTCTTGAGCCACGGTAGATTCATCGTCTGATACCTGGCGAATTTTGTCGTGAACGCCTCAGCCCACGCGACTGCTTCGACAACCGCATTCTCAATCTCATCTGGCCTGAACGTCAGTCGATGCCAATGTTGATGTTTTGCGTAAGCATCCTCAAACATCCAGGTCGCGCCTTGCCCCTCCTCCTGTAAAACTACGGTCACGCATTCTGCCGCCTTGGTTATATGTGGAATCTCGTAGAGATGCCCAGAGGCTTCGCTATTTTCGATGATGACGAATTTCGATGAGAGAGCATAGCGCATGACCTTTTGAATGACGCTTTCGCCGATCCTGTCGGGCTGCTCTTTGATGATGTAAGTGTAGTATCCGAGGTCTTCCAGCTTTGCGGCAATCTGCTTCAATCGGCCCAATGCAGGGCCACTATCTTTGCCGAGGATGAGAACGGAATCGGAGTTTTCAAGGATTGAGTCCGCCCGGCTCCAAACCAAATCGAAGGCCGATTTTATCGACTGTACGATTTCTGCCGGCGGTGTGGTGCGCGGCAGTCTGAGTTGCCAACGGATGAAGAGGTGGACATCGTCATCGTCTTCGCGGGTCGGCTCGAAGAGAGGATGGCCTTCGTGAGCCAGGCGGCGCACTGCTCGTTCCATAGCATCTGCGAATGCATGGGCGGAGTATTTGTGATGCCAGTATTTCGTATATAGATGTTCTTCGATTTGGCAGATAAATGATTCCCGTTCGCGCCCTATCGAAGTGTCGGGAAAATAGTCGTCCAACACATGAACACTCGCATCTTCGGGCAGGTTGTATAAATCGAGGCGCGCAAGATCCTCGACGCTGATGGGATCAGAATCCTCTTCCTGGAACTCTTCCCACCGGTCTGCCACTGAATCGTCGGGTTGTTGGAGATCTCCGAGATCGCTCATAACGCCTGATTCCACCATGTGTACTTCGGGATACTGCCTTCACAAAACGTGGTGCAGCCAGCACCTAAACATTTTGAAAGGACCGGAAAAGCTGTCACATCGAATAATTGGGTGATCGATCCAATAGCGTAGAACCAAGCTTACTCATTTGAAGGCTTGAGCAGCTTTGACAGTGCTTCAAACATCCGTTGTCTTCGTTCATCGAAGAACTCCCGAAAGTTGTCGAATTCGAGATCGACATCGTCGGGAATGTAGTTTCTGTCCATGAAAGCGTCCCGCCCCTGCTTGTTCTTAAAGGTTTCTTTCAACCAGTTGTCGAAATCGGAGTCGCTCTTCTCCTGATTGGGAATGCCTTCAAGCAGTTGGAGATTTGGGAGAAGATCCACGTGCTCCAGATAGAAAGCCGCTTCATTCCCGGTGATGCCGCGCTTAGCCAGCCGCGTCTTCGTAAATTTTGACCTCGGGTGAATGTGATCAATATGAAACGTGTTCCGAAAATCTAGAGTCGGGTAGAGCAGTGCAAGCACTGAAAAGGCGTAGCCCTGTCCGTACCGAGATTCGAGAAGCGAATCGATATCTTCCTTTGTGAACGTGAGGGATTTGGTTGTGCCCTTGAACTTGCTGCGAATACCCGCTAGCGGGAATTCATCGGAAATTCCCTTCAGAACCTCTCTGATCGGGCGAAGTACGCTATCCGGCTGGCCGCCGAAGACACGTTTAAGCAGCGCTGAAGTCAGCCAATGTTGAATTCTCTTCCTGTCGGAGGAGTACTTACTGGCCTGGTCAAAATTGTTGGGAAGTCCCCTCTGGAGCAAGTGGTAAGCGATGGGGATGACAGCGTTATTTGACGTAAGCGTTTCCCTGTTGTAACCGAACGCCGAGATCAGGAGTACCGCATGCCGAAGTGCTTTGGAGATTTGCTCCCAAGATTTCTCAATCCCAAGCATGTTGGCCTTATTAAAGTTATCGACTTTAAACGCGATATCCGTATAGTCGCCCAGGACAAGGCAGCTCTTCAGCACCCAATCCTTGTTGAAATTGAAACCGTTGCCAGTTCCATTCAGTTCGTCAACGAAAGTGGTGATTGTTTCGCGGGCATCCAATTTCGCCCACTGGGCGGTTGCGATGGACAGGAGTAGATCCGAGTAGTTCAAAATCGTTCCGCCGCTGTTGACTCGAATGAAGATATTGAGAACTTTGTCGAGTTGCTCGTCTTCCTCTAAGAAGTAATTGATCGCAGGGGTCTTGTGGATGACCGTCCACAGTTTAAACAGTGTTTGGTTGGCAAACTGACCCGTCTTCCGATCTTCCATCAAGCCTTTATCGATCAAATAGTTATTGACCTCATATTCGGTCTTGAGGTCCAGCACGTTGCCGACACGATACCAGAAGAAGTTGTCCCCGGCGTCCTCAACCTCTTTCGTCGTCAAGAATCTAAAGTCATATAGCAAGTCTCGACTCTCGTCCTTCGCAGGCCCTCGCAGATTGAGATACAGATGCCTCTTCGGAAACGCTTGCGGGTTGTCCCATCGTTTGCGAGGTTCCTTGAATGCGAAAGATCCCCGCAGACCAACGTAGAGCGCCGTCAACCGCTGCTGGCCATCGAGAATGCCGGTGATGTCCTCATCGCCGGTGACGCTTGCCTTTGCGTTGTGGCTGTGGTCGCGCTCATGATAGTCGCGGACGAATTCGTAAAATTGGTACTTTCCTGTTTGTTTCCGCTTTACCATCCAGAACAAAAACGAGCCTATCGGATAATCGCGCATCAGAGAATCGAACAGACGCTCAATCTGCCCAGTATCCCACACCACTTCACGCTGAATTGCAGGAAGCAGGTATGTCTTTGAATGGATTTGTGAGATGGCCTCTTTAACAGTGATAGGAACCTGAAAACCCATATTATCTTCTCTCCTTGCTGAGTTATCTCACTCGAAAGATTGACCACCTCGCCCCTCATTGATGGGGACTTGAACAACTACAAATCAACAGAAATCGGTGACAAAATGCAAAGAATCCCCGCCGTTATCAACTTGGTAAGAATCCCCGATGTGCACGCAGCTCCAGCCGCAGTTCCTCACGCAGAGCCTTGCTCTTCTTGAGGCGTGCGAAGAACTCATCGAGAAGGCTGACGACGATTGCGTTGACGCTGACGCTTTCGGCTTCAGCCCAGTCTTTGAGTTTGGTGCGGGCCTCGGCGCCTACGTGGAGGAGTTGGGGGTTGGTGAGATCCATGCCAGCCTTGCGGGTCTGCTGAATATCGACTTCGTCCTGGTCAACGTGACTTAACGCAAAAAGGACGATCCTGGCCAGATCGCCCTTTACGCGGGATTCTTCAGTGATGGCTTCGCGGAGATCGAGCGGAAGGCGCAGCGTCATTCCCGGCCTGTCTTCCGTCCACCGCTGCCCCTCACGGTTCACCTTGCGCGTTCCACCCCCCGGACGAAGACCTGTCCGTGGGGACCCCGGCGTTGCCGCCTTTTTGGCCGCTTTCTTTACTGACTTCTTGACTGCCACTGGCATCCCTTCCTGCTGATACAGTAATTCTGCTGCTCAGGCCGCCTGCTCCCGTCATCGGAGAGTACGGACCGCTGAATCTCACGTCTTTCTCGACCCTCACGAAGAACCTGTATCCAGGCCGCACGACAATCGTGGGCTGGATGTTCAGGTTCCGGCGCGTGACTTCCGTGCCGAGTTCGCCAACCTGCTGACCAACTGCCTGTCCCACCGTCTGGCCGACGCTTTGCGATTGCAGCACCGAGGAGTTTGTTCCCTGGCTGACCTCGATACCGGCGGCGAAGACCGAAGTCAAAAGCGCGCCGGAGAGGAGTCGGCCCCAGTGATTGTTCACCTGGTCCCGGAACCCGGCAGCGCCCGCGCTATCGTCCCCTTCGAATCCGCCAAGAGCGAGGCTGGAGCCATCGGGGAAGACGATCCTTCGCCAGACGGCCTGCAAGGCGTTTTGTCCGTAACCTACGTGGGAGTTGTAAACCCCAATTAGTGTACTCCCGGAAGGTATTAAAATGTACCTCCCAGTAGCGGAATCATATACATTTTCACGAACTAACGCACGGATCATGCCGGGAAGATCGGAATTAAGCTGTTGTTCAAGAACGGCCGGGATCAGCCACCCGGCCTTGACCTCGTATTGGCCCTGGGCTGGCTGGCGTGTCGCAGTCAGGTACTCCGTCTCTTGTTTTGAGTGTTGCTGGCCGAAGGCTGTTCTTTGCTCCTGATCGTTCTGGCGGTCATAGTCTGATCGCTGCTCGGCTGCTCCGGTCGTACCAGCCTGGGCGAGGGCCGACTGAGGGGAGCTTCCAGTTCCGCCCCCAAGCATCGTCCGGGCATTCAGCAGAGCGGATTGAATAGCGCCCAGCGGATCGGAGCTGGTCGATGCTGTTTCCTTGGAAGTGCCAGGGAGGTTGCCCTTGACCGAGGTGGGCGCTTCCATCGCCTCGCGCTCCCGGTTGTATTCGTCGAGCCGCCGCTGCTCGGCATAGGACAACGAGCCGTTTGCAGCGGTCGTAACCGGGGTCTGCCGGTATTCAAGGGGCGGGATGGAGGTTGTTTTCGCTGAACTGCCCGGCGTACCCGGCTGAGCCGAGCGGCCTGCCGGGGTCTCGCCGGTCAATATAGATGAACGGAGGGCGGAGGAATCGGGGAAGTGGGTTTGCCCGGTGTTCAGGCCGCTGCGCGCCTGATCCGACAGAAGCCCCTTTTCGACGGTCGTTGCCGGTCCCGCGCCGACCTTCTGAGTATCGGTCTGCTTGACCGTCTTCTTGTGGCGGTTGGCCAGCCCATGTCGCATGTAGGCCGCGGCGAGGACAACCAGCGCAATCAGGATAATGCCTGCCAGAGGGCGCAGCTTGCGCACCTTGGGCGTGAGCGAACCATTAACGCCGCGCACAACTTTATCCGGCTCGGCTGCTGCTAGAACCTCTTCCTGATTCTCTTCGCGCTCGCCTTCGAGGTTTACCGGCTTGGGACTTTCGTCAGGATTAATCATGGTCAGTTTTCCTTTCCAGCGTGGGAGTATGGCGTCTCGCGCGTGATCGTTACGCGGGTCTGTTTCTTGCCCACGCCTACAACAAGAATTGCTTTGTCGAAGAGGCGGTCAACAATGTAGCGCGAGCCATCGGCGCGGAAATTGACCAACTCCGACTTGCCGTTGACCACCAAGAGCAACGTCGGCAGCTCACGGAAGCGCCCATCGTTCGGATAAATCAGATAGGTGTGCTGGCCATCGTCGAAGACGTGATCCGGCCGGAGATGCTCATCGCCGGAGAGCTTGTAATCGAGATAGAGCCGGTCAACGGCATTGTCGGCCATCGGCAAGACGCCAGCCTTCTTGTCCTTTTCGCGCCGCTCCTCGGCAACGGCCTCAGCATTGCGCTTGGCCTCGTCCTGCCGAGCCGCAAAAGCAGCCCACTTGGCGCGGTCCTCATCGGGATATTGGAATGCCAACCGGGAAACGAAGCGCGTGGGGTCAGAGACTAGGCGCACCACATAGGTGCGCTTATCCGTGGGCACGATCAAATCAGTCTCAAGGCCTGCTTCGATGGGTTTGACGATCAGGACAGGCGTCTCATCTAAACCCGATCCAGAGAGAACCGGTGTAATCTCCCAGCGGCGGGAATCGCCGATCTGTGGCTGGCTTTGGAGATGCTCGCCAGATTGCAACTCGATTGCGCAAACACGCAAAGGCGCGCAGACAAGTACCGGCATTCCCTGGCCATAGATGTAGATGACCTTGCCATTCGGCCCAGGTGTGGGCATTGTGACGCCTGCCTCCCAAAGGCGCGAGACCTCCGCCGCGCTGAGGCCCACGGCATTCAAGTCAACGCGAGGAGCTTTCCAATTCAGAGGAACGGCTGAGCCCTTCTCTGTTGGAGCCGTCGATTGAGACGCCTGCCCGACAGCAACGCTGCTGACAATCGGTGGCACTTTGAGCGCCGGAATCGGCGTGAGCGATTCCTGTTTGGTGGTTGGCGCCTTTGACTGTTCCTGAAGCGCGGTTTCCGCACCTTTGAAGTTGTAACCGGAAAGATCCTGCTTTTGCTGGGGCGTTAACGCCGGAGCGTTCTGCGCTCCCGCCGCCGCGCCTGTGAGTGCAAGGACCACTGCGATAGTTACGAACCGTGTCATTGATTCTGTCCTCCGTTCGGCTTCTGAGCGTTGCTGCTTTGCGTGCTGTTGGATTGCTGGTCCGTGGCCGTCGAGACCACTTCGCCCCAGGTCAGATTCGTAACGTAAAGGCCGAGCGGATTGACCAGGGCTTGCCGCGCATCCGTCACTTCCTGCGTCACGACGGAAACAAAGGCCCGGTATCTGTGGCTCGCCATCAGGTTGCCGTTCAGATCGCGCGTCACTTCCGTCCACGCAACTTCATAGGTTTTGGGCGACTGCTGCACGATGGATTCGACCGAGGCGTCAACGGTCTGCTTGGTCAGCAAGTCGAAGGGCGAGTTCTTGGAATAGAACTCCGTGATGGTTGCTGATGCCGGCGAGTTCTGGCCGGTTTCGGCGTATACCTCATCGACCAGCCGCCGCTGAGCTACGGCATCGGCAATGACTGTACGCAGATTTGTGACCCAACGGGCGACGACGGCTTCCTGCAGACGGACATCCTTGACCGCCACCTGCTTCGCCGGGATGACGGGAACCGCCCTGCCCACATCGTCAAGAGCGACGACGTAAGGAACGGTGTTGGAGCGGTAGCCGATGGCGACCATGCCGGTCACGCAAACCAGCGCCGTCGCCATCGAAAGGAATGCCGCCAATCGCCAGTTGTTCCGGCTCTTGATTTGGTCGCCAAATCGCTCGTCCCACTCCTGCCGGGCGCGAAGATAAGGCGTTTGGACGATTGCTTTTTCTGTCACGAGCTACTCCTCTCTCTCAACTCGAAGTTGCGCCGAAGGCGAATGCCCCGAGCCATCGTTCGGGACGTGGATATTGGTGGCGTGCTGGGCCAGCGTTTGGAGATTTCTGGCCGTCGAAGGCTGAGCCGGGGGAGCCGACGGAGCACTTGCCTGACTTTCCGCCGCCGAGGGCGGGGGCGGAGGTGCTGGCGGAGCGCTGGCCGAGCCTGAGTCTGTGGGACCGGGAACCGGCGGCGGTGGCGCGCTCGATGCTTCCATAGCGGCATCGCCCGCACCACCGGCAGCGGCCATACCGGCGCTGCCTGCTGCGCCTGCTCCCTCGGCGGCTGCGCCCGCCGTTTCGGTTGCTGCGAGAGCACCGCCCGCGGCGGCTCCCGCGCCCCCAGTCGCCGCAACAACAGCGACCGTCGCGGCGGTGAGAGCGGCACCCTTCGCGACCTCCATCCCCATCCCAACCAGGTCCGCCGCGCCGGCCCCCAACGTTCCCGAGGCGATCGAGGCCGCCATCTTCGGAATCATCCACGAGGCGAAGGCGAAAAGCAGCATCGACATCAGCGTCGGGAAGATCTGTGTAATGGGAAGATCGGCCGTATAGCCATTCATGGTGGAGATCCAGTTGTTCGAGATCGTTGTGAAGACGCCGAGCATCAGGTAAATGAGCATCAAACGGACGCCCGTACTGATAGCAAGAGAAATGTACCTTTCAAAGTAAGGCGCAGTCCACCGACTACCACCGAAGCCAAGGAAGATGTAGCCCGCCGACATGACGATAATCGCTTCGAGCTTGGTGACAACGTAATGGAGCGTGATGATGATGTAGGAGGCGAGCACGATGCAGGCTGCGAGAATCGTCGTAATCGCCCCGCCTGGCTCAGACAACAGGTTGACCGCTGAGACCTTGGTAAAGAGGTCAGAGACGATCTGGAGTCCCTGCATCATAATGTCCGAGGGATTCTGGGCCACATTGACGCCAGCGGCATTTGCACCCAGTTGCGCGAAGCTGTTGACGATGGCCGGTATCCAGGTCTGACCGTTGACGAGTACGGCGTAAAAGAACCCGATGACGAGCAGCTTCTTAATCAGGGTAAGAAACAGACCCATGAAGTCATGCTCACGGAGGAATTGCGGCGCGCTCCAGGCGAAGTCGAGCGTTGCCAGTACATAAAAAAGGTAGGTGGCCTCTTGCATGATAGTGGGAATCCATGCGTTGGCCGCCTGCTCAATCTGCTGAAATGTACCGCCGACATCGACCGGAGCCTGCGCATAAGCCGTGGCGGCCGAGGCAAAGGCCACAGCCGCCAGAAGTATGAGTTTCTGTCTTCGCACCATCGGGTGTTCCCCTTTAGAACTTCACGCCATCGGATTTAAGTTGCGGTTTGCCGAAGAAGTTCGCACGCTCATTCGCCGAGCAGATTCTTCCTTCGTCCGAGGTGGACCAATCCGCGGGCGCTTTCGCCTTTTGCGCGTTGCACAACGGCGTTAGTTGTTTGCGGAGATCCTCATGCTGGGCAAGAAAAGACGAGATGCCTTGCGGCGTCGCCTGTGCAACGTCGCCGCCACCGGCGTTCTGAAATGCCGTTACAATCTGGCTCTTCTCTGCCGTCTTGCATCCGGCCAGCATCAAAACAACGCCGATACCACAAACTGAAATCCACTTCATCGTTCTCTCCTAGAAGGTCACGCCGTCGCTTGTGACCTGGGTTTGGCCGAAAAACTGGTCGGAGTTGGCTTGTTTCGTCGCGTCCGCCTGCACCATGGCGCTCTGATACGCCGACTTGCTCTGCATATCCGCCATCATCAGTTGGCGCAACTTCATCAACTGTTCCGCCTGATTTTCGGCAATCTGGTTTCCGACTTCGATGGCCTGCATTCGCCCAACAGCCGACTGGCTTTGGCTCTTGAGGCTCTGAAGCAGGGCCGAATCGCTATCGAACTGCGAGTTCTGGACACCAGCAGCCTTCAGCGCCCCAAGGGTGCTGTCAAGGCTCGTCTGGCTCCAGGTCTGATACGACTGACCATAGTTAGTAGACGGACTGTAACCGGGAAAGCGGAGCCGGAAAGTGCCGTCCATATTGCTCAGAGTGTAAGAGAGCGCTTGCCCGGTGTTGACGATCTGGCGCAACGTCGTGATGTCCGAGGCGACGGTCCCAAAGAGTTGATCGGTGATGGTGATTCCGTGTTTGGCCATGTCGGCAAGCTGGTTGAGTTGGTTTTCAACCATCACGACCTGCTTTTCGAGCTGACCGGCCAGCTCGACATAGTTGAGGATTTGGGTATACTCGGTTGCGAACAGGCCCGGTACGCCAGCGTGCGCCGGCACCGGGCAGACTGTCTCGACCGCCATGATGGCGACGAGAGCGATTGAGGTTGCGCTCCTAACCAGCCATTTGGATTGCATGATTCGTTACTCCTTCGTAGTAGTCGATCCAGCCTTTGTCCACCTTGCGTTCTTGCATCCATGCCGAGATCCACGCTGGACCCTGTTGCTCGGCAAGAACATCGATTCGCGCTCTGTCCTTCTGGCCAGACACCGCTAGAAAGGCCAGAGCCACCGGCCCGAGCCGGAACGAGATCATGCGGCGGCCAAGCCGCTGCACGATGTAGTAATCCCGCTTCGGGGTTGCTGACTGAAGCAGCTCAATTTCACGGCTGTTCAGACCGGCGTATTCGTAGAACTGGCGCATTCCCTCGTTGCCCGCTTCCGAGTTCGGAAGGTAAATCTTCGTGGCCGTGCTCTGGAGAATCGCCGACGCAATGGGCGATTCCTTCACGTCGGCCATGCTCTGCGTTGCAAGAAGAACGACCGCATTCTTCTTGCGCAGAGTTTTTAGCCAGTCCTGAATCTTGTCCCGCCAGGCCGGATGCTTCAGGAAGAGCCAGGCTTCGTCGATGGGCACCAGCGTCGGGCTGCCATCGAGTGCGCGTTCCATGCGGCGGAAAAGATAAAGTAGAACGGCCATGACCGTCGCTTCACCGTAGGAGCCGCTCAGGAGCGTCTCCATCTCGCAGACAACGAACCGGGAAGTGGTCAGCCCGTCATTGCGGGCGTCGAGCAGTCCGCCCAGTGCGCCGTCAATCACGTAAGGCTGCAATCCGGCCTTGAGCTTTTCATCCTGGAGGTTGGCTTCGAGTTCGGTCAGCGTCCGCCTCTCGCGCGGGGCCGAGGCGAGTTGCTGAAGAGCGCGGTGAATCGTATGCCGTTCGGCTGGGCCAACCTCGACCTGCTGCATTCGCAGAACGGTCTCGACCCATTCCTGCCCCCAGCCGAACTCCGCCTCATCGTCGATGTCGCGGAGCGGCTGGAAGGACAGCCCGCCTTCGCCGATGTCGTAGAAGCGCCCGCCCGCGGCCTTGCATAGCGCATACAGGGAGTGCCCTTTATCGAATGCGAAGACCTGCGCATTCGGATAGCGGAACCACTGCGATACGAAGAGCGCCAGGCTGACAGACTTGCCCGCGCCGGTCGGGCCGATCAACAGAGTATGCCCGACATCGTAGTCGTGCAGGTTGAGCCGGTACGGTATACCGCCCTGCGTCGCAGCATAGAGCAGCGGCGGCGAATTGGGCGGCATCAGGGCCGACGGATTCTTGCTCTCCCCCGCCCAGATTGAGGAGATCGGCATTAGGTCCACATAATTGCGCGTGTGAGCAATGACGCGGCGCACTTGCGCCACGCCATTACCGGGCAGTGTCCCGAAGAATGCGTCAACTGCGTTGATATCCTCAACCCTAACGCCGAAGCCACGGTTAATAAGAGCCTTGCGGAATTCGCCGATCATGTTGTCGAGGAAGCGGCGCTCCTTGTGCTGAAGCACAATCGACGATGAGAAGTAGCAGAAATGCACATCGCCGGAGGTGGCCTCGGCCAGTGCGCCATCGGAGTCCGAAACCATCGTCATTGCGAACTGGTTCAACTGGCCGCCGCCGCTCGACTTGAATACCTGATCCTTCAAGCCGCGCTGCTGAAACTTCCATTTCTTGCCGATCTTGGCGATGACGCCCTGGGCTTCCGATGGGTCAAGCAAAATTGCCCGCGTATTCCAGCGGTATTCGCAGGGTATCGAATCGAGCACTGACAGCGCGCCGGGGTATGTCGAACGCGGGAATCCGTCGAGCGTCAGAGTCCGCAGATGCCGATCCCCCATCATCGGCTCAGTTCCACCGCGCAGGTCTTCCATCGAGAGCAAATCATTCAGGAAGACCGGAATCTCCGGTTGCATCACCGGGCCTTTGATCCCGGTAATGCAGCGGCGAAGATACGCGAGCAGTTCATCATCGACCCGCTCGTATCCATCGCCGAGTTTTGTCACTTGCGCCTTGAGGCGCGTGACCGGAAGCTGAGCCGAGAAGACATCTTCGAACTGCCGGACCTTGGCCTTAAAGTAGCGCAACGCCTCAGCCCCAGCGCCGTCGTTCTTATTCGATGAGCCAGAGATCATGAAACCTTCGAGCTTTTCCGATGCCACGAGCGGCGGCATGTAGGTCAGGGTCAGGAAGTATTCGTTCTCGAAGTGCGTGCCTTCCTGTGCGAATTGCTCCCGGCGCTCGCGATCGATCAACGCCGTCACCGGATCGGCGAATGCGCCCTCCGGCGCATAGCCACTAGAAAACGAGCGGATGCAATCGACCTGAATCATCCAGCCGCTTTCCAGGCGCAGAATACGATTCAGCCGCCGGGCGACGGCGGCCATCTCGGCATGAGTTGCCGATTGCAGGTCGGGACCGCGATATTGCCATGCCGCAAGCAATGACCCATCGCGCTGCAAAACAATGCCGTCATCGACGAGTCCGAACCAAAGGAGCAGGTCGGCCAATCCCGTAGGCTGTTTGCGCGTCTCTCCAAACACTTTTCTACCTCCAGCCTCTCTTCGGCCTTTTGCCAAAAGCAGTGACCCCGCTTTTGGCGGGGTAGAAATCCTTATAGCCGAGATGGCGGCTGTAAACCTTCCGCATCATCGGATCGGCCTTGCCAATTCTGGCCAGCACGGCCACGATGGTCCAGAACGCAATGATTGCCATGAGGAAAGACAGGAAGCTCATCACAGTCACAGCCATCATTGCCGTGCCAAGTCCAGCCATGATGACCATCTCTCGGTCTCCGCCCAGCAATTGTTGTGGCCTGCTCAACGAAGTCCGCATGATCGTCTGCTCTGGCCCATCGAAATCTAAATTCCCCATCTCATCCTCCGAACTTGTGGGGACGGTTGCTTTCAGCCATCCCCACTGGACCTTGATTCAGCTATCCCCTTGCAAAAAGATGAAGGGCAGGCTGAGAAACTGCATGAACCGGCTGGAGCAGCGAAACCTCCGCGGCCTGGCCGATAAAGGACGACATCACCTGCGCGGCGAAGACGACCAGGCAGACGGCGATGCCGATCTGCAACAGGCGTTTCATCGTCTCGCCCATTTCGCCGCTGGCGAAGGCGAGCGTTGCGCCCAGCGCGACGATGGCGATCACTGAAATGGCGTAAGCGACGGGGCCAGTCAGGGAGGTGACCAGCGTGTTGAGAGGGCCTTCCCAGGGAAGGTTGCTTCCGGTTTCCGCTGCAAAGGATACGGCTGATCCAATGAGCACTGCCAGGGCCAGGAACCCGGCGTTCCGCGTCCGGCTGAGAATGCCGCACGATTGTGTATCGAGACGTGTGAGTGTACCTTGCATCTTGATCCTCCATGTGCCCTCCGGCACGGTTTGCGAAAGGCACCCGCAACGCCCTT
>Ga0316217_10004156_pt1 | contig 15893 bp, 14 predicted proteins | sample 1anoAmetaG_FD_203633 | JGI IMG/M metagenome (GOLD analysis project Ga0316217, IMG submission 203633) | Freshwater microbial communities from Trout Bog Lake, Wisconsin, USA - 1anoA | ecosystem: Environmental > Aquatic > Freshwater > Lake > Hypolimnion/Profundal zone | place: USA: Wisconsin... | reverse complement strand
TGTTCGCCAAGCTGCTGCTCTCGGCGATGAACGCGGTGCATGATCTGACACGGCTCGGCTACGGCTGGACGATTGTGCTGATCACGGTGCTGATCAAGGTGCTGTTCTGGCCGCTCACGGCGGCGAGCACGCGCTCGATGAAGCGGATGCAGGCGCTCGCGCCGGAACTGGCCGCGCTCAAGGAAAAATACAAGGACGATGTGCAGAAGCAGACGGCGAAGACATGGGAGATTTACAAGAAAAACAAGGTCAACCCGATGAGCGGCTGCCTGCCGATGCTCATTCAGATGCCGGTGTTCATCGGCTTTTTCACGATGATCCGCAGCGCGATTGAGCTGCGCGGCGCGAGCTTTCTCTGGGCGGCGGATTTGTCCAAGCCGGACACACTGTTCATGATTCCAGGCATCACGTTCCTGCCGTTCATCAGCACGCCGGAAGGCTTGCCGTTCAACCTGCTGCCGCTGCTCATGGGCGGCGCGATGCTGTGGCAGTCGCATTTGCAGCCGGCGTCGCCGGGCATGGATCCGGCGCAGCAAAAAATGATGCGCTACATGCCGCTGATGTTTTTGCTGTTCCTTTACAATTACTCGTCCGGCCTCGCGCTTTACTGGACGGTCAACAACGTGCTGACCGTGATCCAGACCAAGCTGACGAAAACCTATGTGCCGGTCGTCACGTCTTCGGCATTGACGCCGCTGTCAAAATCGAAAAAATAATTCCCATGCCCGCACAACCGAAAGCAATCCTCGAAAAAATCCTCGGCTCGCTCGGCTTCGCCGCGACCGTGGCAGAACAGCACTTTGGCGGCGACCTGACCCTGGACGTGAAAACGGAAGAGTCCGGCCGCTTGATTGGCCGCCAGGGCCAGACGCTGGCAGACCTGCAATACATTGTGAACCGCATTTTGTTCCAGCAGGATCAAAGCGCGCCAAAGGTGATGCTCGACGTGGGCGGCTACCGCTCGCAGGCGCGCGACGCGCTCGTGCAAAAAGCCAAGGAAGCCGCCGAGAAAGTCCGCCGCTGGGGCGACGCCGTGGAAATGGAACCGTTGAACGCCTTCGACCGGCGCATCGTCCATCAGGCGTTGAAAGATGATCCGGACATCGAAACGCAAAGCGTGGAAGTGGACGGCACGGAGAAAAAAGCCTTGATTCTCCGGCTAAAACGGCACTGAAATTTTTAGAAGACAAAAAAAGCGCGGACAGCTTTGTCCGCGCTTTTGTTTTTGAAATGACTGGTCAGTCCACGACTTTCAGCGTGTAAACCTTCGAGGAAACGCTGCTCGGTTTGGGCGCGGTGCCAAAGTTGTTGTAGAGGTAGTCAAACTTGAAACGGTAGTTGACCGCCGTCGCCGTCGCCGGCACGGGCACGACGCCTTCCCAGCGGTTTTTCACCAGCGGCACCGGCCGCAGCGGCAGCGTCTGGCCGTTGACGAGGACGTAGGCCTTGATGCTGTCCCACCGCAGCGACTGCTGCTTGGATTCCAGCGCGGTTTCGACCGGGTAAAGATTGTTGGCGTTGCGCGGCTGGACATTGGGCGTGAGCCGGGTGAATTCCGCGGTGGCGCAGCCAGCCAGCAGAATCACAGGCAGAAGGGGCAGGAACTTTTTCAAATTCATATGCAGAAAATGCAAAAAAAACAGCGGTTTGTAAAGTTGATTTGCCTCCGGGTCACGCTGTAGGCTGTGCGTCACATGAATTCCCCGACCAAGCCCGGCCCGGCCACCAGCAACTTTCGCTGGGTCATTTGCGCCCTGCTGTTCTTCGCCACCACGTTCAATTATCTGGACCGGCAGGTCATCAGCTATCTCAAGGAATATTTTTGCACGCCGGCGGAACAAGGCGGCTTCGGCTGGTCCAACACGGATTTTGCGAATCTCACTTCTTTTTTCACCGCGTTTTACGCCGGCATGACCATCATCGCCGGCTGGGTCATTGACAAGATCGGCACCAAAATGGGGCTGGCGCTCTCGCTGATCATCTGGTCAGTGTTCGGCATTTGCAATGCCTTCGTCGGCCGGCTGGTGATGATGCATGTGCTGATCCGCAGCGCGTTCGGCATCGGCGAAGCCGGCAATTTTCCCGCCTCCATTAAGACAGTCGCGGAGTGGTTTCCCAAGCGCGAACGCGCGCTGGCCACGGGCATTTTCAACAGCGGCTCCAATTTTGGCGCGATGGTCGCCGCGCTGTTCGTGCCGTGGTGCATGATTCATTTCGGCGACCGGCTCGGCTGGAAAATGGCGTTTATTCTCACCGGCGCGGCGGGCTTCATCTGGTTGATTTTCTGGTTCTGGCTTTACGACACGCCCGCCAAAAGCAAACGGTTGTCCCAGGCGGAATACGATCACATCCATAGCGACAAGGACGAAGCTGCCAGCGGCGAAACGAATGGCGACAAGACCTCCAAGTCGTCGTTTGGAAAATTATTCTCCTGCACCGGGCGGGTGCCGCGCGCCAGTTTTTGGGGCACCCTGCTGCTGGTCGGCATTTTGACGGGGTTCGTTTTGTTGATGACCACCTTGATTGTGGTGCCCAACGGAAAAATTTACGTTGCGGGAGAAACCGCGCGGCAGATTGCGGAAAAAGTTTTCGTCACGCCCAATTCTGTGCCGGCCATTCTCGCGTTCCGCCTCGTGTGGCTGCTCGTCGTGGCGTGGGTGTGCGTCGCCCTGCAAATCAAACGGTGGCATGACCTCGGCAAAACTGGCTGGCTCGTGCTCCTCAATCTCGTGCCGGGTGTCGGCAGTCTCATATCCCTGGTGGTCCTGGGCTTTTTCAAAGCCACTGACCGGGCGGTCAAATTCGGCACGGAATCCAGCACGGGCGTCCTCGGCTACCGCCAGACGTGGGCGTTTTTCTGGGGAAAATTTCTGACCGACGGCGTCTGGTGGTTCTACCTTTTCTGGCTGCCGGACTATCTAAAAAAACAATTTGGCATGACGCATGAGCAGGTCATGATGCCGACGTTCATCGTTTATGGCGTCGCCATCGTGGGCAGCGTTTACGGCGGCAGCATTCCCATGACGCTCATCAAAAAAGGCATGGCCGTCTATAAAGCGCGCATGCTGGCCATGTTTCTCATCGCCCTGGTGCCGCTGACCGTGTTAAGCACGCAATACTTTGGCAACGTGGAACATTTTGGCAGCACCTGGGCCGTCGTGCTGGCCGTAGCCACCATTTGCATCGGGGCCGCCGCGCATCAGGCGTGGTCGGCCAATCTGTTCACCACGGTTTCCGATATGTTTCCCAAGCGCTCCGTCGGCTCGGTCACCGGCATCGGGGCCATGGCCGGCGGCCTCGGCGGCGTGCTCGTCCAGCAGTTCGCCGGCGGCCTGACCGACGCCTACAAGGCCAATCCACAACACGCCTATCTCGTCATGTTCATCATCTGCGCGTTGAGCTATCTCGTCGCGTGGACCATCATGAAAGCCTTGGTGCCGCGCCACCAGCCGATCACGGACATCTAAAATTTTCCACAACAAAAAGCCCGTTACAGCTTCAGCTCCAACGGGCTTTTTTTGTGATTCAAGTATTGCGCGGTTGAAAATCGGGGTCAAATGCTCATCGCATCAAAACCGCCGTCCACCACGAGTTCCGCGCCGGTGATGAAACTGCCCGCATCCGACGCCAGCAGCAGCGTCGCGCCCACGAGTTCATGCGCCTCACCAAAACGTTTCATCGGCGTCTTGCCCATGATCTGCGCCACGCGCTCGGGATTGAGCACCTTGCGATTTTGTTCCGCCGGGAAAAAGCCGGGCACCAAAATGTTCACGCGCACGCCCGCCGTCGCCCACTCGCGCGCCAGATTTTTTGAGAGATTGTGGACCGCCGCTTTCGATGCCGAGTAGGTGAACACGCGTGATAACGGCGTCAAGCCCGACGCCGAGCCGAGATTGATGATGCTGCCTGCACCTTTTTCCACCATGTGCTTGCCAAAAACCTGGCACGCCAGCACCACGCCCTTCAAATTCACCGTGATGATGCGATCAAACTCATCTTCGGGAATGTCGAAGAACGGTGTTGGCGAATTCACGCCGGCACCGTTCACCAAAACATCCACACGCCCGAGCTTCGCCAAAATGTCGGCCAACAGCTTTTGCAGGGCGGCCTTGGAAGTGGCGTCGCACGAAAAAAATTCCGCCTTGCCGCCGCCCTTGGCGATTTTGTCGAGCCGCGCCTGCGCCTTGGCGGCATCGCGTCCGACCAGCGCCACCGTCGCGCCGGCAATCGCCAGACCTTCGGCCATCTCGCCGCACAGCACGCCCGTGCCGCCAATGACGACCGCCACTTTGCCTTTGAGTGAGAATAGTTCTGCAGGTGTTTTCATAAATTAAATTAGTTATTTCGGAGGGACGAGTTCCGCGAGTCCCAAATCTTTTTTTCAGGGCCTCGTGGAACTCGCCCTCCAATTAATTAAATTTCAACGTTGAACTCTGGCGCCGCCGCCGCCGATGGTTTTTTCCACTTCCTTGCGCGTGGCCATTGAAGTGTCGCCGGGCGTGGTCGAAGCCAAGGCGCCGTGTGCCGCGCCGTATTCAACCGCCTTCTGCGCATCGTTGAATTCCATGAAACCGAATTGCACGCCGGACGCAAAGCTGTCGCCGCCGCCGACGCGGTCGAGGATTTCGAGGCCGGGATACTGTTTGCTCTCGTGAAATTTGCCAGCGTGCCAAAGAATCGCGCTCCAATCATTCTTCGTAGCGGTGATCACGTGGCGCAGTGTTGTCGCGGCAACTTTGAAATTCGGAAATTCTTTTACTGCCGTTTCGATCATCGCCTTGAAAGCATCCGTCTCGATGTGCCCAAGCGTTTCCTGACCTTTGACCGCGAAGCCGAGCGAGGCGGTGAAGTCCTCCTCGTTGCCGATCATCACATCCACATACTTCGCGATCTCGCGATTCACTTCCTGCGCCTTCCTGAGGCCACCGATGGTTTTCCAGAGCGACGGGCGATAGTTCAAATCGTAACTAACAATCGTGCCATGTTTCTTGGCGGCTTTGACGGCCTCGACCGTCAATTCCGCCGTGGACGCCGAGAGCGCCGCGAAGATGCCGCCCGTGTGAAACCAGCGCACACCGAGCTTGCCGAAAATGTGATCCCAGTCGATGTCGCCTGGCTTGAGCTGTGAGGCGGCGGTGTTGCCGCGATCGGGATTGCCGACCGCGCCGCGGATGCCGAATCCGCGCTCAGTGAAATTCAAACCGTTGCGAACCGTGCGGCCGATGCCGTCGTCCTCGCGCCACTTGATGAAATCCGTGTCCACGCCGCCCTGCATGATGAAGTCTTCGACCAGATGGCCGATTTCATTGTCCACGAACGCGGTGACGACGGCGGTTTTGTAGTTGAAACATTTGCGCAAGCCGCGCGAAGTGTTGTATTCGCCGCCGCCTTCCCAGACTTGGAAATTGCGCGCCGTGCGGATGCGTCCTTCGCCGGGATCAAGCCGCAGCATGACTTCGCCGAGCGAGATTTGATCGTATTTACAAGTAGATTTGTCGCGTAATTGAATTGCCATAAATTTTTCGTTGTGAGCTAAAAAGTTTAGACCTGAACGGATTTGAATTCAGTTAAATTCCACGACGCCTCGCCGACCTCGTGCGCAAGATGATTCAGTTCCTCGATCTCCGCCTTCGTGAACAGCAGACCGCCGTTTTTCTTCGACAGTTCGCCCCAGCGCGCTTCCGGCTGGCCGGGCAGCATGCATTTCTCGTTGCCGTGACCGAGCACGTCCTCGATGATCGCCTTGACGTTCTGGATTTGCGAACGGCCTTTGACATAGTCGTTGCCCTTCATCGCGTCGGGATGGATGACTTGAAAATAAAATGTCGAGCCGCGCTTCTCACCGTCGCCGCCGCGCGAAGTGCCGCGAATTTCCGGCAGCGAACCGCCGATGTAGCCCGCGTAAAGTTCGTCAATCAAACCGAGGCCGTAGCCTTTGTGCGCGCCGAACGGCAGCAACGCCACGGCCTTGTTCGGATCGGTCGTCGGATTACCTTCGGCATCCACGGCCGCGCCGGGCGGAAGTTGTTTGCCTTCGCGTTTCATCACTTGCACGCGGCCCATCGCGATGGTCGAGGTCGCCCAGTCAATTACGATGGGAAAACCAATCGCGTCCTGCGTCGGGAACGCCCACGAATGCGGATTTGTGCCCATCGTCGGCGTCTTGCCGCCGAACGGCACGACTTCGGACGTGGCCGACGTGCAGTTCGTGTAGGCGAGGTAGCCCTTGAGCGCGGCGTCCATGACGTAACCGCCGCCCCAGAGATAATGCGTGGCGTTGTCCACGCTGACCATGCCCACACCGAATTTGTCGGCGAGCTTCATGCAGGTGTCCATCGCCTCGTAGGCGACGGCCTGGCCGAGCTTGTTGTGGCCGTTCCAGATTTCAGCGGCGGCGAAGCGCGACGGCAGCTTCTCGATCTTCGCGCCGGGCGTCCAGCGGCCGACCTTGCTGCCGAACAATTCGTCGAGGTGCAGCGCCTTGATGGCGTTGTGCGTGCGGATGCCGTAATACGCGGCGCTGGCGCAGAACCGCGCGCCGGCGGCGGCCTCGGCGGCATCGTAACCGCGCTTGAGATACGCCTTCGTGACAAGCGAATCGTGTTTTTCTTTGGGAATGATGTAGTAGGTTTCGGGCATAAAATTATTTTGAAATTGCTATCTCTGGGCCAACAAGTTTAGAAATTTTCCTCATTTCAGGCGTAAAGTCTGATCTGTTGCATGTGCGCGTTACCCAATTTGTTCCCGACGCATAACTTATAATGGCTAACTGTTCAATCGGTGGAGCGGAGTTTTCTTCGTGAAGGCTTTCAATTAAGAAACGCAATTCCTCCATTTCGTTTTGGTTCAAAAATTTCATGCCGCCCATTCTTGTGTCACCATTCCAATTTCCGTTAGTAGTGTTTGCGTTGCCAGTGCTCCACCAGCATTCATAATTTTTGTCCACCATTCCTTTTTCCATCGCTTCATAATTCATACCTTCAACATAATAAGTTTCCTCGCCAGCGACATCGTGAGGACCATGGCCAGGAAAAATCCAGACAGACAAAACAACTTTTTGTTTACTTGTTGGCCAAAATGGCAGGACGACTTTGTTTGATGATGCAATGTTAATTACCGATCCTCGGTTAATTAAATTTGTATTTTGCTGAAAATCAGCAGCATCACGAACTGGAATTGTTCTGGATAATCTTGAGATGAAAATCTGAAAGGCTTTTGATTTTGGATAGCTTGAAAAATCTGGAAACAAAGATTCGTCACCTGCACTGGCTGCTTGGGCAACCAGCGCAATCAATACCAAAATTGTTCGGGCGCTTCCCATTTAAGAATTAAACCACTTTCTTCACCGGCACTTCGGGATTCACCTGCGCGATGGGTTTTTCGCCGTTCATCGCGAGGATGAGATTTTTCACGGCGCAGGTGGCCTGCCGCACCACGCTTTCAGTTTTCGTTTTCATTCAAATGACTTCCAAAGTGATTTCCGTCAGGTCGGCAAAATCATTTTTATCCAGCGTCACGATTTTTTTCGCGCCACTCTTTTTGGCCGCCACCGCATGGAAAAAATCATGCACCCGCCCGCCGCGAACGCCCAGCTTGCGCGCTGATTTCAGCGCTGCCAGCATTTCATCCGCCGTCAAATCCACAAAATTAAGATTGTCCGCCAATTGCTGCACCAGTTCCACCGCGATTTCCGAGGCGACGCGATTTTGAGGATTTCCCGTCAGTGCGGAAAAAACCTCCGCCAGCGCGTGCGAGCGCGTGACGCCCCGCTCCCGCCGCAACCGCGCCGACAAGCTCGGTTCCCAAACCGATTCCACGAGCGCGGAGGAATCCCAGTAGGTTTTCATTGCCGGGCGCGGTCGGCGCGGATGGCGACGCGGATTTCTTCCCGCGTCATCAGGCGCGGAACATTGTAAGTCCCGTCTTTGTTGCGTTTCACCTTCACGACGGGAACTTCCTTCTCCACCAGTTCCACCACGCGGATGCTGCCATCCGGCTGAACGCTGGCGTCAAAGGCGGTGTTCGGACGGAACAAGTCCGCCGCCGTCAGCCGCCCGCGAGAATCGGCGATCAATTTCATAATGGGATTATCCCACTGCTTTTGGCGCTGTCAAAATTCATTTTTAACCGGGCAGCCCACCTTCTTCACCAGCGCTTCGGGATTCACCGGCGCGATGGTTTTTCTCGTTCATCGCGTCCGGTCATCCGGCCCGGCCGAAAAAGTGATGGGTGATTTTAATAACAAAACGCCCATCACTTCAAATGCTGAATAGCACCAAATGCGGTGCAATTTTTTAATGGTGAAATGCAGAAAAAACGGCTGGCGTGACGGCGTCCAGCAACGGAAGCCGCGCGCCCGCCGGCGGGCGGCGGGTTTTATTTTTCGCCGTCTTTGCGGCGGACAACAAAGCGAAAGGTCATCAGCGCCGTGCCCGCGAGGAGGATGGCGCTGAGCGCGCTGGCCCACGCGGGGAAAACAAACTGGCTCACCCGCACCTCCGGGGTCACCGACAAGCCGGGGCCGATGACTTGGTCGGCGGGCAGCGCGTCGTCGAAAACGATTTTCACCGGCACGCGCTGGACGACTTTCACGAAGTTGCCGGTGGCGTTTTCCGGCGGCAGCAGGCTGAAGGCCGCGCCGCTGCCGGCCTGGACGCTGTCCACGTGCGCGGCGAAGGCCTTGCCGCCGAGCGCGTCAATCGTCACCGTCACCGGCTGGCCGGGCCGCATTTTTTCCAGTTGCGATTCCTTGAAATTGGCGATCACCCAGACTTCCGGCGGCACGATGGCAAACAACTGCTGGCCGGCTTGAACGTAGTCGCCCGGCTCGACGGCCTTGCGCGTGATGCGCCCGGCGGTGGGCGCGGAAATTTTTGCGTAGGACAAATTCTGGCGGGCGGTGGCGATGTTGGTCTGCGTCTCGCGCCATTGCGCCAGCGCGGTGAGCGCCTCCGCCCACGCGGCGGCCAGCGTGCGGTTGGCCTCGTCCACTTTAGAAACGGCCTCGGCGGACGCTTCCCCGGCGGATTTCCATGCGGCTTGGGCCGCCGTGTTGGCGGCCTGCATGGCGTCCATTTCCGATTGGGAAATCGTGTTCTGCTTCCGCAAATCGGCGGCGCGGTCAAAGTCCGCCTGCGTTTTTTTCGCGGTGGCCTCGGCGGCGTCGGCCTCGTCTTTGGCCTTGCGCACGCCGACTTCGGCGGTGGTGACTTTGGCCTGCATCAATTCCCAGCCGGCCAGCATGGTTTTGTAGCTGGCCTGCTGCGATTCCGCCGCCGCCTCTTTTTGCGCGACGATCAGGCTGAAATCCGCCGGGTCAATTTCCACCAGCAGCTCGTTCGAGCGCACTAACTGGTTGTCCTCAATGTGAACCGCCGCCACCGGACCGGCGATGCGCGGTGAAACGGACACGATGTGCCCGGCGATAAACGCATCGTCGGTGGACTCGTGCGTGAACGCGGCCGCCAAATAGGTGATGCCCCAATACAGTAACCCCGCCAGCCCGACCGCTGCCGGCCAGAGCCAGCGTGGATTTTTGGTGGTGGGCGCGGCGGCCAGGGGCGGCGCGGCGGCAGACGGGTCATTATTCATGGCTTAAAACGGGTTCCGCTCCCAAGGCTTTTTCGCCGGCGTGGTCCTTCGCGATCAAGATGTAAATGGACGGCACCACGAGCAGCGTGAACAGCGTGCCGATGGTCATGCCGGAAACGAGAATGATGCCGATGGAATTGCGCGCCGCCGCGCCCGGCCCGGAGACCAGCGTGAGCGGGAAGTTGCCGGCGATGGTGGCCACGCTGGTCATCAGCACCGGCCGCAGCCGCAGCATGGCGGATTCGTGGATGGCCTGCATTTTCGTGCGACCCTGACGCTGGAGCTGGTTGGCGAATTCCACGATCAAAATGCCGTTTTTGGCGATAAGGCCGACGAGTGTGATGAGGCCCACCTCGGAATAAATGTTCATCGAAGTCGTCCAGCCGTCCGTCCAGAACGGGATATTCGGATTCGGCATTTTCCAGAAACAGAAAATCAGCGCGCCGAAAATCGCCAGCGGCACCGAGCCGAGAATGATGATGAACGGATCACGGAAGCTGTTGAACTGCGCGGCCAGCACCAAGATGATCAACACCACGGCCATCAGGAACGCCGGCAAAAATTTATCGCCCTCGACGCGCAGAAACCGCGAGTCGCCGGTGTAGTCCAGCTTGTAGCCGCTCGGCAGCTTGTAGCCATTCAGCGTCTTGGTGCATTCGCCTTCGAGAAATTTCAGCGCGGTGTCCAGCGGCACGATGGCGACGCCGCTCAACTTCACGGAGTTCAGCTGCTGAAACCGGTTCAGAGCGCGCGCCGTGGTGTGTTTTTCCAGATGCGCGAACGTGCTGACGGGAATCATCTGGTTGGCCGGCCCGCGGACGTAGGTGCTCTCCAACTGCTCGGCGTTCAGCCGCGCGCCGCGCTGGAGCTGCGGAATGACCTTGTAGCTGCGGCCCGCAAAATCAAACCGGTTCACATAATTGCCGCCGACCAGCGCGCCCAAATCGCCGCCGATGCTCTGCATGTTCAGGCCCAGCGCGGCCACCTTGTCGCGGTCAATCACCAGCTCTTCTTCCGGCTGGTCCACTTTCGTGTCCACGATGGGCGGGAAGGCGAACATGCCGTTGGTGGCGCACTTCAACTGCAACGCCTGCGCAAATTTCAAAATCTCATCCGGCTCGGCGGTGGCGGACAAAATGAGGTTCACCGGAAAATTTTCGCCGCCGGTCGGCAGCGGCTGCGGTGTGACCATCATCATGCGCACGCCGGGAATTTTGTTCACCATCGCCTGCACTTCTGGCACGATCTGGAAAACGGTCCGCTTCCGCTCGCCGCGCGGCTTGACCACCACGCCGCCAAAGCCCATGTCCGGCATCGTGAGCTGGAAGATCTGCGCCATCTCCGGAATTTTCGCGAACGCGCGGCCTGCCACGTCCGTGTAATACGAAACCTGCTCGATGGTCGCGTCCGGCGGCGTTTCTACGACGCCGAAGATGATGCTTTGATCTTCCGACGGTGCCGTTTCCTTCGCCTGCCAGGTCATGCTGAACATCGGAATCGTCAGCAGCGTCAGCCCGATCCAAACCGTGTAAATCAAAGGCCGCCGCGCCAGCGTCCAGTCCAGCACGCGGCCGTAGAAATTTTTCAGCCGGTCGAAATCGTGGTTGATGCGCCCTGCCAGGCCGTGTTCCTCGCGGTCGTGGTCCAGCAGCCACGACGACATCACCGGCGAGAGCGTCAACGCGACGATGCCGGAAATGAACACCGCGCCGGCGAGCGTCAGCGCAAATTCACGGAACAGCGAGCCGGTCAACCCGCCTTGAAAGGCAATCGGCGCATACACCGCCGCCAGCGTGATGGTCATGGCGATGACCGGGCCGACGAGTTCGCGCGCGCCCAGCAGCGCGGATTCCAGCGGCGTCTTGCCTTCGCGCACGTGGCGCTCCACGTTTTCCACAATGACGATGGCGTCGTCTACGACGAGACCGACGGCCAGAACAATCGCCAGCAGCGTCAGCAGGTTCAGCGTGAAGCCGAGCGCCTGCATCAAAAACACCGCGCCGATCAGCGAGAGCGGAATCGCCACCAGCGGGATCAGCACCGAACGCAGCGAGCCGAGAAACAGGAAAATCACCACGGCCACAATGCCCAGCGTCATCACTAGGGTGTGTTCCACTTCATGCAACGCATCATCAATGTATTTGGTCGCGTCGTAGGCAACATACGCGTTGAGGCCGGTGGGCAGATCTCTTTGAATGAGGGACATCTCCGTGCGCACGCGTTTGACGACATCCAGCGAGTTCGCGTTCGGCAACGACCAGACGCCCATGAACACCGCGTGTTCGCCGCTGAAGCGCACTTCACTGTCGTAGTCTTCCGCGCCCAGGACCACGTCGGCGATGTCGCTCAACCGAACCAACTGGTCGCCGGCCTGGCGCACGACAAGCTTTTTGAATTCCTCCACCGAGCGCAAATCCGTGTTCGCCGTCAAGTTCACCTGCATGAGCGAACCCTTGGTGTGGCCAACGGCGGAAAGAAAATTGTTCGCCGCCAGCACCTGCCGCACTTCGTTCGGGCTGATGTTGAACGCCGCCAGCCGGTCGGGCTTCAGCCAGATGCGCATCGCAAACGTGCGGCTGCCGAGAATGTCCGCCGTCTGCACGCCTTCGAGCGCGGACAGGCGCGGCTGCACCACGCGCACGAGATAATCCGTGATCTGGTTCGCCTCCAGCAGCGGCTTCATCTCCACCTCGCCCGCCGCGTTGGTCGTCTTGATGCCCGACGTGAAACTCAAGTAGCACGACGCGAATTGCGAATCGGCGGTGGCGATGGCGAGCGCGGGAATTTCCGCCTCGGGCGGCAGATCATTGCGCACCTGATCCACTTTGGAGCTGATCTCGCCGAGCGCCTTTTTGGAATCGTAATTCAACCGCAGATGCACCGTGATCGTCGAAATACCGAGCTTGCTCGCCGACTCCATGTAATCAATGCCGTCCGCCGCCGCGATGGCGCGTTCCAGCGGCTGCGTGATGAAGCCCCGCACCAGATTCGCACTCGCGCCGACATAAACCGTCGTCACCGTGACCGTGGCATTTTCACTGCGCGGATATTGCCGCACGTTAAGCGAACGGATGGCCTGCAAGCCCGCGATGAGAATAAGCAGGCTCACCACCACCGCCAGCACCGGCCGGCGGATGAAAATATCGGTGAAGGATTTCATTGGGGAAGGAAAAACAACCAACAACCAACAACCAACATCGAACATCTAGATCGCGTTCTTTGGGCAAGCATTGGTTGTCGGTTGTTGGTTGTTGGTTGTTCGATGTTCACAACAAAATCAGCTGTTCGGCGGATTGGGCGACAGCGACGGCTTGGGCGTCGTCTCGTTGTTTTCGTTCACCTTGACGCCGTTGCGCAATTTGAAAATGCCGGCGGTGGCCACTTTGTCGCCCGCCTTCAAACCGGTTTCCACGCTCACAAAATCGCCATGCATGCGGCCCGTGCGGATGAATTTCTGCTGCGCCACAAGATTCGTGGAGTCGGCCGCCGGCGTGATGACGAAAACCGAGTCGCCAAACGGCGCGCTCAAAATCGCGGTGGCGGGAATCGCCAGCACCGGTTTTTCCTCGGGCAGAATCACACTCACCCGCACAAACATCCCGGCGCGGAGCAGGCCGCCGGCGTTTTCAAACTTGGCGCGGAGCCGCACGCTGCGCGTCACCGCATCAAGATCGGGATTGATGGCGGCCAGTTCCCCGTCGAATTGATTGGTGGGATAGGCATCCAAAACCGCGCTGACTTTAAGGCCGGTTTGCAACTTCGCAAACTCCTGCTGCGGCAGGGAAAAATCTACAAACACCGGCGACAGCGATTGCAGCGACACGATGCTCTGGCCCGCGCTCAACTGCTCGCCCAGATTGACCAGCCGGATGCCCAGCTGGCCGGCGAACGGCGCGCGGATGGTTTTCTTTTGAATGACGGCGCGGATGGCGTCCGCATTGGCCTGGGCCTGGGTCAATGTGGCCTCGGTCGCGTCAAGTTCCGACTGCGAAACCGTTTTGTCCTCGCGCAGTTTCCGGTTGCGCTCCGCGTTGAGCCGCGCCAGTTCCGCCTGCGCCTCCGCCGCGCGCAACTGCGCCGCCTCGGACGACGTATCCAGTCGCAGCAACAAATCGCCCTGCTGCACGGTCGCCCCGGATTCAAAGGCGATTTCGGTCACCTTGCCGCCAATTTCCGGCGCCACCATCACCCCCTGCGCCGCGCTGACCGAGCCGACGGCCGGCAGGGTTTCCGGCCATTTTTCCTCCGTCACCATGGCCGACGCAATGGTTTCCGGCGGCGGGGCGAACAGGGCGGCGGCGCCGATGAGCGTTTTGATTTGCAGCGCCTTCACCGCCGCCAGCCCGCCGGCCACGACGAGCACAATCACAATTCCAACGATTAATTTTCGGATCATTTTTTCTCCTTCAGTTGCCGCGTTGACGGTTTCCGGCGAGGGCCGGGCCGGGCACCGGCCAGAAACAGTTCCACAATCCGCTTCGCGGTCAACACGTCCGGCGCGAAGTCCGGCGAGACGATGTTGGCGACGAGGTGGAAATTGGCGAGGCCGTAAAAACCGAAGGCCAGTTCCTGACTGTCAAAGCGCCGGTCCAGCTCGCCGTTTTTCTGGGCGCGCTGGATGAGCGAGTGGACGAATTCAAAATTGCGCTCGCATTTGTCGGCGTAGGACAAATTCGCCGGCACCTCGCCCGGCGCGGCGAACATGGTGGCGAAGGAAATCCGCATCAGCTCGCGGTGCTGGCCGAAATAATCAAACAGCGCGGCCAAGATGTTTTCCAGTTGCGCGCGGATGTCGCCGCCGCGTGCCGATGCCTCGCGGAGGATGCGGTAGCGTTCGTCGTGCGCCTCGTGGACCAGCGCCTGAAACAACCCAGCCTTGTCCTTGAAATGGTAATAGAGCGCGGGCTTTGAAACCTTGGCGTCGTCCACGATGTGCTGGACGGACGTGGCCGCATAGCCGGCGTCTGCGAAGCGTTTTAGCGCCGCGCGGAGAATCTGCCTGCGAGTTTCGGGGCCGTCTTTTGCCATAACCTACCGAACGGTAGGTAAGCCCGTTCGTTTTGTCAAATCAAAGTTGCCCGCCGCCGGCGTGGATTATTGGTCGGTTATCGGAGAGACGAGTCCCAAAAAATTTGACCGGGGACTCGTGGAGCTCGTCCCTCCGATACGTTCGCCGTTCAGCGCGGCACCCCGGATTTGCCCGCGAGGCCGTGGTGCAATTTGGAATGGCGGTGGCCGTAGGTGAAATAAATGACCAAGCCGATGGCCATCCAGATGATGAGCCGCAGCCAGGTGTCGAGCGGCAGCGCGGACATCAGCCAGCCGCAGAACAGCATGCCCAGCGGCGCGACCAGCCAGACGGCGGGGGTGCGGAACGGCCGTTGGATACCCGGGTTGATTTTGCGCAGCACCAGCACGCCGGCGCAGACGATGGCGAACGCCAGCAGCGTGCCGATGGAAACCAGTTCGCCGAGCAGGCCGATGGGAAACAGCCCGGCCACCAGCATCGCGATGATGCCGGTGAAAATTTGCGCGACCCACGGCGTCTTGAATTTCGGATGGACGGAGCTGAATATTTCCGGCAGCAATCCGTCTTTCGCCATGCAGTAAAAAATGCGCGGCTGGCCGAGCAGCATCACCAAAATTACCGACGACAAGCCGGCGATCGCGCCGATTTTGACGAGCGTCCGCAGCCACGCAAGGTTTTTGCCGAACGAGTCCACGGCCACGGCGATGGGCGCGGGAACGTTGAGCGTTTGATAATTCACCACGCCGGTCAGCACCAGCGCCACGGCGATGTAAAGCACGGTGCAGATGCCAAGTGAGGCGAGCATGCCGATGGGCATGTCGCGCTGTGGATTTTTCGCCTCCTGCGCGGCGGTGGACACGGCGTCGAACCCGATGTAGGCGAAGAAAATCACGGCCGCACCGTGCAACACACCGCCCCAGCCGAATTCGCCCGGCCCGGTGGCCGGCGGGATGAACGGATGCCAGTTGTGCCGGTTGATGAAGGCAATGCCGACGGCGATGAATGTGAGGATGACCATCATTTTGATGGCGACAATGACGTTGTTGAACGTGGCGGATTCCTTGATGCCGAGCACGAGCAGCAGGGTGACGGCCAAAATAATCAGCATGGCCGGGACGTTGAAAATGGCGGTGACGTGCGCGAGGGTGTCCGGGTCAGCACCGGTCAGTTTGATTTGGTTCAACAAATCCGGGTTGATGGCCGTCCAGCCGTCGTTGATTTTCAAGGCGGTGGCCAAGGTGGCGGGAATTTGGATCAGATGCGTGCCTATGGC
>Ga0316217_10004155_pt1 | contig 15897 bp, 13 predicted proteins | sample 1anoAmetaG_FD_203633 | JGI IMG/M metagenome (GOLD analysis project Ga0316217, IMG submission 203633) | Freshwater microbial communities from Trout Bog Lake, Wisconsin, USA - 1anoA | ecosystem: Environmental > Aquatic > Freshwater > Lake > Hypolimnion/Profundal zone | place: USA: Wisconsin... | reverse complement strand
TGGTCTTCCTGCCCTTGAGAGTTATCTCGATGAACTTGGTCTTGTTCTTCCTGTCGCTATCGAGAGGGAACCAGTTGTTGAGGTACTTCCCGCAGACACCCCACCTATGGGTCACGCCTTCCGAATCAATCAAGGCCACTCTCTCTATCTCTTGGAAGAGGATAGTTTTGGAGGTGGCGAGGGGGAAATAGTACTTTTTGATCAGTATTAGCTCTTTGTAGACTGTCACCTGGGCGTCGTGGTACAGAATTTAACTCATATTCAAACCAATTATAAACAAATTCAAAAACAAAATCATTTAATTGCTTGTATGATAATACTAAACCAATAAATTGCCCTTACAGTAAACCCAGATTTTTCAAGTTCCATTTTCGTGAATCTAATGTTCGAACCAAAAATAACTGATTTTCTCCTTGATTTTGATTGCAACAATCGTACCGGCATCGGGGATTAGCCTGCTGCCCTCAAAAAACCTATAAGCTCACCTTTTAAGATCCATAGCTTAAGTGGATTAATTACCATCTTTGGAAGTATAGAATAACTCATTAAGAAAATACATTTAGAGCATTTAGTCAAAAACCCATTTTGCCAAACGAACAGAGTTTCCTCTGCCTAGAGTCTAGAACTTGCATATCTCGGCCTGCCATGTTAAGGCGTGCGTTGTATGGAATTTTTTGTTGGAGAAAGTTCCCTGATTTGTTGTAAATGACGTCATAAAATATGAAAAATCAAATCATTTTCAGACATGCTGAGAGTTGGTGGCTCTCATGATAACATAGAAGGAGGTGCCAACAGTCAAAGCCCACCTTTTCCAATGCTTGCTGTGCTTTTTGCAAAAGTAAGCTGACATCAGCATCATGACCAAAGAGTACACAAGGGCCAAAGATTTACGACTTTTGTCACTCCTTTGCTTTTCTGCCTCGCAATCACTCAAGTCCAGTGCTGATTAAAACTCGTAGGTCGTTGCGGTCTGGACCGTGCTTTTCTAGAGCTGCGAACTTTACATTTAATAAATAGCAACGTTATAATCTCGTAAAGATATAAATTGGCTTTGCGATAAAAGTACCCCATATTTCGATTCATTATGATTAGTTTAGCTAAGAATAGGAGAATATTGCAGAAGAAGAGGCCAAAATGTCAAGTGCTAGAAAGATATGCCATATGATTTGGGAAAACAAAGATAATTAAGGGTCAAATATCAGCTTTATTATCTTTATTTTGATAATAGTCATCGCCTATTTCATATTCTCATATTTTCGTGATCTTATTTGGTAGTTCAGGTCACACCTTCGTCAAAAGTAAGATTTTACTGGTTAATTTCAGCTTTTGAATTCGTTTCCGCCTATTATACTAGTTTTTCGGCAAATAAGGCTAGTTCATTTATGATTATCGATTATACTCCAATCAATTAACTGAAACCTTAGTAAATCTGCAATTGGTTTAGTATTTTATCATTCTTTGTATGAAAACAGGCTTAACTCTTCTCAAGTTTGAACTTTCCAGAACCCCATTTCAGGTAAGAAATCATGAGATAATGATCGCATATCAAACTTTCTTTCTCTCTTGGTAAGCTGTTTTCTCATCTTAGGCACTTTCCATTAAAATGATTTCTACAACTCGGTGGTTTTACTTTGTTTGCGTTATCCAACAAATATAATTATAACATCATAGATGTCCACAAGGGCAGCTTAGATATTGCAGGCGCTTAATAATCAAATCAAGCACTCCCCCCACAACAAAGACAACCTCATCGAAAATATCAACTGTGAAGCTAGCCCAACAAACAAGAAGCTGATCAAAGATAGCTTATCATCGGAATTGGCAACTGAAGCCCCTCAAGACAACTAAACCACCGACGGAAAAGCTAACTTCCACTAGCAAAATAACTACATGTAGAGTCACTAGGCCCCATAGTGGCTCGTGGAAATGCTTGACAAACAAATTGGTGCAGAAGTATCTGAACCTGTTTCATAAGTAAAAACTATTGAATGTAGTTGGTTGAAAGCATCATCCGTCAGCGAGAAAAGAGTACCTATGATAGCCTGATGGGAGACCATAATACCTATCTCCAAGCCATGCTGTAAAACAGACGCAGGAAAGACTAATTCCACATTCATGTAAATAGAGAGTTCCCTAGGCAATTTCCAACTTGATGTCTGCTCGATCAAGCAAAGTTTAGGGAGATTTATAGACAGGCCAGCTGGAAGTCAACCATCATCACGATGTATTCGTTTCCTTATCAAGCCCAAACTTGTCAGCAAGAAGCAGATTGATTTATTGGAGAAATTCGATCGCTAAAGAATGATCAAAATCAAAGATGGAGAGTTGAGGAGCAAATTGGACATTTTGAACGAAAGAATGGCCAACTTTTAAGCAGCCTAAAGTTGGCAAGATCCAAGTGCCAACTAAAAGCTTCTCGAAGAATAACTGCGCAAAAAAATAGCTGAGAGTATGGACCCGACCAATTTTTCCCTGGATTCTGAAAAGACCAGAATAGCCAGAGACTATGTTAGGTATATGCAAAAACAAAGAAGGCTGTTGGAAAACAGAAGAAAAGAAAGATAAGCGAGGTATGCGGAACATTCAGCTGAAAGAGAGAATTAGATGAACGAAGCCATGCAGATGAAGGATTTGGCGAAGCGCCAGGAACTACTTCAGAAGATAGAGGAGAGAAGAAAGAAAAGGGAAGAGTAGTAGAAGTAGATCGAAACTAAAGAATAATAGGTCAAATCTTTTTTGGCTTAGTTTCACAAAAAAAACCCATTATTCAAACAGAAAGAAAAGGAATTTTAAGAAAGATTCCTGAGACCTGAACAAAAACTTCGATAAGAAAAGCTGAGCGAAATCAGAGAGAACCGAAAATCAATGAGTTTGAATGAAATGAAGCTACATCAATAAAAATACTTGGACAAGCTTCAAAGCGACAAAGCTAAAAGATAGTAATAGTTTAAACTAATTCTCAAATCAAGAAAGGCTGAGGACTAAATGAGACATTATTATAGAGGATCAGCGCACAAAAGAATGGGCTAAATGACCAAATAGTAGCAATTAAAGAGCTATTCCATGAGATAGGCCAGTAAAGCCAAAGTCATGAGAATGAAAGAGTATGGTGATGTAATCCATAGTAAATATCAACCCAAAGTGGACGAAGATAAAAAACAGCAGATTATGAGTCTGATAGAGGCAGACGTGATGAAGAAGAAAAAAGCCAAAAGGGTTTACAAACAGCTTATAGACCAAGCAACCAATTAGGTCAAAATGGTCTTGCAGTATGAACCACTCCCTGAAAGAGATTACAGATCCGAGGGAAACAGATACTTCGATGAGGCCAAAAAATTTATAAAGAAGAAACCGAAAGAGGAGCCAACTTAGAACCTGCAAAAATCACAAGAACAGACTCCTAAAAGCTAGGCAAGCAAGATAGCCTTACTAAAAAACTCAAGAACTGAGTAAAGTAAGCATAAGAGTATTTGGCATCTTCGCTCCAAACAGATGTAGCAAATAGTTGGCTCTAACATAGAGGATGCCAAAAATTTTGAATTTGTGAGGCACAATATCGAAAATTTGGACAAGAAGGCGGCTTAGAAAGAATAGATGATGAAAAAGCTGGAATTCACTATGTAGCAGCATATTGAAGAAAAAGCAAACCTCGACAAATTTTACTTGCAGTCGATAAAACAAAAAATGAAGCTACTTTAATGATATTTTTTAATAATTATTCGACCAAATAACCAGTAGCATTCAATCACACTCCTCTACTATTTTGCATGTTCCCCAGTAAGTTGTAGTTGGAGAGGACGTAAGACTGAATTTCAGACATATCGTCGCTTTATTTCATCATGAAAGGAGTTGTGTGGGTAACCAGCCCTTGGATTGCCTACAAATCTTAGTTGCCACTCCTACCCACTATGTATTTCAGAATGTAGTCCTATTTACTGGCTAGCTATCTTGACTGCGCCTTGTACTTCGATTACAATGCGCTCAAGGAATGCTTTAATGTAAGAATCTAATTATACCTTTCAGTCATCTGAGTTTATGTTTTGGAGTTTCCTTTAGACTTTTGCTCAGTGTTGGCCATTTCTTTCAGCAAAAAATCTATTTTGAGCTGCTTTTGCTCTAAATCTTGCTTAACAAGCGAAAGATCAAAATTGAGGCTCTGTATTTCCAGCTTCTGTGAGTTGTTCTGCTGCATCAAACGCTTGATTTACTGTTAGTAGCCTACTGAGGCAAGCTGGATATACTATTCTTTTATTTTATTTATTTCTTTTTGCTGCTAGCTGATAAGTTGTATTTCATATAGGAGATCTTTGTCGATCTAAACTTTGTCGCTATTAGTTTTATATACCAATACGGGGTTATATTGATTTTGTCTGAGACTAGTCACTTCTTTTTGGAGATGGTTGTTTTCGCGAGACAACTAAGCCAATTGCAGAATCAACTCTCCTTTTTATATGCTAATCTGGGTCAATTCACGCTAAAGACGCAGTATTCTTGACTTATATTACTAGCCTTAGCTGTAAGTTGTCTCATTTTTGAATTAATTGTTTGATTTGGGGCTGGGCAGTTGACTATTAAAAGAAAGTCCGCTGTAGATATCCTTTGTAAAAGTATCCTACTTTGGAACGACAATCTAAGAACTACTTTTTGTCCTCCCAAACTCATATCCTTCACCTTTTGAGTATTTACTGAAAAAAGTTTAAACCTGAACTTAAGACTATCTTTTGGGCTGTTGTATCTCTGGAACATACGGCTCATATCTATTAGTTGAGTAGTTGATATCTTAGTACATAACCTTCATCCTTTGTTCCTCTTTCGACTTTATATTCGAATAGGGATCAATAGCACTGGTAGGTCTTTGATTGAAGTTAGTATTTGTAAAAGAGTATAAATTGTTGGGAGATTTTAGCCTATTCTCTCCAGACTCAAATAGATTATTGGTTTATTTCGGATTGTTAAACTCAATCGGCTGATATGTGTAAGTAGGAAGTTTTTTGAACTAACTTTGAAATTGGGGATTTCCTTCTATTGCTGTATTCGATGAACTCTTTTTGAAGCCTCTCTCGTTGTCTATCTGAGAAACAACAGAATTTTGATTGTAAAATTGGTCCTACATAAAAGTTAAATTATAAATAACACGATCTCAATCCAACAATCAGAAAGTAACTGGCTTTTTCTTTTAGATAGCGTTGGTTAAAGCGATGTACATGCCTCCTAAGGCAATTATGAACAGGATGGCAATGATCCAAACTGCTTTTTTCTTCCTAGTTTCAGCCAGCACCTTGGCTTCGATTGCGTTTTTAATTCTTTACTCTTCCTGCTTTCGTTTCTCTTCAGCTAACTATCTTTCTTCTTGCTGCCTAAGTCTTTCTTTCTCCTCAATCTTCTCCTTCTTTCGCACTACTCTCTCCTCCTGTCGCCTCTTCTAGAGCTATTTTTAGTTGATTCTTTCTTTCTCGTTGTTAATCTTAATTTGCTCGATTGTGAATCCTTTTTTGTTTCTTATGCTGAAGTCAATGCCTAGATTTTTGCCCACGTTCTCCAACTTCTGGGTAATTGTTTGGAGATCTTTGAGTACTGCTTCATGAATGGCAGTATTTCCTTAGTTATTCTGATGGTTAATAAAGAACTGTTTGTCGATGGGCGTCAGCAAAGCATCATGCTGCAATTTGTCCAAAATAGCCACAACACAATCTCCTTTATTGTGCTTCACTGCAAGAATCAGGCAAGTGTTCCCGTCTTAGTCCAATTTTTTCGTATAGTCTATGCCTAACTCTTTGACTAAGAAATAAAAGCTTTCACCTTGACCAGCCACAATTGCCAGATTAAGGAAGCTCCCATATTGCTCAACCGGTTCATTGATATCAAATTTGTTATTGATGAGTCTTTTCAAAATGTCGCTGTGAGTTGTGTTTCTGATGGCAATGTGAAAGGCAGTCTAACCCTGCGCATTCTTTCTGCGATAATTTACCTGTAGATCTAGTAACCTGCTGACAAAAGTCACATCATTGAGTCGCACTGACATCTCCATAGGAGATTAGCCGTCTTTGGTCAACAGCTAAAGATCAGCCCCTGGTCTCTTGGCAACCACATTGAATAGCTCAATATCTGAGTTCTAGATGGCGATATGGATGAGGCTTTTGCCTGACTTGGGATCAATTTCATTCACATTCAGATTCTCCTGCTCGATTAGCTGAGCGATTTTGTCGATAGAGCCCTTTTTGGCCAGCTTGATCAAGGTAGCAAACGCACTCATTATAGTTGAATTATATAATCTGCGATGCTCTACGCACTGATCGAATACGGCATCCTCACGGTCGTGTGCGTCTATCTGGTGAACTACTACGCAAGCAAGGAAGTATCAATGCACGTGAAGGTGTGGTCAGTAGTGACTTGGGTTCTGAACTTCGGTTTGGCCCTGCTAGTGCCTGAAGATGTGTACCAGACCTTGAAAGGGCAACCGGATGAAAAGATAAATTCTCAGCTCGGTCTGCAATACTTGCTGCTGTATTGGCTGGTCTATTTGCTGACTTGGACCATTATCCCAGTTCTGCAGGAGTGGGAAGACGCAGGAGACCTTGAGAGTTGGGACAGGATGAAAAGGAGTTTGAGGATAAATGGCATCTTCTACTTAGTGCTGATAGTGGTTGCAGTAGTTGCCTTGATAGTACTGGTACTCTTAAACGCTGGCGGAGATATGGGGTTGATCGTTTTTCTGAAATGTCTGGCAACCATTTGGGGTATGTTATTGCTGATGGTGTTGCTGGGCTACGCCTTAGTCGAAATTCCTAAGACCTTGTGGCACAATGCAGAACCCAACGACTATCTAAACTATCTTTACTATCGCGTGAGCTAGATGGAGGAAGAGGTGGACAATGCCAAGAAAGATTTCAAGATGGTTGCAGCCTATATCAAATATGTCCGCAAAAATACAAACGACTCCAATATTTTGAAGTACTGTGATGCTTCTGAAGCACTGATTCCTGCAAATCTGATAGCTATCTGCAAATCCAACTTCGAGGTAGTGCTTAAAAGCACTGGCTATCTTTAAAATTACCCAATTTCCTTGTAAAGTTCAATATAACACAACCGGCTCATGAAGAGAGCTATAGCTCGTTGCAGACGTCAGGAGAAAGGACTCAATTAGTATGTAAAGCAGGCAGTTTTTTATGAGGATGTCAAAAAGGCAATAGACAATAACTAAAAGCTTCAGTCTTATGCGAATAGCACCAATTCAGTTCAGCAGCTCTGGTATTGCAAAATTCGACCTAAATTCAACAAAGTTTTTGCAGTAATCATTGGGATTTGCAGCTTAATACTACTGATCAGCTAAAACCAAGTATTTCTGACTGACAAATCTTCAATCATGGGCTATCTGCTCCTCTTTGACAACCTACAAGTGATAAGAGTATTGGTCTTCTTGGTTATGGGTTTCATTATATATATGTCAAACTATGCACTTTTTAGGCTCAAACTTGCCAATTTATACGGCCTCTACTAGAAAGAGAGTGACGGAGCTTCCCTCATGTTTGCAACTGTCAATTTTTCGAGAATAGGAGTCGCCATCGTTCTCAACTTCTTCGATATGGTCAACATGTAAAACAGCATCTACCAAACAGTCATGCAAGCCCCTGAAATGGGATTGCTAGGAGAATGGGTGCTCAAAGGGTTGCCTGGAATCCTATGCCTGATAGTGTTGCTACATTTCTTTAACTTTTGGGGATGGATGTCGAAGAAACTTGGAATGGAAGATTCTTATTCCTTTTCCACCCACGATTTCAAGGTGGAGAATGAGAAACAGGAATCCCCGTACCTAGTGAGGCAAAAAAGAAGAGAATTGTAATAGAAAAAGTCTTAAAATTTGTTATAGGAGATGGACAATTTTTGATTGTGACCATTCAATATTTTACTTTGAAACACTTACAAACTAAATAATCGCCTTAGTATAAGCCAACTAACCAGCAGAATTGAGCCAAACCTCTATTACTGCCTTAACTCAAAACAGCCTCTGCATAACCAATGAATCTGTTGTCATGTTGCGGTTGAATTATAGTCTATATCAAGGGCTATCCAAGCTATGCGAAACAGGTTCTTGCTAGCTTTTGAAGCGATTGACCCATAGATACACTCTGAGCCCATCTTTTTTCTGAAAAATGCAGAACAAGTTCCTACTGCAGGCAAACTTGCGCGCATGGGTGCCCTTGACACAAACAACTTGCCACTCGCCCTTGCCGATATTCAACTTCAGTATTCTAGCTATGCGCTGTGCCTTCTTGGGCAGCATCACCTCATACTCTATCCCGTATATTTCGGTAGCTATCGTTTCCCTTATAAACAGCAGGTCAGCTCCAATCAAACTAGGGCCGCTTTATACCAACTCCCATTCGTTCATTCCGATCATTTTTAAATATAAACCTTTGCACGCAACTGCTATCATCTCAACCACTTTCTTTGGATTATTAGCACTTTGGTGACCCAACTTATGGTAAGATTGAGGTACAAATTTTATTGACTTTTATATTCATCTCACATATCATTAATTAAAAGATGAAGAACCTCATTTTGATGCTCGTCGTGATGCTTGCCCTCATTTGCCAGACCACAGCCAACACACTGCTCGAAAGCCATCAGCCCACAGTTGTCTCGTCCTTCCTTGCCGAACCCTACATCGCCGCTCTCCTCTCATTCATTGTCCTCATCGCCACCCTGATCTGAGAAACTCATTATGAATCATTACAATTCTATGAACTAACCACTTTAACTATAAAGCGATCTTTTTCGTTATTTTGAAGTTGCCAGCCTAAAGCGTACATTCAATAATAGTGTTCTTTTTGGGACCAGTTAGGTTTTGCAGGTAAAATTTGGAGTGACAGCTATGCGAAGGTTAGAGATAACATACGGTTTAGCAAAGACGATGCTCTGTAGATTTCAACGTTCTTAAAGGTAGTATTTTATTCAAATAATAAAGTGAATAAAACTGATTGATTGATACACAAGATTCAAGAAGGAAGTATTTCAACCTCAGCTATTTATAATCATGTTTTAATAACTCTCAACCTTAAAAGAGGCTAAGATTCATGAACGAATGAAAATAAGTCAGTTAACGACAAAAAATATCATAAATATAGCGATGAAAGGCATATTAAGTGATATATCGATTTTATATTTTGAATTTTTTGAATTTTTTCGAAAACGGCATAAAAAATGTTTTGTATTTCTAAGTAAAACTTGATAATACTACAGTCTTTTTAAGAAACAGTCAAACTTCAACAAAGCAGATTGCGAATAAGTTCAAAAGAGAGTCTTTAAAAAGATTTTTATGATGAATCAAAATGGTGATGTGATTTAGGAGCTGCAAAAAAGATCAATCAGATCCTTCAAAATTCATATTGGTCACAGTATAAGCTAATTTTTTTATAATTGGGCACACATTCATTTGATTTAAATCTTCTCAAATTTTCCAGGTTGAACCATTCTTGAATTCTTTGGACTGATTTATCATAAAGATTTATGAATAAAGCTCGTTTCTTCTAATGTTGCCAAAGATGGCAAATTAGTGAAATTCATTTATTTGTAGGTTTTATTTCGAGCCTGGAATAATTTCGATTGGATAATTAATTTTCTATCCTTATATGAGCGAAAGGTACCCGAATTCTGAAAACAACAGAAAAACTAGCACCAAGACCAATTTCACGATGCAGAATACTGAGAAAAGATAAGAAAACTTGTCTAATAAGTTCAAGCATTTCATGAATACTGCAAGATAAAAGGATCTGATCAATAGTTTGCATAATTACCATGGAAAGAACTTCCCCATCACCTACAAGCCATAGTATAAGTTTGCCTAGAGGTGGCAGGAATCTTTGCAAAACGATCTGGGTGAGGAATATTTGCTGGAAAATTTTCATCCATTCTACTCCATTATCTGTTTCATCACTGTTTTGTTCAATTCTTACGCGATTTGGGCTCTATCCTTCTAAAGATATTTTGGTCTAAATAGCATATCCTCACTGATTCCTGTACAGGACTTAATGCTAGTGCTGAAATTGTCTTAAATGTTATTCAAAGCCACCATGAAATATCAAAACTCTGAAGCGAAATAGATTCAAGTGAAAGCCATTCTGAGATTAGTTTATCGGGAACTTTTCTGCTTTTGCTACTTTTTATATCTTTTAGTACTGGGGGTCAATCCTAACAACTTTCTTGAAATCATGGTGTAATTAATAGTAATATACGCCCTATGGAAAGAATCAGCATAGATATATCAAAGGTTCAAAGTCAAAGGCTAAACTATCAACTATCAGAATTAGCTTAAAATCTTTGATCTGCTGATAAATATTTTTGTTTAGGCCCACATTTTCGTATCTTTGCTTCTACTTAGGCTATCTTTTTGTACAGTGCTTCTAAAATTCATCCTTAAAGCAGCTGGACTAACGCAATTGGAGTTAGTTCTCAAGCCATAATAACCCAATACATTTACTCTTTCTATTTCGCTTGCACAACTATGCTAACCATCGGATATGGAGACATAACCCCCAAAAACTAGGCTTAAGTCATGGTCGTAGTTTTAGTTCAAATCGTAGGTACTGATAGGATAAATTAGGTGTGCTGAGCTTTGGGTATTTGTTGAATTAGATGGGGCATACTTTGTCAGTTATGAGGAAAAAAGAAGAAGAGCTTTAAAAAGATTTGCAAACAGTCAGTAAAATGTCAAAGTTTTACAATTTGGAGAAAAAGCTGGAACACAAAGCTAAAGGTTTCCTTCTTGCCAACCAAACCTCCACCAAATCTCTGAAGCCTTGTGATGAAAATAGTCTACTTATGAAACTTAATTAAGAACTGAGAACATGTAAAACCTTTTTTTACTTAGAAATAACCCGCTAAAACTATTTATCTATTGTTAAATCCTCCGTATTTTTTCTCTGCAACTGGTCCAAAACCATGCAGCTGTAGATCGCCAAGAGGTTATAAAAAAAACTTGTCTCTCCCAATGAAAAGTTGGGAGAAATGTCTGGGCCTGAGAGAATGTACATCATAAAGAAAGGCAAAGTTGAAGTATACATGAACAGATTCGGCTCAAACTCAAACCAAAAGAAGTTGCTCAAAGTAATGTGCGTAAACCCTTTGCTGCAGGTCACTAACAATCTCTACGGCTATACAGTTGCCTTTTCCAACCGCCCAGTTTATCTCTAGGCGGTAGCCTGTTAGTTTACTTCTACTTATTCAATCACAAAAAGTCAGTTTTTGGAATGTATCACTTATGATTCTAGAGATTTCTAATATTTTCATTAGCTAAAGAGCAAAGTTGATCAGAGCCAATTTAGTGAGGAGTGGGAAGCTCCAGCCATCAAAAATAACCGAGAACACTATATACCTAGCCATATCTTCCTTATTTGCAGATACAAAAAAAGACTCAACATTGAGCTCAATCAAAGAAGACTTCTCAACAATGTTCGTTACACTCGCAAGAAATTCAGACTGATCAACGATTTGAGGAGAAAAGTGGATACTAAGCTTAATGGTACAACAATATTCCTGTCAGAGCAAACCTTGTAATTTGAATTCGCCGACAAATCTACAGCTTAGTAAGTAAGTGACAAAAAAGTCCTATAACGAAAAATATCAGACAGAAGGATAAATTTCTAGACATACCGCTAAACCTCACTTGCTGAATACGAAGAATCCGCAGTAGACGAAGCAAAACCGAAAAATATCGATACTGTTGCAATGGAGCATGCCAAATAGTTTTTAAAATCAATGAGGACAGTTGTAACTTTTGAGGAAAGTTCCACCAAGCAGTAAGTCAATAGTCTGTTTGAAAAACAACAGAATTATTCGAATTACTATAGCAAAAATAATCTTGATAACGTGCTGCTCAAGATCACGCAGGAAAATTACTTAGAGCGGAGAGTCAATAAATGATATTGCCGTAATTAGATGTCTTCTCACTATTTTTATTTATCCATTATATTATTCAATAGTTTTGCTTTTAAGCTTACGCGAATTATAGCCATTTAAAGACCAGAATTTCAGGATATGTTGTTTAAATAGATCTGATCAATAATTTGGTTAAAACTTTCACCTTTAACCCCGTAGCACTGAAGGCTACTTAGAACTAAAATTAAGTGACAAGAATCTATGAGTTGAAGATTCGGGATAACTGTAAGTTTGTTCTTTTGTTAATGGGTAGAAGTAAAGTAACATTTTGTAAAAATCATTTGTTAGGAGATTTGATACACTGTTAGCAAGAGTGATTTCTGACATACTGCATTAGCTGAGGGCAGCCGATGCTTTAACTCATAAAGGAACTCACAACTTGACTTTGGTTTTCTTCCCTAGTCTAGAAAGTAATATTATTTTTGGCCTAGCTTTCATCCTATTCTTGTTTAAAGATGACTAGAGTGTCATCCCTTTTTTATTTTTGTATTTTATTGACCATATCTCTCATCATTTACATCATATTGTTTTAGCTTTGCTAGACTTTCTCTGCGCTCTTTTTCTTTCCCTTTCTGAAAGCTATCATCAACAGAAAAAAACCGCACACAATACCTACCGAAATCTAATGAAACTCATCATTCTCAATATTTTTTATGGCCACCTCACTACTTTTTAAGTAGTCAATTTTGCACTTCTACTTTGCTACACAAAGGTCCATATTGTAGCGATCACAACAATGGGCTCCTTTTTATTGAGTGTACCAAGACTCGCAAATTTCAATACAACTTAGCTGTGGAATAGGAGTATTGACTATTTCCTAAATCAACGCCTTTTATTCTGAAATAAGAGAAGTATCTCTGAGGACAAGTGAAAACATGACGAGCATGAGTATGCTCGACATGCTGAAGAGGCACCAGCAACTACACTCTTTGCAGCAGTTTGTAAAGCCCATCCTAAATTTATTGATTTATAACCAATAAAAGTTACTTCCATACTTCAATAAAACATGGCTATTACTAAGGGCAGTAACTAATATTAAGTTTTATTTCAAAATTTGGTTTATATTGATCATTTTCTTTATTTAGGAATGAGTTGCTTGGCTTTTTATAGTTTCCGGCGTTGGACCACTCGGTAGTCTATGGCTTATCCACTGGAACTTGAAGAACTTTAGTGTACTTCTCGCTTTACCCTACGAACAATTCTTCGTTTTATGTACTCATCTGAAGATTAAGAATCTTAAGACTACGATCTTTCGACTATTACTTTTCGATATCTCATGAATTTCTGAGGAAATGGCTTATGCTTTCTTTTGTTCCTGTAATACTTAGCTGAAGAAGAATCAGACTAGTAATCAGACTATTATTCTTTTATTATTTAACGTCTGACTCTTGGTTCTTATCTGTGTTCAATTTTGCTTCTTTTGAGCTTTGTTATCTCTTTTTCAGATTACAGCATCTTTTTGTCTATGGATTAGGGAGATTGTTGGCCATTACCGACCATGAGTTGAAGTACAACTACCTTATTATCCATAGTTAGGTTTTTTTGCTTTTTGGATTTGCCTTTGGGGAAAGGAGACTAAATATCACCTAGCTCTTCCTTAATCTATTTTTTTGAAACTATTTCCGAAGCTTCTTTTATCTCTTTTTACACTTTATGATTTTAGACTGCCATTTTTTGTTTTTGAACTTAGTTTTTTGCTAGAGTTACCTCTTTCAATATAGGTTTGATTTATCTATTCACATTCTGGTTGATATTCTTTTCAATCTGGGGTTTATTCCTGCTTATTTCTTATTTTTTGGTGGGTTAATGGATTTTGGTCATAGAAGAAACAGGTTATATTTGGAAATTAGAGCTTTTTTCGAGTTTAATAATCCTTTTTTGCTATTTTGGTTCTTAATATGCAGAATCTAGATTTGCTTGTCTTTTATCTATTTTCGGCTCTAGCTTTGGTTAATTTTTCTATTGTGTAGGCTATAGTTTTGGTGGTTTTTGGATATTTTACTGATAGATTCTATTACTTACTTTTGATTAATCTGAGAACTTATTCAGTTTCTATTTGGAAGCCTCAGTCTATCCTTTTTGAGGTATTTTCTATTTTTCGGTTATGGGTTTTTCAATTTTAGGCATTTTCATTTATTATTTCTTGTCTTATTTTTTACTCTAGGGTTCTTTAATTTCCGGCTTTTTTTGTAGTTTTTCTCTTTCTTTATCCTACATTTGTTTTAGTTTAAGTTCTGCTTCTTTTTCCTTTTGCTTCACTAACATCTTACGAAGATTATCATCCTTTATCAGTTTTGTGATTAAGCTTTCACTTGGATTCTCACTTTCTTTGTTTTTCTTTCGATTTTTGTTTTTCTTCTTCTTTTTATGCTTTGAACTATCTTATGAAGAACTGGATTAATTGCGTTTTTTCTTCTATTTTGGTTTTTTCTTGACTCCTTATTCATCGTCACTTGAACTGCTATCAGATTCAGAGCTAGAACTTTAGCTCGAAGATGAATTAGAGCTCGAAGAATTGCTGCTTTCATTTTTGCTCTAAGCCTGAAGAAGCTGTTTTATTTAAATTTTGGGTGTTTCTTAAGTTTTTCGGGTGGGAATACCAAAGGGTAGTAAAAGTTTATTTTTAGCTGCGGAAGTGGTTAATTGCGGGTTCAAGCTAGCTAGCTATACCGTCTTTTGAGGTAAAGCCAATAATCTTTAGGCTTATTAGGTAGTAATCTTCAATATTTCTTAGCTTTATTGATTTTTGTTGGTGCTTTATTTAGCATTCTGCTTTCCATTTTAAGTCTCTTTCGTTTTCAGTTTTGGCTGTGGCTGCATAAGCTAGCTATCTCTAATTTTCGGTTAAGCTTTTACTTCTTCGGATACCTCCCCAGAAGAGGTTTTGAATTATGATTAAGTTTAATGCTTTTAATCATTAGTTTGTGCTTTTTGCTCAGGTTTACGGGCTGGTGCATTAGATGTTTTATTAACTTTTATTTGGACTCCTGTCCTCTTAGGGACCTCTTTCTTTTATTAGCCTTTCGTTCTGTCTTGAACTTTAACCTATTTTTTTAGCTATTTCTATGAATTCGGTTATTTTTTTATTTTGGGCTTTCTTTGCTGTCGCTTTTTTGGCTATTTTGGTTATTTGGGCTACCTAGGTTTTCTTTGCCTTTTTGGCTTTGATTTCTTTTATTTGGGCTCTTCAGAATTACTACTTGATAGAATGTCTCCTTCTTGTCCAAAATTTCGCCTTTTTTGGAAGCCACGCTTTGGAAGAGCCTCATTTATATCAAAAGACTAATCGTCAGATCTGTAATGAGAGCTTACACTATCTTGCTCAGGATGTCTTCTTATTTTGCGAAGTGAGCGAATAAAATCAAACTTGCTGTCGTCGAAAAAACCTTTTTAGTAGGCTCTTTTGAGACTTTTGTTCAGGTTATTGATTTTAACGACAGGCTGCTTCAAAAATTAATTAGCTTAGTGTTACTAAACTTATCCTATGTTAACAAATAGATACTTCTTCTAATACGCCTTCTCCTTCTATCCTATTAAGGCTATTGTTGCTTATTCTCCTAAGGCTAGTTATAAACTTAAGGTCGGTTCTAATTAGAATCATGATGGGCATCTTAATTTGGCAGTAACTGGCGACTGCCCTTTTCCTCAACTGGATGTTATAGTTCCATCATCCTAAATTGATACCGTTTTCATCTGCCTGGCTTTATGTGGCCCCTTTTGCCTATAATTATAAACTTTTTCATATTTAAGTAAAAAAATGGCAACTTTTTGAATGCCCGAAAAAGAGGTCCAAAAAAAAATCTTTTAACCAAGTGTTGTGAGAATTTTCTTAAGTGATTGTTATTGTATAAAGATGTTTTACAATTATGAAAATAATTAGCCTCAATAAGTTGTCCAGATACATAATAATCAGATTTAGTCGTAATTTTTTAAGTCTATCAGGTTGACAAAGCATTCACAGGC
>Ga0316217_10004153_pt1 | contig 15904 bp, 11 predicted proteins | sample 1anoAmetaG_FD_203633 | JGI IMG/M metagenome (GOLD analysis project Ga0316217, IMG submission 203633) | Freshwater microbial communities from Trout Bog Lake, Wisconsin, USA - 1anoA | ecosystem: Environmental > Aquatic > Freshwater > Lake > Hypolimnion/Profundal zone | place: USA: Wisconsin... | reverse complement strand
AAAACTGGCCCCCGTCAGCGCCAGCAACCGCCCGGTAAACTGCAACAAGCCAAGCAAGCTCACTGGGTTCGTGACTTTAGTGGCATCAATCTGCCAACGGATAAGTTCGCACGTCAGTTGCGGAAAATGCCAGTGTTCCAGCAGCATGGCGCCAGCTTCGGCGTAGTCAAACCCAACGGCGGCGCGCTCCCAGTCCTGAATCGGCTGGTTACCATCCCAGTAGATGCTGAAGCGCCGATCTTCAATGATGCGGTTGATGAGCACCCGCCCGATGGCGTGCAAAATTCCAATGGTGTACGCATCTTCCTCGTCCAGTCCCACGTGCAGCGCCAGCGTCTCCATCAGCAGTGCCGAAGCAACCGAATCGCTCCAGTAGTCGGACGCCGTGATGCCATAGCTGTGCAGATCCCGCGCAAAGAGCCGTTGGGCCAGGCTAAGATTGATTACGCGGATGACTTCCCGCCCGCCAATGTAACTGATCGCCGTAGCCAGGTTGCTGTGGAGCGTAGCCGGCGCATAGGCGGGACTGTTGCTGATCCGGATGATGTCCGCAGCCAGCGGTCCATCGTTCCGCAGCAACTCCACCATGTCGTCGAGATCCCGCTTGGGGTCTTTGACCAAGGCGCAGGCTTTGATCAGCACGGCCGGTGTCGCCCCCAAGGCGTTCACCGCCTGGAGGGACTGTTTGAAATCTTCGGGTTTCAACATAATCCAATTCCGCTTTAATCCCACAACCGCAACTTCTTAAGCAGCTGATTAAGCAGCTTATATACCACATATGCGGCGCAGCCCGCGGAATCCGGCGCCGCTCGCAACGAAACCATCGCGGCACAACCGGGAGCTACATGCCCAACCATTTAAACGAGCAGTGGTTCAACACAAACTATCGGCGGAAGGAATCTGGCGCTTAACCATATGAAAACCCTTATTCAGTTGAGGGCAAACCCGCAGAGACTGATTCCACCAAAAGCCGAAGCAGAATCAGCGCCCGTTTTCCAGTCCTACAGACGCTTCGCGAGGTTTGAGGCCGCTGGTCAGTCGCGCCAGCGTCTGGAGTGCTGCGACCGGGGGCCGGTCGCGGTCCAGGGATGGCGGACCGCGCGACGTCCCGGCGCGCAGCGGCTGAAAGAACAAGCGGCGCCAAGTGAACCTCCCAAGCTCCGGCGTGAATCCGGAGTGCGATGGCTTCAGCACCGCTTTAGCGCAGGCGAGTGATTTGGTTGGTTCGCGGGCGTGTCGCGCGACCAAGAGCGCCGGTGAACGCGCCGCTTTAACCGACCAACCAACCACGCAGTTGCCCGACTGTGGCTGCCGGAGATATTCGGCCTTCGGGCTTCGGCTTTCTTTCGGATTTCGGCCTTCGGGTTCAACCGCCGGTTAAACCACCTCCTCAAAGTGGAGCCAGCCTTTCGCGAATCGCATGGCGGATCAATTCCGCCAGGCTGGCACAACCCAGTTTCTTCATCAGACGCGAGCGCTTGGCCTCCACCGACTTGACGCTGATGGCAAGTTCGAGGGCAATTTCCTTGTTCCGCCGCCCGGCTGCAACCTGCCGCAACAACTGTTTCTCCCGTTCCGACAACACTAGCTTGAGCACCACGGCCTCCTTGCCGAGGCTGTTCCGGTAATCTTCCAAGATGCCCGTGCTGGCCTCCGGACTTAGATAAAGGTAGCCCGCCCTCACCAAGTCAATCGCACGCATCAGCTCCGCCACCTCGCCACTTTTCAATACATAACCGGACGCCCCGGCCCGGAGGGCTTCATCCACCAGCGAGCGGGTGGCCTCGCCGGAGAAGATGATGATCTTAATGGCGGGTTGGCGCTCGAGAATTTGCCGGGCCGTTTGGATTCCGTCCAGGTCAGGCAAATGAGCATTCATGACGATCAGCTCCGGGGCTAATTCCCTAGCCAGGCTCAAGGCCTGCGCCGCAGTGGAGGTTTCGCCCACCAGCTTCAGCTTGGGCTGCTGCGCCAGCAACTGGCTCATGGCATAGCGCAACAAGGGTTGCGGATCCACAATCAGCAGCTTCACTTTCTGGTTGGTGGCGAATTCCGCCGCGGCAAGCTGCGCGCCAGCGGGTTCACCACCCGATGGATCCAAAGTGTTCATGCCTCACAACCTACGCGAACACTCCACCGAAGGCTCGCTTTTTATTACACCCGCGCACAACGCCCCAATTTGTGGGCCGTGACTGCTTTCGCCGTACCAGGGCGGACTTGCAGTTCGGCTGCCTCAAAAGAAGACAGCTTGACGTCCATTTACAGACACTCAGGACATCAACCACACATGAATGAAACCACGGACCCGGAATCCATCGCCGGCGCAGAAATCATCCTTTCTCTTCAGTTTTTCTTCACCCCGCCGATAACTACCGCAGTGACAGCGGATTACTGTGACAATTTGGAAGCTGCAGGATCGGGTTCTGGCCTGATTCACGCACACCAGATGGCATGCGGAAATCGAACGACGAAAGCAGCCAATCGAATTTGAACTTAAACCTGAAGCTGGTGTTGGGGACGCGGTGACGCTTTTTGCCAACCCGGATTCCCATGCGCACGCCAGACCATCCACCGTTGCCCGAGCGAGCGGACCGCTTTGCTTTGGCACGTCGATCTTTCCTGACCGGCTGCCGCAGGCTCAGAGCGCGGATACAGTCGTGGACAAAGCTAGGCCAACCCGCCCCGCACAAAGTGGCAGGCGCTTGGAGCCGCCGGCTGGCGGATGAAAAGGAATCACTTCTCTCACTGGTGCGCGGCATGGAGTCCGAATTTCTGGCCACCGGCGATGGACTCGAACGTCTGACGGGGCAGTTGGGCGAAATCCAAAAGGAATGTCAGTCGCTCACGGAACTGACCCTGGGCCAGACCCAGGACGCCGCCGTCCAGTTCGCCTTTCAACTGCTCAAAAAGGCGGAGGATCTGGTGCTGGCCAGCTATGAGCAATACGATCACGTATTCGCCACCTTCAATGAGGTGGAGCAACGGCTCGGGCAAGCCTCCAAGCAGCGCGAGGAGCTCATGCGCGTCCTCTTGCCGCTGAACTTCATCACGATGGCGTTCCGGATCGAAGCCAGCCGCCACCCTATGGAAGTGCAGCAGGCCTTCTTCACGCTGGCCGACAGTGTGAATCGGACAGTGACGGATGTCCGCGGCACAATGGAACGGCAATTTGACGACCTCGCGGCGAGCGAGCGAATCGCCCGCAACCTGATGGAACAGATTTCCGGGTCGGTGCAGCAGCATCGGAAAGAGGTCACTTCCACCCTGGCCGCGACCCGCAGGCAGTTGGACGCCCTCAGCCAGGCGCTCGGCAATTCGGGGGCCGGGGCCGCGGACTTGGCGCAGCGAAACCAAGCCGTCACCAGCCACATTAACGGCATTGTGATGGCGCTCCAATGCCAGGACATCACCAGGCAGAGAATCGAACACGTCGGTGAAGCCATGCAGGAGATGCGCACGCATCTGGACGATAGCCAGCCTGCCACGGTGGCCGGAGACGCGAATGCGCGCCAGTTCGTTTTCCGGGCCGGAAAAATCCAGCTGCAGCAAATCCAGAGCGTGTTCGACCAGCTCAATCAAGCCGCCGAGAGTCTCAAGTCGGGCATCCAGAACCTGCGCACCGACGCCATCGCCGCCGCGGAACTGGCGGTCAAGGTGGGCGGCACCACGCTGGACGCCAAAGTGGCCAGCCAGTGCCAGGCTGGCATCGGCGAAACGCTCGGCGTTGTCAATGAGGCCGTACAGAAGATCACCGACATCCTCGCGGCCTTCGCACCGTTGCAGGCCAGCTTTGTTGACTGCACGGCCAAAGCGACCACTCTGGCTGGCGACGTTCGTCGCGCCGGACTAAACGCCCAGGTTTTCGCGATCCATGCGCCCGACGGCGCCACCTTGGAAGTGCTGGCCGAACGGGTACATGCCATTTCAGAGGAAGTCATCCACCAAGTCGCCCAGATGGGGGCCGCGCTCAACCACACGTCCGAACTGGTGAGTAATCTCCGACAGCGGCTGGAAGATTTTCAGATGCTGTGCCGGGCGGAACAAGAAGTTCTGGCCGAGGAGTCCGCGCTCTCGCAGAAAAAGCTCAAAGATTTGGAAACCGCCATCCCGATCCAGATCCAGTGCGTCACGGGGCGGCAAAAAACCTTTGCCGGATCGGTCGGGGATATATTGGCAAACATCCAATTTCCAGAAACCGTCGCCCAAGCCAGTTCGCGATCGATCCGCTTCTTCCAGAATTTGGTTGCTTGGGGCGGCGCGGGCGATTCGGGATTGCCCGCCCAAACCGGGGCGTCCGAGAAAATTGACCAGCTTAAATCCAATTACACCATGGCCTCGGAGTACCACGCGCACGCGGCGGCAATGCAGAGCGAGGCTGCACCGACCGATGTGACCGGCACCGCATCTGCGATCGAATTGTTCGATGATTACACGCCAGCAGCGCCCGTCGCCACCGATTCCCCCGCAGTCATACCCCTGCCCGGGAAGCAACCTCAAGACCAGCTGAGCACGGCTGAATTGGCGGCTGCGGAAGTCCCGCCCACGCCAGCGCTGCCGGCGGTTCCGCCGGCCACAGAGAAATCCCCAGCCGGCGAGGTTCCCCTAACGCAGCACGCAACGGGCAGCACGCAATCTCCGCCGGCCACAGGAAAACCCACCGCCAGTGCGGGACTGGGTGATAACGTGGAGCTGTTCTGATGAAGGCCTGCTCGTTCATCCTCGGCACCGACACTCCCTGGCCCACTTTCCGAGCCGCCGCCGTGCGCTACACCTGGCACGCATTTGCCTTAGGCTGGAGGACTCAATCCCTTTGGGATTGCCAAAACTCTCTCCGAGCATGAATGCTGACAATACTACTCCCAAAACACCGCCACCGGCTACGCTCACGAAACCGTCCCCGGCCAGGCTGGCGCTTACCCGGCCGGATGAACATATTTATGAGGAGTTGAGCCGCGTCCACCACGAACTGGCCAATCTCCAAAGCGAATTGGCCCGCACGAAGGCCGAGCTGGCCGCCGCTCAAGAAAAACTCGAGGCCAGCGAAAAACGCTACCGCAACTTGACGGAGGGCTCGCCCATCACGGAGCGCAAACAGGCCGAATCGCAATTGCGCAAGCTTTCGCGCGCGGTCGAACAATGCCCGGTGTCCATCGTCATCACCAACCTCCAAGGAGAGATCGAATATGTTAATCCGAAATTCTGCGCAGTGACCGGCTACAGCTTCGAAGCGGTGCGCGGGAAGAATCCTCGCGTGCTTAAGTCCGGTGAAATGCCGGCGGAAGGCTACCGTCAATTGTGGGCCAAAATCACCGCCGGTGAGGAGTGGCATGGTGAATTCCACAACCGGAAAAAGAACGGGGAACTTTACTGGGAATCGGCCTCCATCTCCCCCATCCGGGATGACACCGGCAAGGTCACCCATTTCGTCGCGGTCAAGGAGGACATCACCCAACGCAAGCGGGAGGCAGCCTTGCTGCTGGACAGCCAGCAGCGGCTCGCCCTGGCCACGGAATCGGCGCGGATCGGAATTTGGGATTGGGATTTGGTGGCGAACCATAGGGTGTGGGATGCCCAGATGTTTTTGCTGTATAGCGTCCGCGAGCCGGACTATGCCAATTCGTTCGCGGCCTGGCAGAAGCTCCTTCACCCCGACGACCGCGACCGGGTCGTGGCGGATATGCTGAACACGCTGGCCGGCGCCAAGGATTACCACACGGAATTTCGGGTGGTCTGGCCAAACGGCGAGGTGCATTATCTGGAAGCGCATGGCCTGGTGATCCGCGCCGAGGACGGCTCTGCCACGCGCATGATCGGGGTGAATTGGGACATTACCGAGCGCAAGCAGGTTGAGGAGAGACTTCGGCAGAACGAAGTGCGCATTCGTGCTATCACCGACTCGGCCCAGGATGCCATTCTAAGGATGGATCCGGAAGGTCGGATATCTTTTTGGAATCCGGCAGCGCAGCGCATTCTCGGCTACACCAGCGCCGAAGCCCTCGGCCAAAACCTGCATGAGTTGATCGTACCCGCACGATTCCACGCGGCGCACCACGCCGCCTACCCGGCGTTTCGGCAGAAAGGCCAGGGCGCCGCCATCGGGAAAACGCTTGATCTGGAGGCCTGCCGAAAAGACGGCCGGGAAATCTCCGTTCAGCTGTCGCTCTCCGCCGTCCAGATGGATGGCGGCTGGCATGCCGTGGCCATCATCCGCGATATCACCGAACGCAAGCAGGCGGAAGAGGCGATGCGCAAAATCGAAATGCAACTCGCTCACGCCATGAGCCTGGCGCAGTTGGTAGAATGGGAATATGACGTGGCGAGCGGATCCTTCACCTTCAACGACCGGTATTATGCCCTGCACGGCACTTCCGCCGAGCTGGAAGGCGGCAACCGGATATCCGCCGAGGCCTTTGCCCGCAGATTTGTGCATCCGGACGATGCACATCTTGTGGCAGATGAAGTTGCCAAGTGCGCTGCCGCGGCCGATCCAAATTATGTTTCAGAAGTTGAATGCCGCATTCTTCGCCGGGACGGTGATGTTCGGCATGTGCTGGCTCATATTGCCGTTGTCAAGGACGCGACAGGGCGAACCATTCAGCTCCGGGGTGCAAACCAAGACATCACCGAGCGCAAACAAGCGCAGGCCGAACGGGAGAAGTTGGAGCGTCAGGTGGCCGAGCACAAAGTAAAAGAGGAAAGCGCTCGTCTGGCGCTGGAGCATGAGCTGAAGTCATCCCAGCTCCAAAACCGCTTTGTGAGCATGGTTTCACACGAATTCAGGACGCCCCTGTCCGTCATCAACATGGCGGCCGAGTTACTGAACGGTTATTGGGATAAGATGACCAGGGAGGAGCAGGCCGAGCACCTCCAGGAAATTCAGAGTTCCGTCGGGAGAATGACGCAGATGATGAATGACTTTCTGATTCACGGTAATTGCGCCAGAGGAAAAACGGAATGCCAACCTTCGCGGGTGGAAGTGACAGCGCTTTGCGGGCAGATAATCGCGGAAGTGGCGAGCCAGATCAACCCGCCGCGCGCCATCGAATGCACCATTGATCCCGCGGTGGACCAAGCCTGGCTCGACGAGAAAATCCTGGGCCATATCCTGGGCAATCTCCTGAGCAACGCGGTCAAGTATTCGAACCAAGACCAATCCGTGAAGCTGGAGGTAAAGCAGGTGGCCGGCAGCCCGGAGCCAAATGGCGGCGCTGATTCCTCGCCGGGAACTCATCTGGAATCCAAGGTCACGGATTCACCCGCAACCCGCAACCCGCAACCCTCAACCGCTTCTTCCGAACCCCGTCTGGAATTCAAGGTCACGGATTCGGGCATCGGGATTCCTGCGGCGGACATGGCCAAGCTCTTTCAAACGTTTCACCGTGCGGCCAATGTCGGCAACCGCCCCGGCACCGGCATGGGCCTGGCCATCGTCAAACAGTTCGTGGATTTGCATCAGGGCGCAATTCGCGTGGAGAGCAAAGAAGGGAAAGGGACGACAGTCTGGGTGGAGTTGCCGATCGCTGCACCCGCGGCGCCGGCGGAAGAATATATATAAAAATATTTTATGCACCGAATATTGATCATTGAAGACGAGTCAGCCCTTCGTAAACAGATGGCTCAAGTCCTCCGCTTTGAGGGATTCGAGCCGCTCGAGGCCGAAAACGGCCGGCTGGGAGCAGCGCTGGCAATCAGCGCGCTGCCGGACCTCATCGTTTGCGACATCATGATGCCAGATCTGGATGGCTTCGGCGTCCTCCAGGCGCTGCGGGACGATCCGCGGACTGCGATGATTCCCTTCATCTTCCTTACCGCGTTGGTGGCCAGCCACAACCTGCGCCGGGGGATGGAGGCCGGCGCGGACGACTACATCACCAAACCCTTTAAACCAGCGGCGCTCCTGGGTTCCGTGCGCCGCCGCTTGGAAAAACGAAACCGGCAGATCGAGGAAAACCGGCTCCGCGCCGAGGAGGTCAGCCTGGCGGTGGCCGCGGCAGTGCCCTCGGAGATTCTGGAAACGCTGGATCGGATCACGACGGTCACGCATCTGCTGGCGCTCAAATTCACCGGCGCGGATCCCCAGGTGGACGCGATGCATCAGTCCGTGGTCCGGGAGTCAGCGCGTTTGCGGCGCATGATGCGGCGATTGCATCTCTATGCGCATCTGCCGCAGCTCTATGCCAACCGCTTCGCCTTGACGCGGGCCGGACAACTCACCCCGGCGGAAGCCGTGCTCGAACACGTGGCGCGCGAAGTCTGCCGCGCCTGGCAACGGGAAGCGGACCTCACGATCAGCGCAGAACCGGTCCATTTACCCGTGGGCAAAGAATACCTGATCTTGCTCACGGAGGAGTTGGTGGACAATGCCTGCAAATTCTCCGCGCCGGGCACGCCGGTGGAAGTAAAGGGCAGCGGCGAGCGCGCATTCTGGTCTTTGTCGGTAAGCAACCGCGGAGTCGGCATGAGCGCCGATCAAATTTCCCGGATCGGCGCCTTCAAACAATTTTGGACGGGCGGCAAGAAACCGCCGGGACTCGGGCTGGGACTGGCCCTGGCGCAAGGCATCGCCCGCCTGCACGGGTGCGAATTCACCATCCACTCCAACGCGGAAGTAACCACGGCGACCGTTCTGGTTCCGGTTGAAAACTAAGGAGCCATAACCTATGAACGAAAATATCATCTGGGTGGAACTGGCCCGCCTGCCCATCGCCAAGGTCCAAGACGTGCTCCTGGCGCGCTTCGTCGGCCGCGACGAGGCCACCAAAATGGGTTTCCCTCCCGCAATTTTGACGCGGCTGGCCACCGCCATCTCCGAAATCACCCGCAACGTGGTGCAACACGCCGGCTGCGCCGGAGAAATCCAAATTGGCCAGGTGACCGGGAGCGGCAAACACGGGCTGCGCATCATCGTTTCGGACCAGGGAAAAGGCATCGAGCATCTGGAACGCTTCCAAACGGATGGCAAAGCCGGCACGCTCGGCTCCGGGCTGCCGGGCACGCGCCATCTGGTGGATCATTTTCACATTCAATCGGCGCCCGGCGCCGGCACCACGGTGACGATGGAGTTTTGGAAGCCTTCCGTTTGATATTGCGCTATTCCGCTCCTGCGGAGCTTGGGATTTTTGGGACAAAGTCCTACAAACATGGCGCCCCTACGGAGCTTTGGATGGCCGCTTTTGGTGCGGTGGAAAACTGGAAGTGGTATCAATTTATTCCCTCAAGCCCCGCCGCGTTTGGACGATAACATTGGTGAAAGCCAGTTCAACAGATGCGAATTTTCGCTGTCCATTCAGGGTTGGCAGAGAGGTTTTGCTCGCGCCGCGGCTAGGACAGCGAGTCTAGGTTGGTCGCGGCGCAGTTTTGAACGTCTGGGTGAAGGCGTATAAACCTCATCACCACCGGGGCCGGACGCAAGTCCGGCCCTGAATTCTTTTCTGATTTTTCCTCAAGTCCCGCCGACTTGCGACGATAAAAAGCTAGCGGCGTGGAACTTTTTTCCGCAGCCGAAATCCAGAACCAATCATATGAGCGCGTCGGCAACGAAGCTTCCGACCAAGCCCAGGGGAGTCCGCGCCGGGCGCAACCTCAAGGGTCCTTTCAGGATTTTCCCTTGCCAACCGAAAAGGTAGAATGAAATTACAAACCAAACTGTTTGCGGCGCTGGTTTCCGGAATCCTGGCGGTCTATCTCGTTTCATGCCTCGTCCAGCGTCACTTTTCCTTGGCTTTGATTGATCGGTTCGCGCAAACCAGCAAGGCCGGAGAGCTGGAGCGGCATTGGCGATGGGTCGATTGCGTCCAGCAGGCAACCGCCACTGCCCTCGAAGGCGTGATGGCCACCGGCGACATGGATTTGTTCGAGCATATCCTCCATCAGCAAGCTGGCTTGCCAGGTTTGCAGGAAGCATCACTAACCGATTTCAAAGGCCACGTCCTTTACACCACAGTTCCAACCCGCATGCATAGCGACCTGCCGGACGAACTGAAACCTGCTTTGCTCACGCGCGCCGAACTAATCCGGCGCCAGGCCGAGGGCTCCTTTGAAATTTACAAGCCGCTGCTGACGGAGAAAAACTGCGCCGCCTGTCACATCGAGCGTCATGCGGGCGACGTGCTCGGCGTCTTGAGCCTGCGCTTTTCCGGTCAGGGCCTGAAACAGGCGGAACAATCCTGGAGCGTGTTTGACGACGACTTCAGCCGGGCCAATCGGTTCACCAATGTGATCACCGCCAGCGTGCTCATCGGCATTCTCGCCGTGCTCATCGGCCTGTGCGTGCGATGGCTCATGAGCGTCCCGCTCGAAAGAATGGCGGAGCAACTGGCGCAACAATCCCAGCATGTCCGCCTGGCTGCCAACCACGTCTCCGCCTCCAGCGAGAACCTCGCGGAAAGCGCCAGCGCACAGGCGTCCACCTTGGAAGAAACCAGCGCTTCGATGGAAGAAATGGCGGCCATGACCCGGCGCAATTCCGAGCATGCCCGCAAAGCCAACGGGCTCGCCAAGGAAGCGCGGGATGCCGCCGATACCGGCATCGTGGACATGCAGGCCATGGCCACCGCAATGACAGCCATCAAAGCCTCCTCCGACGACATCGCTAAAATCATCAAAACCATTGATGAGATCGCCTTTCAAACCAACATTCTCGCCCTTAATGCAGCGGTGGAAGCCGCCCGCGCGGGGGAAGCCGGCCTGGGCTTTGCGGTCGTCGCCGACGAGGTCCGGAGTCTGGCGCAGCGCAGCGCCCTGGCCGCCAAGGAAACCGCCGCCAAGATCGAAGACGCGGTCAAACATAGCGGTCAGGGCGTCACCATCACCACCAAAGTGGCCGAAGAATTGAACCAAATCGTCCTCAAGGTGAGACAAGTGGATGAACTGGTGACCGCCGTCGCCACCGCCTCGGCCGAGCAAACCAACGGCATCGCCCAAATCAACGCCGCCGTGGGCCAGATGGACAAGGCCACGCAGAGCAATGCGGCCAACGCCCAAGAAAGCGCCACCTACGCCCAAGAACTCAATGTTCAGGCGGTCGCCATGAAGGACTCCGTGACCGAGTTGCTCCAGCTCCTCGGCGGCCGGAAATCATCAGACGCGCCGCCATCCCCGGTTCGCCGCGGCCAACCTGTCGCGCAACCCGTCGCGCAACCTGCGCGGCAGCCAAAAACACCAGTTGCGCCCAAACCAGGACCGGCGGGGATCGTCGCTTGGAACGATGAGAAAATGGCCACGGGTTTCCCGACCGTGGATGCGCAACACCAGGAATTGATCCACCGGATCAACGAGCTCCATGCAAACTGCGTGGCCGGCAAAGCCCGTGAGGAACTCATGGAACATCTGAATTTTCTGGGCAGCTATGCCCAGTCGCATTTCGCGGACGAGGAAAAAATCATGCGGGAACACCGCTGCCCGGTCAGTGCTCAGAACCAGGCGGCACATGCAAAATTCTTGCAGGACTACGCGCGCGTGGTGGCGATGGTAAATGAAAACGGAGCCAGCACAAAGGCGGCGCTCGTATTGAAGCAGATGCTCGGCGACTGGCTCACCCACCACATCTGCCGGATTGACATCGGCCTGCGGAACTGCCCCGGCGCCCATCCGGCTCCGGCCAAGACGGCCCGGCGGAGCGAAATCCCCATGGAAGGCGATTTCAAAGACTTTTGAACTCGCAACCAGGAAGCGGGAGAAGTTTGCGGGGTTTGGTTGAGATCCTGGCAACCGAATTGGCCAGACTATCATTCGAAAAACCTGGAGCGTATCGGCAAGAAAGTCCTCTCCAGGGGGAAGAGGATTCAGGTGCGGGCGAGCACCAATTCCAAGTTAATCAGATTCACGATGGCCGGCCGGTGGATTCCAACTCTTGCAATTGGCGCAGTTGGAGTTCGACCGGCTGCGGCGGCGCTTCCGCCTGCTTAAACTCGTGGATATCGGTGCAAGTGCCAATCCACTTCTGGCGGTCGCCGACGGCATCCCGCACGGGCACGGCCTGCTTGATGGCAATAAAATTGTAAACTTCACCATCCCCGCCGACGACCGGCGTGATGGTCATTTCCTCGAAATACAAACTGCCGTCCTTGCGCTTGTTGATCAGTTCGCCGTGCCAGACCTTGCCGGCGAGGATCGTGGTCCATCGGTCGGCTTAAAATTTTGGCAGATGCTGGCCGGATTTCAGCATGCTGGGGGTTTGCCCAACGACTTCCGCCGCGCCATACCCGGTCAGCCGGGCGAACGCGGCATTGACCCAGACAATCTTCCCTTTGCGGTCCGTGATGGCGATGCCGTTGGCCGCCGCTTCGAGCGCCGTGGTTTGCAGCCGGATTTGCTCCACCGTGCTGATGCATTCCGCCTCAAATTGCCCGGCCACGGCCTCCTGGATGCCGTCCTGCCGGCGCAGGCGCGCCGGCACCGCCGCCAGCAATACCGACATCGTGAACGGCTTGGGCAGGTAATCATCCGCGCCGTGATCCATACTGAATCGTGCACCGGCCGCCTGCGGCTTACCCGTCATCATAATTACCGGCATGGCCGAGGTCGCCGGCCTTGTCCGCAAATCCTCCAGCACTTCCAGGCCATTTCTACCCGGCATGTCCACGTCACACAAGACCAAGCCGGGCAGTTGTGCGAATGAAACCGCCAAGCCTTCGGCGCCATCGGCTGCGCCAAGGACATCATAACCCTCCCGGCGCAGCGTGGCCATGACTGCCAGTCGGAACGGTTCGTCGTCGTCAATGACCAGAATTTTTTGCATCAGATGGACCCGCGCGGACGCCCCGCCAGTGGCGCACACGTCCGCACTCTTTCATCGGCGAAATGGGCGGAGGGCTGAAGCCAAATGACAGAATGACCTTGAATTCTGGTTTCATTATGCCGGCCGGAACGATTCGGTCCAAATTCGGGTCTGGCATCGTTATCCTGCCCGGCGGCAGAATCAGGCGATCCACGCCAAGTTATTGAAGGATTACGAGCGGGATTAAAGCAACGGGTTCACCGCCAGCGCGTCCCATACGTGCACCACTTCCGCGCGAAATTCCGCCCCCGTGCCAGGGAATAATCCGGGTCCATCCCTGCCCATCCGCAGTTAATAATTTCGGGTATTCCGGGTGTTTCCGGGTGGAGCTTGATTCGGCCTGCCACTCCCCAGAACGGGTCACGCATCACGCATCACGACGCCCATCCCGGCCGCTTTTCACCGCGTGCAGCTTGGAATGCCGCTGGCCGTACAGAAAATAAATCACGACGCCGATGGCGATCCAGACAATGAGCCGCGCCCAAGTGTCGGGGGGCAGATTCGCCATCAAATAAAAACAGGATCCGACCCCCAGAGGCGCGGTCAGCCAGAATACCGGCGCGCGGAAGGGACGATGAATTTGGGGGTCGGTGAAGCGCAGCACGAACACGCCGGCGCAAACAATGGCAAATGCCAGCAGCGTGCCGATAGACACCAATTCCCCAAGCAGGCCGATGGGGAACAGTCCGGCAATGAGCATGGCGGCGGCGCCGGTGATGAGCTGCGCGATCCACGGCGTCCGGAATTTCGGATGCACGGCGCCGAAAATGGGCGGCAGCAAACCGTCTTTGGACATCGTGTAGAAAATGCGGGGCTGGCCAAGCAGCATCACGAGAATGACGGAGGAAAGTCCGGCGATGGCGCCGATTTTAATGAAGTACTCCAGCCAGGCCAGCGACGGCCCCAAGGTGCTGATAGCCACCGCGATGGGTGCGGGGACGTTAAGCTGCTTGTAGTTCACCACGCCCGTCAGGACGAGCGAGACAGCGATGTAGAGAATGGTGCAAATCCCCAGCGAGCCAAGCAGGGCAATGGGCATGTCGCGCTGCGGATTCTTCGCCTCCTGCGCGGCGGTGGATACGGCGTCAAAGCCGATGTAGGCGAAAAAGATCACCCCCGCCGCACGCACGACGCCGCCCCAGCCGAACTCGCCCGGCCCGATCGCCGGCGGCACGAAAGGATGCCAGTTGGCGTGATTGATGTAAGCAGCCCCCACTGCAATGAACAGCAGAATAACCACCAGTTTGAGCGCCACAATGGCGTTGTTAAAATTTGCCGATTCCTTGATGCCAATCACCAGCAGAACCGTGACGCCGCCGACAATCACCATGGCCGGCACATTGAGCACCGCACCCGTGCTGGTCCAGCCATGCGCGAACAATTGCCAGACGTTCCACCAATGCAAATCTGCCGCGGCGACATGATTATACGGCGCAGAGGTGAACGCAGCGGGGAACGTGATGCCGAAGTCCTTCAAAAAAGAAACCACATAGCCGGACCACCCGACGGCCACCGTCGAGGCGGCGAAAAGATATTCGAGAATCAGGTTCCAGCCGATGATCCAGGCCACGAATTCGCCGAGCGTCGCGTAGCCGTAGGTGTAGGCCGAACCGGACAGCGGAATCATGCTGGCGAACTCCGCATAACATAGCCCGGCGAAGGCGCAAACGATTCCAGAGAGGATGAAGGAATAAACGATGCCCGGGCCGGCGTATTGCGCGGCGGCATGTCCGGTAAGCACGAAGATGCCCGCGCCAATGATGGCGCCAATGCCCAGCGCGGTGAGGTTGACCGGGCCGAGCGCGCGCTTGAGGCTGTGGTCGCCCTGCGCCTCGGCTTGCAGCTCGGCGATCGGTTTGCGTCGAAACATCTTCATGCGGTGAATCTAATCATTTCGGGCGGTTAATTGCAGGTTTTCGGGCTCACAAGTCAAGCAAATGCGGTGATTTTCGCAAAAACCTGGAAAATTACCCAGCGCAAGAACGCCAAGATGCATAAGGAGGGCGAGGACGAGCATGAGGATGAGCGGGGGCATGAGAACGGGCTGGCCTAAAATGGGCGTTTGGGTGAATAATGTCGCCATGAAACGAACCCGCCATTTTGCAAGCGACAATTATTCCGGCATTTGTCCCGAGGCCTGGGCCGCCATGGCCGAGGCCAACGCCGGCCATGAAGTCAGCTACGGCGACGATCTCTGGACCCAGCGCGCCACCGACCGCATCCGCGAAATTTTCGAGACCGATTGCGAAGTGTTTTTCGTCTTCAACGGCACTTCCGCCAATTCGCTCTCCCTGGCTTCGCTTTGCCAGTCCTATAATAGCATTCTCTGCCATGAGCTGGCGCACGTGGAAACCTCCGAAGGCGGCGCGCCGGAATTCTTTTCCAACGGGAGCAAAATCCTCCTGCTGTCAGGCGCGAACGGAAAAATTGACCCGGCCGAAATCGAACCCGCCGTCATGAAACGCACGGACATTCATTATCCCAAACCCCGGGCTTTGAGTCTGACGCAGGCCACGGAAGTCGGCACGGTCTACTCGGTGGCCGAAGTGCAACGATTGTCGGAAACAGCCCGGAAGTTAGGTTTGCGCGTGCAGATGGACGGCGCGCGTTTTGCCAACGCGGTCGCCTCGCTCGGGGCCGCCCCGGCGGAGCTGACCTGGCGTGCGGGGGTGGACGTGCTGTGTTTTGGCGGCTCCAAGAACGGGATCGCCCTGGGCGAGGCGGTGGTCTTTTTCGACCACGAACTCGCGCGCGATTTTGATTACCGCTGCAAACAAGGCGGCCAGCTTGCCTCGAAGATGCGCTTCCTGTCCGCGCCGTGGCTGGGCATGTTGAAGGACGGCGCGTGGCTGCGGCACGCGGGGCACGCGAATGATATGGCGCTACGGCTGGCCGCCGGGCTGCGGCAAATTCCCGGCGTGCACATCACCCATCCGGTGCAATCCAACGCGGTGTTCGCCAAAATCCCGCCGGCCACCGAGGAGAAACTGCATGCGCGCGACTGGCGTTTTTACACCGGCGTCATCACCGGTGACGAATCGCGGCTGATGTGCAGTTGGGACACCACGCCGGAGGACGTGGATGCGTTCGTGGCGGATTTGCGGGAACTCTCCGCTTCGACCTAGG
>Ga0316217_10004152_pt1 | contig 15904 bp, 6 predicted proteins | sample 1anoAmetaG_FD_203633 | JGI IMG/M metagenome (GOLD analysis project Ga0316217, IMG submission 203633) | Freshwater microbial communities from Trout Bog Lake, Wisconsin, USA - 1anoA | ecosystem: Environmental > Aquatic > Freshwater > Lake > Hypolimnion/Profundal zone | place: USA: Wisconsin... | reverse complement strand
CCTTTTATTTATTCTAAGAGTAGTCTTTGAATCTAAGGTTGGTTTGTGCCGAAATTAAACTTTTAGATTGCTTTCTAGAGTTGCTGCACTTTTTGTGGCATAGTTTTGTTTACATTTACTCGAGGAAGTTTAGGAACATTTGGCTGATTTATGTTTTTTTAAGTCAGCTGCTTTTTAATGGTGGCCTATCTGTTTTTTTGAAGATGGTTAGTCTTTTCTCTTTCCACTGAAACCGGACGTTCCCCTTAGCTATACTTTTTAGGTAGCTTTCGTTCCACAGGTCTATGTAACATTTAAATAATCGATAAGAATTAAAACTGAAGAAACTGACATTATTCTCAAAGGTACAACTTTTTAGAAATAATTAAATTCAATAATGATTTTCAGCACTTGATATTTTGAGCAAATTAGTCAGAATCTTTATTTCAGTCAGAAACATACCTTATTTTGTGAATTCCATAGATAAAATTAATAAAATGAGTATCACTGACCAACAGCTTAGGTCCTACATAGATCAAGTTTTTCAAAAATACGACAGAGATTACTCAGGAGCACTTGAAGTCAATTAACTTTATCTCTTCTTTAATGACATTTTCTTAATGACTGGCAGTCCTTATCGAATCCAACCTCAGCAAGCTGTCGCCGCTATGCAAGCTATAGACAAAAATGGCGACGGAAGAGCAAGCAAACCAGAGCTTTTTATGGCTTTTAAACACATTCTTCAGTCTCAGCATTACATGCAAACTCAAAATCAATACGGCTATAACCAAGGCTATGGACAACAGGGCTACGGACAACAAGGTTATGGCCAACAAGGGTATGGACAACAAGGCTATGGACAACAAGTGTATGGGCAACAGGCCTATGGGCAGCAAGGATACCAACAAGGATATCGTCAACAAGGCTATAACCAAGGTAACTATGGGTCATTTCAAAATAATAGAGGCTGGTGAAATCTGACTTGATAAAGATAACATCATTTAAAATCTTTATTCTAATTTCGTAATCTTGATAAACTGAAATTGTCGAGTGGAGATTTGAATCTTGCAAGATTAAGGTTTGATTCCAATGTATTGAGTTCAGTCACTCTATTAGCTATATTCTTTTGCTTTGTTTGCTATTATCCTTTACGCAAAGGAATCTACTCTTTCTTAGGCTCAGGAACTATTGAAGGTTATCGTCTGTATTCCTTTCCTCCTCTCTTAAATGGCTTTGTACCAGCTTCTTTGTGGAATAAAGCTTTGTGTTAGTTCCAAATTTCTTAATTAGCTCTTCCAGCATCAATGTAGCGCTTGATCATTGATTAAAGTCTTTAAAGATCAGCAGGATAGTAAGTAATAGTCAACGTTTAGGGGAAAAGTTTCTGAAGATTTTCTGCCAAAAAGTTAATCTTTTGTAGCTACTCTATTTCTGAGTAATAGTTTATGATTCCTTACATTAGAGTTTGAGATGAGGTGAGTCTCCTAATTGCTTTTTCACAATGCTCAGAAAGACTACCTAATAACTCCTATGAAGTATAAAGCTAATCTAGAAATTACTTATTTTATTTTGCTTCGAAAGATAGCATTGCTTTTTCGTATTAATCGCATATTCTTTAGATCTCTTCAATAAACTGGTTTTTTGCATCTCTAATACTTTTTCTTTGCAAAGCGATCTATTTATCATTTGGCTTACCTTTTCATCGTAATCTCGTCTGGTGTCTACGATTATCCTTTAGAACTCTCCCAATCGTAAAACAGTTGATTTTAATCCTTCATCCGCTTCCTGAAAAGATTCTTAAATTGTGTTGAACTCTCCGAAAATGCCTAAATGATAGCTTGCGTACCCATTTTAATATGCTAATCAGTGTGTATTTTGACACATTTGGGGCAAAGTGGCAATAGACATTATCTGCTTGTGCAGAAGTTGGTGATTTTTTCACTGGGATGAAAAGCACATGAAGTAAATATGAGGTTTTTTGGGATTTATAGACTGTAAGGTTGTTATTTTTTCTTAGTTGATACCCTTTGGGAATCCTTTCTATTCATTGTATGCAGAATTTTATTTATAAAATCAAATAAATGCAATAATCGTTCTCAATCATTTCAAGAATTGAATTTTACGCCAAGTCTTAAAGGGAGTGTCTTTTCCTCTTTAGATGATGTAAATACCATCGCAATGAACAACCCATTCCTTCCAATCTTTTTCAAGCAAAGCCTTTTTAGCAGCGACTTCTCCTTTTCCAAATTTGCCAACTGTCATATGGGGGTGGAACTCTTTATTTCCTTTCAGCTATGGAATAGAATTGGTGATAATCTTTTAAATATCTGAAAGTTGGTTACCATTTGTTTCGGGAACAAGGAAGACCGTTCCATGAGGGAAGTAATCCATTTTTCTGAAAGCAATGTCAAAAGAGGGAAACTCATTGAACCTTTGTTGAAGTATATTGAAGGTATGCTAAAAAACAGGCTGATCTACAAAGGGGAAGCAAATATTGATGTGGGGTTGCCAGCGTTGGAAAGCAGGATCATAAACTTTTCTAAGTGCTTGAATCTGCTAATTCCCTTGCTCCACAGTAAAGGCAAGAGCAGTGTGATGAACGAGTTTTATTGCAGGCTCCATTAATTTATAAAAGATATGTTTCGTTTCTGAATTAATACTAGCAGATCTATTGATTTCTTATAAAAGAAAAGCTATCAACATTTAGAAAAAAATAAGATTTCAGTAAAAAAATGTAAAAGTTAAAAGATATTCATTTTTCTCAATCATTTTCTTCACTGCTGCTTTAATTTGTTGATTAAAGGCGTTAGTTTTTGTATGCCTAGATCGAGAAATCCCTTTTCCTTGACAATGAATCCTCCAACGGTAAGCGTGGCCAATAAGAAAAACCTATTACTGAAGTCATTGAAGATATTTTCCAGAATAGAAAACAAGACATAGACCAAGGCCAGCAGCATAATGTATTTCTTTCGATTATTTTCTTATTAAAGGTCGTTTTCTCTTTTGTACTGAAGCGCACGCACTATGAGAACTGTAGGGTAGATCACAAACAGAAAGATTCTGCATATTTAGCAAATTACTTTAAAGGGTAGAACAGTATTGAAGCGATTATCATTCAAAAAAGATTATATTTGAAATGCATAAATTACAGCAGCCTCAAAGACTCATTATCATATTTGACTTGAGTGCAGATGTTTCCAAAAAGAAATATTTCTAAATCAAACTCAAGTCCATTTGCTTAAACCTAATCAAATAATTTAAAATTAACAGTTATAAATGGAGAAGTATATGCCTCTCGAATAGATCGGCAAGGGTTCGTTCGGGATAGTCAGAAAAGTTAAGAGAGTCACTGACGGCTCTATCTTGGTCTGGAAAGAGATCAATTTCTAGAAAATGACAAGCAGGGAAAAACAACAATTGGTCACTGAGGTCAATCTACTCAAAGGATTAGACCACACAAATATTGTACGCTATGAAGACCGGATTGTAGACAAAAAGTCCACCAAAGTTTTCATCATTATGGAATACTGTGAAGGTGGAGACCTTGGATCCTACCTCAAATAGTGCAAGAAGACTATGCAACCGATTTCTGAGTAGGTCATTTGGAAAATAGCCTATCAGCTTTTGCTAGCTCTTTAGTACTGCCACAATCGAACGACTGATTAAAAAGGAAAAGGTGGAAAGGTCCTTCACCGAGATATTAAGCCCGCTAACATTTTCATCAATAAGTCTAATCACATCAAGCTTGGAGATTTTGGATTGAGTCGCTAAATGGGTGAGCACTCTTAATTTGCTCAAACTCATGTAGGCACACCTTACTATATGTCACCTTAACAAGTGAGAAACCTCAATTACAATGAAAAATCAGATATCTGGTCAACAGGATGCCTAATTTACTAGTTAGCAGCTCTAAGACGCCCTTTTGAGGCCAACAATCATCTAGCCCTTGCCAAAAAGATAGAGGAAGGGAAATATGACCGTATTCCTTACCGTTTTTCTGAAAATTTGTACTAACTCATAAAAAAAATGTTAGTTGTTGATCCAGACAGAAGATTCAGTACTTTTTACGTAACTTAGGTGCCAAAGATTTGCTGTTAAACCCAGTTTTCAAGATGAGAACAAAGGAAGATATCCTCAAATAGAAAATTTTCCAATTGAAGATCAGAGAGTAGAAGTACAAAGAAAAAGAAAGGGAATACTAGATGCTTAAAAACGGTTCTTTTGTTTCAAAGGGAATTTAGCGCATCTAATAAGATACAACACTACCGCTATACCGGAAAAAGTCAAGTAGAGATAGCGACAAGCTGAGAGGGTCCTAAAAGTAAAACAAGAACTATTCCAATCTTTAGAACAGCTGATAAATATATTATTTGTGTTGAATTTCCAATCTTTTTTGCGATCTCATCAAATTAAAAAGATTAGGCTTTAGATACGCTTCCCTCGATCTAAGATACAGTAATAAAAAGCTTAAAACCTGAATTTTCAATCAAAATAATGTCAGATTTCAAAAATTGCTTAAAAGGGATGATACTTCACTTATCAGAACACTAGAACAGAGAAATTTGAGAATTTTTTTTTCAAAGGCAGGAAATTAACGAATTAGCAAATTATATTTATTACTAGAACCCATGGAATAAGAGCCGACTACACGCTAGTTTTACTAATACAATGACCTTGCTTATGTCTATCCTCCTGATCTATAAAGTATTCCAAGCAAAATTTAGAATGCACCACTCACCGTAACGCCAATAAAATCTTCCGGAAGCTCGACATCAGTAATGCCCAGCACTAAAAGTGTGAATGCTGTGGAAAGCACGTTGGAGAATAGTAGGATGCGGAAGTTTTATGCTATGATCCTTTGGCTTAGTTCTCTTATTTAGGCCCTGGAGCCCCTTTACTTTTTGTGTTTACTCAAAATATAATGGTAACTCTTTTCTTGCTGGCTGGAATTATCTCAATTCAAGGCTTGATCTCGAATAACTCATATAGTTTCTGTTCTGATGGGAACTGCAGCTATCAGACAATTTTTAGTAAACTCTCAATTTCACAAAAAAATTTAGATAGCGGGATAACCAAATTACAATTAGTCCTTACTTTGGTCTTTACTTTGATTTGGATCATCGTGAATCAGTTTTTTGTCTATCGCTGTCGCTCATACGAAAACATAGCTGACTAAAAAATATGTACTCCTTCTGATTTCGCCATTTTCTTGTTAAATCTTCCAGATGGCACAACTACTCAAGATATTGAGTAGATGTTGAACCACACACGAAGAATGATTGCTAAAAGACTAGAAAGTTAAAGTTTAACAGAGTAAGTGAGATAGTTTTTAGAAGAAGTTCGTGATTTCCAGGTTATTGAGATTGTTATTCCTCTCAAACTTCGAGAGTACAAAGAGAAAGAAAGGGCAGAACAGTAAAGGTTTAAGAGATGCATCAAAAACGGAACATTTTAATAATTTGTCAAAAAAGAAATCGAAAAGCCTAACTAATTGACAAATTTTGGAATCGTGGTTTTTGAAAAATAGATAACAAAAAAACTTTTTTTGAAGAACTATGACTTGCTTTAGAAAACCAAGTATTTCTTTTGTAATTGGGGATTGTAAATGAGCAATTTCAAGGTCAAAAACTAATACATACCTGTGGAAAGGGCCTCTGAACCTGAAGACATTCTTTGGTAAAACCTCTAGAACTCACACAAAAGCATTATCATAAAAAAACTTTACACATTCTTCTGTGGACTTTTAGTATTATTTATAGGTGCACTGGTATAGTTTGCACTCAGCCTTTGGCAGATAAACAACAAAACAGCAAATATTCATACATTGATTGCTGGTCTCTCTTCGATTATAGTCACTTTTGTTAATTATATAATTAGTGTCTTTTTAGAATGGGAAACCTGCAAATAAGGAAACATCACAAGAAGTAAGTACAACGCCTCCTTGAATTTCAAAATATGTCTCTTTCAATTCATTAATGCAGGTATATTTTATACTACCTCTAACCTTTTAGCTTCTTACATCTCTTAAGTTGATTTCTAGCAGGTTTTGGAAGTCGAGTTCGCCTAAAAAATCACAATTTTTATGCTAATTAATGCCTTTTCTGAACCCATTTTAAACCTAATCCTGGATTATTGTGAAATCCCCAACTCGATTCAAAGATTCCTCCATAAGCATGGTCTCATAAAACTAACACAAAAGGAATGCAATGCTTTGCACGAACTCAACGATAGTAGCATTCCTTTTAAATATGCATACATCGTGAAAACTATTTGGCTTACTTGTTTTTATGCGCCTTTTGTGCCTATTGTTACAGTAATTTCACTATTAGGTCTAATATTTTACTACATAACAATGAAGGTCTCTTTTAGGTATTTTTATAAAATTCCGGAGGTGATATCGCATGAAACGAATATTAGTGGGCTGAGACTTAGCTACTTTGCTCCATTTATGCTAAATTTAGGCAAAATAATGACCACAATCATTCTATAAGGCAATTTTTACGAACTATAGCAATCTCAAAAGACCATAATGTATGTTTCTTTAGTTTTTTCTATTGTCTACGGAATATTTCCTTGGTACGATCTGAACAAAAAGCTATTCTATCTGCAGAATAACAGCAACAATAATTACTACTAATTTTAGCAATTCTTTGAGATAACCTACGATAACAAAATGCAGTCCAAAATTCAAAAATAAAAGCGTAAGAAGAACTAAAACTATTTCCTCCTCAACACACATATGAAAAGACTTTAAAGTAAAGATATCAAATATACTTGCAAATCTTTAGTTCGGGATCACCTCAATTCTAGTCCAAGAAAGACTCTAGAGATACTACCAACTACAAGATGTTTAATACCTTGAAATTTGATCATGCATACGTTAATTACTATAATAAATGCAATATAACCCAGCTTTTGTTTATCCGCCTTTAGTTTAAGGTATAAATTCCATAAGAAGATTGCAAAAAGCATCGTTTGGCTTGTCGCATTTTCAAAGGGAGCTCTAGAAACACTTACAACTTCTAAAAGTGCAAATGTTGTGGGAGGACTGTTGGAGAGGAATAGCCTTACATCGCTACTTGCTATGATCCTACCAAAGAACTGATATTTCTGGGTGCAGGAGTGCCTCTTTTGTTCAATTTCACAAAAACAGCCATCTTTTTGCTCATGTTGCTTGGTTTATAATTTACGATATACTCAGTAATTTCAAATTTGCAAGGAAGTAGCTGCAAAAGTCCAAGTTGCCAAGAGACTATCTTCATCTATCTTTCGTTAGCCAACAAAATTTAGAACGGCTAGACTCTGAGTATTCAAAATTACTTGATGGCAGCTTTCATCGCAACTTTAGCTTTTTTACTTCAATACACGATCTTTATAATGAGAAAGACGGATAACATTTGTGATCATGTGATTAATAGCCCAAGTGACTATTCTATTCTTGTAAAGGAGCTGCCAACAGATGTTACTTAGAATGATTTGAAGAAGTTGATTGAGTAACAAAGATGGTACATTGACTAAGACTTGAGGTAATAAAGCAGAAATCTCGCTGTGAAGGAAATCATTATGTCATATAACCTCAAGAAATATCTAAGTGAGATAAAATAGCAAGAGGAATAGTTCATGAAGAAAAAGAAAGAAGACTAGAACTTTCCTTTTATTGTCAGATAGATCAGCCTTCCAACTAAATTTGAAAAGTTTGCAATAATTGTTTTTCATAGACAATCAGCCAAAGATTGGTTTACTACCTCTCCTAGTTTTTTTGCATCAATAAAAAACTTTGTCTGCAATCTTTGCCGAAGATACAACGGATTCCATGTTAGAGGCAAGTAAGTCGTAATTTAAAGAGCCCCTGAGCCAGATGACATTATTTGGAAGCATTCTCATATAACTCAAAGAAAAATCATTTGTAAGAAACTTATATCAAATGTGTGCTGTCTAATGATTCTTACGATCGGAGGGATTTTGCAGTACTTTTTGCAGCTAGAAAAGCTGAATATAGCTGCTGCTGGTAGCAATTTCGCAACTATTTTCAACTTCATCTCATCCCTCTCAATCAACATTTTTAACTTGATTATTGTGCAGTTTTTGATCTTTTCAGCCAACAGAGAAGGGGATTTAACGAAAACTTAAAGAAATTCGTCTTTGTTGGTCAAAATCTGTATCTATTAGTTTTTCAATGCTGGAATCTTCTACGTCTTTGCTCATGTGATTGCTGATCAGCAAACTAGCGGATTCAACATTCAAGGAAATGAATCTTATTAAATAACCTTCTTCATGATAGTAAATGCCTTTCTGCCGACAACCCTTAACATCATCTTTACAAAAACCTAATTTCCGACAGTTATCCAACGTTGTTGCTTCCTGAAAGGATGTCTCAAATATTCGCAAAAAGAAGCCAACACTCTTTTCTAAAGGCCATAAATTGAATTCCCAATCAAGTACAGCTTCATAATCAAAACAATCTGGTTAACTTGCTTTTACGCGCCTTTTACTCCTATTGTGATGCCGATTTCATTACTTGGCATCATCTATTTCTACTTTGCCTAACAGTTTTTGTTCAAGAACGATTATTCAGTTCCATATATGCTCTCCAATAGGATCGTCTTTACTGCCTTAAAGCTACTAAACTTCACAGGACTTATTATGTTTGCAGGTTCCTTGATTGTCACAGTTTACATTGGATTCAGCTTAAATCTCGATTTTTCTTTAAACGCAGCAATTCCATTCATCATCAGCCTAATTATAAGTATACTTATAATAATCTTACCTTCAATCAGGATAAATCGCTTTCTGTTTAAATTTTAAACAATCCACACCAAATAACCCACCTACGACGAAGCTTTTGAACAATTCGCAGTCACTTACAAAGGAACAAATCCTATAAGTAGTTTGAGTTAAACAAACAAGCGAGGAGAGATCAATTTGCTGAGCTCTTTTGGAGAAATGTCAAATGCTCTTTAGCTTTAGCTGATGAACATGATAGGGCTAGGCTAAAATGGAAATATGTAACTCTTGAACGAAACCAATAGTCCCATAAGCATTTTCGGAAATTTTGTTTGATGCTTTTAAAACTTATAGCAAAGATTCGATTAAAGTCAGAAGCCACTGTTTTATTCTAATAAGTAGTTATAACTGTTAAGCATTTTGAATAAGCAAACTATGCTATGTACTTTAATTGACTGAATGATAGATGATTGATTGCATTTGATAAGCATTAATATTATTGCTAGCTGTAAATGAATAAAAAGACAAATATCTCTCATTATCCTTTCGAAAGCAAGAAGGTTCCTGATTCTAAAATCGCCCCTTCGAGCTTTGCTTACAACAAATTTCCAACCAAAATTAATTAGAAAAAAACTTTGAACAAATCTTAAACCAAAAAGTTAGGAACTACAGCAATAATAAACAGCTTATCTATCAAAAAAGTTCAAGATAAGGAACTTAGTGCTCACCTAATGGATTAAAAAGAAGGGAAGAAGAATCCTGAAACTAAAATTTGTGGATAAACCTTACATAAAACTTCCTCCACTTAAAGATTTATGGTCCGAAATGCACTCTATATGAAACAAAAATCTTTAAAATTGTAAAACTAAAGAAGAAATCAGTTATATGGAGTAGTTGCTGAATGCAAATTTCAGCCATAGCTTGAAAAAGCATCCCTTAAATAATCATAAAAACTGCAAAAATCGAATCCACCAAGTGATGCTTCAATATTCGCAGAGTAAAAGATAGAAAATTTGGGAAAATATCAGTATAATTACCGCAAGAAGCTATAGTATGAACAGTTTGGCTATACTAAAAAGAATATCGGCAAAGGAACAAGTAACAAGAGTGTTAAACAGTTGTTGAAATAAAGTGTTTAAAGGTTTAATTTGAAACTCAAACACCAATAAACATAATAAGATGAGCAATAGCTTTTACCTTCAAAGAAAATAATATTTATCTAAGATGGCAAATATGTCGGTGATACTTTAGATACTCATAAAAATCTCATTTGGATCACCAATGAAGCTGAGAAAAAGGATGCTTAAGAAGAGATAAAAGGCGACTTATTTCGTTAAGGTACAGAAAATCAATCTTTCAACTTAAACATAAAAGTCGAATAACAATAAAAATAAGAATAGTTAATGGCATTAATACCAAATAGTTCTTTCGTTGACAAAAATTAAAAATCTAATGAATTTTTCACCTAAAATAACATCAATAAATTGAATTAGGTAGAAGTTTAACTTAATAAGACAATCTTTGATAAGAAAGGATATATGAATGATATGAATGACATATCGGATATTATCAAAAAGTAGGATTCTCTCAATTAAAGCGATTTCTTCAATTCCCAGTTCAAAAATAAAGATTTAGATTTCGGAAGAGATTCAGGTGAAGATTGGTTTCCTAAAGCTTTTAAGAAATAACAGAATAAAGGAGAAGAGGAAGCAAAGAAAGAATCTATACATGAATAATAATAGGAATAGAAGTCTAAGGAGATTATTGAAATTGACTAGTTTTCATATAAAGATTAGGCTGCATCGATGCAAAAAAGTCTAATTAGTGAAGGATATATGAACTAAAAAGTTGAAGAAAGCTTAAGTTAAAAGTTGTAGGACTTAAAAACATAAGTAAAAGAACCATAAAATGAATCCAAAGTTTAAGTGAATGAAGAACATGGATAAGAAGCAAAAGAAGAGAAAAAAGAAGAACAAATGGAACAAATTAACTTGGCATTTGAAGTTCACATATAAACAGAAATTAACTGCTAAATGTGCACATTTTCTTTTCTTTAACTTCAACACTTTACTGTAGCAGATTTGACCTTAGAACCTTTAAAGAAAAAATCTGATGAAATCCCAATATGTGAGACTTTGAAATAAATAGTTGAGAAAAAAGTAGAAATAACGTAATTGATAGTTGAAAATCAAGATAAAAAGTTAGAAAAAAGTTAGGATCGAACCTAATAGGAACTTCGATACGAATAGGTTAAGTAATAAGAAGAAGACTAGCTGTAGCTTTTGAAGAAGTAGCAAAACTATTAAGACACTTAACAGTCCTAACCTTACATAGTTGATGACTACGGCAATGTGATACAAAAGAATAAGATTTAGATTTATAGCGTAGGACTATGCAAAATTTTGATTATTCCTGAGCTATCAGAGTAATAATCCAGGGGCTCCTACTCTTGATCTGTTTTATAAATGACTGAGAAGTCCAATTTGCCTTTTCTGATGCATTTGACCCTTAATAATATATTTTGTAATGAGAAAAATGCTAAGTTTAGCGAAAGATCATGCTTTGTTTTGTTGAGCCTCTCTCGATAAGTTTGGCCAATGTAACTCATAAACAATTATGGTCCATAAAATTGGATGTTCCAAGCAACCCTTATAGACAATGGCTATTAGTTGTTGGTAAATATGCTACTTGGATAGGATCTATTATATAAAGGTTTGGTGTTGTTTTTTTGTTGAAATTCTTGAGGTGGGCTTTTGCACAGATTTTTTGGGTCGTACGCTCAAATAGTGGAAGGATGGGGTGGTATGATATTTAAATAAGTGATATGATTCGCCAAGATTCAAAAAATAGATCTCGATGCTCTTCTTCATCCTCAGGCTCAATGAAGCTTATTCATGAGCACTAAATCGAGAAATATGAGCTTAAACTTGCACACAACAGAGATCTTTTCGACCTACTCCTAGATTAAAACTGTGACTCGTCCCATGGCCATACAGAACTTTTGCGCACTATCTCACAAATGAACCTCTCCCCTAGGCAGCAATCTCATCAAGGCTGCAAATGTAGTAAAATCGACTGTCTTAAAATGTACTGTGAGTGCTTTTCTAAAGGAAGACTCTGCAATTAGAGATGCTAGTGCAATACTTGCTGTAATAAAGAAGATTGCAGATTACAGATCTATAAAGCTCAACAACTCGCCAACTTTAGACATCCTGGTACCTTCAAAGGAGTGCCAGCTTGGGTGCCCTAGCGGCGTTGTACCTGCAAAAAGTCAGGCTGTAGGAAGAACTACTGTGAATGCTACAGGGCTGGAATCAAATGTGGAGAGGAGTGCTAATGCTTAATGTGCCAAAACGGTAAACCCCACTCTCACGATAGCTTTATTGACTCTAGAATGTAAATTGAGGTCAACGCCTGAGAAAAGCTTTAAATGATGGTGATTTATTCTGTTGGAGTTTATATAGAAAAGCTATTCTGAAGATATAGTGAAATTTATTAGATTTTCTTCTTTTCCTAACCAAAAGCATAGTATTATAGATAAAATTAAAAGTAAAGTCCACTGAAAATATGACTTTCTCTTTTCTTAAAAGCAACTATCCACACGAGCTGCGTGCTTAATTGAAAGAACTGGGCCGAAATCATGCGTAGAGTCTATAGGATAAGGAAATGAGAGCTTCATCCAGTCTTTACGAATTGAGTGAGAACATTTGCTTTTAATAACACAAAAACTAAACTTTAGTTGGCTTCAGGAAAAGAAGATAAACGAGAAATGAGGATATTGGACTGTCTCCTTGGGTGAATAGGTTTGCTTCTCACTCTAAAATATAGAAATAATAAAATAGTAGACCTTTTATCAGGAAGTACTCCACTGGATATAAGCTAGAAAGAGGCTAAGTAAAGAAATGCTGCACAGAAAACAACGAAAATACCCTTAAAATGCACCAAAACAACCCAAACGAAAAGAAGCTACTAATGAAAATAAACTCTATTTTTTAAAAAAAGACATAGCCCAAAGAGAGCAAAAAACCCATTTCAAACTAAGAACGCCCAGAGACATAATATATTATTTTGATGTGTAAAAGAAAAAAATATTCCTTGGATACTAACACAGCTAACAGTATTATGAAGAAAAAAGTAAATTAGACTCAACCCCTCATAAATAAAGCCTTTACATCCAAAATTTTGAACATGAACCTCATCGACCAAGCAAAATAAACATCTACTGACAAAAAAATTACTTAAGGTTGGTACCAAGAGACAAATAAGTGGAAAAACCCTGTAGCCCTTATAAATGATCACTGGAAGGCTAAATCTCTTAATCCCAAAAACATAAAAGGCAAAAAGATCTCGTCTAATGGCAAAAGAAGCAAAGAAACGAAGGAAGTAAGGTAAAATTTATGCTGCCAAAGTAAGTTTTAAGTTGCCTAAATAGCCCGCAAAGAAGAGTGTAAAAGCAATAATCCCTTGGCTCAACTACTTTATGACAAATACTTGTATACTATAGGAGTAAACTAGTCTTCTAAAGAGCTAAACGTCAAATACTTGTGATTTTTTGGTAGAAATTTGAATTGAAAACTGTAGAGATCAAACAAACTTTAGTTCTTGTCGTAGTTCGTTGAACTTCTCTAATGTGCCATGTTGACTATTTTTATAGTCTATTTGAACTTTTATGTCACTTTTCTTTTCGAAGCTATCGTAATTCTAAAACTAATCACTTGAAAGCTTCACTAGTTTGTAATATTTCCACAAGCAACTCAAAGCCTCAATGTTGCCCTTTTCTTACGCATTTATTTACTTATTGGGATCATTAAGCGCAAGCGTTGTATTGTGATTCCCCTCCCTGATTATTGGAGCAACTATGCTCATAATACTCCTATAAGTCGATATACTAAAAGATTCAGAGTTGGAGAGATCAATAAGATCTCTGTTGATTTCTCTGACTAAGTTGATCTCAGCTTTTTTGAGAAAATTCAAATATTACTTTTCATACCTGACTGAATACTCTTTCATTGTGAGCAAAGTAGTATAATACTTCTTGGATTATTTGAAGTTGTCCCAGTTTTTGAGCTTGAACCAATTCGTCTGCTAGTCTGATAAATTTTTTATAAGTTTTTGCAGATGCTTGTAAAGCAAGAGCGTTATTTTGTTCTTACTTTTTTGGTTTACCATCAAATAGTTTATATTCCGGGTGAGGTAGTAAATGAACCTACAATAATGCAGCTGATTGATGAGAATGTGGTTGTTCCTAGTTTCCAGCCTTGTGTCGATTTGCTTCTCGGAAAGAATCGACTTGCTTGATAGGATGTTGATGCTGGAATTGCTCTTGAGCAACTATTATCCCAACTAACTTGTGCTGCGCTATAGTGTTAGCTTGAGGGATTTGGGTTATAGCTCTTGCTTTTGCGTTTATTTCTTGAGGTTCAAGTGCAGAAATTAGTCTTTGCACAGTCTTTTTTAGGGGTCGATTGAGCACAGCTTTTCCAGCAGAGCACGGATGATAGGGTTGATTTTGTACTTTTCTTCAAGAGAGTAAGGCAAAGTATTCATTTTTTTTATCAACTATTTTTCGTTTTTGCATTCCCAAGGGGTGATGCCGGTTAGAAGTTCGTAGAATATCACGCCCACTGAAAAAATATCACTGAGGGGAGAATAAATGTTTTTGACTAATGCCTACAAAGGCATGTAGAGAGGTGTTCCGACGTTATACTTCGTCTTTATTTCTGTTTCAGAGTAAATTGCGAATCCGAAATCGGCAATTTTCCAATTTTTTTTGTTATTCAAGATATTGGCAGGTTTCAAATCGCGGTGAAGAATCCCTTGCTGTAAGAGATACTTGGCGCCCTCGATAATTTAACTCATAATCTAAACAGCAACACTTTATTGAAGTTTTCCGCGGCGTGTAAGATACCCAAGCAAATCCCCATTCGAACAGTACTCAGTAATGATAAAGCAGTGGGTACTCGTTTTGTATATCTAGAAGCATTTGATTACGTTGGGGTGGTCTAGAGTTTTCAAGATTTGGATTTAGTTTTAGAGCATCTTCAGACTTGATTCGCTATATTTCTTCAACTATATGATCTTCACTGCGCAGTCAGAACTGTCTCTTACGCATCGTCCTTTGTAAACCTTGCTGCTATACCCTGAGCCCACTTCCTGGGAGATGTCGTACGTGTATGACCCGATTTTGCGTTACGATTCGCAGAGAAGGGATGAAGTGCAGGTTTGGAGTTTATTGGTGGAGCCAGCCCATTTGAGACGGGCCTGTTTGGGAGAATTGACACTAAGGTTGGTAGAAAAATGAACAGCCTCAGGGGAAAAGTATCGCTCTCTCATTCAAATAATAATTTATGAACGAAATTGCTTATTTATGTCAGTAAATACGCAAACCAAAGGTATGAGCCTTCAGCCCATGCAGCCATCAACAGAACCCTCACAACATTTTACGCATGATGCTAAATGAAAAATAAGGAATTTTCCAAAATATGAACATGATCATTTATTGAGGGTGTTGCGGATGGAGGCCAGGATATTTTAGATGTTGCTGATGGTCTTTGTCGTTTTCTAGCGCTAAAGCTTGTAGTAATGCTCGATTTAGTTGGATTTTGCTTTCGGCTAGGCTCTTAACGGTAAAGCTACTAATTACTATTCGTTTTAGTTAGAATCGTAAATCAACTTTATGGGGGAGTCCCATTACTTCATACCTTCTTTCTAGTCACGTCTTGTCTGCTTCGTCACTCTTTAGTCGTAGGCGGTTGTACTTTCTCGCCGGATTGAGTACTCAGGCCTTACAATTCTGGCTGACTCTTTAAATTTGGGAAGAGAACGTTCACCTGGGTTGTACTTTATAGTAACAAAACTTGGCTTTCTTTGTAAAGACAAGTTATTGCTTCGGTCCCTTAATGCATAAGCCTTTTCGGTATCATAATACGCCAAATCAACAATCGACTTTCTATAGTTTGCGTAGTTGATTGCGTTATTTTGATAACAATTCTCATCATTCTTGAGTGGAGACCTCTTGGTTACTTTATATCGATCAGTGGAATGATCATTGTTGGGCCGAAGCGAGGCATAGGCGTTGAGAAATGCTTGGTGGTCTGCAGCTTTGCCGCTTTTGCTACCAGTGTACTTGAGCTTTAGCGAGTGCAGAAAATTGTTTGAGTTGCCTTTGCTGCTGTTGGAAGGCTAAATCTGATGCATTTTT
>Ga0316217_10004151_pt1 | contig 15914 bp, 5 predicted proteins | sample 1anoAmetaG_FD_203633 | JGI IMG/M metagenome (GOLD analysis project Ga0316217, IMG submission 203633) | Freshwater microbial communities from Trout Bog Lake, Wisconsin, USA - 1anoA | ecosystem: Environmental > Aquatic > Freshwater > Lake > Hypolimnion/Profundal zone | place: USA: Wisconsin... | reverse complement strand
CGCGCCGCTGGAACGTCAGTTCGGCCAGTTGCCGGGGTTGAATCAGATGACCTCGATCAGTTCCGGGGGCAGCTCGATCATCACCCTGCAATTCGTTCTCACCCTCAATATTGACGTCGCCGAACAGGAGGTGCAGGCCGCCATCAACGCGGCCCAAACCTACCTGCCCGCCGGGCTGCCTTCGCCGCCGATCTACGCCAAATCCAACCCCGCCGACGCCCCGATCTTGACGCTGGCCGTTTCGTCCAAAGCCCTCCCGCTCTCGCAGGTCGAGGATTTCACCGACACCCGGATGGCCCAGAAGATTTCGCAAGTCTCCGGGGTCGGACTGGTGACGATCAGCGGCGGCCAAAAACCGGCGGTGCGCGTGCAGGTCAATCCCACCCAACTGCTGGCCTACGGCATCAGTCTGGACAATCTGCGCACGACGCTGCAATCCGCCAGCGTGAACCAAGCCAAGGGCAATTTCGACGGCCCCCACCAGTCCTATGAAATCAACGCCAACGACCAACTCCTGAGCAGCAAGGACTATCAGTCGCTGGTCGTAGCCTATCGCAACGGCGCGCCGGTGATGCTGTCCGACGTGGCGCAAATCATTGATGACGTCGAAAACACCAAACTGGCGGCCTGGCGGAACGAAACGCCGGCGGTCATCGTGAACATCCAGCGCCAGCCCGGCGCGAACATCATCCAAGTGGTGGACCGGGTGAAGAAGCTGCTGCCGGCATTGAAAGCGAATCTGCCGGCTTCGGTGGATGTCAACATCCTCACCGACCGCACCACCACCATCCGCGCTTCCGTGCGGGACGTGCAATTTTCGTTGCTGCTCACCGTGGCGCTCGTGGTGATGGTCATCTTTTTGTTCCTGCGCAATGTCTCCGCCACCATCATTCCCAGCGTGGCGGTGCCGCTGTCGCTCGTGGGCACGCTGGGGGTCATGTATTTGCTCGGCTTCAGCCTGAATAATCTCACCCTCATGGCGCTGACCATCTCCACCGGTTTCGTGGTGGACGATGCCATCGTGATGATCGAAAACATCTTCCGCTACATTGAACAGGGCGAGAAGCCCTTGCAAGCCGCCTTGAAGGGCGCGGAGCAAATCGGGTTCACCATCATCTCGCTGACCATCTCGCTGATTGCGGGCTTGATCCCGCTGCTGTTCATGGGCGACATCGTGGGCCGGCTGTTCCGGGAATTCGCCATCACCTTGAGCGTGACCATTCTGGTGTCCGCGTGCGTGTCGCTCACCCTCACGCCGATGATGTGTGCGCGGCTGCTCAAGGCGAAAGGCGAGAAGAAGCACGGGCGGCTGTACGCAACTTCCGAGCGGATTTTCAACGGCATCATCGCGCGCTATGGCCGGACGCTCCAATGGGTGTTCCAACGCCAGACGGCCACTTTGCTGGTCGCGGTCGGAACGCTGATCCTGACCGTCGTGCTGTATATTCTCGTGCCCAAGGGATTTTTCCCGGTCCAGGATACCGGGGTGATTCAGGGCATTTCCGAGGCCGACGAAAGCATCTCGTTCACGGCCATGGCCGAACGGCAGCAGGCCCTCGCCCAGGTCATCCTCAAGGACCCGGCAGTCGAGAGCCTGTCATCTTTCATCGGCGCCGATGGCATCAATTCCACCCTCAACAGCGGACGGATTTTGATCAATCTCAAACCGCTGGCCCAACGAAAAACCAGTGCCAGCGACATCATCCGGCGGTTGCAGCCGGAACTAGCCCGGGTGGACGGCATCACGCTGTTCATGCAGCCGATCCAGGATCTCTCGGTGGAAGACCGCGTCAGCTCCACGGAATATCAATACACGCTGGAGGATGCCAATGCGGACGAGTTGAACCTGTGGACCACCCGGATGGTGGAAAAAATGCAGGCCCTGCCGGAATTGCGCGACGTGGCCACCGACCAGCAAACGCACGACTCGCAGGCCATGCTCGTGATTGATCGCGTGACCGCCTCCCGTCTGGGCATCACCCCCATCGCGATTGACAACGCGCTCTATGACGCCTTTGGCCAGCGGCAGATCTCGACCCTGTTCACGCAGTTGAACCAATACCACGTCATTCTCGAGGCCCTGCCGGATTTCCAGCGCAATCCGGCGAAGTTGAACGATATTTATGTGACCTCCACCTCCGGCACCGCCGTGCCGTTGAGCGCCTTCACCCATTTTGAATCCGGCACCGCGCCGCTGGCGATCAATCACCAGGGCCAATTCCCGTCGGTGACCATTTCCTTCAACCTCGCCCCGGGCGCGGCGCTGGGCGAGGCGACCAAAGCCATTGAGCAAGCGCAACAAACACTCGCCATGCCGGCCAGTGTCCAAGCCTCGTTCCAAGGCACCGCGCAAGCGTTCATCGCCTCGCTAACCAACGAGCCGCTGCTCATTCTGGCGGCCATCATCACCATCTACATCGTCCTCGGCGTGCTTTACGAAAGCTTCATTCATCCCATCACCATCCTCTCCACCCTGCCCTCGGCAGGCATGGGCGCCATCCTGGCCTTGTTCATCACCGGCACGGAACTCGGGGTGGTGGCGCTCATCGGCATCATCCTGCTCATCGGCATCGTGCAGAAGAACGCCATTATGATGATAGATTTCGCGCTCGACTTGGAACGGAAGGAGAAGAAACCGCCGCAGGAGGCGATTTATCAGGCCTGTCTGCTGCGTTTCCGCCCCATCTTGATGACCACGTTTGCGGCCTTGTTCGGCGGTTTGCCGCTCGCCTTGGGCAACGGCGTGGGCGCGGAATTGCGCAAGCCCCTCGGCATCGCCATCGTCGGCGGCTTGATCGTCAGCCAGGTGCTGACCTTGTACACCACCCCGGTCATCTACCTGTTCTTCAGCCGCCTGGCCAAAAAAGTCGCGCCGGCAACCCAAGCCGAAACGGGTGAGACCACACCAGCGACGCCAGCGCCTGAATCCGTATGAGCCTGACCGGTGACATGATATTGTCGAGACGCGGCAACTATTTCTCCCTCTCCCCGGGGGAGAGGGCCGGGGTGAGGTGCTTCGTTTCACCATTCCAGCGCAAAACCTCCAACCTCCAACCTCCAACCTCCAACCTCGAACATCCAACCTGGAACATCCAATGGCCTTCCATTGGAGCATTCACTGGATGTTGGGCGTTGGATGTTGGATGTTGGATGTTGCCCGGGTTCGCGGACGGGGCCGATGCAGGGTGTTGTAGCGCAGACATTCCTGTCTGCGGGTTCACGGGACTTTCCAGTCCCGTGTTTCCGTGCGGGAACTGGCGACTGGAAAGTCGCCAGAACCCGCAGGCTGGAAAGCCTGCGCTACAGTCGCAACGTGATTTGACTTCGATATACGGGTTCACCCCCACCTCATGAACATCTGCGCGCCATTCATCCGTCGTCCCGTGGGCACGTCGCTGCTCACGGCGGCGATTGCGCTGGCGGGCGCGGTGGCGTATTTGCAACTGCCCGTGGCGCCGCTGCCGCAGGTGGATTTTCCCACCATCAGCATTGGCGCTTCGCTGCCCGGCGCCAGCCCGGAAATCATGGCCTCCTCGGTGGCCGCCCCGCTGGAACGGCAGCTCGGCCACATCGCCGGCGTGAACGAAATGACCTCGTCCAGCGCGCTCGGCACCACGTCCATCACGCTGCAGTTTGACCTGACCCGCGATATCAACGGGGCCGCGCGCGATGTCGAGGCGGCCATCAATGCCGCCCGCGCCTATCTGCCGGCCAATCTGCCCAGCAATCCCAGTTATCGCAAGGTCAACCCCGCCGATGCGCCCATCATGATCCTGGCGCTGACCTCGGACATCTATGACCGGGGAAAACTGTACGACACGGCGTCCACGATCATCCAGCAGCGGCTGTTGCAAATTCAGGGGGTGGGCCAGGTCACCGTCGGCGGCGGCGCGCTGCCGGCCGTGCGCGCCGAGGTGGATCCCACTTTGTTGAACAGCTTTGGCTTGAGCCTCACCGACGTGGCCAGTGTCTTGGGCCAGCAGAATGCGAACCTGGCCAAGGGCCAGTTGGCCAATGGCCTGACGACGGTGGACATCACCGCCAATGACCAGTTGTTGAAAGCGGTGGATTACCGGCCGCTGATCATTGCCTACCATAAGGGCGCGCCGGTGCGCCTGTCGGACGTGGCCAAGGTGGAGGATGGCGTGGAAAACAACCGCACAGCGGGTTATTTGAACGGCAAACCCGCCATTCCGCTGATCATTTTCCGCACGCCGGGCGCCAACATCATCAACACCGTGGACGCGATCAAGGCGGCCTTGCCGTCCCTCAAGGCCTCCCTGCCGGCAGGCATCAATTTTGACGTGGTGCTCGACCGCACCACCACGATCCGCGCCTCGGTCTATGAAATCGAACGCACGCTGCTGATTTCCATCTCCCTGGTCATCCTGGTGGTGTTTCTCTTCCTGCGCAGTCCGCGGGCGACCCTGATTCCCGCCGTGGTGGTGCCGGTTTCCTTGATTGGCACGTTCGGCGTGATGTACCTGTGCGGTTACAGCGTGGACAATCTCTCGTTGATGGCCCTGACCATTTCGACGGGGTTCGTGGTGGACGACGCAATCGTGGTCATTGAAAACGTCTCCCGCCATTTGGAGCTGGGCCTGAAGCCGATGCAGGCGGCGCTCAAGGGCGCAGGCGAAGTCGGGTTTACGGTGTTGTCCATCAGCGTTTCGTTGGTGGTGGTTTTCATTCCGCTGCTGCTCATGGGCGGGATCATCGGCCGGTTGTTCCGGGAATTTGCGGTGGTGCTGTCCACGGCCATTCTGGTTTCCCTGGTGATTTCGCTCACCACCACCGCCATGATGTGTTCGCGCCTGCTGCGGTACCGGAAACCGGAGGAGCATGGCCACATATACCGGGCCAGTGAAAAGGTCTTTCAAGCGATCCTGGATTGGTATTCACGCTGTTTGCGGGTGGTGCTGCGTCATCCGGCCATCACTTTGACGGTCCTGCTGCTCACCATCGCGGTGAATTTCATGCTGTTCCTTTCCATACCCCGGGGCTTGTTCCCCAACCAGGACAACGGGACGATGATGGGCGGCATCCAAGGCTCGCAGGATGCCTCTTTTGCTTCCATGCAGGCCGCCGCCGGACGATTTGGCAACTTGATCAAAGCCGATCCGGCGGTGGCCAACGTGATCACCTTCACCGGCGGCGGCGGCGCTGCCAACAGCGGCTTTGTCTTCGTGGCCCTCAAACCCCTGACCGAACGGAAACTCCGCGCGGACCAGGTGATTGCCCGGCTGCGGCCCCAATTGGCCGCCGTGCCCGCCGCCTCGTTGTTCATGCAACCGGGACAGGATTTGCGCATCGGCGGACGGCAGAGCAGCGCGCAATATCAATACACCATCCAGAGCGACACGCTGGCTGATCTGGTGAAATGGGGCCCCATTCTGCTCCAGAACATGAAGCAACTGCGGGGGTTCACCGAAGTGAACACGGACCAGCAGAACCAGGGTTTGCAGGCTTCGCTGGTCTATGACCGGCCCACGGCCGCGCGCCTGGGCATCTCGTCGCAGACACTGGACAACACGCTCTACGACGCCTTTGGCCAGGCGCAGGTTTCCGTCATGTACACCGCCATGAACCAATATCACGTGGTGATGGAGGCGGCGCCGCAATACTGGCAGGGGCCGCAGGGACTCGATGATATTTATCTGCACGCCACCAACAGCACCGCCATGGTGCCGCTGGCCGCCGTGGCCCATTATGAGCCTACCACCGCGCCGATTGCCGTAAACCATCAGGGGCAGTTCCCGTCGGTCACCCTGTCCTTCAATCTCGCGCCCGGCATGTCCCTGAGCGATGCAGTGGAGGAAATCGAACAGATGGAGCAGGACGCCAAAATGCCCAACACCATTCACGCCAGTTTCTCCGGCACCCTGCTGGCCTACCAGCAATCGCTCACCACGGCGGTGTGGCTGATTCTGGCCGCCCTGGTCGCCGTTTATATCGTGCTGGGCATTCTTTACGAAAGTTACATCCATCCCCTCACGATCATTTCGACGCTGCCGTCGGCGGGCGTGGGCGCGTTTCTGGCGCTGATGATTGCCAGCAAGATCTCCACCGTCATGGGCGGACAGGAGATTGATTTGAGCATGATCGCCATCATCGGCATTTTGCTGCTCATCGGCATTGTGAAAAAGAACGCGATCATGATGGTGGATTTCGCGCTCTCGGCCGAACGCGAGCGCGGCATGAATTCCCGCGACGCGATTTATGAGGCCTGCGTGCTGCGCTTCCGGCCCATCTTGATGACCACCATGTCGGCGATTTTCGGCGCGCTGCCGCTGATTCTGAGCAGCGCCACCGGGTCGGAACTGCGGCGTCCGCTGGGCATCACCATCGTGGGCGGTTTGATCATGAGCCAGGCGCTGACCTTGTTCACCACCCCGGTGGTGTACCTGTATCTGGACCGCTTGCGCCTCTGGTGGGGCGGCAAACACCCAAGCAAAATGAACGCTGAAATACCGGCCCGCCTAACCACGCAATATTCATGAATACCGCGCTTCCGCAATCCGCAATCCGCAATCCGCAATCCGCCGCCGCCGGAGCGCCGGGCACCGCCCCGGCCAGATGGCAAACCATCGCATCCAACGAGCCGAGGCGGTGCTCGGCGCTCCGGCTCATGGTTGCACCTTCCCGTTCGGATTCTCGCACCGCAACCACCAATCCCAAAGGGATTGAATCATTCAGCCCAGGGTTGGCGAGTCTGCGAGCCTACCCTGGGACAGGTGGTATGAATGACATCAACCCTGAAAGATTTCCCCGAAAAAATTCCCCCATTGAACCCCTGAACCATTGGAAAACATCCAACACCCAACATCCAACATCGAACATCCAATGCCCTCCCTTCCGCGTCTCCTCTGGATGTTGGGCGTTCGATGTTGGATGTTGGATGTTTTCCGGGTTCAGGGAGAGGGTGGCATCTTCCCATTCGTCATTCGCCATTCGTCATTCGTCATTTCTCTTAGCCCTGCTTTTTGCCGGCTGCTCTTTCGCGCCGAAATACGACCGGCCCACCGTTGCCACCCCCGGTGCCTTCAAGGAAATGACCCCGGCGGAGGCCCAAGCCACCGACGGCTGGAAAACCGCCGAGCCAAAAGATGACGCCCTCCGCGGCCAATGGTGGGGACTGTTCCAGCAACCGGAGTTGAACGCGCTCGAAGCCCAGGTGACGGTGACCAACAACCAGACGCTGGCGGCGGCCTTCCAAAATTTCCTGCTGGCCCGGGAGGTGACGAAAGCGACGTGGTCTGGATACTTTCCCACCGTGTCGGCCAATCCAAATGCGACGGTGTCGCGCTCGAATTTGCGGACGCCCACCGCCGGCGCCAGCGGCGGTTCCTCTGCCGGAGGTTCCGCCGGCCACCAGATCACGTCCTATACGCTGCCGCTGGAAGCCTCGTGGCAACCGGATTTTTGGGGCAGCATCCGCAATGCCGTAAAGGCCAACGAACTGCAAGCGCAGGCCAGCCTGGGCGATTTGGAGAACATGCGCTTGAGCATCCAAGGCGAACTGGCGGTGGATTATTTCCAACTCCGTTCGCTGGACTCGCAGAAACTGCTTTTGGACGCCACGGCGAGCGCCTACCGGGATTCCTTGAATCTGACCCGCGTGCTCCACAAAACCGGCATTGCTTCCGATCAGGACGTGGCCCAGGCCGAGACGCAGTTGAACACCACGCTGGCGCAAGCGACTGACTTGGGCATTCAGCGCGCCCAACTCGAACACGCCATCGCCACGCTGCTCGGCAAGCCCGCGTCGGAATTTTCCCTGGGCGCGAAGGCCCTGACCGCCAAGCCCGTTGCCATTCCTTACGCCGTGCCGTCGCAATTGCTGGAGCGCCGGCCGGACATTGCCGCCTCGGAACGGCTCGTGGCGGCGGCGAACGCGCAAATTGGCGTCGCGCGGGCGGCGTTTTTTCCCACGATCACCCTCAGCGGCGAGCTGGGCCTCAACGGCGAACGCATCGGCGGCCTCGCTTCCGGCCCGACGCTGTTGTGGTCGGTGGGAGCGGGGGCGGCGGAGACCTTATTTGACGCCGGCAAACGCCAGGCGGTCACCAAACAAGCCTGGGCCTCGTACCGGGTCAGCGTGGCCAACTACCGCCAGACCGTCCTCACCGCCTTCCAGGGCGTCGAGGACAATCTGTCCGCCTTGCGCATCCTGAGCCAGGAATTGAAACAGCAGGCGGACGCCGTGGCGTCCTCGCAGCGGTATCTCGATCTGGCCAAGGACCGCTACCGGCTGGGAATTGACAGTTATCTGAACGTCATCACCGCCCAAACCACCCTCCTGGGAAATCAACGCACGCTGTTGAACTTGCAAGTCGAACAGATCAACGACAGCGTCCAATTGATCGAGAACCTGGGCGGCGGCTGGGATGGCTCGCTGACGAACACGATGGTGCAACGTTGAAAATAGCATGACCAAGTCACTGAAATCCACCGGAACATCCAAGAACTCCCGCTTGACCGCGGCGTCCCGCCAATACCTCGCCTCCAAATCGGATCGGGAAGTGGCGCGGCTGTTGGGACATCAAGCCCCGGCGGCGGCACGCCGGCCAACGCGACGCAAAGTGCCGCAGGCTTCCAACCGCTGGCAAGCGTGGGAAATTGAATTGCTGGGAAAAAAGCCCGACCGCGACGTCGCCCGGCAAATCGGCCGGAGTCATGCCACGGTGAAACACAAGCGTAGGTCGCTGGACATTCCTTCCCTGACCCCCTTGCGCCTCTGGACGAAGGACGAAAACCGGCTGCTGGGCACCCTGCCGGATGCCGAAGTGGCCCGCCGTTTGCACCGGGGTATCACGGCCGTTCACCAGCAGCGGTTGAAGCTCGGCATTTCCTTTTATGCATCCGACCACACACTCGTCCGGCGGTTCGGCGAGCAGGGCCGCAAGGTGGTTGCCCTCAAGCGCGTGCAGCGTTTGAGCCGTCCCCACCGTTATCAGCCTTGGGAAGATGAGTTGCTCGGAAAAATGCCCGATGCCGACGTCGCCCGCCGAACCGGGCGCACGCTTTCCAGCATCCAGAGTCACCGGGGGCACTTGGGTATTCACGCCTTCAATTGCGTGCCGCGCAAACCCCTCCGCCCTTGGACGGCGCGGGAAATCAAGTTGCTGGGCACCATGCCCGACGCGCAACTGGCCCGCCGCCTGCGGCGGGAAAAACATCAGGTTTTGCAGTTCCGTTTGGCTCTAAAAATCCCCTCCTTCAACCTCCGCAAACCGCCACGCGCGTGGAAACCGGCGGAACTGCGGCTGCTGGGCCGGTTCACGGACTTGCAAGTGGCCCAGCGGCTGGGTTGCCCGCAAAACATCGTCCGGAACAAGCGCATCACGCTGGGCATCCGCGCGCACCACCCCATGTCCTCGTATAGACTCTGGACCCCCGCCGAAGACAAGCTGCTGGGCACCCAGTCCGACTCCGAGATTGGACGCCGATTGAACCGTACCCGGACGTCCGTCATCCGTCGCCGCCTGTTGTTGAAAATCCCCAGCCGGACCCCTCCTCAGAGACTCTGGACGCCTGCCGAAGACAAACTGCTGGGCACGCAGTCCGATGCGAACCTCGCGCGCCAATTGAACCGCTCCCCACGCTCCGTCGCCAAACGCCGCTACCACTTGCGAATCCCCGCCTGCCAATAGCGCCGACGGCCATGGGGATTTCTCTGGCGTTCCCATTAGTTTCGCGCTAAATGTTCACCGAGAAAAACAAATCGCATTGGAAATCCATGAACCGCATCCGTCCGCAGCCCGCCCGCCCTTGCCCGCGGCCCTTTTCGAAGCGCTACCATGCCGGCTAAACCAAAGCGGAAAATCAAGCGGCGCTGGGGCGCCCCGTGGACGGTTGCCGAAATCAAACGCCTTGGCAAAACGCCCGATTCTGTGCTGGCCCGGCGCACCGGCCGCACCATCGAAGAAGTCGTGGCCGAACGCGAGCGCCTGCGCCGCAAGCTGCCGACCGGCCCGCGCCGCTGGACCGCGCGCGAAATCCGGTTGCTGGGCGCCATGCACGACTCGGAATTGGCCCGCCGCCTTCGCCGCACGAAGTGGCAGGTCAGAGCGCGGCGGGTGGCCGGCAAAATTCCCCCGTTCAAACCGTTCCCGCCGCACCGCTTCTGGAAACCGTCCGAACGCAAGCTGCTCGGCACCATGCGCGATGCGGCCCTCGCCCGCCGTTTGAAACGCACGATATCCTCGGTCGAAATTCAGCGCCGCTTGGCTGGCATCCCCGTCTTTGCCCGCATCTATCAACCCTTCACCCCGGCCGAGGATGCCGTGGTGCGCAAATATCCCCTGCGCGAAGCCGCCCGCCGCCTCCAGCGAACCGCAGCCACAATCCAGACGCGCCGCCGGCGTATCGGCGTGGCCAAAACGACCCGGCACCGCCGGTGGAAGAAATGGGAATTGGCCTTGCTGGGCACCCTGCCGGACCGCGTGTTGGCGGTGCGCTTGCAGCGCACCAAAGCAGGGGTTGCTGTCCAACGGCAGAATCGCGGAATTTACCTCATGCGCAGTCGGCCCGGACATGGCCCGTGGCAGGCTCATGAAGATGCCTTGCTCGGCAAATTCAAAGACGCCGAAGTCGCGCGGCGATTGCGCCGGCCAACCAGAGTGGTCATCTACCGCCGCCACAAATTGGGCATCCGGTGCTTTAACCCGTTGCGTCTTTGGACCGCCGCTGAACTCGCCCTGCTGGGCAAGCAGTCCGACCCCTTGGTCGCGCAAAAACTTCACCGCAGCCCCAAGTCCGTGTTTCAAAAACGGCGGGAGTTGGGCATTCCCAGCCTGCGTCCAGCCCGCCCCAGTCCTTGGACCGCCGAAATGATCGCCCTGTTGGGCCGCGAACCCGACCGGGACGTCGCTCGTCGCCTGGGCTTTCGTTGGCGGCGGGTGGCCGAAAAGCGACGGGAACTTGGGCGCCCCAGTGTCAAACCCTTCCGCAGTTGGACCCCGGAAAAAATTGCCTTGCTGGGCCGGCTGCCGGACACGGAACTCGCGCAACGGCTGGGCGTTTCTTCCAAGGCGGTGGCCGCCAAGCGAAAGCAACTTGGCATTCCCTACCAAGCCACCGTGGTTCATCCCTGGACCAAGCCGGAAGAAGTCCTCCTGGGAACCATGTCCGATGACCTGCTGGCCAAACAGCTTGGGCGCACACCTGGTGCCGTGGAAATCCGGCGCAACCACCATCATATCCCGGCCTTTCTCGACCGCCGTTACCGCAAAAATCCCCACCCCAAACCCAGCCACGCGGCAAAACCATGAAGCGCATCCGCCCTTTGCCGTCCGTGTTTGTCGCCACCCGCCGCAACCGATTTTCCCGCTCCGTTCAGGACCGACATCGAACCGGACCGATTCAACGCCGCGCCGTAGCGGCGCTCTGGCGAGCGCCGCCATCTATTTTCCCCGGTCTTTTCCGGTGGCCTTGTCGCCGGTGGCCAGCGACCCTTTTGTGCCCTCCGTGCTCTTTTGCGGCAAAGAATTTCAGGTTTTCAGCATGTCAGCTTTTCAGCTTGTGATCCAAGCCCAGAGATTTCTCTGGCCTTCCCATTAGCTTCGCGCTAAAACTCCAGCAGTCACAATAAACCGCATGGAAAATTTATGAACCGCATCTACCAAGGCCGCGTCTGCAAGATTGAAATGCCTGACGGCAAAGACGAACAAGGTAATCCCAGGTGGAAGCCACTCAATGACTGGGAAAAGGTCCTCTGGCAACACCACGAATTGTTTCAGGACGCGGTAAACTATTACATCGTCGCGCTGGCGTCGCTCGGATCATCGCCTGAAAGCAAGCTGACGAAGCTTCGCGGGCTTCTTGAAAAAGTGTGGGAGACGGCGGACAAAAAGGGGCAACGCCGCCAGGGTATGCGCGAGTCATTGCAACGGGCTTGGCAGTTGGCAGAACCGCCCACCCTGACGGTTGCAGTCCAGAAATTTACAAAACCACTTGCGGACGACTCCATTTCTCCGACAACGGCGGAAAAAGCGGCGGAGTACCTTCTTTTCAAGCTTGGCGGAGACTCCGCTATTCAGCAAGGCGGACGTGAATTTCTGCCTATGTTTTGCGATGTGGAAAGCACCGCAACATTCAAGTTATCTTCCGAACGCCGTGGACGAACAGATGACGAGCAACGCCTCCAGCATGAGTTGAACAAACAATTAACACCGGAGGAAATTTACAACCTCGCCGCATCTATCTCGCTCGGTTCTGTCGTCAATCTGCAACCGGACGCGGCACCTGATACTGGCGAGGCTCTCATTGCCCGCCTCAAGGCCGCCGCAAAAACATTTGCCGATCAACTTCCCGCCGGCCAGCTTGACAATTGGTTGCCGACTTTGGATGCCAATTTCTCTCTTCCAAAGCGGCGAGGGGGCAATATCAACGTAAAGCGTGTTGACGCCTGCTCGCTCTTTCTCGCCTTCCCGAATCAAATCACAAAGGAAGTTTTTCAGAGTACTTTCTCAATTCCCAAGGTCAAGCCGGTCGAACGCAATGCTGACGGTTCATCAGACGAGTCATCCGATGACGATTCACGCTTCATTGTGAATGGTGATGACCCCATCAAGCTCTCACGGGGCGCACGCGGCTATGTATTCCCAGGCTTCACCGCTTTGCCAATCTGGCAGCGCGATGGCCGGAAGCTTGCATGGAAAGAATTCGACATCGCCGCCTTCAAAGAAGCTCTGAAGGTCTATAATCAATTTCAGCAGAACGTGGAGAAACGCGAAGACAAGCTGAACGCATTTGCCGCCAAGCTGCTCATAATGGACGGTGAACGGGCAATGGAGGCTTACGCCAGCGAGACGGACAAGGCATTGCGCGAACGCCTCGAAAAAGTATGGCGGGAGAGCAAAGGCAAACCCAAGGCACCGACAAATGATAGCGGCGAAGAAACCTCACTACCTCAGTTCACTGGCGATGCCCGCATTGACCGCCTGCGCCAAATCATCAATGACGATCTTGCCGATGAATACCGCCTCACCGACGGACACAAAACCGCCTACGGGCTTCGCCGCCGCACCATGAAGGGCTGGGGCGAAGTGAAACGGAAGTGGCAGATCCATGTGAAGGCTGGAGAGAAATTCTCCGAGGGCAAGCGACAGAAACTTAAGAATGTGCTGGATGAAATACGCGGGGGCGAGAAGCGGGAACAAATTGGGTCCCACAAGCTGTTTGAAGCCCTTCTCACCGATGATGCCGCTTGGAGCATCTGGCGCGACCCGGATGTGAAATTTCAGGAACAGATCAATAAAAATGAATGGGCTGCTGACCCACTCGAAGCCTTTCGTGAATACTGCGAAATCAGGGAAGCAATGGAAGAAGTGTCCGCTCGTCCGCTCAACTTCACGCCGGCGGACACTCGCTATTCGCGACGTCTGTTTATGTTCACGGACGTGTGCAGCTTCGGGAAGAACAGCGGGGATTACAAACACGATACTAAGGAACTCGCCGTCACCGTCCCCGTGGCAATTCGTAGCACTGTGGGGCAGTTTGCCGTCCATCGCTGCCGTTTGGTGTATTCCGCGCCGCGTTTGTTAAGAGACCGCATTCGCGCAGAAGATGGCAGCTATGTTCAGGACTGGACTCAGCCGATGATGCAAGCACTGTTCGACCAAAGCGGCGACGAAGCTAACCCTCAGGAGTTAAAGGATGCAGCGGTTCAGCTTATGCCGGATTACGACGCCAAGGGGCGACGCCGGGTACTGTTAAACTTCCCATTGTCATTAGCACCCAAACTATGCTGGGAGAAGGTCTATGAAAAGCGGCAGCAGAAAGAGCTTTTTGCCGTCCGATACAGCAGGAGGGACAAGAATAAAGAAAAACCGCTGAACGGCGGCATCTGGGAATCAAATTTGAGGACGTTTTGGGAAAGCGACAATCCCAAGAAGCGAGACTTTCTTTGCTGGCCCGAAGATGATCGAAAGAAACCAGATTGGTCAATGGGTGATTGGTGGGAAAAACTCCCAAGTTTCCGCGTCTTGGCTGCCGACCTTGGAACACGCCATGCCGCCAGCGTCGCCATTATTGAGTGCAGCATGGAACGCAAAGGCGCTGCCCGCTTCATCGGAAAGGTGAACAGCAAAGACTGGTTCGCACAATATCGTTCAGGGGCAATTCTTCGGCTCCCCGGAGAGAACGCCAAAGTGCTGCGTCCTGAAAGCCCGCTAGACAAGGATGGGCGCGGCAAGGCGTTCCGCGAGGAGCTTTATGGTGAGCGTGGCCGCCCAGCAGACGAGGCAGAATGTCTGGAAACTTTCGCGATGCTCTCGGCCTTGAATCAATCCGATCTGCTGAAAGATGTCACCGACATGGCAAGCTTGCGGCGGCGGTTCAGCCTACCGGAACTCAATGATAAACTGCTCGTCGGCATTCGGCGCGCACAGGGTTGGATTGCTGCCTGCATTTCCTGGCACTGGAAGCTCACCCAGCCGGACAGCGAGGAACAGCGCCAAAGTGCGCTTAGCCAGCTCAAAGAACAGGATCGAATGCAGGAGTGGCAATCACTTGTAGATGGTGATGCGGCAAATCTAGCCGAGCTCCGGGCTGCACTGCACATCCACATCAACAATCAGCGTCAGTGCGTTCAGGAACAATTGATGAAACTGACGAAACGTGTCCTTCCACTACGCGGCGGCCAGTGGGAATGGGTGGCGCATCCAGATAAGCCGGATTGCCATCTCCTACGCCAGACGGAGGCAGAAACCGTGACGGAGAATGTTAAACTGCGCGGCCAGCGTGGTTTAAGCATGGCTCGTATCGAGCAGATTTCCGAACTGCGCCGCCGCTGGCAGTCACTAAACCAATCTTTGCGGCGTGCAATCGGCCAAAAACCTCTGACGGCTTCAGAAATGCGCAACGATCCAATTCCCGACCCTTGCCCGGACATTCTCACAAAGTTGGAGAACATTCGTGAGCAACGAGTGAATCAGACAGCGCATCTCATCCTCGCTCAAGCACTGGGGTTGAAACTGCGGGTGCCACAAATGACGGTGAAAAGCCGTGAGATCACCGACACTCACGGCGAGTATGAGTTGGTTGGCCCACCGGTGGATATGGTCGTGCTGGAAGACCTGTCCCGTTATCTGTCGGAACAAGGTCGTGCAAAAAGCGAAAACACCCGCCTTATGAAATGGTGTCATCGCGCCGTTATGCTAAAGGTAAAAATGCTCGCGGAACCTTTCGGAATTCCAGTGTTGGAGACTCCTGCGGCTTATTCATCGCGGTTCTGCTCGCTAACCGGCGTCGCTGGCTTCCGGGCTTGCGAGGTACGTTGGGAGGATCGTTATGAGTTCCGCTGGCGTGAACTTCTCAAGGTGGATTTAACGGCATTGCAGGGTGAAATTACCAAGGCCGCAAATAATAAAAGCAAGTTGGAAGCTTTGGGCAAGTTGGAAGCTTTGGAACGCCAGTTTGCAGTCGCCAAGGCAACCCAGGATACTTTTAGAGAACTGGAAAAGATCAGCCGCTCCGCTCAACCACACCGTACACTGGTTGCCCCACAGCCCGGCGGGCCAATGTTCATTACCGCGAAGGAAATACCGCATCCAGCACCCAGCGAGAAACGGAAGCAAATAGGCAATATCGGCGTGCCGCCCATGCAGGCCGACATCAATGCAGCCGCGAATTTGGCCCTGCGCGCAGTAGCGCATCCGACCTGCGCCCAGATTCACCACCGATTACGCACCGAACGGAAAAAGGGAGCAAAAGGACAGCCTGATTCTCTCTTGGCGAGAGAGAAACGCCGTTTTGGCAATGACAAAGTTGCGCTTCTCCCCGAGAAATAGGACGCACCGTTTCAAATTTCTGAACGCCACGAAACCGGGGAATTTGAGAAGATCAGCGCTTTTAAGCGTTCCGGGCCGCCATCGCAATGGAGAAAGCGTTTTTGAAACTTGCGCGTGGTC
>Ga0316217_10004150_pt1 | contig 15915 bp, 16 predicted proteins | sample 1anoAmetaG_FD_203633 | JGI IMG/M metagenome (GOLD analysis project Ga0316217, IMG submission 203633) | Freshwater microbial communities from Trout Bog Lake, Wisconsin, USA - 1anoA | ecosystem: Environmental > Aquatic > Freshwater > Lake > Hypolimnion/Profundal zone | place: USA: Wisconsin... | reverse complement strand
CGGCCGCGGCTCCGCCCCCCGCTGCGGCTCCGCAAGCGGCGCCCAAACCCGCCGGTGCCAGTAGTCCCGGCGACGTGCCGTGCCCGCTCTCGGGGCGCGTCACCGCCGTCCTGGTGCAAGCCGGCCAGATGGTCAAAGAAGGCGACCACTTGGTAACCCTTGAAGCGATGAAGATGAACACGTTTGTGTTTGCGCCCCGGAGCGGCCAGGTGACCGCCGTCAAAACCGAAGTTGGCGCCGTGGTCGAGGAAAAACAGGTGTTGGTCACGATCGGCTGATCGTCTCCTCCCGTGAATCTTTCCGCCACCCAGCCGGACCCCGCGCATCCTGTCTCGCAGATCGGTGACTGGAAGCTGCTGGAATTTGGGGTGGTGGATTCCACCAACTTCGTCGCCGGCCGGCTCGGCGCATGGCACGCCGTGCGTGCGGACACGCAAACCGCCGGGCGCGGCCGCTTCCAACGCTCTTGGGTGTCCGATGCCGGCGGACTCTGGCTGTCCGCTGTGGTGCCGACCGGGGTGGACCGCGACCGCTGGCAAGCCTTGCCGTTGGTCGCTGGCCTGGCCGTGATTCGCGCCTTGAAAAATTTTGGGCTGGCCTCGGCGCGGCTGCGCTGGCCCAACGACATCATGGTCAACGAGCGAAAACTCGCCGGGCTGCTCGTGGACACTTTTGCCCCGCAACTGGCGGTCATCGGCATCGGCGTGAACGTCACCAATCATCCCGACGCGCAGGATGCCGCGCTGAAAGACACCAGCACCCGGCTGGCCGAGCTGGTTCCCCAGCCGCCGTCGCTGGCCACTTTGACCCAGGTCATCCTGGCCTCGCTAAAGTCGGCCATGGACGTGCTGTCAAACGACGGTTTTAGCGCCTTGCGCCCGCTCATCAATGAGCTGTGGGGCGGTGCCCGGCAGGTGACCATTGATCTCGATGGCGTGCGGCGTTCCGGTTGGTTCACCGGCATTGATGATGACGGGCGCTTGCTTTTGCGCGAGGACAACCTGGGGCTTTCCGCGTTTGCACCGCACCAGGTCCGGCTGTTGCGCGAACTTTGATTTATCCATGACTCCATATCCCATAATGACTGCGGCCGACGCCGCTGAACTGATTCAACACGGCCAAACCGTCGCCTTTAGTGGTTTCACCCCCGCGGGCGCGGCCAAGGAAATTCCCAAAGCCATTGGCCTCCGGGCCAAGGCCATTCACGCCGCCGGCCAGCCGTTTCAAATCGGCGTCATGACCGGCGCCTCCACCGGCAAATCCCTGGACGGCGCCCTGGCGGACGCGGACGCGGTGCGCTTTCGCACGCCGTATCAATCCGATCCGACGCTGCGCAAAAGCATCAACGAGGGCCGCACACAGTTTTTCGACATGCACCTTTCCATGGCGCCCCAGAACATCCGGTATGGGTTTCTCGGCCCGGTTCATTACGCCGTGATTGAGGCCTGCGATGTTTCTCCGTCCGGGGAAATCACCCTGACGTCTTCCGTGGGCGCCGCGCCGACTTTCTGCCGCGTCGCGGACAAGATCATTATCGAGTTGAACGCGTTTCATCCCGATTCCCTGCGCGGAGTTCATGACGTCTATGAACCGGAGAATCCGCCCTATCGCAATCCCCTCCCGCTCTTTCGCCCGTCCGACCGCATCGGCGCGCCGGTGGTGAAAGTGAATCCCGAAAAGATTGTCGCCATCGTACATACGAATGCGCCGGACGAAACGCACGGCTTCAGTGAAATCGGCGAGACCACGGCGCGCATTGGCCACAACGTCGCGGATTTTCTGGCCGCGGAATTACGGCGCGGATTGATCCCCAAATCCTTCCTGCCCATGCAATCCGGCGTCGGCGACACCGCCAATGCCGTGCTCGAAGCCATGGGCGCCCACCCCGAGATTCCCTGCTTTGAGATGTACACGGAGGTCATTCAAGACGCGGTCATCAAACTGATGAAACAGGAGAAAATCCGGTTTGCCAGCGGCTGTTCCCTGACCGTCACCAATGCGGTGCTCAAGGACATTTACGCCAACCTGGAATTCTTCCGCCCCAAGTTCGTGCTGCGCCCGCAGGAAATCAGCAACAGTCCCGAACTGGTGCGCCGCCTGGGCATCATTTCCATCAACACGGCCATCGAGGTGGACATCGCCGGCAACGTCAACAGCACGCATGTGCTCGGCCGCAACATGATGAACGGGATCGGCGGCTCCGGCGATTTTGCGCGCAACGCGTTCCTCTCCATCTTCACCTGTCCCTCTACGGCGAAGGGCGGAAAAATCAGCACCATTGTGCCCATGGTCTGCCATTTGGATCACAGCGAACATTCGGTGCAAATCATCGTCACCGAAAACGGCATTGCCGACCTGCGGGGCAAAAGTCCCAGCCAGCGCGCGGAGACCATTATCGCCAACTGCGCCCACCCCGACTACCGCGGCATCCTGCGCGACTACGTCAAGCTCGGCGGTTCGGGACACTCGCCCCAGACGTTGAGCGCCGCGTTTGGTTTGCACCGGCAATTCGCCCAAACCGGAGACATGCGCGGGGTCTCTTGGGACAGCTTCCTGAAATAATAAAATAACCCGCGAGTACCGCCAACGTAGGGCAGGCGTCCCGCCTGCCCGCGTCGGCGCAGCCGGCGCCAAACTTCGGACCGCGACCGGTCCCCGGTCGCAGCGCTCGGAATTCACGAACGAGATCCAGAGGTTCGTCGCACGTTGGTTTTCCCACGTGCGTCGGCGAAGCCGACGCGTCGCTCGCGCTGATACGCTGACGAAGCTTTCCGATTGATCACCAACGGGCGCAAGCAATCTTCCCAAACTTGACTACCGGGCGGTTTGTGGGAAATTTCCCCTATGACGACTGTGGCCAAAGCGGACAAGAGCCGGTTGACGATTCGTGGACTGGTTGACGGCCAGCAGTACCTGGTACGCGAACAGCCCGGCGGCTGGTTCATCACGCCCGAAAAAGCGCATCGGGTCAAAAGGACCGGCATGAGCGCGGATACCTTTGCCAGGCTCTACCGTTCTCGCGCCCCTCTGGACACTGACACCGCCAAAGAAATTTCCGCCAACCTCGCCGCGATTGACAGGGCGAAATGAGAATCCTGCGAAGCAATTTCCCCCTTGGCCGTCTGCCTGAGCAAAACAGGCCGATCCGGTTCCTGGCCAAAACAAATAAACGAGTCTGAAAATAAACGCAGAGACGCAAAGGACGCGGAGAAACGCGGAGAAACCCCATGGCTTTCTTCTCGGCGTTCTCTGCGCCTCTGCGTTTCGCCGGGTTTAACCAGCAACCGGATAGGCAGGGAGCAAAGCTTTCCGATTGATCACCAACGGGCGCAAGCACCGGTTGGTGCGGCCATCGCGGGGTGTCGGCCGGTATTCTTGCATGATCCTTATTCCGTTGAAAATCTTTGACAGGAATTCGCCAGTGCGCTTTCATCAATGCATGGTAGCAACCGGACCTCAACAGTCACTCGTACATGGCCTCATTCATGGCTGCTGGTATATCAATAGTTTGGCCAAAAGGGGTCATTTCGTGAACAAGCAATTCCTCTGGATCTGTGTCTACGCAGCAACGTCGCAGTTTGCGTTTGCAACCACATGGGAGCCGAAGACCCATGAGTGTTCACTAACTTTTCCGGAAACAGGATGGACGTTTCAAGAAGGTGCCGCCGTCCCCAATGGGCAAATGCTGTTGACGGCGCTCAATCGAGACCAGACCAAGAGCGTCAATCTACTTAGCATACGGGCGCCACGCCCGGCGTCCGTGCAGGACCCGGGTTTTTCAGCCAATTTTAAACGCGGATTCGCTGCGGCGGGTTCTCGACCAATCAACGACGGCTTCACCAACCTTGATGGTCATGTCACGTATTGGCTTGCTGGTGAAAAGAATATCCGAGAACACCAGGCCTCGACCCTCTCGTATTCCTTGGTTGAAGGTCGCACGTTGTACCAAATCTACGTCGAGTCGCTGAACACTGTGCCATTAGCTGACAACGAACTCCGCACGATATTGGCCAGTTTCCGGGTTCACGGCAAACCCTCGCTTTGGCCGCAGCTGTCATTAACCGGGAATTCACTTGCGTTTTACGCTGGAATTATCCTAGGTGGAGCAATTGTCTTTCGCGTGGCCATTTCAATTCGTTCGAAGAGGCCACCAAGTACCTCCGACGAACATCCCCCAACCGGATCATGAAACAAAAAAGCCCAAGAATTCCGTGAACGACAGTGATCCACTTTTCAGGGAAGGGAACCTCAATCCCAGTAAATTCGGATTCGTCACATTGCGACGGTCTGCTGGCAATGAACCGGAGCCAGAGCGACTACAGGAAGCTGCTCGGATTTTGAGACGCGAACCACGTTTTACCGATAACGAGGGATTCGAATGCGAAATGATTGCCGCTGCAATCTCTGCATCCAACCGCGTTGCCTATGTGGAGTCGCGAGCGAAGGATGTCGGCACCCATCCCTCAGGAGCAGCCGGGCGCAAGATCGACATTTCAATCCGGATTCACCTGGTTGAAGAGGATGGCACAGGTGGCTCGGTGGAGATCGAGTCTTACAACCCTTTCTTTGGGTGCGACAGAAAAAGGATCGCCAAACACCGTAGTCGCCTCCTGAAAACTGGTGGCGTGCTTGGCCAGATTGATTCTGGCCTTGTTGGCATCCCATTCAAAAGGGATCACGCAACAAATTCAAGCGACATTTGCCCCGTTCGTCCATCCTAAAAGGTCATAATGGAGCAAGCGAATAAAGCCAAGCCAAGCACGGCACAGAATTCAGTCAGGGGAATGTTGGACAGGGGAATAAAGACCGGGAATTATTCACCGCAAAATTCCTCTGCCAATCATTCCCTTGCCCACCATTCCTCTGCCAAGTTCCGGGGGTAACTGTTTTTCGTTTGCCCCCATTCGCCTGCCCCTGGTCGCAAATCTCGACGATCTGCCGCAAAGTCACATTGGCGTCATGCGCGCTCATACACGGGAAACAACTCGTCCTTGACTCGGCCAAAAATCAGCGGGTGCAACCGCGAGCAAAAATCCACTTTGCGACCCAGGATGGCGGCGAGCTCCTTGCCATACCCAAAATACTGAAAGCCGACCTGCTTCAACACGCCCGGCTCAAATTCCGCCAGCACGTCCACGTCACTTTGCTCTGGGTCAAAATCATGGCGCAACACCGAACCAAACAGGCTCAATTTGCGGATGCCGCGTTCCCGGCAGAAACGCGCAATCTGTTCCGGGTCAACCTGGATGGGCAATTCGGCAACACTCATGCAAAAATAGTCGCCGAAGCGAGCGGTTCGGGCAACTGCTGAATTCCCAATTCATGATGAACGGCATCGGCGGCTCCGGCGATTTTGCGCGCAACGCGTTCCGCTCCACCTTCACCTGCCCATCCACGGCCAAGAGTGGCAAAATCAACGAGTCTGAAAATAAACGCGGAGACGCAAAGGACGCGGAGAAATCGCGGAGAAACCCCATGGCCTTCTTCTCGGCGTTCTCTGCGCCTCGGCGTTTCGCAGGGTTTGACCAGCAACCAAATCGGCAAGGAGCAAAGCTATCCGGTTGATCACCAACGGGAGCAAGCACCGGTTGGTGCGGCCATCGCGGGGTGTCAGCCGATATTTTTGCATGATCTTTTCCATCTGGAGCCGGGGAATTTGATTTACCGGACACGGTTGAAGATGGCGGCGTCCATGCTCAATTTTCAGGGCTACGAGGATTTTGCCGATTATTTTGGTCCGCGCTGGAACTACTACTTGGGCGACATCATCGCGGCCATTCCGGTGCCGATGAAATTCAAGAAAGGCGATTTCCAGAGCGGGCTGGCGGTCAAGATTCTCAACGATTTCGCGGAGAACCCGTTTCCGTACCTGGACGCGTAAATGAAGAAGACCCTGCTGGCGATCAACACCATGCTGCTGCGGAAATTCTCGGAACTGGCTTGCGAGGAAATAACCGAAATGCGCTGGCAGGAAACACAGCCGGCGGAAGCTGATAATGTTGACATTGGCTCGCCGCCTGAAGCAGACCTGCAAGGCGACCTGTTGGCAACGCCAGGCGATCCTTTTTGATCAACTTTGGCCGTCAGCCAAAAGATGGCCGCCCGCAAGGACCGCTGGGCGGGACCGCTTGCAATTACCAAATCAGTTTGGGATGGACGAACGGGGCAAATGCTGTTTGAATTGACCCGCATGGCAAACATCAAAAATGGACCAGATGAAATTGCGTTGCATCATGGTTTAGTGGGTTTTTTTGATATCCTGGGATTTAGCGGAATGCTGTCGAACAACGAGCCAGAACAAATAAATACCATTATTCGTGATGTCTTCATTCATATTCCGGGCGAATTAAATTTCAGGAGCATGGAATTAAACAACTATGATTTAAACCCAGGGTACATAGTTTTCTCTGATTCAATATTGGTTTACCAAAAAGAACCAGCCATTGGAATTTCCGATGAAACTGTTGCAGGTCGTTTTATTCGCTATTGTTGCCACTTGTCGAAAGAGTTGTTGTTAAGTGGTTTGCCTGTCAGGGGTGCGATTTCAAAAGGCAAGTTTTCAATTATTGAAGTTAAACCTGGCAATTCCTCCTTTACAGGAAAATGTTTTGTTGAAGCCCATGCGCTGGCAGAAATGTTGCAACTTGCCGCTTGTGCCATCTCGCCAGCAGTAGAACTTGAATTCTTAGAAAATGGAGATCAAGTAAAAAAATCTTTCAGAAACGATTTGTGTTATTGGTCAACGCCAGTGAAGAACTTATCCCAGCAAAGATTGCTGCTTTTGGATTACTCGCATCTTTTTCAGAATATAAATCAGATTTCGAGGGCGACCTTGATCGAGTGCTTTGGGAGGCACAAGAAGGACATCAGCTTAGAAGTTCTTTCAAAAATGGAAAATACTTTGGCTTTTCTCAAGGGCCAGAAGGACACACGATGATTGAAATATGACATTGTGGAGATGCAACGCGAAATAAAATATGAAGAGCACATTTCAGAGGTGTAGTTTGCAACTTCTCTTGGTGGCCGGGTTGATTTTTCCCCAGGGCACAGTTAAGGCTCAACAGGAAAAACCAGATGCCCAAAAATCTGGGGCGTCAAAAGCAAAGGCAGACAGCGGAGATACGGCGGCGCAAATAAACGAAGCCCTTGCAAAGAAAAACGAGGAACTTAGAGCCAAGGCCGAAAGAGGGGATGCCAGAGCCCAGGTGGAGTTGGGGGTGGGTTGCGATCTTGAATCATCGTTTGGCACCACTAATCGTTATGCAGAAGCATTGAAGTGGTATCGCATGGCCGCAGAGCAAGGCGATGCTGAAGGTGAATTTCATTTGGGCGGTTTCTTTGAAAATGGTAACGGCGTGGCTCGTGATATTTCTAAAGCTGTGGAGTTATACAAAGAAGCTGCCGATCAGGGCTTTGCACCTGCCCAAAGAAGTTTGGGGCTTATGTACCAATTGGGCATCGGTGTGCCCCAGAGTTTCGTCGAGTCAACAAAATGGTTTCGTAGAGCCGCTGCACGAGGCGATCAGTTGTCAGAATTATGGACCGGCGAATTTTATGAAAAAGGTCAAGGTGTTATTGAAGACAAGGTCGAGGCATACAAATGGTTTCTTTTGGCAGCGGCGGCTTCACCAACAAATGCCTCCGTCGGCGTAAGAGAGAAGGCAAATAGCAAAATCATTGACATAGAGCCAGAGCTATCTGCATCCCAACAAGCCGATGGTCGGCGACGGGCCCATGCATTTAATCTGAACAACCAAAGCCCCGCTCCAGATGTGAATTCAAATTCGGCGCTCGCTGCCGAATCACCAAGAGCTACCGGCACGGCATTTTTCATCACAGATGACGGCTATTTGGTTTCCAATTATCACGTCGTCAAGGATGCGGTGAAGGTGCGTTTGCTCACGGGCGCAGGCTTGCTGGACGCAACGGTGGTGAAGGTGGACGCGGCGAATGATTTGGCGTTGTTGAAAGCTGTTGGAAAGTTTGCTCCATTGCCCGTCGTCGCCAGCCGCACGGTGAAACTGGGCGGCACGGTGGCCACGGTGGGTTTCCCTGACATCGGCTTGCAGGGCTTTGCGCCCAAGCTGGCAAAGGGGGAAATCGCCTCGCTGTCGGGCGCGGCGGATGACCCGCGCTATTTCCAAGTCAGCCTGCCGGTACAACCGGGCAATTCGGGCGGCGCGCTGGTGGATGCGCATGGCAACGTCGTAGGCATTGTCGCGGCCAAATTAAATGCTGCGGCAGCACTGGACGCCACGGGGGCGCTCCCGGAGAATGTGAACTACGCGGTGAAAAGCAGCCTTCTCTTGAGCTTCCTGGAGTCCGTGCCGGATGTGTCCGGCAAGGTCAAGGACCCAAACACGAAAGATGCGCCGTTTGAGGACGTGGTGAAATCGGCGCAAGATGCTGCGGTGCTGGTGCTCGTTTATTGAGCAAACTGAACCTAGAAACGGGAGTTGCATGAAAATCGGCACCTAAAATTGAGGGTAATACTTTGTTGCAAGTGATTATAATTGAGGTGGTTGCAATCCTAAAACCCAACTGCGGAGGAGTTGGAATCACCCTCACTTGCCAAATGAACTGAAGATCGTCTGGAACTGCTTGGTTTTTGGGTAGTTACGCGGGATTTTTCATTTCAACTCGCGTTTTTAGGCTGAATTCGTGATTCGTGATTCCTCATTTAGGCCATGCCTGCCGCCTATAAACTCCTCCCCCTCCGAAGTCGCCGGCCGTTTGCTCGGACTGGGCGTGACCGATGGCTTCGCAGCCGATGGCGTGGCCAGGTGGGTTTAGGCGACCCCGGGCGGGGCGGGACACCGCAACCCGGCCCGCTCCGCAGGGAATGGATTTTCCCCGACGACCATCAAGGCCTCGTTCGCGGGTGCGTCTCCCGGCAACCGATGACGCTCCTTCGCACGTGGTTTGTTCTGGTGGTGACGGATTTGCAACCAGTTCCCTGAGCGGGGAAGGGGTGTGGGGCTGGCCGAAGCCGAACGCCGGCATCGCGTCGGCTTGGCATGGCAAATCTGCCACGACCAGGCATGACCGTTCCCCTGGGTGACGAACCTCCGCAGATGGCTCAGTCAGGGGAATGTTGGACAGGGGAATAAAGACCGGGAATTATTCACCGCAAAATTCCTCTGCCATTCATTCCCTTGCCCACCATTCCTCCGCCAGGTTCCGGGGGTAACTGTTTTTCGTTCGCCCCCATTCGCCTGCCAGCATCGGCCCGAATAGGCAAACGAATGGAGTCTGCCAAAGTTGGTCGCGAAAGTTGGGCGGTGGTATCGTGGCCGGTTCAAGTTGGGCGGGGAATTCAAGCTGAGGACGGCTCCCCTGCACACGGCCGAGAAGCAACTGGCGCGGCAACGGCGGCTGCTGGCGGTGCGGGAGCGCGAACAGGAACTGGCCTCGGGGCAACGGGGCGACCAGTTTTCATGGCAAATCAAAGCTGGCGATAGACTTCGGAACGATGTTGGATGCGGTAAATGCGGACGAGCTTTTTGGCGGGATAAATCCAGTAAAGGATGCGGTAGTCGCCCACGCGGAGCTTGCAGAGTCCGTCGTTTCGACGGATGAGAGAACGGCGGCGGGAATTTCAACGGTTTCCGTTTTCATGGTGGCAGATTATGACGGTTGGGCGGGAATGGGAAGAGCTTTTCGTTTCATTGCTTTTCGGACTGCGGCGGTGTGGCTATCGGCGTCGGTTGGCGAATGGCGAAAAGTCACTTTGCTCTGGGTCAAAATCATGGCGCAAACCAGCAGCAAGCGCTATCGCCCAAAAATTGCCAGAAATTTACACGTAAAGTATGCTTGACATAGTGACAAGTATGCTTTACATTGGTTCCGTTATGAACAACAAACCGAACGATCCTGAAGAATTGTTTCATCCGAAGAAATATTGCCTTTGGACGGACCTAAAAGTGAACGGCTGGTTGATCTTTGCCATTTTTGCCGGCAGTGCCAATGATCTCCTATTCCACAGCCGTCTGCCTCTACAAGACGATTATCGGTCTTGGCCGGTTGGACTGCGGGCGGCCATCGAACTCGTTCCGCTGCTGGCGGCGCTGCTTTGGACGCGCAGCCAGGCACGGTGGATGCAGGGCATGGACGAATTGCAACGGCGCATCACGCTGGGGGCGTGGCTCTTTGGGGCCGCCGCCACGCTGGGCGTCCTTTCGCTCTGGCCGCTGTTGGATGGCGCGGGGGTTTCCGCCGGCTTTTTGCAGGCAACCAAGTTCCATCTGGAAGCTTTGGACAAGCCCAATTTTCCGGTGACCCTGTGCATGCTTGGTATTTTCTATGTTCTTGGTCATTTTATCCTTAACCGCCGCTACAAATGAAAAATAAATTGCGCGAACTGCGCGCGGCAAAAGCGTGGTCGCAAGCCGATTTGGCGGACCAACTCGGGGTCTCGCGCCAGACCGTCAACGCCATTGAAACGGAAAAGTACGACCCCAGCCTGCCACTGGCTTTCAAGGTTGCCCGCCTGTTCAAACTGAAGATCGAGGAGATTTTTGAGTTGGATTCAGATTGAAGGCAGTTCGAGCCGCAAGCAATGCCTCCCCCAATCGCCGGCCGTTTTCCCGTCCCGCAGGGACGCATTGACCATGGCCCCAAACGCTATCTGGGCCACGATTTGGCCAGGCAATTCGCTCGCTTGGCGCCGGTTTTCTGCTAAACTGCACGGCCCATGATACGGCTGGTATTATTCGATATTGACGGCACGCTTGTCCACACGGGGGGAGCGGGCACGAAGGCCTTTTCCCAGACCCTCAGCCATGCGTTTGATCTGCATCACGGCACGGAGCGGGTGAAATTCGCCGGTCGCACCGATGTGAGCCTGGTGCGCGAGCTTTTTCAAATCCATGGCGTGCCGGCGTCGCGGGAGAATTTTCGGCGTTTTTTTGACCATTACGTTTTCTGGCTGGAACAGATCCTGGCGCGCAGCACCGGCGGTGAATGCGCGGGCATCCGCACTTTCATGGCGGAGCTGCTGGCGTTGCCGCAGCCACCCATGCTCGGTCTGCTGACCGGCAACATCCGGCTCGGCGCGGAACTCAAGCTGCGCCGGTTCGGCTTATGGGATTTTTTTGTGATGGGCGGGTTTGCCGACGACCATGAGGATCGCAATCACATTGCCGCGGCCGCGCTGGAGCGCGGCCGGCGCGTGCTGGACGCTCAGTTGCAACCGCAGGAAATCGTCGTTATTGGCGACACGCCATTTGACGTGCGTTGCGGCAAGTTCATTGGCGCCAAAACGCTGGCCGTGGCCACGGGGGGCGCGAAGCCCGCGGAATTAAAGCCCTGCGGCGCGGATTGGACGGTGGAGAATCTCACGCAAATTAGCGCGCGTGAGCTTTGTTCGCGATGAATTTACGATATACGATTGACGATTGACGCGTCCTGCGATATCTGGCGCGTAAATCGTATATCGCAAATCGCAAATTCAATGGCACCCGCACGCGCCGCCGCCACAACGGTGGCCGTATTTCTTTTCCGGGGTGGCCACCACGCCGGCGCCCGCCGCCGCGAAGGTGGAGAATTTTTTAGCCAGCTTGCTGGAACCGCAATGCGGACATTTGGTTCCGCTCCAATTGGACGAGCGCACGAGGACTTCGCTGTCGCGCCCGCACTTTTCACAATGAAATTCGTAAATCGGCATGGGCGAACGATAAACGAAATGGGGGAATATCTCAAGCCTGCTGAGCAGACGGTGCCGTGATTTACGGAGCGCCGGTCTCCGACCCGGCTCGATGGTGAGTATTTTGAAATGAGCCGGGTCGGAAACCGGCGCTCCAATGCCAATCAAGACTCGCCCAAGGATAAGCGCTTGTTCAACTGCCTGATTCCGGCTTAGAATAGTCCCCGGATGCATCAATTCCGATACGTTGGCAACAAACTGTTCTGTGAAGCGGTGGCGGTGGAATCGCTCGCGGAGAAATTCGGCACGCCGCTGTACGTCTATTCGCAGCAGACGCTGACCGGCCATTTTCAACAGCTCGACGCCGCGCTGGCGCCGCTCGCGCACCAGATTTGTTTCGCCATGAAGGCGAATTCCAACTTGTCGGTCATGCGCGCGCTGGCCAATCTCGGCAGCGGTTTCGACGTGGTTAGCGCCGGCGAATTGCAGCGCGTCATCGCCGCCGGCGGCGACCCCCGGAAATGCGTCTTTGCCGGCGTGGCCAAGACCGAGGCGGAAATCGCCTTTGCCTTGCGGCAGGGCATTTATTCGTTCAACTGTGAAAGCGAGCCGGAGATCCAGCGCATCCAGCAGGTGGCCGCCCGCCTCGGGAAAATCGCGCCCATCGCCGTGCGCGTGAATCCCAACATCGCGGCCCACACCCACGCCAAGATCACCACTGGCACCTACGAAAACAAATTTGGCATCGCGTTTGAACAAATCGAAGGCGTCTATGCCCGCGCCCGCAAGCTCAAGAACCTGCGGCTCCGCGGATTGCAGATGCACATCGGCTCGCAACTGACGCAGGTCAAACCGTTTGCACTGGCCGTGCAGAAAGTCCTGCCGCTGGTGCGGACCCTGGCGGCGAAATACGGCTTGGAATTTTTCAGCCCCGGCGGCGGCTTGGGCATCATTTATGATCCGGCCCTGGCCAGCGGCGCGGCGGACTGGTGGCAATCCCCGGCCGCGAAAGGCCTGCTGACGCCGGCCACTTATGCCGAAAAACTGCTGCCGCTCTTGCAGCCGCTCGGGCTGAAGATCCTGCTCGAGCCGGGCCGCTTTATTGTGGGCAACGCGGGCATTTTGGTGACCCGGGTCGAATATGTGAAACGGACGGGCCGGAAGAATTTCGTGATTGTGGACGCGGCGATGAACGACCTCATCCGCCCGGCCTTCTACGATTCCTATCACGAGATCGTGCCGCTGGTGAAAAAGCGCGGCGCCACGGTGTCGTCCGACGTGGTCGGCGGCATCTGCGAATCGGGCGATTATTTCTGCAAGGACCGGCCGCTGGCGAAAGTCAGCGCGGGCGACCGGTTGGCGCTGTTGAGCGCGGGGGCCTACGGTTCGGTCATGGCCAGCAATTACAACACGCGTCCGCTGGCGGCGGAAATCTTGGTGAACGGAAGCCAGGTGGCGGTGGCCCGCCGCCGGCAGAAAGTCCAGGACACTTGGGCCGGTGAAGCCGTGGCGCCCTGGCTGGTGTAGCGTCAGGCATCCCTGCCTGACGTGGAGCCGGGCTTCCGAGCCCGGCGGAAGAAGGCTTGTGCAAACCAAGACGCGTTGGAATTCTCTCCCGCGCCAAAGCTATCCACGCCGATTCCGGGCGGCAGGGATGCCGCCCTCCACGTCCGGCAAGGCTGCCTGACGCTAGAGGGAAGCAGACTCGCGAATCATCCCCGCAGCCGCTCTTCATCTGGATTTGCCGGCTGCGTTTGCCCCGGGTCCAAGTCGTGCTGAGGCTCGGCTTCATTCACCGAATCCATCCAGTTTTTTAAAGCGAGAGTCAAGGCAATGGACGCCGTTGCGTATGGACCGGTGCGAATGCTGGCTTCCGCCAACTCAATATTTCCGCTCGTTGCCATTTGCACCACCGCGGCCGCGGCCGCGTGGAAATCCGTGTACCGCGATTGTACCTCCTCGAAATGCTCCCAATCCCGCCCGGCCGGGGAAAGCTCGGCCAGCCATAAACCCAAATCAGATTCATAACTGCGGTCGGCCAATTCTGGATTAAAGAAATGCCAGCCATTACTGACATCTTTCTCAAATTCTGTTTTCCACCAAATGTGACCGCCAATGGCTAATACAATTTCTTGTTTCGTCGGCATGATTGCATCCTCCTTTCTCGAACTTTGAACAATAAGCAATGCTTGAACCGCATTGTCAACTGCCAATCTGGGCATCCCCCGCCCAGGGCTGGAAGCCCGCGCTGCGCGCCGGGAAGGCGCGCGGTCCTGGGAGGACGGGCCGCGACCGGTCCCCGGTCGCAGCACTCGGGATTCACGCTGGAGATCCAGAGGTTCGCCGAACGCCGCTGACCCTCCCACGCGCTGCGCGCCGGGACGGCGCGCGGTCCGGGGAGGACAGGCCGCGACCGGTCCCCGGTCGCAGCACTCGGGATTCACGCTGGAGATCCAGAGGTTCGCCGAATGCCGCTGCCTCTCTCTCACGCTGCGCGCCGGGACGGCGCGCGATCCGGGGAGGACGGACCGCGACCAGTCCCCGGTCGCAGCACTCGGGATTCACGCTGGAGATCCAGAGGTTCGCCGAACGCCACTGCCTTTCTCTCACGCTGCGTGCCGGGACGGCGCGCGGTCCGGGGAGGACGGGCCGCGACCGGTCCCCGGTCGCAGCACTCGGGATTCACGCTGGAGATCCAGAGGTTCGCCGAATGCCGCTGACCCTCCCACGCGCTGCGCGCCGGGACGGCGCGCGGTCCGGGGAGGACAGTCCGCGATCGGTCCCCGGTCGCAGCACTCGGGATTCACGCTGGAGATCCAGAGGTTCGCCGAGCGCCTCTGCCTCTCTCACGCTGCGCGCCGGGACGGCTCGCGGTCCGGGGGACGGGGCCGCTCTTGCAGGGCTTGGGCTTTCGCGGAGGCGGGGTTCCTAGCCCTCCCGTCTTCATGTGATTTTGGCGCGGCAAGTCGGATGGGTTGGCACATCAGGGGCGTTCAGCCCGGGCGGATGGGAACGCCAGCAATGCTCAGGCATTATAAATTGAGCCTGATCTTATCATTGCCACGGCCAGACGGTGCGCTATGCTGAAAACAACATTGTGAGTGAATTATGAAAACCATCAAGAAAGACGAACTGTTCAGCCACCTGGGCGACTTTCTGAAGTCGAAGGGGATTGAACTCAAGGAAGGCAGCTACTCCGCGCGCATCCAACAAGGGTGCAACCTCCTGGCGGACGCGATCAACACCACCCAGACAACGGTCAGCAAGACCAAGGTCAAGGTGGACCGCGCCTTGGACGACCTCCGGCAGAAGATTCACGAAAGCACGGCCCCGCCGGCTCCTCCGGTCCCACCAGCAACGCCACCACCGCAAACCAAAAGCAAAAGCCAGGCCACCGCCCGCGCGAAATCTCCGCCGCCGGCAGGGAAGAAAAAAGGCAGTCCGACAAAATGATCCCGCGCGGCTGCTGCAGGACGAAGCTGAAGACTCTTAACCACGGATAGCACGGATGACACGGCTGAGGAAGATCTTTTAGGACTGAGTTCCAATCTGTGTAATCTGTGTAATCCGTGGTCGTCCGCTACGTCTTGGCAGCATTGCGCCTTGGCGTTGAAATCACTCCTTCATCCGCACGTTCAATTCGAGTTTCCATTTGCCGGGGCCGCCTTTTTCCAGGCAGCGCAGTTCGAGCGTGCCGATTTCGGTGACGGCGGCTTGCAGGTTGACGGGCACCAGTTTTCCGGCGTCGCCGTCCTGCGCAGATAGCGTGGTCTCAATGGGGGCGACTTCCTCCAGTTCATCGTTGCCGGCAAATTCGTCCAGCATCACGCCGACTTTGTCGTCGCGGCGCAGCGAGCTGGAGAAGAAACGGAACCGGGTGGGTTCGCCGACGACGAGGCCGAATTCCTGCGGGGGCACGTCGGCTTGCGTGCCTTCCTCCATGCCGAAGGGGGCCACGCACAAGGCCCGAACCGGGGGTTCCATGCCGGGCACGGCGGGCATGGAGGTTTCCACGCCCACATAATAGGCGCGGGCGGTGCCGCCGCGAATGCGCAAACCGTGGCCGTGCCGCACCCAGCCGTAGTAGGCCGCGCCGCGCGCGACCGCGAGGTCCAGTTCCGCGCCTTCCAGTTCCTTGGCGGGCTGGCCACCGTCGGCGGCGAGCCAGTGGTTGAGCACTTCGAGGATGCGCTGCTTGAGCGGGCCGGCCTTGAACACGCCGCCGTTGAACAGCACGGCGGTGGGGTGGACGAATTTGCGGCCAGCCACTT
>Ga0316217_10004149_pt1 | contig 15916 bp, 13 predicted proteins | sample 1anoAmetaG_FD_203633 | JGI IMG/M metagenome (GOLD analysis project Ga0316217, IMG submission 203633) | Freshwater microbial communities from Trout Bog Lake, Wisconsin, USA - 1anoA | ecosystem: Environmental > Aquatic > Freshwater > Lake > Hypolimnion/Profundal zone | place: USA: Wisconsin... | reverse complement strand
TGATCCACCAAAGCATCCATATCCACAGCATATCGTTTTGAAAATTTTACTGTCTTGAAGAAGAATCAATTCTCCTCTTGGAGGCTCTCTTACCTCTAGTTTCTTACTCGTCTTTAGGGCAGCCATGTAGTTGTCGGCATGCATTTATGCGATGATTAGATACTTGATGAAGCTGCAGCCGATGTCTACACCAGCTGGTAGTGCTTTAGGCAGCAGGATGGAAAAAGGGAAGATAAGCTGAGTTGCTTAGATTTTTTCGCTGAATTTGGCTAGATTTAGCTCAGTTTTGTAGGTTATTCGAGAATCGGTGAATTAAGATTTGATGTAGGGGGAATTGATCGCGTAAACCTTTTACTACCAAGAAACTGACTCTGTGCCTTCTATGATGAGGTTGAGGGCCTTTGGAGAGAATCCTGCAAGGCAACCCACATTTACAGCTCCTTAGATGATGGTGCCAGCATAAGAGAAAGGCTGATTGAGGGTAATCGACAGAAATAGATCAGGATTGTGCTTATTTGTCAAGGCCGAATGGGTTTGGAGCTAGCCCATAAAATTATTGGAGGGTTGTTGGATGTATATTATTAGATTTGATAGTGCTTATCTAGCTAGGTTGTGGGAAATAATTTTGTTCCTTCAAAATGTTGATAGTCTGATAAAAGAGAATGAGCTATTATTGATGGCAATAACTATGTTAGTCTAATTTTATGCATTTTTTGTAAACTAATCAACACAGAATGTTTTGTATAAAATGGTCAGAAATGGGTGGAGAATAGGCTTTGCAATTCAGATCTACAACTCAGGAGTACCAAGAAAGTGATTAGTAATTTTAGTTAACTTATCTTAATCGTAATTTTCATGATAGTGATAATAAAATGTGTAAATGTGATTAGGAGGATTAGCAACCTGAGTTGTTTTTCGATTCTTCTTAAAACAAAAAGGTGGCCAAAAGTACTCAAAAAGAGATTTATACGCAGACTTGTTAGACCTTTTACTTGGGAGAGAATCTTTGAGGGCATAAGTTGCAAGATCTCTATTAGCACGATTGATATCAAACATAAATGGGCATCATCTATCAACAAAAAACGATGAGGTTATCTCAATAATCCAATTCGGTTCAAAAGCCGTGATGGATTTGCAGCAAACCTTGAGGTACAACAACTACAAACAAACAGTAAAAAACCAAAAATTTTGACAATATGGCCTATATTATATGTGTTAGGCATATGAAATGCCTGCTATTTCTGCATTTCTAGCAAAAATTGGTAAAAAAATGAGGTAAATCCTCCATGAATCATATCTAACAAACAAATTGAAGTAAACAAACAAATTGAAGTAATTAAACAAAATAGATCAGTTCAAATAGCCTAGAAGACTTAATTTTTTAAATACAATCATTTTCACAATCATACAATCTAGATTGGATATAAATAGTCTTTCTGATTTGGTATCAGAAAAGCGAAATAGCTTTAGATTACAGTGAAAACCTTCCAAATAAAGATTGTTTAGAAAGAATTAGCTTTTAGCCAAAATGCTAGAAGGTTAAATGCTTGTCTTTTAGTTCATATTTGTTACAATCTTTATCGACAAAAATTGACAACACTTTCAAAATTTCAGCACAATCTGACTGCATGGTTTTAGAGACTCAGAGTTAAAAAGTAAAAAATTTTGATTAGGATGAAATATTGTTGACTATTTATAAAAAATCACGTTACCGCTAAATCTAAGAAATATTATGAAATTTATAATTTGCAAATGCCAAAAAAGAGTCTTTCAAAAAATATGGAAGTTAGTGATCGAAGGAAGTCATATGTTGTCAAGGATGTCATAGACTACAAGATTTAGGCTGGAAAATAATGGCTGTTGATTTATTGGAAAGGTTATCCGAAGTCGGAATCAAGTTGGGAGCCCGTGAAGAGCCTACCGAACACGTTTAAGGAAAATTTGGAATATTGGAGGGAGGCTTATAGGCAGAGACAAGAGGCCATCGAATAAGAATAAGCTGAATGTCCGAAAGAGGAGGAGAAGATATTGGCTGATGCTGAAAAAAATTTAAGAATTCTCAAGGCTTTGCAATAATGGTTCGAAAATGAGAAAAAGTTGGCGTCTTAGGATTAACAAAGGCATGTTCCTTAAGGATAAAAGACAGATGAAAAACTTGAGAAGAGATAAAAAAAAATCAAAAAAGCTGCTAATAAATTAAAGTAAACCTGCCTAAAAATCCAAGAGGAGGAATGTAAAGATTTCAAGGATCAATAATAGAACCAAGTAATTTAAAAGCAATTTGTCGCTAGTAGGATTCTCAAAAGAATTATGCTGGGTAGTGAAACCTGGTACAAGATCTAATTTATCTAGGCATAAGATCCATCTATAACTGTTGAGGGAATATACTACGAAGATACCGCCTATGCCTATTGGCCTAATCTCTTCAACATTTTCTAGTAGAAGTATGAATAGATGCAACGTTAGGCTGCGATCTGATTTGATGAACATTATCCTTTATTATTGTGAGCACTTAGTCAGTGTGACATTTATCTAGTTTTAAATTAAAAACCTTGAGAAGTCTTTTTTCTGCATGCTCATAGCAAAATAAAATCTGTTATGATTATATATAGCTCAAATAACTATCAAATCATTGAGCTATACGTGAACTAACCCATTTTTTCTAAAGGCCTCGATTCCGGGGTGATTTTTGGGATATATTTAGGCTTATTGATGAAACTCTTTCTATAATTGGTCACATATCGCTTTACATCTCTGGTGCTTGTTTCTCAAAATTAGAGGTATTTGGATAGGTTGGCCTAAAATCTGCTATTCCCATTGATTTTCTAGCATCTGATGGTTCATAATAGGTAAAATCATGAGTACAGCCTGAAGTGTCTTTTGGATTCCCATTCTAGCGTAGACTGTGCTAGGTTTAGGGTATTTATTGGGATTCCAGCTCTGTGTCACTACAGAAGGCGTGGGGTAGAGTGTGTTATCTCTTTTCTCATAAAAGGGAACAACTTTGAGGCAGTTTTAAGCTTCCTTGACATAGGAGCATGACCTGATTTTATTTTCTCTGAAAAAGACAGAGCCAGTTGTTTCTCTTTGTGGATTACTCAACCTTAGAACTCACGACTAAACCTTAGAACTCATAACTCAACCTTTGAACTCATTACTCAATCTTGGAAATCATTACTCAACCTTAGAACTCATTACTCAACCTTGTCTACCTATCTCGAAAGAATATTATCAACTTTAAGATTAGTTTAGAGCTAATAAGAAGGAAAGATGCATCTGTGAGAGAAGAAACGATATGCTTTTTAGACTTAGGAAGGTAGAGAAATCAAAAGAGGTGACGATCTTTAAATTCTGAGTAAAGGCTGCATATCTTGAAGTTGAATTTTGTTTTTTATTTTATTTCTATTACTAATCCAGTTTAAGCTGCCTAATTTTTACAGCAAATGATCAAAAATTTACTGAAAACTTCTTGGAGAGTATGTTATTATTTCTCAAATTAGTAACAAACATCAAAAAGCTGAAAATTTAAGAAAAATATCATCTTAATGAAAAAGTATAGATTAAATCTAAAAGATGAGAAAACGCAATCTTATAAATAACTACTCCTCGTCAAAGTGTAAGTCTCACTTAGTCATAAATAACAGTGAGCATCTTGCCGAGTTCCCCAACGTCACATCCATCAGAATGTTTCTAACAAGATTCCACAACACCAACAGAACCAAGCGCAAAATTCTCTCAAATGAAACTAATAGAATTTATTAACGAATTCTCTCACTAACTTAACTTACATATCCTCTCGAAATATACCTTTTTGCTTCAGGAATGATTTGGATCTTATATTTTGAGCTGCCTGCTCCAGATTGAAGTTTGCTGTCATTAATAAATTTATTTTGCAAGCGAATTCGTCTTTGCATTAAGCTTATGGAAACCTAATCCACGAGAAATAATACAACAGTGCTTAGCTTACAATTCATAAATAAGCAGCTGTAAAGTAAAGAAAGATTGCCTATATTTTGTTATAGTTATTTGAATTATGAGCAAGAAAAAGTCACATTATCCCCTAAGTTCTCGGCAATAATAAACGATTCCAAGCTAAATAACTTTCTTGAGCTACGAAGAATAGCAGTAAAGAATTAGGGGTCAACTGCTGGATTCTTTTAACAAGCATTAAAGCCTCCAGCACTAGCAATAGAATGATGCTCCGCAATAGTTCACCCAATAATAACGCTAAAACCTTAAAAATGCTTTCAGATATATCAGTAGACTAGCCTTTAAGTAAAGTAAGAAATATCCTCACTTGATTGAATCACTGATCAAGAAGTTCAAGAGCAATGAAAGGCATTCGGATCTAATCAGCATCCAAACAAAAATGATGGTGGATGATGCCGAGATGATATCAGGTGAGCGATACTTCAAAAACTATTTGTAAAACATCGATAAGGAGGACCAGCTAATAGTTTTGGAGTATATGATTTGGTTTCTTAAGTATAAGTATTTGAGGTATATCAAGAAAACTGAGACTGAGAGGGGCAAAAGGAAAAATATGAAGAAAGATCTCTACCTGAGATTCAAGAACTAGGTTATGCTGCCCTACCTTGAAAATATGCTTCAGGACAAGCTTAGCTGATTTTATCCTTTTGACCTTTAATTGCTAGATTTATACATTTTTAGGAATTCTGAGGTTTGCCTTGGGAGAGGCAGACTCAGCAGCATGGGGATGAGATTCATTGGCAGAAAGGTTTAAGAGGATGTAGAGAGGTCGCGTAGCTCAGTTGGTTAGAGCGTTGTGCTAATAACGCAACGGTCGAGGGTTCGATCCCCTCCGTGACCATTTTTTATTTAGATTGCTTAGTATTGATCATCTTAGGCAAGACTACAAACCGCCTTAGATTTGCTAAAAAACCACGATAATCAGGTTTCGAAATGTAAACATACAGTTGAGGATTGACAATCAAGCAAAACTCTTTTTGAGCCTATCCCTATTTTAATGCAGATTGATATCTAAAGACAGAGGAATTGTTTTCGCCATCGATTATAGCTGCCTGTTGCTACTTTCATTATGCGTTTCTCTTTTCATATTGAAATCCACAAGTACTGCCTTGTTGAGGTCATTCCTCAGGCAGCTGTAGTATTTGTCGTCAATTTGAAGTGTTGGTGCAGGATATTTGACTCTTCTTATGGAGGCCTTTATTTCTTACTTTGGGCTGTCAAAATCAGTGATTACGATGCGTGCGATGTATTATCTGTACTGTTCTACATATAAATTAGGCTACCTTTTTTCAAGCCAATTAGGTTGGTATTTATGAGATTCAGAAGCTAGTCAAAGCTTATCTTAATCTTCTGTTCCTCGCTACTTTCAATCAGGCATCTTTCTCGAATTTCAGCGAGATATTTGGCTTTACTTTCCGAAAGAGACAAGTTGATTTGATTGACGATCTGTTTCCGTACTTCTTAGAAATCATTGCTAAATTTCTCAAGTGCTGAATTCAGCTACTTTTCTTTCAATTTGAGCATCGCATGCCTTTACTGCTCCAATTAACTTTTGCGCTTATAGAGCTACTCTTCGCATTATTGTCTTGATTTTTGATAGATTTGGTCTTACTTGTTGAGTTTGGCGAAGTCAAAGTTTGAGTTATTGAGGATGGATGAGTTGTTCTTGTTTCGGTGCTGCATGCGCTACTTGAGATTCATGAGATATTTATTATTACAAGCAAATTAAACATTGTTCTCATAAAAGGTTGAAGAATGTTAAGCGTCTTAGCTCTTATTGCAAGGTTGATTCAGTTTGGGGTATGAAGATTAATTGATAAAAAATGCATCAGCCGGGAATCGAACCCGGGTCGACAGCTTGGAAGGCTATAATTCTACCTCTAAACTACTGATGCTTTCTGCTAATCCTTGCAGTAGCAAATTTTATATTAGCCAAAGCCGATTTCTTTCCCATCATTGACCTTTTCTACTTCATAAAAAATTAAAATATTAACATTCATGCATACTATCATATTCTAATTCATTTCTTCTTATAAAACTTTTCGTTCATGAGTTCAACTGTTTGCACAAGTTTCTCCGAGTTTTCACTCTTAATCCACTCTCTAAAGCTAATAAAACTGAACTTCTTCTCTTTGAGAGTCTTTTTGAGCCATTAGAAATAGTGGATAAATATTTCTTTTCTGTATTATTTCTCAAAAACACGGTTTATGAGGTGACAGCAGAAGAGCTCAAGCTTTACTTTACTTCTCATGGAAATATTTTCAGTGATTTATTTGTGTGCTTTGGAGAATACATGGCCAACTACCAAACGATAAGCCTACTTGAAATCAGAGAATTTACTAGCTTTCACATTGAAGTAGTCTCCTAATTTGGCAATGTTGTTCTCTTTCATATTCTTAAGAATGTAGTTTCCAAGTTTTTATGCAGACAATTGAAGCTATTTTGTCTTAGTCTTGGTTCCTTGAGTTTATAAAGGCTCTAATAAACTCAAAGATATCTTGTTTATATAAAACTCCAGGCATATTTCTTCCCATTTCGACAAAAATTTTAGAGCCTTCACTCTTTGACATATTGATTCAACGAAAAGAACCTTCTATTTCTCGAAAATGCTATCTTCGTCTCCACTTTCGCTCTAGGTTGACAAAGATTTGATTGTGATCTTTTGATTGCTTGAAAAATGTTTGTATTTTTGAAGCTAATCAATAGAAAGTCGTTCAGCGGGATCTATTCTGAATATCTTGTTGAAAATATCAACAAGCATCTCAAAGGTTTCTTTAGAAATCGTAGGGTTATGCTTAAGCTTCATCTTTTTAATGTTAAAACCCTTTGAACATTTGGAGTTGATCTCATACTCCATGTTGATGCTTTTAAAGGGAAAATCTCCATACAACATGCGAAACATCAGAACTCCGACTGCCCAGACATCAACTTTGTTGTCATAGACTTCTTTTTTGAAAATCTATGGAGCCATGTAAGAAGTAGTCCCGCAGAAAGTATTGACATTCTCATCATCTTAGCGGCAGAATCCGAGATCACATATTTTGACTAAGTAGCCAAAAGGTTCAGTTTTTGCAGGATCACTAATCAATAAGATATTTTCGGCCTTTATGTCTCTGTGGATCAGATTTTTGGAGTGGATTGATGTTAGGCCTTGTAACACGCTTTTTATGATGTAAGCGCACTAATCGAAATTGACCAATCCTGTTTATTTCTGGCTCTGCATTGAGTAAATGTTGCCCCGGTCGCAAAATTACATCACTATAAAGATCCAGCCTTCGTCTGCATAAGCGAACAACTACCTTAGAAGGTGCGAGTGAGCTTGACTATGTTGGAGTGGTCTAACTCTCGCAAGCTTTGTATCTCTTGCTAGATGTATTTGACGAGGTAGGGCTTTTTGTCAAATTGTCTTTTGTTGATGCATTTGACTGAGTAGACCTCATTTTCAGGGGATTTGAGCTAGATTTTTTCAACTGAGAAGACGAAGGAGAAGGCACCTTTGCCGAGTTTCTTGAGAGGATGTAGGTTATTCTTCTTAAGGGTGTCCCTGCAGTGTTTGAGAAGCATGTCCTCCATGTTTTATTATCGAATTATATAGAATCACTTGTCATTCTTAATTATCCCGTCAATATTATTCAGCGTTTTGTGACAAGATTTGAAAGCCATATAATTTTTAAACTAATTCACAATCCTGCAAACTGGATTCAGCCCCAATCGTGAGCTACTGTTCATTCTGCTCCAATAAATTAGTACTATTTTTTAGTGTTTTATCATTTTTCACAGCCAACCTTTGAAATTACAAATCGTGAAGCAAAAAACGGAGAAGAATGAAAAGAAAGATTATTGATTCAAATATTGCTCGTTTTTATTGAAGCTGATTGGTTTTAGGCGCCGGGCACTTGTTTAAATAAATCTAATCAATAGAAGAATTTACATAAATAAACTAATTTAATTAGACAAAGTGCTGAACAATATCTTTCGGAATTAAGTGTAAATGAGTTATAAACTCTAATAGAATGTACAGCAAAGCAATAATCAGCAACATTTCTTCTTTTTCTTCTACTCTTGTCCTGATTTCAATTTGAACTCTGCCTTTTTCTTGCGAATATCATCAACAACTGAGTTCTTTTCTTAATTATTGGTCTTACCAAATGTTTTCAAACAGTTCTTAGCCAACAATTAGAAGGCCTAATTAACACCATCTCCAGTTTTGGCACTAACTTTTATACAAGATATCCCATGTTTCAGCGAAAACGTCGCTATTTCATCTTCTTGGACTTGCAAATCTTCACAATCGGCTTTGTTGCCAACAACTACGAGCTGCACTTACTTCTCAGAGTACTTCTTAATTTATTCAAGCCAAAAGTTTTAGAGGTTTTCGAGGGTGACTTTGTTTTTGAGATCAAAAACAAGGATGATGCCATTGGCACTTTTGTAGTATGCTGAAGTAATGGTGCGAAAACGTTACTGGCCTGCAGTATCCCATATCTGCATCTTGACAGCACTATTATCAAACTCGAGAGTTCTGAGTCAAAAAGTTTTTACTTGAATTTAAAGTCCACCCCAATAGTGGCGAGATAACTCTCTTCAAAGGAGTCATCTGCAAACCTTCTCAAAAGAGAGGATTTGCCGACTGAGCTGTCTCCGATTAGCACAATTTTGTAGTTATAGTGTGTGATCATAAGCTTTGTTTCTGATGGTTTGAAGGATTTATATAAATATAGGCATTTTCGAGTTGATTTCTAATAAATCCTTTTATCTTATTAGAAATAAAATCTAAGAAAAACTCAACCTTTTCTCAAGGATATGCATCATAAGTTTGATTGGAGGCCAATGGCTTAGATTGTTCAGCTTCAGCCTATTAAAATTCAATACATTCTTGTAAGAGTCGAGGGTTATTGAATACTATAAAAGATAGATGTAGATGAGACTTTGAGTCTAAGTTTGTAAGCAAAAATAGTAATCACATCTTTTTCTGTTTACTCGCTTTCGAAAGATAGTTCGCAAAGAGTGGAAACTGCAATAAATCGTGGCATTTGGGTCTCGAAACTGGATCTTTTTGGACCAAACATTCAATGAACTATTTTGCTTCGGTTGGAATGTCTACTGAGTAATCAATCTTACTTTTATCGACCTTGATTAAGAGCTATTTACATTGACTATTTTCTCCATAACAACGTTGCGTTGCTAGCCCTCGAAAGGAACTCTTCCTTGCAGCAGTTCATAAGTGAGAACTCCTATGCACCAAATATCAACTGAAGTATCATAATTCTTCCTTTATAGTATCTCTGGAGGCGCGTAATCAAAAGTGCCACAGTAAGTTTTTCTGGTGGTCTCGACTATGCATGACCATCCGAAATCACAAAGTTTGGCTACTCCTTCTGAAGATATTACGATATTTTCGGGTTTAATGTCTCGGTGAGCGATTGATTTGTCATGCATGTAGCCAAGTGCATCAATTATGTCTCTAAGGTACTAAACAGCGGTTTTTACTGGGAGAACGTTGACGTCATTGAGATAGTCAAAAAGGGTGCCTCCATTTAGATATTCCATAACCAGGTAGATATCTTCTTTTTCTTCAAAAACTCCATAAAATTTGACGATGTTGGGGTGATCTAAGCAAGCATGAAGTCTAATCTATTTCGCAAACTGGTCCAACATCTTAAACTACAAAACTTTCTTCTTCTAAATCTTTTTAATAGCAGCAATGAAGCCTGTTTCCTGGTGTCTTGCTAAAAACACCTCTCCGAATTTACCTTTGCCTAGCTGCTTCCCCATCTAGAAGCCATTTACGATTTTAGAGTGTTTTATCCTGGCTGATTAGATTTGGATTTTGTCTTTGAATTTGTTTTAGAAGACCTAGTTTAAGGTTTTGAAGTTTTTTTTATCGGACTCGGTGGAAGCTTTGGAAATGTCGGAAGTTTTGATGAACTAAGGCACAGGCGTTTTGAATAATTTATGTCCATTTTTGCTTTCTTCGTTGTGCTTGTCGAAGAACATTTTGGGAGGAGTTCGACTAGGAGCAACAAAGCTATGCTTATTCTCCAGTATCTTTTTCTCAATGGGCCTGAGAAACGAGTTCGAGTAATCCTGGCTCATTGTTTTGTTGACCTGCATATGACCTCTGAAGTGTTCTTCCTGGGGCGATCGACGTACCTCGTTGTGTGTGGTTACTTTGTTCATTACGTTAAAATTTGTGGTGCTGCGTAAATTTGTGTAGTCGAACTTTTTGAGTATGTTTTGGCATGAACCCCGAAACGTTTGTTCGGTTAATGTTTATTATTGGGGAGGCATAGGGAAATGCGTCCGCAGTTTTCCCTCATTGGCCTATTGTTTCACATGAGGGGGATGCATGTGCTGTGTTTCCTCTGTATACTTTTTCTTGATTCGTGACTCCATGCCTTCAATTTTGTTTCCGAGCTGCTGAATGGAGCTAGAGATGTTATCTTGCTGGGGGAAATGGGGAGGAGGGAAGCCCATAGGAAAGCCCTTGCCGTTGGGACTGCGTAGAATGGGGCTGTCGTTGAGTTGATAGCCATAGGAATTTCGAAGAGTGTTAGTGCCTGTAAAATGCTGATTCATTGACAATAATTAATATAACAAATAGGAAGAAACTTTTACTGAAGGTCTTGTGATATTTTAGAGAGCTTTATCTGAAAAAACAGAGTTAGGTGTATACCCCCAATGATTTCAGTGATTCGTCTAATCCAGATTGTAATTCATAGAAGATAGATGATTTATGAAATAGATGGATCTTCGAAAGATATGCAAATTAGATCATAGTTTTCTTATATTCATACATTTATTTTGAGCTGGGGAACTTTGTTTGCCGGCAGACAGTTCTTCTTTGATCTTTTTTGAACTGATTGGTCATCTTACAGGTAGCTTATAGTAACGAGTTAGAATATGTTTCTCAGGCTGTATATTTTATTCAAATCAATAATCAGAATCTATGGGAAAGTTTCCTATGGATTTTTTCAATTACTCATTTACTATATGCCATAACCTGAAATTTCGTCTGCTTCGACCTGTTTATTATAAATGTCTGACTTCATGTGTTTTCAATTTTTCTTGATAATTTGTTGTATATTGTGTAACAAATTAAAGAGGATACCTTTTATTTGCCCCAATCTACGTACATGCAGGCACGAATAGATGTCTCCTTTAAAACATTAAATAAGTTCATTTTATAATAGTGAGCCTTTCGTTGTTTTAATATCTTACCTATGCTTGATATTAGGGGATTGAATATATTTGATAGTACTCCAAACACCTAGCTCACTCTTTCCATTGAGTATTTTTATTTGGCTCCTAATTTCCAATTCTTTCAATCAATCGTCTTGTAGTAGATTTTGAGTATATTTGGTGTTTTATTGTTTGGCTTTGCAAGAAAGAACACAACGGGCTGAGCATAAGATATGGGCTATAGTCTTCACTACCCTTAACTTGGACGATGACCTACTCACTTACACTTAAAATGCATCGCTAAAGGGTTTAAGCAAGCGGGTGACAAATCAGCATCGAACCAGCTGAATTGTGCTGAGCGTAATATAATATAATCCAGGGCGGCTTTAATGATAGGCTGGACTAGTATACTTATGTAGGTAGAGCTGCTATATTCATGTAAATCAAGCTGGAAGTTAGCCAAATATGATTTGATACGAATACTGGCTAGTTTGGATTTTACTGTTGTGGTAGCAACTTCAGCCTTTGGATAGTATACCGTATAACCCTTATAAACACAGTCAGGGCAGCTGGTTCCAGCTTAATGAACTGAATTTGATATATTTCAACCAATTAAACGTGCCCACAACCCTCTACCTGTATTGAATTAGCATTTGAGTAAATCTCGCTCAAATGAGCCCTCTTCGCGTTCTGAGCAGCCTGTGCCCTGTTTCCACCAGAACAAGACAGGTAGTAGTTTTGGAAAAGCATATACTGTGATCTATATAAATTCGATATCACTTAGTTCTAAAATGCACTCGAACATTTGGAACCTGCGGAGCGGCAAGGAGCGGCTGGGCATAATGTAGAAAACCCAGGCGCACAAGCGTCACCTCATCAACATAATCACTGCCAAGTCGAAGCTGGATACTCGGCAGCAGGATTAGTTCATACAGCATCGTTCTTTTAGTCCGCTTTCGCTCACGCAGAAGCAGGTGCTGAACCATAATAATCAGAATCTGGCACGCAAACTTATCCTGATCAGCAAGAAGCTGCATTCCCCCAAAGCGTAGCTATCACTGAGCCGCAACCTCAAAACCTATTCTTCCCTGAATCGAATGACCAAGCAGCGAGAAATCCAAGAGGAAAACAGCAAGATGTTTTCGAGGCTGGTCACTACACCTTCCACTTTGAAGAGGTCCAGCTGGTCCAAGAGCAGTCAGCAGGCTCAGAGATATAAATAGAATCTTCACCGCAGTCGCTGTAATTTACTACCTACTTAGATCTCCAGCCCGATTATTCTCTTTAGGCCAGCAAAATTATCAAAAACTCGCCCAAATTCAAGTGCCTGCTTACAGTGTGTTCGGACCGAAAAGACAGTAAAGACTCATCGAAAATGCCCAAAAAACAAAGTATTCTCTGAGGTGAGGTAATAAGCAGTTTTGATTTAGCTTTTGACATGGCTTCACAATTAGTTTTAAGTAAAGAGATTGCTTAAATTTCCAAAAAAGACTATTATTAACTTTCTATTCCATAATATATTCCTATACGAAATTAGTTTTAAAGTATATGTAGTAGGGTTGGAACTGGCAGAAGGATGTGGCTGTTTGAGGGATGAAAAAGCAAAGATTCACAGTTATGCATTCCGGGGTAGATTTATTAGTAAGTTAATAGTGATAAAGTCTAACTCACTAGGGTTAAACATAGCTACCTGTATTGATGGGTATACTCAGTCTTTGAGCCTCAAATTAATAATCTTATACTGTTGCATAAACAATGGATAATGCTTTATAGATGAATATTTGAACGAATAGTACATTTTGTGAGAACAAGTGGTCCCAACATCTACAGCTGAAAATTCCAAGAAATCCAACAAAAACCATCACTTTTGACGAAGGATTAAAGAATAGCAGGTAGTAAGCACAAAAAAAAACTGCGAATGCTTCATAACAAGATCGAAACATCCAATTCATAGCTGTAAACCATATTCATATCCAAGCTAGACTTATTAGCGCATAATGACACAAATACTATAATTTTGAGATAGTTGATATCCGATAATAGTTATTAATATGACATCACTGCCCGCATGCCCAGGGTGTGAAGGGTCTCGCCTTTTAAATACTTTAGTTTAGAATATTACTCATGTAACAAAATTAAATAACAAGTCCCATGGATGAAGAAACCTTGCAGAATCGGATTACTTTTCTCAAAATTAGCTAATCTGTTACAAATAATGCCTTTCAACAAATAAGTGACTCTTGCTCTGCCTTCTACAAACTTACACTCCAGCTTCCAATCTATTGCCACTCCAACTGCGAAAGCAACTTTGTCAGGCAGTTGGTCATCTCTCTACAGTAGAGTGCATATTTCGAATATGTCGCTCATTTAACTGCCTCCTCGCCCCCTTTTACGGCCAAAACTCAGACAACGCCATTTGTGTCATTGAACCATTTTATAACTTACTGCCTAATCTTAAGAATAGATAGCCTGAACTAGCAACGGGTGGAAATCGAGCAGCAATTCAAGGAAAAGTGCATCCAGATGCACAAAATACTGAACGTTCTGAAGGGCAAATACAAAATATAAACCCGGCTGTCGTACTGGGTCAAAAGGTTCAACGAATTGCTGAGATAAAGCTAGAAACACTAGATCCAGCAGAGATTGGAGAAAATGACTCAGAACTAGCTCATATCTGAGGCCAGCCTGGAAGTGGCGAGAGTGGCTGATATCATCAATGACCAAAATTAACTACGGAATTGATTTATTTGTCCACTCCTCAATAAGCAACAGCAATATAATCAATATAGAGATATATTTTATCTATTTGTGCTAACCCTGAACTCACCTTTTTTCAAGATTGAGCTTAAAGTCGCGAATACTCAACACATTCAAATCATTCAAATCATTCGATCAGGACGAGTAATTGATTATCTAGTGTGGTCATCTGACTTCTTGGGGGGCGGCTGAAATTCTTTTGGTGAGATTTAAGACAAAGGAAGCACAAATAATGGAAAGGTTGAGCTGATGAATTGAAGATCTTTTGTTGCTATAGATGAACACAGTGATTCAGGAAGTTATACGTTTGGTATAAAAGCAGCAAATATTTATAATTTTGCTCATAGATTGACCTTTCTATTAAATAATTATTAAGAGCCCAGTTTGAAAAATCGTAAAATTATTTGTACCCAACCTAGTCGCCTCTTCAAACCTATCAAAATAATTAAAAAACGAGTGACTTATGAACTTTATGAACTTTATAAACTTATCATATCTTTTACCTTCACAGCTAGGCCTATTAGTCCTTCTTTCCTCGCTTCCTCGTCCGCCTTTTGGTAGTGGTTTTAGTAGACTATGCCAATGCTTATGCTTGTTCGAAATACCTATCCATATCTGAAGAATGTTTGGACCGAAGTTATGACCAAATGGCAGCTTTTTTGTAGTCATTGAAGGGTTGGACCCATATCGTTGGTTATGCTTTGTCTCCAATTAGAGTATATTGTCCCAAGCCTTCCCTTCTTAGGATTAGTTTCTTCAACAAGCCTTAGAATTATACTGAAAGACTAAATAGAAACTTTTGTGTCGTGAAATAACACTAACCTAAGTTTGGCCATTTTTACCTCTATAGCTAAAACTGGAAGCATTCTGAGACTCATTTTTAAAAGTCTAGAGGGCGATATCTCCAAATGCTTACTAAATTTGTACTGTGCTGAAAGATTATGACCGTAGGTCTGAACACGTAGGAGAATCCTGCCTGTGGCTAAGTTTGAAACTGATGAAAATCTGGGACTGGCTCTGAGCCCACTTCAGGACTGGAGTCGTCTGGAGATACTTTTGATCCGACATCGTCAATTCTTGCAGCATCCTTTTGTAGGTCTGCAGCCTATCGCTGACCACTCGGCTGAGACGATGGCTGTCGATTTTTTTATAGTCGTAGAGTTTGCGAAAGCACTACAAGGGTTGAGCGATTAAATCCAGCTAATCAGCAACGTGATCCGGGCATTGGCAGTGAGACACCACGAGGAGGGCCAATAGCAACCCTACTAACATAACTTTATTATAATCTTTATCGAACATCCATCTATTTCTTAGTCATCTGCTTCCAAACGACGATTGGGATTAGAATGCCTCTCTAAGAGATAGAGCTAGGCCAGGGATAAAGATTAAGCTCTTTCTAGCCTTCGGCAGCAGATATGCCTGCCATGGATAAACCTGCATGAATAGGTCAATCCGAAAAGTAGCAAATAAGATATCATCGAATAACATCACACATCAGTCGCTGGGCAATACCTCAAGTAGCAGACCTGCTTTTCCCGGTCCACTGATAGATTTTCCAGCAGATGGGTTATCTTTCCGCCATAGCTTATCCGCAGCAGATCTCGCGCTTTGTTCTAGGGTAGCTAGATTCTGTAGCGTTATCTGCGGTCTTCAACGCCTTCCATTTCTAAATAAAAGAACCTGCATCGCCACATGATTACCCTTTGCTCAAATAGGTCGTCACAGTGTATTACACATCGTCGACTGTTCTATGCCCTCGGAATGTGAAATCCAGCTCAGAGGGCAAAGGCTGCGGCTCCTAGAATTTGGCAGTTGTGGCCCAAAGCTAAGTAGGGTGGGTTATACATTGACGGGGGTGTGAGTCTGGGGGTAGCTCTTGAAAGGAAACTAACTAATAAGACTAATATTTTTCTCGATTAATTTGCGTTAGTTTTCCATTTTGCGAATATTGTACTAGCTGCGTTTGCTTTGCAGCCGCTTGAGGAAC
>Ga0316217_10004148_pt1 | contig 15920 bp, 12 predicted proteins | sample 1anoAmetaG_FD_203633 | JGI IMG/M metagenome (GOLD analysis project Ga0316217, IMG submission 203633) | Freshwater microbial communities from Trout Bog Lake, Wisconsin, USA - 1anoA | ecosystem: Environmental > Aquatic > Freshwater > Lake > Hypolimnion/Profundal zone | place: USA: Wisconsin... | reverse complement strand
TCAATGGCCAACTAATCTCTGAACTCTTAACAGTTTGCAAAATAAAACCAGCTGTTCTTCAGATTTAGATCCACCCTTATTTACCAAACAACGCCTTGGTTGAGTTGGCACAAAAGAACGGGATAGTCGTACTGGCCTACAGTCCATTAGTTCGTGCTGATAGTCTTGGCACTGATGTAAACATTCTAAAAGAGGATCTAATATGCTAGATTGCTGCTAAGTATGGGCGCACTCCTGCTCAGATAGTGATAAAGTCCACCCTGCAAAGGGGAATTGGAGTGATTCCGAAAACAAGTAGTCCGGCCCGTTTGCAGTAAAACTATGAAAGTTGGAGCGTCGAGCTGGTGGAAGATGATCTGAAGAAGATAAGAACTTTGGCTAGAGGGTTTAGAGTATGTGACGGACTATCCTTGTTCAAAACTTTTGCCTGCTTTGATTGATTCGAAATGTTTCACTTATCAACTCTTAAGAGATATTGATTCTAGAAAAAGCAAAGGAAATATTAGATTTGCCTTGTTTTGGCAGCTCAGAATAGGGTTATATGTTTTGAGCTATCTGAATATTTGAAACTTTGGCATTACTTTATAGCTTCATTAATTTAAGCCATCGTAAATCATTTATATCATAGAATTATACCTATTAATTTTATTCAATGGTCTCAGCCTTCTCAGTCCCCAAAGCAGCAAGATGTACCTCCTAATCCATTCTTAGAATAAAAACACAATAGTCACCCGGGTCCCGGCCAATACAAGTATTTTCTTTTCCACACAGTCCTTAGCATAGCCCCAAACATGTCAAACCTTCAGATCCTCTCTACAGGTACAATCTATGTCACTCAGTTTTGGCAAAGATGTTAGGAAGATGGAGCATAAGCCAGTACCTGGTCCAGGGTCATATGAGCCGAAATAGCACCTAGTGAGTCAGGTACAAATGAGTAAACTCAGAAAAAGCCAAGTTTTTCGATGATGAGCAAACGGGAGCTTTCACAATAGAAACTCAATGTGGGACCGGGCCAATACACTCCTCACTATATCTATGGAAAATAGAAATCGCCCGCCTTCAGGTCCCAATCAATAAATGCAGCATGCGAGGAAAGTATGGTGAGAAGTCAGGCTATGTTCCCGGACCTGGTTAATACGAATACAAATCCAACATTGCAGCGAGGGAGAAAGGTCACGATTTTGGTAAGGAGATGAGGTCGAAATATGATGATCACAAAATTCCAGGACCTGGATCTTACTAGTATTAGAGCGCTGTGTTCAAATACGGGTCAAAGCAAGAACCGAGCTATGGGTTTGGCTCGAGGCTGGGCTACAATACTGATGGGTAAATTTGAAGATAGTCAGGAAAGTGCCTGGACCTGGGGCTTATGAACCTCAAAAGGAAGTTTACTCACATATCGGAGGAATCGTTGGCAAAGATTTGAGGGATTCTTTAACTATGTCAAAGACTCCTGGACCAGGAAACTACTAACATAGCGCAAGTTTCAAGGAAAAAGCACCAATGTGGTCACTCCCCAAAGCAGATCGAGATAACAGCCCTTCCGAAAAGTTCAACTTGGGGCCAGGTCAATATGAACATATTGGTGGCTACAAGAAAGTGGCAGAAACAGCTCCAGCTTACAATTTTGCAGGAAAGTCCCAAAAACTGAAGTACGATATCAGTGACGTCCCTGGACCTGGCAGCTATAATAAATAGCTTTTGAAATCCAGAAAGTCGATAAAGATTGGAGAGAAAATCAAAGACCTCGAACATTTGAATGTTCCTGGACCCGGGGTAGCTATTGGTTTATTTAGTCATATGAGCATTTCAGATATGACAATGATTCTTGGCTGAAAGGAAGTGGTCGATATTCCGTGGCTAAAGATTTGAGAATCAAAGAGCTTCCTAACTACGCCCCTGGACCTGGGGCTTACGAAAACAAATCAACTGAACTTAGATCTCCCAAAGGGAAGGTCACTTTTGGGCAAGATTAAAGGCTGAAGCATGAGGCAAATAAGCATCCAGGCCCTGGCCATTATGAACTGAAGCCTACCTTTGCCGATGTCCCGAAGTACCTCCTTCCCAACGCATGATTGATCAAAATAGTCGGTTTTTATGATTAACTCTTGTTTAGCCATTATCGATTAAATGCCTCAATAATGATCAAATAATTAGATATTAGAAATAAATACAAGAGAAACCATCACTCTTTCAGCGAATCGTGCTATGTCCTCTCCTGCTGGTGCTCCTCCTACTTGTCCTTGACCTCTTACTCTATATGATTTAGTTCAAGTTTGCTTAAGTCAACTATCGTTTCGCTGGGGTTATACTTTTTATAAATACAATCATGTCTCGATATTTGTTATTGTAATTCCAATACACTCAATCTAAGTTATTCTCTCCTTGCATCGTTTTGTACAAGCTTGACTGCCTGCAAGATAGAAATGACGGGAATGAGTTCAGGCTTACATCTACGGCAAATAAATGGAATACCTTTTGCCACCTGAGAAGTTTACTCTTTCTAATATAGATTACGTCTATAGATGATTTATAAGAAGACCAAGAATCCGCAGGTGAGAGGGACCCAGGTTTTGATACTGTGTGGGCTCTTGGGCTAAGATTTCATCGAGTCAGTTAAATTTTTCATTTACTCCAAATGGGTTTCAGTATGTGTAGGCATGAGTTTCGAAAGCAGACATAGAATTTACCTAAATATCCAGAATTTCATCGACGTTTTCAAAAGCAGTATTTTAGAAAAAATGGTCTTTCAGCTCTTTCAATCTTTTTAAGATCTAATTATGATTTATTTTTATGACCTTTGCTCATTTCCCATTCCTCAGTAAAGAGAATCTAATCAGTGTCTTTTCAAGAGCAAGGTACTAGAAAAAATTACAGATGGAGAATTGTTCAGTAACCTGAATAATCTCTTTTCAATAAAATAAGATCCAGGCAGTGCATCTCGAAATAAATTTTCATCATACCAAAAACAAAGAATCATTCATATTCCATCACATATTTTTTGACTTAACTGTAGTTTAATTGTCTCGATTCCTGTAAAAGCACCTGAATACTGAGATTGATATAGATAATCTTCACAACTTATAACAAGTCCTCTTTTTTAAGTTTAATCTTCAAGCTATTTCACTTATCTTAAGTACATGAGTAGTGCGTTACTTAACTTTCTGCAATTGTAGCAAATAGGATCAACTCCTCGAACTTTAGATTGAGCAAACTCTTCATTAACGTCTGGACGGGACAGAATATCAGCTAACTCACTTTGGTACCTGCAGGCATAATGTTGTGTTCCTTCGAGGTTAATCAGCTTAGTCGGAGCCTTGTTGGCAGGTTCCATGAATGAATGTAAGTTTTATATTGAAACTAGGATTTTAGGAGGATTTCTAAGCATATCGAATCCAAAATTTTCTAAGAAGCTTAAATAACTATTTTACATTTTTAAAAGCAGTTTTCTCAAAACAGCGAAGGCAACCTCAAAGTCAAATTTACCCCCTTTTTTGACCTTCCAAGTGAAGCAGTTGGATCAATTGAGTGCACTTAGAATGCTTTAGTGTGTACTCAATTCGGCTGGGAATACACTATCGTAGAATACTCTGCAATCAAAGCTGTTTCAACCAAAATATACATTGCTAAAAGACTAGCGTACTGACTGGCATATGACTTGTGACCAAAGCTGGAGGAACAGATCAAAATGCCACCTGTTTGACGATTACAGCCTAAGTATTAAGAAACATGATTTACATAGCCAACTCCTCCTAAGAAATCCCCGCTCTGCCCTTGAAAGTGAAAATAAGCTCTCAGGAGTAGTTTCAGGTGAAGAGAAAGTTGGAGAGTATGAAAACGAAAGTGCAGAGCAATCTGTAAGAGCTGAAAGAAACGATAAAAATCACCAAAAAGCCAAAACCGATACATAAGTCAATCGTTATTGGCGTCCCAAAGTACTGCCTTAAATTCATGTTTTTTAAGTAGCTGGTCATACTAAAATAAACTGAAATAAGTGAAATTTTAATCACTGATAAAGCAAATCATCATCAGCTTCCTGCTTCTCCTTATGCTTTAGTCGTCGAATCGTTCTTTAACTATTGCGATCTCTCTCAATGCATCTAGTTTGAGAGATTTTCATAGATGACTTCACAGCATGGACTACTAGCTCTCTTAACTCAGGCTATTCATCACAAAAACCCAACAGTTTTAAATTTTTTAGCAGTATATTACGTAGCTAATCACATATTTTGCAAATAGGATAAGTTTCTAGAATTACTGACTCATGAAACCCTGGCAAAGGGTTTTAGAATGAAAGAGTGTAGTCTAAATGATGGTAGTAGAGACAGGCATAATGTTGTGTTCCTTCGAGGTTAATCAGCTTAGTCGGAGCCTTATTAGCAGGTTTCATGAAGGAATGTAAGTTTTATATTGAAACTAGGATTTCGTGAGGATTTCTAAGCATAGCGCATCCAAAATTTTCTAAGAAGCTTAAATAACTATTTTACATTTTTAAAAGCAGTTTGCTCAAAACAGTGAAGGCAACTTCAAAGCCCATATTTACCCCCTTTTTTATGAAAGCAATTCAAACAAAGGATGGATCTGGGAAAAATGGTAGATAAAGAGCTGGTCTGTTAATTAGTGAAGACAACCCCCATGCAGATGATGAGCTTTTTACAAAAAATGGAGTAACCACACTCCAAAGTCCCATTTAGTGTGGAAAAGAAAAGGATAAATTCAAATAAGCGAATGATTTCTACCCGGCTCTCAAAATAATAGGAGACTTTAGGGTAATGTGCAAAATCTACAAAACTCATTTATCCTGGAAACATTTGAGGTAGGTACACAATATCCCTCAACTCAAATATTAACAGACCTCAACGAATTAGGAAAGGTCTTCAGTGAGGAAAATCGAAAGAAAAAACTTAGAAGGAATGAAATCCAGACGACTACAATGAGGTTGGTTGATTATCAGGCCTAGGGCTCAATAGAGAAACAGCCTAATGCTTCCCGATTTCGAGGACTCTGCTAATTTACTGGTCGAGTAGAATCCAAACAAATGATGATTGAATCATTGACCTTTTATCTCTTTCAATCATATTTCAAGATAACAAATACTCAAATGAGTTCTTATTCATAAAGGTTTCTATAGTTCTCTTTCAGCTGCTACTTCAGTTGGCTGACTTTCTTCAGCTATTCTTGGATTGAACTCAACTTCTTTTAGAGTTAAGCCCTTTGCTTTCCTTCGATGATTCCCATGTTGAGTCGTTTGTGCAGATTGTATTCGCGCAGAGATATGAGCACTTCCCTATTCTTCCAATAAAGCCACTTGTCTTTTAGGCCCATCCCCCTCATTCCTGACTCCTGAAGCCTCCTTTAGAGCTCGTCTTCTGTTATTTACAAATTCTAACGCATTAAGGTACAGATTTCTTAGCTCTTTTTCTAATTATCAGTCAGCAAATTTTTCAAAAACTAATCATATCTTTTTTTGTTGTAGTCTTTTTACCATTTTTGGATGTAAGTTGCTTTCTGGATGAATAGCTAAACAAATCTTTTTATGTACTCTTATTTGCTCAATTCAGACTCTGATTTTAGAAGACTTTTATATCCTTAGCTAAAAAGAGTCATAAACTACTTATAACTCACGCCTGAAACCATTTGGTTTCTTTTTTTGTAAAAGCCGCTAGAGTTCCAAAAAACAGTGATATCTTACTTTTTTTGAAGCAAACCCATGTTTGAGTACACTTAAAATAAATAATGCCTTCCCACTCCGAAAATAAGCTATTTATCAGCTTAGTAAAACAATTTTGTGAGGAATAATAAATTTTTATCACCAAATTGCCAGCCAACAATCTTTTGTTAGTTGATAGTTTTTTCTACTTTTTCGGAGTTAAAGATTAAATGGGAAAGCATATCCCGAGGTGAACGAATACTGAGCAAAGAGTGAATCATAGAGGTGTGAAGGTCATAGTTCCAACTAATGAGAGCTACAAGTCCAAAGAATATAAGTTTCTTTTTATGATATCCTGCCCAATACTTCACTTTGGGGCCTGTGAAAAGTGCAGAAAGGTACTAACGATGATTATGTTTCTTATTATCCCTGATGATGTCCTTGCGGATTTTGTGAGATAGTAATGTATTAATCATAAATAAATTAACACTAACAACACTAACAAATTTGATTATTAAGTTTTTTTGAGCATAGGCCCCAAAAGTTTCAAAGCAATCATTTCCGACCGTTGTTGAATTGCTGGTTTCCTTGGTTTTGCTGTATGTAGTTATTCATGTTCATTTGCTGAAAGTTGCCTTGCATCGCTTGGTTCTGATTCTGTCGCATGAGGTTTTGAGCCATTACAAAATTCTGTCCTTGCTGCATATCTAGCCTAATTAGCTGCTTACTTGGGTTGTAATACATCGGGGCATTCATGTAACCTGAGTTGCTTATCATATTTGGATTATAACCAGTATACTGATTGACTGGTTGTGGTTGCTGTTGAGGGACAGATCTGAGTTAGAACGAAATACATTCCAAGCAAAGTTTTAAATACTACGAATAGTTCGTCTTTAGTAATGGTTGTGGTAAAATTGGGGTAGACGGCTTTAACCGTCTCATAAGAAATCTGGGGAGTGAGAATGATGTTAGCATTGAGGGATTTGAAAAGGTCATTAAAAAAGTTTGTAATGTCGTTGGCTCCAAGGGTACCCTGCCCTAAAGTGTCATACCTGTTGAATATTTGCTCTATGTAGCTCTTGAGAATTTAATCTTTAATGGCTGGATTAGTTTGATACATTTTAAATAATAAAGCTTTTTCAAAATTCCAAGAAAGCTCTTCAAATTAAATAATCTTAGTTAGATCAAATTTTTGAGGTATTTTTCGTTGGAGTCTTTGTGGGATTTATCTTGTTCAAGCTTCTTTCGGCTAACATGTCGAATTTGCTTACTTTTGCCAATTATTCTTGGAGCACAGAAATCTATCTCAACAGCTACATTTCCTTTTGCTTGAACTCATATTGGTACATTTACTTTAACTTCTCCTTTTCGATCCAATGCCTTTTGCTTTGCTATTATCGCTCTTAATGAAAGTTTTTTAGCATTTTATCTATCTGCTAAACGTAGTCTTTGTTTAGCTATCTAGGATTGCTCAAAAACCTAGACATTTCGTGGTTGGACTTCGAAAGTTCATGGTTTTACTTTTGAATCTTTTTATTCATTTCTTCAACATTAAAGCCATGCTGCTTGAGTAAAGTCACAGCTTCATTGAGCTGCTTTCTTTCGATTTAGAGCTAAGTTGACAGTTTTTTCTCTTTTATCAAGTTTTACTGGACGACCTGAAGCTAACCCCGAAGAGAAAGTACTTAACTTTCAGCTTGATCGTACAAAATTTGAAGGTTATTTCTTGCTGTGTTTGTTTACTTAAGCTCTATTAGTTTACCACTGAGATAGTTTTAGCGTTCTGAGTTATTTTTCGCGAATACATTGTTTTCCTCTCTGAGCCTTAAATTATCAATTTTCCCTTTTTATATCTCTCTACTAGAGTAATCTTCCAACTAAGCATGTTTTTCTCTTAAGTGAGCGTTTTCTTTGTCGGACTCTTAAAGCAAAAATATCAACTTTTGATTGTCATTTATGTATACTTCATTATCTGACTTTAAGTGAAGCTGAACTACCTTTAAATTTTATATTTCATTTACTAAACTAGCATTAGTTGCTTGCAAATGCTGGTTTTCATTTGAAATAACCATGATTTTCTCTTACAGACTGGCAATATTGCCACTGAGATGGCTTACTGTTGCTGCAGCTTCTTATTCTCTGTATCTAAACTTTGCCTCTAGCTGTTGATTGTAGTCACGGTGTGCGTTATTTTAGTGCTAAAGCTTGTTATTTGCAGATGAAAGTAAGTTGCACTCTTCACTAAGTTGAGATATATGCACTTGCATTTCCTTTGAGGCCATTTTGAATTGATTTGCTTCATTGAGCCATGAGTCTTTTGTTTTTGAATGAAGCAACTTTTCTTCCTATAAGGTTTGGAAAATTATTTGTAGATCTCTTTCAAGCTCAACCACTCTATTACGATACTTCAATAATGCTTATTCGTACTCTCCTACTAACTTTTGTTAGTGAGACTTTTGAATGCGAAGTTAGCTTTAAAGTTGGGATGCCCTCCCATTTTCTTTTTCAACAAAGTTCTTTATTTGCAAAAGCTAAATATTTTTGTCTTAGATGATTTTGTCGTGCTGTCCAAAGACATACCTCATTTAATTCCCATGCATGTTCTAGCTTTGAGAATACTTTGCTTCTAACTAGCGAAGTTGCTGCTTTAAAAGTGAATTTTAGCTAATGATTGTGTGCTATTTCCTCTCAGATTTTTCAAGTTTGTCAACCAAAACTTCGACATATCCTTCAATTTAGGTAAGTTTGGCAACTCTCCTTCTCAACTCTTCATTTTAGTCAACTAAATTTTGCAGATGAATATTCCTAAAATGCATATTAAAGTCAGCCATGCCGTTGGTTTTAATTTTTATTATTAATTTGATATTACTACATTCTGTATTATACAAACATTAGAATTTCCTAAAGTAGAATTCGGGAAATTAGTTTTATATCTGAAGCCATTTGAGTAAAACATTCTGATTGTTTATTAAGCATCTTATAATAAATATGGTGTTTCTTTTCATTCCTAATATCATTGGTTATTTCCGTTTTGCCGCTCTTTTCGTCACCTTCTTTACTTATGAACAAGATCCTATTCTCACTGTTCTCTTTTATGGCCTAAGTCAATTACTAGATGCCTTTGATGGGATGGCAGCTCGGCATTTTAAGCAATCAACAAGATTCGGAGCAGTGTTAGACATGGTCTGTGACAGAGCATCTAATGCAGTATTTCTAGCTATTTTGGCACGGTTTTACCCCAAATGGAGCTGGGTGTTCTTAGGAGATATCGTCTTAGATTTGGTTTCACATTGGTATCAGATGTATGTGAGTCTTCTCAAAGGAGCACATCACAAAGAATCGAAATCAAAGTATGCCCTTCTAAACCTTTACTATGGCAGCAAGCCAGTACTATTCACCCTCGTTTTAGGAAACTAACTCTTTTTGTTAGGAGCTTATTTGTTGAATTTCGTATAAGAATTACAACTTTCAAGTATTCTAGCTTTAGGAGTTTAGATCATTTTTTGGGTGGGTTTGGTGCTTTTCTCAATTAAAAAGCTGATGAGCATAATTCAACTTATTAGTGCTTCATAACAATTGGCAGAGATGGACATTGCTGAAAGACAGGAGAAGACAAAGACCAAATGATTCATGCAGTCTTATCTTATCCATTTTTTCGATGATTTAACAGTTGGCTTATTAGTTTTAATAATAAACTTGATTTCATGAAAAAACTCAAACGTAACCATTCGGTAGATGGCGATAAAATGCATCCTAAATTACCTCAAAACCTAAAAAAAGATAAAGCAAATAAGCCGAAGTTGAAGCAAAAGAAAACCAATAGCTAATTATTACAGAAATAAAACACCTATGTAGAGTTTATGAGTGAAAAACAAAAGTTTTTTAAGGCAAATATCAAGAAAACTTCAGGGGACAAAAAGGTAAAGCAAAGAAGTAAAAGTATATTAGATGCAAAGAAGTCGGCAAGAGATTTAATTGACTCAGAATATCCCAAGCAAATCGAAACATTCTATTAATACTGTAAGACAAACTAAGTTAAGGAGTAAATGGTTACAAATGATCCATTAGACTCTTTTAGATACGATTAGAGCACTTCTAAAGACAAGATTTTGGGTAGATTACCATAAAAATCACAGCATGGTAAATAAAGGGAAAGTTCAACCCAGTTTAAGAACGTATGGAATTTAGACAAAGAAGTTCAATGTTCAGGATTTATCTTAAAGGGCCAGCTTAAACACAATAAAGAAAGTAATTAGATAAAAAGAAAAGAATATTTGCAGAAAATTTAAGCTCTTGAAAAAGAAATTGAGTAAATTCATTAGTAAACCCAGTTTAAGTTGACTTAGCTTCAAATTACACACTAAAAATAGAAAAAATTGCTCAAGTCATAAGTTCAAGCTTTAGAAAAACGAAATTTTAAACTAAGTGACTAAAATAAGAATCTAGAAATTACTGTCGATGCTCAAAAGACACAAATCAACACCCAACATGAGATTCATCAACTTTTATAGTAAAAACTAATAGCTGAGCAAAAAATAAAACGTGAACTCATTTCAGCACAATAATCTTCAGAAAATAAAATCAAAGTTTTAGAAGCTGAGCTTCTTAGCTTTGAAGAAAACTTAAACGATTTTCAAAAAATAAAAGAAGCCTATGAAATAAGGCTGCAAACTTTAGAAACGGATAAGCAAAGAATCAAAGGAAATGCTTAAGAGTTGCTTCAAATCTTGTAAAAAATTAGAGATAAATAACAAATTGATTGAAATTTTTACGATTTTTTCTCAGCTATTCTCATAATAAGAATATAATTTGCTTAATCTATCAAAAGTATTTAAATGGCCTATATCCGAAAATTTGCGCAAGCATGAGACCTAAAACGGCCACATTGAGGTAATTTGAAGCCCCGGTAAACACAATATTCTTAGGACTGACTGCATTTAACGCTTTTCCTAAAATATGCAGAGCGATTGCGACTAAAAACCAGAAAGGAAACAATACAAGCTGATTATTTTTGAGTCCCACTAAATAACAAACCAATTACTTCCTTTTTTATGGATTAAGTAGACATAGATGCCTGTGAAGATGACAAGATAATGAATTAAGTATAAGAGGAGCTCTAAGATTTGAGAGAAAGTTGGCAGAACTGCATGTATTTTGGCGAAAAAGCTCTATGGAAGAGCCCTCACCAAAGAAATCAGTATAGTTATGATGGTTGCGATGATTGCGTAGTAATACAGAAGGTCGCTAATGTGCCCTACTTGGTCTTTCAAATTTGAAGAAGAAGCATCACTTCCGAATAGCTTCAATATCTAACTTCGAAGGCCTCCGTGGCTCGTCCAAAAAACAAAGAGCCCAATGCCTATGTAAATATGCTTAAACCTAGGAGAGAAGTTGTGTCGACAATGAACTGGAAAGGAATTTTTTTCATAAGATATTTTTAACTATGTTGCCAATAATTTTTATAATCCAGATCATTATTTACTTTGCCAAGCTTCAATTGTAAACTAGCCCTCAGACAAACTTGGGGACAATTCAGTCTCATTAATCTTATAGACGTTTCCTGTAAAGGACATGGGTTAGACGGCAATCCTTTTTCCGTCATCAGGAGTGTACACTTGCCAATAAGGTAGCTGACTGCTTATTTTGACATTGAAGCCATCCAAGCTGGTTATTTGGAGAAAAGTACCTCCCTCGAAGAGATGATCGTATTTTTAGGTTGGTTTCAGCTCGATTTAGCCCTTTTAGTATGGATAAATAACCACTAGTTTCTAGGAATAAAGGTATTTTTACTTAATCAAGCTTTAAATTAGTTTTAATATCAGTACTGATTTTCAAACTTGTAATAGATTCGTTATCGATTTGTAGATAAGGATGATAGCCAAAGCAAGTTGGCAATTTTTAGTTATTTGAGTTCAAAACTTTAATTTTTTGATTCAGTTTTCCTTTGCTCAGAGTAAAAGTTTAAACAAACTTGGGAATATCTTAGATCTCATTGCCAGGTTCCAGCTAAACTCTGACACTCCCTTAAGGAGGATGCTAGATTGTAGCTTTCCTCAGTGTGTCAACATAATAACCATGCAAAGGAATCCCATTTCCGTCTTTATAAGTTGGCTCTTGAGGATAGGGTACCTTCTCAACCCTGTTTACCCAAGGGTACATCAAAAAGCTCCCATTTCCAAGATCTTTCTATTGCTTTCCTGCAATAATCAACTTTCCAGCCAGTCGGAGCTCAATTATCTTTCCTCCTATAGCAGGATCCAAAACTAGGTAATTTTCCTAATCAATCTTTAATTTCATGAAAAAATTATTATATCCAAAGCGCTAAAGCTATAGAAATCTAAAGACATTTTTAAGCTCTCGATTTTATTTGACCTCTTTTAGGTATTTGAACTTTTATATTATTAATCTTTGCGCATCAACAATGTAAAACGAAATCAATTAAATCGAAGAACTATATAACCGCATTCCTCAACAACTTATCACTCAATTTAGTACATATCAAGAGGAATATCAACTGCCACATTCACAACTTTAGCTCTCTTCTGATCTTGACGAAGAAGGACTCAATCAAGTATCTCATCAATTATAAAGCTTCTCAAGGACCTTTTGGAAGGGCAGGAACTCCCCAGGTTTTAGTTTATTGTTGAAGGATATATTCTCAGGGGAAAGCTCAAATCTCATATTCTCAGGTACGAGATCTCTGCTTAACAAAGCCTCAACATTTAGTATATTATCGCTTTTCCTCAATTATAAAACCAATAAAAAGCAAAGAATAATGATTGGATATCAGCAATAAGTGTTATCTAGGGTCCATAAGGAGTTTCAGGAATCGCAGCTGCTCTATATAATGGTTCCTTAACTTTATACTCTCCTCAACTTAAGAAAATAGGGATCTTTGCAGCTGATCAAGATCCCTTAAAGAGCTGTGCTTTCTTAGCTAGTGAGACTTAAAATAACTACTTTTGCCTGAGCGGCGGCTTAGGCTAACTTTTGCAGGTGCACTTAGTCAACTTTGCTAAAAATAAACTCGAATCTCACCATATCTCATAAAATAAGCACTAAGGTAGTATCAACAGTATTGCCGTCAGTCCTGGCGTTGATTCACATTTTGCGACCGGAGGGTCATAAGGTAAACTAAGTATTTGGCAAATACCCAAAGATTTCGAGCATTCAGGAACTCACAACAGCCTAACAAAGAAAAAGAAGAAAGCCTAGCTAAACCTGAACATACTTCCTTTGCTGGCCTCATAGAACATTCATGATGGGACCATTTAATGCTTGTCTTGGATGAACAACTAATAAATCATTTCAGCATCAAGTGCTCATGAACTAGCATTAACTAATGTAACTAAACTTGCAAGAGCTGAAACAATCCTTACCAGAGATTCAGTGGTGATTTCAGTCGATGTGAATGGATCTCAGATACTTTCGGCCCATGAAGATGGCCAAATCAGACTGTGGGACAGAAGATAAACATCAAGACCAGTTAATGCATTTAAATCTCATGCTAAATGGGTGAGTGGAGTCAGATTTAGTAAATCACCTCACATTTTTACTTCAGGGTCTTACGATAGAACAGTCAAAGTTTGGGATTTAAGATGCAGCTTCCCTCTCCAGAACATTCAAAGCCACGAATAAAAAGTATTGACAGTTTAATGGGTGGATTAGAAAAGTTTGGTTAGTGGAGGTTCTGACTCAAGCTTACACTTGTATAGCACTTTATGATTATTTATGTTGCTAAATTGTTTAAATCCCATAAAGAGGCATTATGGCATTATTAATTTAATTTCAAAACAATGGACCCCTCCCCGCGATTCTTGGCTTTTGTAAAGATTGGATGATTTAGTTCTAAAAGGTAACTCGGCGGCTAGCTGATACCTTCCTAGAGTTGAATGTTCTATGCCAGCAATAAAAGACTATTTTCTAAATACAACCTAGCAAGTAATAATAGCCTCCCAAATCTTAATAAATACAATTTTAGCCCATGGAATTTCGTGCGCCTATTGAATTGGAGTCCTCATAGTAAAACTAAAACAAAGAAGCGAAAACCAAGAAAATTAAGAAATAAAGCCCTGTAGTCAATCAAGAGCAAAAAGAAGCAGATTAACCCAAGGCAAAGAAAAAAATCAAAAAGACCAGTCATAAACCGAAGGCACCAGCATCCAGTTTTCTACTGTTTTTCAAAGATCAGCAAAACAACATGGCTCAAACGTACCCAAATTATGGAGTAACTTAGCTGACCAAAGTCGCAGCTAAAATATGGAAGGATCTTTCTAATGAAGAGAAGGAGCCTTACATAAAGCTTTGCGATGATGAAAGGAGGCTCTATCAACAAAAGATGGAAAAATATCGCATATAATTTCCACATTAAATCGCAGAAAAATAAAAAGACAGAAAATTAATGAGAAAATAAAAGAAAAACACATTAAAGAACACTCCCAGAAAATAAAAAATTGAGTCTTAGATGAAAAATGGAACTATGGCCGAATAAGATCCGTTAAAAGCGATCTAGATTCCAAAGTCTTTAATAGAAGAGGAGGTGATAGAAAGTGATGAGTAGTTCATGAAAGGAGATATGTCTGATAGTTTAGGAATGGTGTGATTAAGTAACTTCTTAGTTTTCCAATCAGAATCTTTTATCAAGCAAAATTCTTTAAAAATAGATTGATTCATCAGCCGAACTTCCATATTAAGAATCCCACGTGATTGCGATACAGGAGAATGCACGCTTTGCTTTAATAGTTGAAGAAAGAGCCAAAGTTAACTCCACAGACTACATGCCAGCAGCCTTTAAACTACTCTTAGAAACCTTTTTTGATTTACTCCGCCGCATCTTTGAGATAAGCGATTTCATTCTTAACCATTTGGACATAGATGTACTCCGTTATCAAAAGGGCATAGTCTTTCATATCAACCTTCATGTCGCAAAATTTGATGTCTGTGGATATTTGAAGGTTGGTAGGTACCCAGTCTTTAGGTATTCTTGCTCTTGTTGGCTTCTAATCGTCTCCCTTTGCCTCTTTTTCTTTATTATCTTTTTCTTTCGTAGCCATTTAAAATAAGAAAATGTAACATATCAAATCAATTGAATAAATCTCAATAGTATTTATGTGTTTTAAAAGCTTGGTAACTAACTTGACCTCCTTGGTTATTTTGATTATCTTGTTTACCTTGGTTCACTTGATTTCCTCTCAATTGCACCATTATTTTCTTGCTTTTGTCACTCTACTCTTCATAAAATGCCTTCTTCTTTTGTATCTTTGACTTTGATCTTTAAGTTTAATAATTATCTCTTTATGGTTCTCCTTGATTAAATTTGTTGATCCTTGATTTTTTCTGGGACACACTCACTCTCTGCTGATATGAGATGACTTCAATAGCCCTTTACAATTATTGTCTTTTCTTTTGAAGCTGATTCATCTATCGACACTGATCCATATGGCATATAAACTCTTTTTCTTCAAACACTTTTTTACAGACCTCACAAAGAAGCATATCTTGCTCTTCATAATCTTAAGAACATTAAGAATTTATGTTTTTATTGGAATTCAGCTCATGAATAAAAGATTTAGTACTAAATCCAGAATAGCTAGTGTCTAAGATATTTGATGATCTTCCTCCAATCCTTCGTTCTCCTTGCACATTTCTTTTGGTTATCGGACTTTAATCAAAATATTTTGGTTCTTCTTAAAGATCCTAAAAATTTAAATCTTTGGGACTGTGAATATTCAAAGCTTTGTAAATGGCATTGACCATCTCTTTGTTGTAGTATCTAGAGTTCAGTAGATTCTTGAGCGTTGTTACTTAGGCTTCCCTTTGAGCCAGCAGCTTTTTGTTCTCTGTTCTTAAGTTTCCTATCTGCTTATCTTTTTCTTATATCATCCGGTATTTTTCTTCTTATAGATTTTTCAAATGCTTTTTGGACTCTTCAAGGTTTCTTTTAAGCTCTTTAATCATTTTATTTTTTCCCTAGAGCTCAGTTTTCAAATTTTAAATCTAATGAAACTACTTTACCTTCCCGTTTGTCTGTTCTTTGGTTTTCAGAGCTAGCTCTAGAGTTTGGTTTAACTGCTGTAAACTTTTCTGCCTGTGCTTTATTTCGGTATTTTACTAAGTAAGTATTTATATCTTGTTAAGCAGATTACCTTTGTCCTTGCTAAATTGGCACTATTTTTGTGATAACTCTTTTCTTAACCTCAAAAGTTCTTCTTGCAGATCCATTATTTTGTTTTTAGAAAACTCTTCAGTATTGCTGAACAATCTGATATTG
>Ga0316217_10004147_pt1 | contig 15921 bp, 17 predicted proteins | sample 1anoAmetaG_FD_203633 | JGI IMG/M metagenome (GOLD analysis project Ga0316217, IMG submission 203633) | Freshwater microbial communities from Trout Bog Lake, Wisconsin, USA - 1anoA | ecosystem: Environmental > Aquatic > Freshwater > Lake > Hypolimnion/Profundal zone | place: USA: Wisconsin... | reverse complement strand
CAACCCCTGTTTTCATTATAAATATCGAACGAGCACGAAAAGATAATCATATTTTGCGGCATTATGATCGACGGACATAATGCAGCGGGTAAGCATGGTTCATTTAGCTATGCAGAAGTTAAGCTGTTTTGATAGCTGACAATATGTAGCCACCTTTAGCAAACGAATATCATAATGTTAGGAGCACAGGATGGTGTCTCCTTTTCATAGTAGAATTGTTGATATCAGATATCGTTGAAAAACAAGCTTTTTATAACTGCCAACCCTCCACTATCACTCAATCTATCCCAATAACATCCGTTTTTTGAACTGTAAATCGTAGCATTAGACTGGTAAGTTTATTTATCATTTAAATTTATTTAATTTGTAAAGAACCAATAATGTCTAGAGCCTACCTACTCCTCCTCTTCTGCGCCTTCCTCACCTCCACACACTCGTCCATAAAAGCATTCGTTACATATCACGAGTACCAACCCTCCACTCCGATCACAACTTTGGCCTGCTCTGATGGGAAGAACGGGCTACTCAACTGGAACTACACCACCCTCGCACCTCTATACCCCTACGTCACCTCTTGGCAGTCCATAGTCTGGAATAGCCCCAACTGCGGTATCTGTCTCAATATGACTTACCAGAAGAAGTCAATATTTGTAACTGTCGTAGATGGCTGCGGCAAGTACAAAGATTCCACTGCTGAACACTTCGATATGGGGCCAGACGCTTTCAAGTAGCTGTTTGGCAAAGAAGGAATATCTAAGGGTTCCATGATGGCCTCGTATGATGTGGTACAAGCGAGTCACTGTAAGGGCAACAAAAAAAAACGGTACCAATACAACTAATTCGACCTCATAGGCAGCCACTCAAGATACCTCTACCAGTGCTGGTGCAGTGCAGGGTGACCAGGCGGCAACAAAAAATGACGCAAAGGGAGTGAATGGACAAGAAGGAGCCCAACAAAAAGATGTCAAACAAGTGGCTGTCGAAATCAATACGAATGCTCAGGTACAACCAAAGGCCAATTTGAAAACTGATCAGCCTCAGAACACTGGAGCATTCGGCAGGAATCCCTTCGCGCAGTCGTTCAATATAATTGGTGTCCCGTCAACCTGGAGCAAGCCTTGATTGTCCACACATTATTTTTTAAACTAGCTTCTGTTCGATCGACCAGAGAATTGTGTAGCTACTGTCTACTGTTCCACAATACAAATAAATAATGATAAGCAGTGAAATTGCCTGGAACGAATCAAGGTGATCATACCAGCAGCCGATGTTCGTTATGTTGTATCACTATATAGATCTTGGACTGGTTTTCCACCACCTTATTGGTAGTCGCCTGTAACAGCCCCAGATATTCATAGTTGGCCGAGTAAACCGGTAAAATGCACTTGTACTGCGGCAACGGTTTATTGACTGTGGTCTCTTCCTACCCCATCTCGTTGGTCGTCTCTTTCTTTACATAAATCACAGCTTCAGTATACTTGAAAAACACTCCCTTCACGTAGTTCAACTCATTGACGTTTTTGTACTTTCGATCCAGGATATTCAAATACAGTTATTACTCAAATAATTCTTTCAGCCAGCTTTAATCTGTGCCCACTATTTTGAACCACACACCGATGCAACGACTCTTCTCTTTTTTGTTTAGCTCAACGTACAGTCCATTTATCCTTGAGCCTAGGGCAGCACTCTAGTTGAATATTTCGCTCAGTAGTTCCTATTTGTTGCTGATTTAAAAGAGATTGTTTTGCTTGGTTTTGGATATGGTGGGACTGAAAGCTTCTGCCGTGGCATATTTTTTCTTTTTTTTGAGTACTTTTTGGAGCTTGAGTATCATTTTGGAAAAGGATTTGAAAGTACCCAAAAAGGTATAAGGATCGCTCAAAGCTGCATCTATATGCGCCAAATTTTAATCTTCCACATTGCTGCTTTTCATGAGCTCCGCCAAAGCTATCTTTTCTGTTACTTTTACCTTTTGTGTTTCGTAACAGTTCATATTTATTGTTGAGTGCTTAAGCCAACCCAGCAAATTGATCTAGCTGGTGCTATTCATCATAGTACTTACAGAGTTTCGAATGGTCTCATAGAAATCGATCTGCTAGTGTAGTGGGATGTAGCCTGAATACTATTTCTCAGCCTGGATCAGTTTCTCAGTTAGCTCACTCTTGATCTCTTTGAACAGATACACCATCAAACTAAAGATTCTGCATTCGATGGACTAGGCCGCGACTTCAGCGATCTCAAACAAGTTCTAAATAACCTCTAATATCCTAGAGTGGTCTAGGTCACTGTAATCAATGTGCTGGTAGGTGACATGCTTCAACTGAGGACACAGATAGAGGACTATATTGAAGATGGCTTCGATTTCGATATTTTTAGTTACTGTCGACAGGTTCTGGCGAATAATGTGGTAGGTGTGGTAATACACGCTTGTGGCAGAGTTGTAGTAGTAAAAGCGATATACTGGCTGGATGTTTTGCTAGATGTAGTTGAAATCTTACTCACTCCAGCTCATCCCTTCGAATAAGATGATGTATTTCATGTGTGATTCCTCACTAAGCTCCACTGCTCGCTTCAAATCCTTTATCTTTTGCACAGTTTGGCTCAGGATGGCGTCGAATTTGACGGCAGCCACCAACCAATACTCCTTGCTTTTGTTCTATTCAACATAAAACTCTATCTCCTTCATCTTTTTCATTATTTTGTTGAGTCTATACGATTTTTTATTGAGAATTGTCACACAATTGGAATCACCATGAACCAAAACCAATCTGCACGGTGTGGACAATATGCTATCCATCGTACTGATACGATTTGGCTTAAGTTTTTAAATTCTTTATACCTTCTAAGACTGAGATTGGTCGATCGCCGGTTCTTGCTTTTAGTCCAGTTTCAAGCTTTGCTTGTTGATAGCAATTTACATAATCTCTTTTTCTCGATCATCCTTTATCGGCGAATGATCGTAAAGCAGCTGCGTCAGAATGGCGTCAAGATATGTCAGTTATACCTTCTTGCCAATCATGCCTACCAACCGCAAATAATAAACCATTATGGTCTGACAGAATCGATCACCGTAGCTTTTTTTGAGCGTTTCCTAGATTTTATAAGAAATCTGGTTGTAATAGTCTGTTTTCTCAGCGTTTTTAGCATTCCACTCACCAGTATAGTACATATTCTAGACGGCAGTACTAGTCAACAGCTTTAACCCATTCATAATCGACTCCTCAATGGATAGTAACACTTCTTCCGCCAGTCTAAACTTCGAGATAGACTCTGATGATTTGGACTGCACAAACTCAATCTTCTCAGTCAATCTTTTGATATAGCTGTTCACTATTTCTTTCTTCGTTGAAACACGGTTCACCAAACCAACTATTTGAGATGTATACAGCGGCTAGATTTATTTGGTGAAGTAGTGGGTATTCGATCTGTAGAGGTCAGTCAAATCCACAATATTGTACTTCCTATGATCAATATTCTACAAGATGTGTTCCTGGGATGTCGAACCATCGAACACAGTGACTTCGTCTCCGAACATCTGTCTCAAAATGTTGATGAGGCAGTGTTGATACATTTCGTCTATAGTCTGCACGTTGTTTGTTCGAACAATATCCATGATAGTATCGTAAGGTAGCAGATTTAAAATGAGCTGGCTCTATTTATCTCTCAACCCTCTTCTTTCGCTTTTAGGCAGCTATTCTATTATATATTGGCAGATTGAGTAAATCGACTCTTTTTGGAGTATTTCCTTTATCTACCCTTACACCTTCTCCTAATTTGCAGCCTAGTCGAGCTACTCTTGCTACTCTGCCCTCTTTCTTTTCTTGTCTTTGCGACTTTTCACTGCTCTGTTCTTCTTCTAATGAAGCTAGTAACTCTGATTCAGGTTGAACTAGTAGACTATATCGAATCCAAAGCACATTCTGAAAAGCATCATGGCGATTTTGGTGATGTTTTGGTTGCTCAGGTCGCCAAATACCTGCTAGTTCTTGATACAAATCTAGAGCTACTTAGCATTGTTTTAGTACTTCAGCTTGATCTGAGTTAAATACCCTATATTTGAAGATAGCTTTAACTATTCATTTTCGATCTTTTCTTTCAACTTCAGAACTAGCTCTCTGGATCTCTTTAGCTGCTGCTCTATATCGTTGAGAGTCTTTGAAGTGAGATTCTGGATGTATTTGTGACCGAAAAAGTACATTAGATATAAGTTGAACTGATTGCATAGCTATGAATCTCCTTTTTTCACAATCAAATCCAATTCAACGCTGAAAACTTACTACAGAGTGAATGGTTGCTAGCTCGAGTATTTGTAGTTTTCTACTATCTTCTAATGAGCTGAGCGAAGATAAACAAACTTGTCTCTAATTTTATCGCACATAGTCAGTTGGTCTTAAGTTATGAGCACATTTTAGAAAACAAGCTCATCATTATCAATCAGAGCGTTGAGCCTGCCATAGTTGAGTAGTTTTTGGAACTGCCTTTTCTGCTCATCTGGTAGCTGATAGTTTTTGTTTAGTTAATACTCTTGCTCGAGCAGTGAGGAAGACTTATCTGGGAAATAGGTGTTATCTGCCAAGATGTTAAAGATATACACATAACTGATGTTGAAAGAGTTTTCTTATAAGTAGTCACTGCTATTCACTTCCTTTTAGAGCTTCTTGCGATTAAGTTCTCTCAACTGCTTGCTGGCATCTCTGAGGGCTCTATCCCCCCCATAGTACTACCTTTTTAATTTCCAATAGAATAGTTCACTCTCGAGATGTTTGATTTGCGCCTCAGTTTAGATGATGCTTTGCTTTGAGTCTACTATGTTTTTCTCACTCTATTAAATCTAATATCTGGACTTATCCAGCATTTACTTTTTTGCATTTAACTCATTCCTGGTCAGCTCTGTAAATATTTTAATATCGGAGAGCTTCTAGGTTGCTTTGACGATGTATTATGTTCCGATTTCGCTTTAAAAGATCTGCTGTTTGGCTCTCTTTTGTATAAGTTTTTCAAGCTTATTTTGCAAATGAAGCCTTTTCTAATCTAATATCTAGCTCAAATAGCTCTTATTTTATTTCTACTGCCCTTGCTAAAGAATGAATCTTAGACCATGTTTCACATCGTGGATCTCCATCGTAAAGAGAATGTAATGATGACTTTTGATAGAAGTGTTCATCGTAATGTCTCCACTTAGTAAATCAACTACTTTTTTGAAAATGTACTCATTATAAAGGAACAAAAACACCAGTTTGTCTTTATCCAGATCCACTCCAAATTACTCCCTCAGTTTCACCAAAGATTACACATTGTAGATACCCAACTACCTGATATTCGGCTATAGCTCTTTCAACTTTGACAGATCCAATGCGAAGGGTTTATAATGTTTGTTGGCTGCCATTGTTTGTGCAGCCAGACGGTAGCATTTGTAGGCCTTTATGCATTTTTGCTTGGCCAGCAAACTGTACTCTTGTTTATTCTGAATCAACAGGACTCTTTATCTCAAGGCGAAAAAGAGCATAATCTGGTTTAGTTACCCGTCCAGAAGGTTACCCCTGTCGTAGGACTAGTTGTAAATCAGCATATCATCGAATTCATTACGGATGGGCGACTTCGTCCTCTTTTTCTTGACAGCTAATTCTTAAGTCTAGATCTTTTCATATCTTTTGGGTTTCTTAAGCATGTACCTGAGGACGTATATCCGACTGTTTTACTTTCTCTTGATTTCAAGACAGCTCATTAGTTTGTCTAGATTATAGTCTAGCTAGCTGTAACGATCGAAGACTTTTAATCTTTAGATCTATTCGATAGAAAGCTATTATTTGGAGTCGCTCTATTGCATCCTAATTTTGTATAAAGTTTCCTTCATTTTTCTCCTATACTCTTGATAAACCTCTACTGAGCCTACTATGAATTAAAGTCCAAATATATCTAACCGTTCTTGGTAGTCCACCCCTTTGAAAGAATACTCCTTAAATCTGTTATACTACTCATAATCAACTCTATCTTCATACGTTTTGAGTGAAATCAGGACATTTACGAGATTGGTTTCCATGTCAATAAATCTATTATTACCATGGATGCTGGTCAGCAGGCGGTAGGGACTCAAAGTAGCATCATCGCAGCATACTTTTATCACCTTACTTACCAGAGATGCATGAGTAGCACTTTTGCTTCCCTTGCCTTCAGCTAGTTTACCCTAGTCGTAGATAGTAATAAAAAATAGTGAGGAATTGGATGTTTTGTACCAGTCAGCCCCATTGAAAGCCAGTTTGTAGGCTATTTGATGACTGTAGCTATTAATAGTCGATTGTGCATCTATTAGAATATGTTTAACGAATCTATTATTGAGCTTGGTTTGCAACAAATAACGATGTAGTTTTTTGTTGTTTGTCTCAGGCACTGCTCTGAAGGCCAAACTGATTTCTTTGTATTCTTCAGTTATTTGCTAAAACTAGTAGTCAATTGCCCACTTTGGGTAAGAATTCTTGGGGATATAGATATGAAAAGTCATTTCGTAGAGAACCAACAGCTTCGAAAAATATACTTCCGCCCCTTTTAAATTAATTAGCTTCGGTTTTTAGCCGTTTATCTTCTTTATGTCTGAGACCAAATCGCTCAAGACTGTTAATTTATGCTTTGATGTGTTGAGTCTGATGATTTACTTAGGCCCAAGGATTTTAGCATTTGAGAGCGAATTACAGCTTTATTGGGTCAGCTCGCTGTCAATTTACTCCCATCTTTCCCAGTTTTTGCTGGCAATGTTATAACCATACAAATAGAGCGAACTCCTGCTCGTTAATCCCTCTAAGCGCTGGCTCAATTAGTGCCTAAGTTAGGGATTAGGTAGGGCTATTGAATAATAAAATGCAAAAAGAAGAGCCGAACCCATAACCTCATTGATTTCCTCATAATAATGAAGGGGAGGATTGAGTATTTCATATTACTTGTTGAGGCTCAGCTAAATTTGCTCAGTGAGGTACAGCTAATATCTGACATTCTGAGTAAAGCACTTGTAGATCTATCTCCTTGTGAGATCCATTTTCTTCTAAATCTACTGTATTTATAAGGCCTGCTAGTGGGTTAGTTTTGTTTTCTCTCGCAAATCGATCGAGCCGAGCATATTCTACTTACTCTCATCGTGCGTCAGCTCCTGCTAGCAGTAATGGCCGACCCCGATTTATCGTTTTCTTATTTAGTTTGATAAAATGTAGAGGAGGTTGTTTAAAAACGTTAATGAATCGATGCTTAGCCATTACTAATCTACTACATTTAGGCATTTTTTGAAGATTTATAAGAGACTGCCGAAGTTGATCAGCTTGGTGAATTGCTATGGCAGGTTTTGTAACTTTTTTAGTCCCAGCTTAAATTAGCTCAGAGGTTAGAATATAGCACTATCTTTGAACACTGGAATCGAAGGAAAGTCAGTTTTAAAATTACTTAAATACTTCTAGTTTACCATTAGAATGATTTTATGGTTTTGGTCTTTAAGCAGTTTTTGTTAATAATGCATCTGAGTTTGTATACTCTGCTAGTTATAAAGCACATACTAATTCGAGGCAAAACTTTGGACAAAAAATTCAAACACTTTTCTCCCCTGCTAAGACTCTACTGAAAGGTCAATAATAAACCATTTGACTTTTGCAACATTTTAACCTTTAATTCTGAATTTCTCCAGTCTGGACGACAAAGATATACTGCCTTTTGTAAAATAGAGAAGTTCCTAAATCAACCCAAGCTCGAAGTATGATTTTTTGAAGATTTTGACATGCTGGATGTCTTTTTTGTATTTGTCTTGAGTAACAGTTTCATATTGTTTCTATTTGATTTGAGTAAAAAGTTCCTGCAAAGGGATACAGTGTACAGGTATCTTGTAATACGCCAGAATGTTTTAATAGCTGAGCGTCAATACAGCCCCAACCAAATCATTAAGCACGTTATCCGCAACATTATTCTGATCAGTTCTTGCTTTCATGTACACATGAGCTGCCAGTTAGTAGAAATGGTTCTAGAGGAAGTGAGTTTTGGTTACGATGAATGCTGGCTGATAGAGCATCGCCAGATTTACTTCGCTTGCTTTTTGAGGCTACCCTCGTTGTCTTTGGTAGTTATGGATGAAAGATATCGCTATTTACCGCTATTTAGGGTCGAAGTTATTTTTGAGCATGCTAAGGGAAATCAGTTTTTCTTAGCTTTCAATAAAAGGGTAACATTTGGAATAATCCGATTTGGATTCGATGAAAGTATTGAAAATCTGGTTTTCTGAAAAATTGATGACTTTTTTAAGCAGAGTGTTGAGTTGCAGCTTTCTGGGCAATTCAAATACCACACAGAATTCTTACACATCCTAGCACTTAATTATCTAATAGTGGAGACGTTCGTAGTAAATGTAAACAAATGATGCTTGCTAATGCCTGTAGCTATCCTTCAGCTCTTTGACAGCACTGAGCAGCTATCTCTATGAGTATACGGTAATCGCCATATTTTCGTAATGGTTTACAATAAATTTATTGGTTTTGATAAAATTTTTGCCTAGAATTTGATAATTCGGATGTATATTGGTTACCAGTATTTTCTTCAAATTCCTGCAGTCAATCAGCAAAGCAGTAACTCTGAAACTTTAGGCCAAATAGTGCTGATATTGACATCTATCCACCAAACTATATCCGAAAGACAAAGTAGCATCTTTCAACCCATATTGAGGTGCCAAATTGCTAACAACGTTCACCTTCATTTTGGTGTTTGCATACTTATCCACTTTATTGGAGTCGCTTTCTTCGGATAGAATGTGGAAGATGTTGAGCTGCTCAGTGAATAGATTCTAAATGGTGTCTTTTTTCTCGATTTAGCGCACTTCTATTTTGGTCGCATCTAGCTCCAAAAGATTGTAGTAGGAGAGTGCAGGGTTGAGGTGAGTATGGGTTATGAAATCGTCCTATTTCTAATGTTTGAGCTAGTTGAGCCATTGCTTGTTCTCCTGCTCCTTGAAGTGGTTTATCACAACCTTGGCGATACTATTATAAGCATAAGTCTTCTTGACTCTACCCTTCTCAATATCATCCAAACCATACTCCCTCTCCTGCAAAAAGTCGATCACTGCCTCGAATTCCTACAGCATCCTCACAATCACATCAACATACAAAAGGTTCTACTTCTCCTTCGGCGTGTACTGCTTATTCTCCTCGATCAGCTGGGATAGTAGGTTCAGGTCGTATTTGTTCTACCATAGCATGCCTAAATCTATGTAGAAGACTATCATGAGTGCGTTTAGCAGGGGTTGGAAAAGAAGGTTATTTACATAGAGGTAGACCTGGAACAGCTGTTTGGTGGAGTAGTGGAAGCTGTAGACCAGACGCACTACCATTTTTGTTTGCTCTTCGATCTTTTGCTTCAGCTTGGCATCCACTTCTTCAACTATTTTCAATAACCCACAATGTATCTCTACAGCTTCTTCTCCGTTAATCACCTCTTTAGTAATCTATATCAACTTCTCCCTAAAACCCACTTTTATCGTTTATTTGTAGTTAGTTTAAATTTCCTTGAGGACAATATAGTAACCTTTTTGATACTCTATTTCAAACTTTACAGCTCTACACCATCCTCCGAAAAGTTTGACCGCATGAAGATTAAGATCAGGCATCGCCAAATGGCAAAAGCATTCAAAAATATTCTCCTTATCAATAGCAGAACTACTAAAATACGTGCTCTTATCCAACAGCCTGTCTATGACTTCATTATAGACCTTTATCTAAAACTGCTCCATTTTTTTGAGCTCTTCGTCATAACTCACCCTAATTTTATCATCGTACAGAGTCGTATATGATAGCTTCTTGACAAGATCAGTCTTTTTGCTGTAATCTAGCATAAGCGATTCGTAAATAGTCAGATACTGGTCCAGGTGGATCGCTTAGAAATGTGTGAACAGGTCATCGCAAAGCAACTCGAGCAGTGAGTAGTACTTGATTATCTTTTCGTAGCAGACTTTGAGTTTGTTGACTGACCTGGAAAATATGGTTATCTTCTTGACAGTCTCGCTCAGTATCTCCTCGTCATAGTCCATCTTATGGTAGGCCTCCCCATACTTCTCATCAATGACTTTGACCACTTCGCAGCAGTACTTAACCACATTGATTACCTCTTCATCTACCTTAAGAATCTCGTAGCTTTTCATGTTGCCCACACCCTCTATATAGTGCAGCTTTATTTCTAGGTTTTTGATGACCATGTAGATCGAACTTAGCTTACCGCTTATCTATTCGTAGAGCTTGTCCTCCTACCGGATTCGGTAAATTTAGATCCAGTCGAAGTTGTTCCATGGGAAAGATAAAAGCTATTTTATTTTTATCGAGATTGGATCCTTTTGGACTTATTCGGAACTTGTTTGACGGGCTATTTCTTTCAGAACCTTCAGACGGCAGTTCTATGAGCCACTGACAACGATCAGGAATAGTTTAGTACATTTGAGGTACGGCTCTATTTGGCGGCTTACCTAGTCACACAAGTGCAGAAACCTCTTATTTAAAATACTAAGCTTAATACTTGATAGCAGCTCCTGCCCTTCTCTCAGCAACCTTACAAACTAAATTCCATCAAAACTGACAACCGGCTGTTCGGTTATATTTTCCAGAATGGCTTTCAACTTGGTTACGTATGCCCAAAAGTGGAGGTATTTCTTCAAAAATTGGTACTACCTGTAGAAAAAGGTCAGGTCACTTCGGTATATCTTGTTTTCGACAACTAGGCCAGCATCAGCAGGATAGTACTCTAGTTCCAGCAGTTTTTACTCCCTGCCTATTTAGTCAGCCAATCCGCATATTTCTTTCATCTCCTGAGCAATGTTCTAAGAAAGCACACTCAACTTCATGGCGTTTTTCAATTCACTCACCTTCAGCATCTCGATGATTTCCTTCAGAATCTTGTTGTACTTCGTAAAGATCTTGGCCTTTTTATCCTTGACCCCTTTCAGGAAAGTATGTGGATCGACCGACATCTTCTTTTTGTTTTACTTCGCAGCCATCCGTATCTGTTTGATCCAAGTACCGCACTCTAAGTAACGCTGCAGCATCGCCGGTTTTATCTCGATCCGGTTCTCGGTCAAGAAGATAAAGTTCAAATCAATAAACACCACGCTTTCTGCGATTGTTTTGATTGACCTTTCGACATCCCTCTTGTTCAGCAAACTGACGAACTCAATATACTCTGCAAGATTGGTGTAGGGTGTAACTTCGCTGAGCTTCTTGGCCTTGCTGGTTTGGTCAGAGCCGTACTAGAGCATCTTAGCTACTGATTCCTCACTGGCCTTTAACAGCTTTTTCATAAAGACCTGGATAGTGCTTTAAATTTTTTCCTTGATGGCTGTGATATCCAGACGAATCAGATGCATATCGATGATATTGGGGAAGGACTGGATCAAAGCTAGGTCAGCCTTTAGGCAGTTCATCTCTTCCTCCAGATGCTTGATGGTATTGATTTTTTTGTACAAAAAGATGAAGTCATCGATGTAAGGTTTTTACATGTAGTAATGCTACCAAAGTTAAAAGTAAGTCACATACATCTTTATTTTCTCCTACTTCTCTTTGTTATAAATCTGCTTCATCTAGTTGATAAATCTTTCCGTATTGAGGAAAGATATTAAATTGATGTTTTTATTGAAGATGCAGCCATTAACGTTTTCTGATTGGTCCAGTATCTAAAAGTATTCTTTGACGGGTTTTACCACTATAGCCTCCAGTAGCTCCAGTGGCTCCTTGAAAGTTATTCTTTCCTAGGTGCCTCTGTAGGTCTTCCAATTCTATAGGCTGAAGTCTCTAATTTTTTAACGGCATTAGATGATGAACCGGTAGATGTTTTGATACTTCTTCTTTTTCCACTTCTTCAGCATTAAAGTAACTGGGATGATGCCGGGCCCGTTTTTTACAGTCTATCCAATAAACTAGCAATAGAGGATATGGTTTATTGTGTGGATATCGGCATAGAAGGTGGTAGTTGGTTCTTTCCTGCCCCAAATGCACCTTTTCTCAACTTGCACACACTTGTGATAGAACTAGACAAGTAGCTGTAGCTGCTAGTTGATCGCATGTATGATCACACTTCTAATAATTTTGCTCAGATGCTCAGAAACTACGTATTGCATGCTTTACATGAGGTGATGAAGATCTTGAGGTTCTTTTCGTAGTTTGTTCCAACCAACCTCGGATTCAAGAAGATCACGTGCTCTATATCTTTGCGGATTATGGATAGGAGCTGGTTGAGATGCTATTACAGCGAAAAGATGATGTTTTAGATTTTGGAACGCTGCTCTAACAGCTATTTGTGGAGCATTGCTGATAGTTCACCTGCATTCTTGAATTGGGGAGTGTTGTTCAGTTTGTAGAGCAAAGTGAAGTGCCCAAAAGACTATAATTTGCGAATTATGTTATAGCATTCAACCATCAAAGAGATGTAGTTATTTTTGCTCAACATGTACAGATCCAGAAACTAGAGGTTATAGGTGCAGAGTAGTTCATGGTTGATTTTTTATTTCAGCTATTGCCTCACTGGACTTTTCTTCTCGAACCTGTTTATGCGCTTTATCTATGTGCGCTACACGAACATGAGGTTGAATGTCTTCACACTTTACTCGTAGTTTTTGTAGAGCTCTTACTTTAGTATAGCTCGAATCTAATTTCGAGGGTTTTTCTTAGTGAAGACCTGGTTCAACATCCTCTACAAAAACACACTGTCAATGTTGATCTTTTCTATGATCTACTTCCTTTTAAGCTACTCTTGAGCAGATATTTGCTTCGATGGCTCCTTTTTTATCAGCTTGCGGTAGGTCTATAGAGTTAGTGGCTCATTTTGCTACACTTTCTTGATCTGCTTTTTCATAATCCACTTCTAGAAACCATTCAAAAATCTGACTTTTACGCTTTCTTAGGTCTCTTACAACTTGGTAAATGGCGTATGCTCGTACTTTTTCTCAGTCTGATTATAAAAAGGCAGCAGTTTTTTTTAGCTCTAAACAATCGATGGCAAATATTGCCTGCGATGGTTTTATATTTCAATGATCTTCAAATCTTCCTCGATTAATTTGTCATTCTTTTCCTTGATATAGCTCTAGACATCCATTTTCTTGCCAGGAACTTTTATGACCGAACTGGTAGTTATAAAACTTTTGGGCCGTGTGCCTCTAAACTAAGTTTCTCTGATGGGTTAGAGATCACCTACAAGTTTCTCATGCTTGGCGATAAGAGCAATAATTTTGGCAGCTTTCTCCTCCTATTTTCTGTTGGACTATCTGCCGATGGATCTTGTCGTTTAGTAAGGTTTGAGCTTGAACATCATGAGTTCATTGTGTATCTCGAGCTTTTCAATCGGTTTGAACTTTTATTAAAACTCTTCGTTTTTTTATACGAATCTCTCCTTCTTGACTTTGTAGATATCTGGCAATTTTTGCAAAGAAAAACTTTTCTTTTTCATTAGTTACAATTATTAATGACAAAACTATTCACCAATATAATTAATCACACTGACCCACTGATTTGCAATCACTTTATCCTTTACAATCAGTGCCTTCGTTTTTAATCAACCTCTGGGCAGTTGGATATTGTCAGAGGCTGGTGATAATCTTTAATATTAATTTTTGAAGCTTTAATAAAATTAACATGAAGGAACCTTTCACAGTTATGCGGCCACTCAGGCAAAGATCTAAATCAGCTTTAATGAACAATATGTTCTAAGATCCCAATAAAGTCGACTAAGAACCCATCAAACCTAGACAATAAGTCCAGCAGTATGACTTCGTAGGTCCTTCTTAGGTCCGCCAGAAACTCATCACCAAAAGCACCTTGGACACCAAATTGTAACTAAGAGACAAACAGGCTGATGACTATATTCCATTTAGCCAGACAATAACATCCAAAAACCCAATGTACACCACCATCAACAGAAACACCATGCTTTAGAGCCTGCACAAGGATCAGCTCACTGAACTAACCAAACAATCCAAAAATATCAGAAGATTTAAAGAATACCAAGATGTATGGGACAAAAACAAATTGAACATCAAAAACGAAATCCATAAAAAGAGTCCCATCTTGATGGACAACAACATCAAGTCCCTCTACGTGCATCCCAATTAAGATAAGATTGATATCGTCAACAACTATATTGTGCATTATTGGGAGATGAGTCTCAGAAATCACAACCCTATTCTCGAAGGGCACATTAAGGGCAACCGCTTTTAGAAAGTCGAGAAGGAGAGATTGCTGCAACTGAGGCACGGCACAAAAAAAGTGGAAGACTCTATTCCTAGTCTGCCTGTTGAAAAACTGAGCGGCTTCAAGCAGAGAGAAATCAGCTTAAATGGGAGGAATAAGATTAAAAGAGAGCTTTAGTATGAAACTGAAAAGACCCAAACTCGGCAATCGCTAAGCAATACTGTCAGGCTGAATCAATAAGAAGTTTTCAAAATCAACTATGTAGGACCGAAAAGATGGATGGGATCTGAAAATCTTTCATGATAGCAATATAATTTATTGTTGATCTGTATTCTAACAAAATCCTGAAACGCTCCTAATGTTGCTTATTGCCATTATATATTTTATGTTTATACAAACTACAGACATTCAAGGCTCTATTGTAAAATAGCCATTACTTGTAAAAGCACTTAGACATACAGTGTGAGCTTTCTAAAACAATAGCAACGTATGGAGCAGAAAGTAGACATAAATATTGATTTTATAATATAAAAACTATTGGCTGCTAGATCATCCAAAGTGCCCAAATAGATCGATCTCCTTGAGTTTGAGATTAAGGGGCTTTGTCACAAAGCAAGAGAGATCTTTATGCAACAGCCCGTGTTTCTGTAGCTTATGCCTCCTCTTAAAATATGTGGTAAAATGAGAATAATCTAGGAGACATACATGGACAATACCCTGACTTATTGAGGCTTTTCGACTTGGGTCAATAACCTCCTCTCTCAAACTATTTATTCCTCGGAGATTATGTAGATAGAGGTAAGTTCTCACTATAAACCATTTGCCTTTTATTCGCATACAAAATTAAGTATCCTAACAACTTCTTTTTGCTGAGAGGCAACCACTAATGCTCATCAATAAACAAAATCTACGGCTTTTATGAATAGTGTATAACTGCGCTAATTTAGGTAAAAGGAGATACAACATCAAGCTTTGGAAACAGTTTATCGATTGCTTCAACTGCCTTCCTGTTGCTGCCTTGATAGATGAAAGTATTTTGTGTATGCATGGAGGTTTGTCGCCTTAATTGAAAAGGATATAACAGATCAAGTAAATCCAAAGACCCATAGACATTCCTGAACAAGGTGATAATGTTATTATTCAGGTTTACTTTGTGATCTTTTATGGTCTGACCCAGATAAAGATGTTAAATGGTGCGGCTAAAACTAAAGAGGGGTATCTTTTACATTTGGAGCCGATTTCGTCAGAAGCTTTTGCCTCAAGCATGGTTTTGATCTGATTTGCAGAGCACATCAAGTAGTTGAATAAGGGTATGAATTTTTTGCAAAAAAAAAAATGGTTACAATATTCTCAGCGCCCAACTATTGCGGATAGTTCAACAATTCGGCTGCTTTGATGAGTGTTGATCAAGATTTACTTTGCTCATTCCAAATTTTGAAGTCAGCCGAGCAAAAAATAGCCCAAATGAGAAAATCTAATCCTAAAGCTTCCATGTTAAGATATTGATAGTGGTTGGATCAGCATTATCTGATCATTTACTTTATAAAACTCCGAAAATAAATAAGCAACAGTCACAACTTTTAGACTGTGAAATGTTCTAACAGATTTTGAAAACTAACCTCCATTTTACTTAATCGATTAGAATCATATATCATTATAAAATATAGGGGTTGGGGTTGGGGTTGGGGTTGGGGTTGGGGTTGGGGTTGGGGTTGGGGTTGGGGTTGGGGTTGGGGTA
>Ga0316217_10004146_pt1 | contig 15922 bp, 16 predicted proteins | sample 1anoAmetaG_FD_203633 | JGI IMG/M metagenome (GOLD analysis project Ga0316217, IMG submission 203633) | Freshwater microbial communities from Trout Bog Lake, Wisconsin, USA - 1anoA | ecosystem: Environmental > Aquatic > Freshwater > Lake > Hypolimnion/Profundal zone | place: USA: Wisconsin... | reverse complement strand
CATGGTTCCCGCCAGCATGGCTTTGAATCCAAGCCTCGCCAGGTCGCTGCGGCGCGAAGGCGCCAGCGCACCCAGTCCGCCAATCTGAATCCCAATGGAGCCAAAGTTGGCAAAGCCGCACAGCGCGTAGGTGGCGATGGTGAAGGAGCGCGGGTCAAGCGCCGCCTTCTGACCGCCCAGCAGGCTGAAGGCCACCAGTTCATTTAACACCATGCGCGTTCCCAGTAAATTGCCGATCGCCGCGCAGTCACGCCACGGCACTCCGATGATAAAAGCCACAGGGGCAAACCGCACGCCGAAGATCCGCTCCAAGCTCCGAGGAAACCAGACAAAGCCGTGCGCTGCCAGAAAATTGTGCGTGCCGCCGAGCACGGAATTGATCAGGAAGATGATCGCCAGAAACGAGATCAGCATGGCCGCAACGTTCAGCGCCAGGCCCAGTCCGTCGCTGGTGCCCTTGGCCGCAGCCTCCAGAACGTTGCTGGCGCGCGCCTCCTCCGGCAACCTGGCTCCGCCCGCAGTCTCCGGAACTTCCGTCTCCGGCACCAGCATCTTGGCTACCGTCAGAGTTCCGGGAGCGGTCATGATCACGGCCGCCAGCAGGTGCTCCGGAGCCACGCCGGTGGCGATGTAGGCAGCCATAATGCTGCCGGAGACGTGCGCCATCCCGGCGGTCATCACCACCATGAGCTCGGACTGTGTGAGCCCCGGCAGAAAGGGACGTATGGTGAGCGGAGCCTCGGCCTGCCCCATCACAATCGAAGCGGCGACCTCAAGCGACTCCGCGCCGCTCGCCCCCATGGTCTTTTCCATCACGGTGGCCACCATGCCAATCACAAACTGCATGATGCCGAAGTAATACAGAATGGAGAAAAAAGCGGCGATGAAGATGATGGCCGGCAACACCTGAAAGGCGAAGATAAAGCCGAGGCTGGAGTTCTGCGCTCCTGCTTCTCCAAAGACAAAGCGCGAGCCGGCAAACGAGCAAGCCAGCAGACGCTTGGCGCCTTCTCCGGCCTTGGCAATTGCCAGCTGTCCCCACCGGACTTTCATCACCAGGACAGCAAAAACAAATTGTAGCGCGATCCCCGTGGCCACCACACGCCAGCGAATGGCCTTGCGGTTGGTAGAGAAAAACCACGATGCGGCCAGAAGCACGGCCAGCCCAAGCACTCCAGTAAAACGCCCCATCGCTTTCCTCTTTATCCAGACGGAGGTGAACCCGGCCGGGTCTCCGGCACCGCCGATTATCCCATGCGGGATGGAACGAAAAATAATTTTCCGCAGCCCCACCCGCCCGGACTCGCGCGACCAATCGCCCCAAGCGTCCGCAGGACGAATCCTTTACTTCGCGCCGAGTTCCCGGACGATGTCCACGCTGGCGCTGCTGCCCACGCGACTGGCTCCGGCCTCGACCATGGCCAGCAGGCTGGCGGCGGTGCGAATTCCGCCCGCCGCCTTCACTCCGATGTTTTTGCCAACCACGCCGCGCATCAGCGAAACGTCCTCGGCTATGGCTCCCGCGCCGGCAAAGCCGGTGGAGGTTTTCACGAAATCCACTGCCACGGCGGCCGCCAGCTGGCAGACCAGAATTTTTTCTTCCGTGGTCAGCAGCGCGGTCTCAAGGATGACTTTGAGCAGCGCACCGCAGCGATGGCAAAGGTGCGCCAGCGACTGCATTTCCATCTGCACTAAATCGCGGGCTCCGCTTTTGAGAGCGCCGACGTTGATCACCATATCGAGTTCAGTGGCGCCCAGGCGCAGCGCATCGCCGGCCTCGGCAAGTTTGGCGGTGGTTGTGGTGGCTCCCAGCGGAAATCCGATTACCGTGCCGACCACGACTCCCGTACCGCGCAACGCAGTCTTGCACTGCGCGATATTGGCCGGGTTCACCATCACCGCGTGGAAGCCGTACTCTGCGGCTTCGCGGCAGAGCTTGGCAATCTGCTCGCGCGTGGCCTCCGGTTTCAGTAGCGTATGGTCGATGAGCTTCGCCGCCACGCGCCAATCGCTGCGAATCCTATCCGAGGTGCCGTTCGAAACAATTGCCTGCGACATTCCTGTACCTGCTTTGATCGCTACGCGGCCATGAGATGCCGGTTCCAACCAGTGTACGGCCACACACGCGCTTCGCTACCGGAGCACGCAAATATCCGGCAGGTTGCGGTAACGCTCGGCGTAGTCCATGCCATAGCCAACCACAAACTCATCGGGAATTTCAAAGCCGGTGTAATCCGCATGGATGGGCTGCCGGCGGCGGCTTGGCTTGTCCAGCAGTGTCGCGATTTTGAAGGTCCTGGGATGGCGTGCCAGGAGCATATCCTTCAGGTAGGACATCGTCAATCCGGTGTCGAGGATGTCCTCAACCAGAATGATGTTCCTGTCCTCCACCAATTGATCGACATCCTTCAATAGTTTCACTTCGCCGCTGTTCTGCTTCTGGTCGGCATAGCTGGAGACGGCGATGAAATCGAAGGTGGAATCCAGTTCGATGTGCCGCGCCAGGTCACTCAGAAAGATCGCTGCGCCCTTGAGAACACCCACCAGAACCACCGGCTCTCCGGAGAAGTCTCGGGTGATCTGCCGGCCCAGTTCGGCAACGCGGGCTGCAATCTGTTCGCGCGAAAAAAGTACTTTCAAATCCGGCGCCATGCCTTGCTCCCTCTTCATTTCGCACCAGGCTCCGCGGCTGAATCCACCCACGCCGTGTACCAGAGATTCAGCAGCATCTGCGCGCCGCGGCCAAGCTGCTGGCGAATGAACTCGCGCGACTCCGCTGAGCCTCGCCCATCGAAGCCTCTCTCTTTTTCCAACTGGTAGGCACGCTCGATGCGCGATTGCGATTCGCGCAGGTAGAGAATGTAGTCCTCGAAGGGATGGTCAAGGTGCCTTGGCTTGCCCACCAGATCCGCAATGCGGGTGACCTCCGGGTTGGCATTCACAAACCCGGTTTCCATCTTTGCATGCACGTCATGCGCGGTGGAGAAACCCTTCGGGTTCGGCCCCACCCAGCCGTTGTATTGGATGGAGGTGTGCATCGGGTTGGATCCGTCGCCGACGTAGTGGCCAAGCCAGCCGGCATAAAAAATCGCGTCGGCCTCCGCGTCGGCCTTCGAGCCCTGGCCCGCCATCGCGTGGCGATACTGACGGAAGGCGACCTTCAAGCGGTCGAAGATTTCGATGGTAATGTAAGGCTGAAAACCGATCTTCTCCGGCTCCGGAACGCCGCTTTGAGGATGCTGCGCGCGATACTCGTAGATAGCCTGGATAAAGCGGTAGCGGTCCGGCGGAAGAGGCTTGAGCCAGTCCACAGACTCAAGATCAATGAAATGATCCGGAGCTTGCGCCTCGTTCAGGGGTTTCTCCAACTCGGAGCGCCAGCGGTCCGGCTCCGGGCCCAGCCATGCGATTCGATTTTCCGCGGCCTTGAGAAAGGGCGGCATGCCCGCAGGAATTTTATCGGCGGCCGCGCGGTTGATGGTTGTGTGGCCAACGTCACCCCAGCCCGACGCTAGCGCCGGCAGGAAAACCGCCACTGCGATCATCAACGAGATCCGAAAAACTTTTTTCATAAGGGCCAGGGTTGGAAATTCACTCCGGCAAACTCGCCTTGCCCACGTGCCACCATGCGTAGCTGAACAGCATCGCCAGCACCCAGGCGATGCCGATGAAGAGCAATCGCATCCGTCCAGCCTGCAACCCCTGCATCACGCCCAGCGTACCGGCGGCAGCGGAAATCCACCACAGCAGCGCCACGAATCCGATGCGGCGGCGCACACCCGCAACGTTCATTTGACCCCGGATCGCTTCGGGCTCCGTCATGCTTCACCTCGCACAGAATCTTCCTCGCTCATGCCAACCAGCCACGGCAAGCGTTCGCCTGCCCTGCCCTCAAACACCTGGGTGAAAGCCTCGGCGTTGGCCGGATGTTCCGGTCCCACGTAGTAGGTGCGCAGCGCAGCCGCGCCATCGCGCAGCCTGGCCCAGTGCACAAAGTTCGCCGCCGGTTGCACCACGCCCGATGTGCCAACCACCAGCATCACGGTGCAGCGTTGCAACTCCGCGAGGATCCGCTCCATATGGTACGGCACTTCACCGAACCAGACGATATCCGGACGGATGCGCCCGCCACATTCGCAGCGGAGATGATCTTGTTGGCACATGTAGAGGCGCGCGTCGGCAAAGGCTTTCCTTGTGCAACGGTCGCAGCGCGACTGGAACAGCTCTCCGTGCATGTGCACCAGGTTGCGGCTGCCCGCCCGCTCATGGAGATCGTCCACGTTCTGCGTGCACAGGAAGAAGCGCTCGCCGAGCGATTTCTCCAAGGACGCCAGCGCCCGGTGCGCGGGGTTGGGTGCGGCGCCTGCGGCGGCCTTGCGGCGCTGCGAATAGAATCGCCAGACGCGCTCAGGATCGCGCTGCCATCCGCGCGGCGACGCTACATCTTCCACGCGCTCGCCTTCCCACAGTCCATCGGATCCGCGAAACGTAGCCAGGCCGCTCTCGGCGCTGATGCCTGCGCCGGTCAGTACAAAAAACCGGTCCTCGCTGCTGATGGCAATCCTGGATCGCATTTCCCTTTTGCTTTGCACCATTCTATTTTGCACCCAAGCCCGCGGATTGCGCTTCCAGCGACGCCGCGAAGTGTTGCTGCAGGAACTGCCAGTCATGCGCACCTGGGTAGACATGTGCTTCATGGGCAATGCCGCGCTGGGTCAGCAGTTTGTCCATGGCTCGCGTTCCCGCGTCAAAGCCATAGCGATCCTGCGAGGCACCGTCGAAATAGATCTTCATTCGCCGAAGCGCCTCGGCGGGAGCGGTGCTCGCAAGGTGAAATGGAGAGTTGTTTTCAAAGAACGTCATATCCGGCGGATTGCCGAAGACATCGGCCAGCGCTGCCTGGAGCCACTCCTGGGTGAGTTCGCGGGGCAAGCCTTCAAACAGCGCGGGGATGTTGGCGCTGACGGCGGCAAATTTTCCGGGATATTTAAAGGCATAATGCAGCGCTCCGTAGCCACCCATGGAGATTCCCATGACGCCGCGCTGCGCGGCGGTGGTCCCGATGCGATATTTTTTCTCCATCGCGGGCATAAACTCGTCGAGGAAGAAATCTTCGTAGCGCAACTTGCCGTCCCTGGAATTGATGTAGAACGAGGCAAAACCCGCCGGCGCAACAATGACGAACTCGCCGATTTTTTTCTCGCTCAACAGTTTGTCGTAGAGCGGCCACCCGCCCAGGTTGACCAGCGACTGTTCGTTGTCTCCCAGGCCGTGCAGATAGTAGGCCACCGGATAGCGGGGGGCTTGGTCCTGCGCGTAACTGGGAGGAAGCAGCACGCAGTAAGGTACCGCGCGATCGAGAATTTTGCTCTGCAGCGTGGAGCACTCCACCTTGGATTGACCGGCGGCCTGTGCCGTTCCAGGCGAAACGATTGAGCAGAGAAAAACCAGTACGGCAATCGAGCCGAAGATGGATTTCATTTCGCACCGCGGCAATTCATTGACATGTGTAGATGTATGGTCATTCGTAGCGCAATGCCCGCACGGGATCGAGTTTGGCGGCGCGCGAGGCCGGATAAATGCCGGCCAGGACGCTGACCAGCAGCGCGAATACGATAGCCCCGGCGGCCAGCCAAAGCGGCACCGTCCATAGATTTTCCGCCGGCATCTTCATCCTTTGCAGGTAGAGATTGGTGCCGAAGTTGATGACCCGCCCGATGATCCATCCCAGCGCTACCCCCAGTGTGCCGCCGACCAATCCCATGGTGGCGGCTTCGGCGAAGAAAAGCTTCTGCACGTCGGCATCGCTGGCACCCAGGGCTTTCATGATGCCGATTTCGCGCCGCCGCTCCAGCACCGCCATCACCAGGGTGTTCACAATGGCCAGCGAGGCCACGGCCAACGCCAGCGAGCCGAAGATGCCCAGGAACATATCCAGCACGGCAAAAAAGCGGCGCATGCTTTTGGTGGCATCCAGGTAGGAGTAGGCCGAGAAGTCCATCTTCTTCACCGTATCCTCCACCTTCTCCGCGTAGGCCGCCGATTTCATGCGCACGGTGAGCATCGAATAGGTGCGCTCGCCGGGCGCAGAGCGAATCACCTGCTGGGCGTCGGCGTTCTGCATCAGGTTCATGGCCTCGGCGGTCTGCAGGGGAAGGAAGACGCGGGCGCGACTAATCATGCGCATGCCTCCGAAGGGCTGCTCGTCGAGGATGCCAACAATGCGAAACTGCTTTTCCCTGCGCTCCACGCTGAAGCTGGTTCCGCTGTCTCCGCTCTGGCGCTGGGCATAGCGCACGGTGAGGGTTTTTCCCAGAGCCGCGTCCGGATCCGTTTCGAGTTTTTTGGCGAAGTCGCGCTGCAGCAGAACCTCATCGGCGCCGGGGGAACTGAAGAAGTTGCCTTTGATGGTCTCCACCGCATCCTCATCGCGCGCCGACCACGGCAGCCCCGCCAGCAAAACGAAATTGGTTTGATCGCCGTACACCACCTGGGACATGGCGCGCATCTCGGGAGCAACCTCCTCCACTCCGGGCAAAGCTGCAATCCTATTGCGCGCATCGTCGTTCAGCGCTGGAGCCTCGCCCGCCTTGGCATCGGCATTTTCTTCCATGTTGCGCATGTCCTGCCGGCTGGTGACGAACACGGTCTGGAAGATTCCCGACTTCATCAGCTTGTGATTGGCGAAGCCCTGCAATCCGATGCCGAGCGAGAGCATGGCGACCATCGAAGCTACGCCCACGGCGATTCCCATGGTGGTGAGCGCGTTGCGCAGGCGCGCATTGCGCATGTTGCGGCCCGCCAGTTCGAACAGGTCCTGGCGGTTCATGGCTGCACCTCTGCGGACGGAAGCAGCCTTCCGTCGGCCATGTGCAGAGATCTTCGGGCGTAGCGGGCAGCCAGTGCGGCGTCGTGCGTCACCATCAAGACGGTCACTCCCATATTCCGATTCAACTCGCTGAGCAGGGACATTACCTCCTGGCCGTTGCGGCTGTCCAGATTGCCGGTTGGCTCGTCGGCCAGCAGCACCGCGGGGCGATTGGCCAGGGCGCGCGCAATGGCGGCCCGCTGCTGCTCGCCGCCGCTCAGTTCGGGTGGCTTGTGCTCTGCGCGGTGGGCAAGGCCCACGCTGGAGAGCAACTCCTGAACGCGGGCGCGGCGGCCACTGCGCGGTGTCTCGGCAAAGCGCAGAGGCAGTTCGATGTTGTCGGCCAGCGTCATGGTGGGCACCAGGTTGAAGGACTGGAAGACCATGCCGACGGTCAGGCGCCGGTGGCGGGCCAGCGCCTCGGAGTCCATCTGGCTGAGGTCGCGTCCGTCCACCAGCACGCGGCCCGCGCTCAGCCGGTCCAGCCCGGCCAGCAGATTCAGCAAGGTGGATTTGCCGGAGCCGGAAGGCCCGAGCAAGGCGGCAAATTCTCCGCGCGCGATGGAGAAGCTCACATCTTCAACCGCGTGCACGGAAGTTTCGCCCATCGTGTAGTAACGGCTCGCGCCCTGTGCTTCAATGGCCGCGCCGCTTTCCTGGCTCATGCGTTCCCCGTTCCCGTTGCTGCCGGCATCTAGTGGATTGGACGCAACATTCATGTATTTGACTCAGCTTCAAGAGGATACGGCGCAGCGATCTGTCGGGTTTTGCTATTTACTTCGAAAATCGCCGGGCAATCCCACTTTTTGCCGTTGACCGCAGCGCCACTCTCTATTTAGGATCATTGCAAATGACGTCTCTGCGCCATCACCGCCATCACCATCATCACCATACGGCGATTGTGTCGGCAGGGGCGCGTGGATCTCGATAGTAGGCAATCATCCAAGCACTGGCCCGCTGGCGCAATCAAACCCAGCGGGTTTTTTCTTTTTGCCCGCTAGGCCTGAATGATCCAGCAGGTCAGTTCACACGAGGAAGAAGAGGAAAAGGACAATGCAGATCGATTTTGAGAAGATGGGGGGCCTTGCCCCGGCCATCGTGCAGGATGCCGATAACGGTGAGGTTCTCATGGTAGGTTTCATGAACCAGGAGGCGCTCGACAAGACGCTCCAGACCGGGTACGTAACCTTTTACAGCCGCACCCGCAACAAGCTGTGGACCAAGGGCGAGACCAGCGGCAACCGACTGCGCCTCACCTATGCCGCAACCGACTGCGACACCGATACCGTGCTGTGCAAGGTACAGGTCGAAGGCGACGGACTAGTTTGCCACGAAGGCACACGCTCCTGCTTTACCAAGCCCATGACCTTTACCCCGGCTCCGGAGGCTTCCAATGTCTAAGATTCGACTCGGCATCCCCAAGGGCTCGCTGCAGGACGCAACCATCGCGCTGTTTGCCGCCGCAGGATTCAAGATCTACGCCAACGGCCGCTCCTACTTTCCCTCCACCGACGATCCCGAACTGGAGTGCATGTTGATCCGCGCCCAGGAGATGGCCCGCTACGTCGAGCAGGGCGTGCTGGACGCCGGGCTCACCGGGCTGGACTGGGTGGTGGAAAGTGGACGCAAGGTCGAGGCGGTCTGCGACCTGATCTACTCCAAGCAGAGCCGCGGCGGCGTGCGCTGGGTGCTGGCCGTGCCGGAAGACTCGACCTTCAAGTGCGCCGAGGACCTCGCCGGCAAGACTATTGCAACCGAGCTGGTGGAAGTGACGAAGCAGTACTTTGCTTCCAAGAATGTGCCGGTGCAGGTTGACTTCAGCTGGGGCGCCACCGAAGTGAAGCCGCCGATGCTGGCCGATGCCATCGTCGAGGTCACCGAGACCGGGAGTTCGCTGCGCGCCAATCGCCTGCGCATCATCGAGACCGTGCTCGCGTCCAATACCCAGGTGATTGCCAACAAGACGGCCTATGCCGATGCATGGAAGCGCCAGAAGATCGACAACATCGCATTGATGCTGCAGGGCGCCATCGCCGCCCAGGGCCGCGTGGGACTGATGCTGAACGTGCGGCAGAAGGACTTGCAGGCCGTGCTCTCCGTGCTGCCCGCGCTCAATTCACCCACGGTGTCTGCGCTCAGCAACGCCGAGTGGGTGGCGGTGAGTACGATCCTCGAGGAAACGGTGGTGCGCGACGTGATTCCACGCCTGAAGGCCGCGGGCGGCACCGGAATCGTCGAGTATCCGCTGAACAAGGTGGTGATGTAATGAAGCTGCTCCGTGGCGGGGAGGCGGCGCAGGCCGTCGCCTCGCTGGCTGATCGCTATGCTTCGTTTGACCCCGCCGTGGAAAAGACCGTGGCTGCGATTGTGAACCGGGTGCGCAGCGGCGGCGATGCTGCGCTGCTCGGCTACGCGCACAAGTTCGACGGGCTGGCCGCGGGCGCGCCGGCGCGCGTCCCGGCCAAGGAGTTGAAGGCCGCGGTCGGCCTGGTGAGCGCCGAGTTTATCCGCGCCATCGAAACCGCGGCGAAAAACATCCGCAATTTTGCCGAGTGGCAGCTGCCTCGCCCCTGGATGCGCACCATTCATCCGGGCCTGCGGGTGGGGCAGGCCGTTCGCCCGCTGGAGTCGGTTGGCTGCTACGCTCCCGGCGGCCGCTATCCGCTGCCCTCCACCGTGCTGATGACGGTGATTCCCGCGCAGGTGGCCGGAGTGCAGCGCATTGCCGTGGCTTCGCCGCGTCCTGCGGCGGAGACCCTGGCAGCCGCGGCCCTGATCGGAGTCACCGAGTTCTACCGCATCGGCGGCGCACAGGCGGTTGCCGCGTTCGCCTACGGCACCGAGAGCATTCCCAAGGTCAACAAGATTGTTGGACCAGGCAATATATTCGTTACACTGGCAAAAAAACTGGTGTCGTTTGATTGCGGCATCGATTTTCTGGCCGGACCGACTGAGATCGTCTACTGTGCAACCGAGGGCAATCCGGAGTTCATTGCCAGCGACATGGTGGCGCAGGCCGAGCACGACCCGGAGGCGCTCGCCATCTTTGTTACCACCAACCTGCGGCTGGCAAAGGCAGTGATCGAGCACGCCACCGCCATGGCCGAGGAGAATCCCATCGCGAAGCAATCCCTGGCCGCTCGCGGAGTGGTGCTGGTCGCCAAGAGCCACAAGCAGGCAATGGAGTGGACCAACGAACTCGGCGGCGAGCATGTGACCGTCGCGCCCGAGGACGTGGGCGAGATTACGTGCGCCGGCTCGATCTTCATCGGCGACTATACGGCGCAGTCGATTGGCGACTACGCCAGCGGCCCCAACCACACCCTGCCCACGGGCAACGTGGCCCGCTTTCGCGGTGGCCTCAATGTGATGGACTTCGTTCGCATCATCACCCTGCAGGAAGCCAGCCGCAAAGGTCTGCAGAAGATTGCTCCCACTGTCACACTGCTGGCCGATGCAGAGGGATTGAAGGGCCACGCCGCCAGCGTGCGCGTGAGGTTGAAGAAATGAGCAACGGGTTGCGCGCGCGCCGCGTAGTAGAAACGCTCAAGGAATATCATCCGCCTTTGGGAGGCCGCGACGGGCTGCGTCTCGACTTCAACGAGAACGTGGATGGCTGCTCACCGCGCGTTCTGCAGATTCTGCACTCCATCAGCGCCGAGACGCTGAATAAATATCCTGAGCGCGAGCCGGGCGAGCGGGCGGTAGCAAGCTCTCTCGGAGTTTCCTCCGCGCAGGTTGTGCTGACCAACGGCGTCGATGAGGCGATTCACCTGCTGGCGGAGACCTATCTGGAGCCGGGCGATGAGACGCTGATCGCCGTGCCCACGTTCAGCATGTATGAGATTTACGCGCTGGCAACCGGCTCTGTGGTTCGCACCGTGCAATCCAACGAGGCGCTCGAATTTCCCTTCGCAGAACTGCTGCGCGCCATCACTCCGAAGACACGGCTCATCTGCGTCGCCAGTCCCAACAATCCCACCGGCGCCATTGCCACGCGCGAGCAACTGCTCGCCCTCGTGCAGGCCGCGCCGCAGGCCGCTGTGCTGATCGATGAGGCTTACATTCACTTTGGCGGTGAAAGCCTGCTCGACCAGATTGGCGTGATCGACAACCTCTTTATCTGCCGGACGTTTTCCAAAGCGTTCGGATTGGCGGGCTTTCGCCTCGGTGCGCTGCTCGGCTCGGTGGGTCAGCTGACGATGTTGCGCCGCGTCGCTTCGCCCTACAACGTAAACGGACTTGCGCTCACCTGCCTCCAGGCTGCCCTCGACGACCGCGAGTACATCGCCGGCTACGTGGCGCAGGTGCTCGAAGGCCGCAGCCGGCTGGAAGAGTTTTACCACGAGCGCAACATTCCCTTCTGGCCCTCGCAAGCGAACTTCGTGCTCGCCTACTTTGGCAGCTATCGCCAGGCGCTGGTGGCCGAGATGCGGCAGCGTGGCATCCTGGTGCGCGACCGCAACAGCGATCCCGGTTGCGCGGGCTGCGTGCGCATCACGCTCGGCAACCGAGTGCAGACCGAGCGCCTGCTTCGCCAACTTCCCGAGGCACTGGCGAGCATCGGCTTTACGCCGCAACCGCGTCCCACACTCGCCGCCAAGGAGGCGCTGTGATCAAGAAAAAGACCAAGACACCGAAGATCCCGAACCGTGGCACGGAGTTGGAGCGCATCACCACGGAAACGCAGATTGCGATTGCGCTCAACATCGACGGCACCGGAATCTACAAGGTGGAAACCGGCATCCGCTTCTTCGACCACATGCTGGAGTTGTTTACCCGGCATGGCGGATTCGACCTGGCGCTGGCCTGCCGCGGCGATCTCGATGTCGATCAGCATCACACCGTGGAGGACGTCGGCATTGCGCTGGGCGAAGCATTCGACCGCGCCCTGGGCGACAAAAAGGGCATCCTGCGCGCGGGATATTTCTTAATGCCGATGGACGAAACCCTGGGCATCGCCGCCGTGGACCTGAGCGGACGGGCCGCCTGCGTGGTGGACACGAAGGTGCGAGTGCGGCTGGTGGGCGATCTGCAAAGCGAGCTGGTGTTTGATTTCTTCGAAGGCTTCGCCCGCGGCGCACGAGCAAACGTTCACCTCAAAACCATGTACGGACGCTCCAACCATCACAAGATCGAGGCTCTCTTCAAGGCCTTCGCCCGCGCCCTGCGCGCGGCTTGCAGCAAGGACCAGCGGCTGGCTGAGATGCTGCCGTCGACCAAAGGACTTCTGTAGATGATTACGCTCATCGATTACAAAGCCGGCAACCTGACCAGCGTGCGCAAGGCCTTTACTCACCTTGGGCAGGAGTCGGTGGTCACCGACGACCCTGGGCAGGTGCGCGACGCGCAGGCTTTGGTGCTACCCGGCGTGGGCCATTTTGTGACCTGCGAGCGGCTGGTCAGCAGCGGCGTGCGCGAAGCCGTGCTGGAGGCGATTGCGCGCGGCGTTCCCTTCCTCGGCATCTGCGTGGGCATGCAGTGGCAGTTTGCGGGTTCGACCGAATCGCCGGAGACGCAGGGGCTCGGGCTCTTTGAAGGCCCGTGCGAGCGCTTCCAGACCACGCTGAAAGTGCCGCACGTGGGCTGGAACCAGATCTGCCGCACCGCGGAGGGCGAGAATTCGCGGCTGCTGCGCGGAGTGGCCAGTGAGAGCTTTGTTTACTTCACGCACTCGTATCGCGCGCCGGTGGTCGATGGCGTTTCGGCCGTGACTACCTACGGCGAGACCTTCGCGTCGGCAGTCGAGCGCGACAACGTCTTCGGCGTGCAGTTCCATCCGGAAAAGTCCGGCGACACCGGCTTGCGCATTCTGCAGAACTTTTGCGATTACGCCGCCGAATATTCCGCCAAAAGGAGCGCGCGATGAGCACGGGTATTACCAAGCGCATCATTGCCTGTCTCGACGTGACCAAGGGCCGCGTAGTGAAGGGTGTGCAGTTCGTGGACCTGATCGATGCCGGAGACCCGGCGGAGCTGGCGCATCTGCACGCTACCAGCGGAGCCGATGAGATCGTGCTGCTCGACATTACCGCGACCAGCGATGCGCGTCCTATCCTGATCGACGTGGTGCGGCGCACCGCGCGTCAGCTCTTTGTGCCTTTCACCGTGGGCGGTGGAGTGCGCTCGCTGGATGACGCCTCGGCATTGTTCGACGCCGGAGCCGACAAGATCAGCATCAACTCGGCGGCCATCAAGGAGCCGGGGATCATCACCGAAATCGCCGAGCGCTTCGGCTCGCAGGCGGTCATCGTTGCCATCGATGCCAAGCGCAAAGTTGGCGCTGCGGTGTCAGCCGAAAACACAGTACCCGCCGAGGTCTATCTGGCCGGCGGACGCATTGCGACGGGCCGCGACACGGTGGAGTGGGCGCGCGAGGCCGAGTCGCGCGGCGCGGGAGAGATTCTGCTCACCTCGATGGACTGTGATGGAACGCGCGCGGGCTTTGATTGCCCGCTGACCGCCGCGGTGGCCACAGCGGTCAGCATTCCCGTCATCGCCAGCGGCGGCGCCGGTTCGGGCGATCACTTTGTGGATGTCTTCAAGGCCGGGTGCGCCGATGCCGCGCTGGCCGCATCGATCTTCCACTTTGGCATTCACGATGTGCGCGAACTGAAGGCGCAACTGCAGCGCGAAGGGATTCCGGTGCGGCTTCCATGTTAAGTGCAGGTGTTAGACGCAGGAGTGGAACGCCGCATTTTGCTTTTGTTCTTGTCCCTGCGATGTCATTCTGAGCAACGCGAAGAATCCCAGCACGGCTCAAATCTCCGGCGCGGTTGAAAGGCAGTTCAGCAGCCAACCTCGCTGGTTGAAAAGCTTGAAACGGCATCGATGCTTTGAGCCGTGCTGGGGCCCTTCACTTCGTTCAGGGTGACACCTCAAACAAGGACAAGAACAAGAACGAGATCAAGAACAAGAGCAAGAACAACGGCAAGCTCAGGGCAACTATACAAGTTAAGGACTGAATACATGCTTATTCCCTCGATTGATCTCATGGGCGGCAAGGTTGTCCAGCTGGTGCAGGGCAAAAAGAAGGCGCTTGAGTTCGACGACCTTCAATACTGGATCGATCGCTTCCTTCCCTACCCGACGGTGCAGCTCATCGACCTGGATGCAGCCATGGGCAAGGGTGAAAACACCGAGCTGATTCATCGCATCTGTCAGCATCTTCCGGTGCAGGTGGGCGGCGGAATCCGCTCCGTGGAAGCGGCCTCGAAGATGCTGCAGGCCGGTGCCAAGAAGGTCATTATCGGCTCGGCTCTGCTGAAGGACGGCAAGGTGGATTTGAAGATGGCGCGGGATCTGGCGCACTATGCCGCGCCCGCGCGCCTGCTCTTCGCCGTGGATTCGCGCGGCGGCAAGGTGTCGATCAAAGGCTGGCAGGAGGGTACCGCGCTTACGCCCGCGGAGATGATGCGGCAGACGGACGAGTTTTGCTCCGGCTATCTCTACACACACATTGATACCGAGGGCACCATGAGCGGCTTTCCCTTCGAAGTGGTTGCACCGCTGCAAGAAGCGACCACGCGCAAGCTCATTGTGGCTGGCGGAATCAAGTCGATGGATGAAGTAGACCAGCTCGACGCCATGGGAGTGGATGCCGTGGTGGGAATGGCCGTTTACACCGGTGCGCTCAAGGCCTAGAAAGCTGTCTTTCGCGCTGAGGCTGGTAAATTCAAGCGTCGGCATGGCGGGCCTGCCCGGGTTTTGATACCCTTTTGCGTTGGGCAAATGTGGATTTCGCAAGCCAGAGAAGTCCCGGACCACCCCGCCGGGCGAGGAGCAACAGTGTCACAGGCTCAGGTCATTGCATCTGCGGAAGTCAGCACTGAAACTCAGCGCAGGGAACGTGTCTTCGAACTTTTCCGGCGCTGGGGATACCTCGAAGCCGACCTCGATCCGCTCGGCCACTTTCTCCCTCTTGATTACCCCGAGCTGAGGATCAGCGGAGCGGACGCCGAGCGTGCCCGCCGGATCTATTGCGGCACCGTTGGCGCCGAGTTCATGCACATCCCCGACCTGGAGCGCCGCCAGTGGATCATCGACCGGCTGGAAGGTCCGCAGGCCGAGGTCGATCGCGACGCCATTTTGAAGCAGCTGCTGGAAGCCGACATCTTTGAGCAGATGCTGCAGACGCTCTACATCGGCACCAAGCGATTTTCGCTGGAAGGCAACACCGCGCTGATTCCGATGATGGAGGAAATCCTTCGCGGAGCGGCCTCGCACGGCGCCGAGGAATGCGTGATGGCCATGAGCCATCGCGGCCGCCTGGCAGCGGTCTGCAACACCGTGGGACGCAGTCCCGCCGATATCTACGCCGGCTTCGAGGATGTCGATCCGCGCTCCACCCTGGGCGGCGGCGACGTGAAATATCATCAGGGCGCCTCCGGCTTCCGCGAGATCAACGGCCAACGGATGAGGATTCGCCTGGTCAGCAACCCCAGCCACCTGGAAGCCGTCGATCCGGTGGCCCTGGGACGGGTGCGCGCCAAGCAGACCCGGCGCGGCGCCGAGGGAAAGCGCCAGACGCTGCCCGTCCTCATGCACGGCGACTCCGCCTTTGCCGGCCAGGGCATCTGGGCCGAGACGCTCAACATGAGCTACCTGCAGGCCTACGATGTCGGCGGCACCATCAACATCATCGTGAACAACCTGCTGGGCTTCACCACCAATCCCATCGAATACGCCAGCGGACGCTTTGCCAGCGATCTGGCCAAACGCCTGCCCATTCCAATCTTCCACGTCAACGCCGAGGATCCCGAGGCGGTGGTGCGCATGGGCCGGCTGGCGCTGGAATACCGCTACCAGTTCGGCTCGGACGTAGTGATCGACCTGATCGGCTATCGCCGCCACGGCCACTCCGAGGTCGACGACCCCACCATCACCCAACCGATCGTGTACGCCAAAATCAAGAACCACCCGCCGCTCTATGAGATTTACGCCAAGCGGCTGGGCATCGATGTAACCGCCCAGGTTGCCGAATCCCGGCAGCGCTATCAGCAGGCCAAGGCCGATGCCAAGCTCATGACCAAGAAGCCGCGGATGTACAAGCTG
>Ga0316217_10004145_pt1 | contig 15923 bp, 12 predicted proteins | sample 1anoAmetaG_FD_203633 | JGI IMG/M metagenome (GOLD analysis project Ga0316217, IMG submission 203633) | Freshwater microbial communities from Trout Bog Lake, Wisconsin, USA - 1anoA | ecosystem: Environmental > Aquatic > Freshwater > Lake > Hypolimnion/Profundal zone | place: USA: Wisconsin... | reverse complement strand
GGGGATGCGAATCTCTTTCGAGACGCAGTGTGGCTTTTTACCGATGACCCAACTTGGATGCGTTCACCGCATTCCACGGAGTTGGTGAAAGGCTGGCGGGAGTGGGTCGCGGCCATGGGTTCGAAGTGCCTCGATCTCGAAGCTGCGCGCCACGATGAGTTGGTCGCATGGGTTAGCCACTTGCCGCAGTTTGCTGCCACTGCGCTGAGCGCGCTGCTGGAAGAAGAAGTGGGCGATGCGCCGGAGTTGAAAGACGTGGGCGGCCGCGCTCTCAGCGAGATGACGCGGCTTGGAGCCAGCCCGTACTCGATGTGGCGCGATATTGCATACACCAACACCGAAGCAGTCCAGGCTGCGCTGCTTGCTTTGGAGCAACGCCTTGCGCACCTGCGCGAAAATCTCCGCACGCCGGAGTTGCGCAACGAGTTTGAGAAAGCAAATCAGTTTCGGCGAAATTAGAAACTGCGCAGGGAAACCTGGTTGGCCTTGTTCCAGTTAGAGATGATTGATTAGCGAAGCAATACAGGCAGCGCCAAAGCCATTGTCGATGTTGACCACGGAGACATTGGGCGAGCAGGTGTTCAACATCCCCAGCAGTGCTGCCACACCGCCAAACGAAGCTCCGTAGCCTACGCTGGTGGGCACGGCGATAACGGGCGCATTCACCAGTCCGCCAACAACCGTGGGCAGTGCGCCCTCCATGCCCGCGCAGACAATCAACACACGAGCCGATTGCAGCCCTTGTTTTTGCGCCAGCAACCGATGGATGCCGGCCACGCCCACATCAGCGATCAACTCCGTTGTGTTGCCCATAAGCCGCGCAGTTACCGCAGCCTCTTCCGCTACCGGCAGATCGCTGGTTCCCGCGCAAACTACGGCAACGGTTCCTTTGCCCGGAGTGGCTGGCGTTTGGGCAAGCGTGATGGCGCGAGCCGTTTCATGGAACACAACACGCGGCTCTACTGCGTGAACGGCCTCATACATCTCGCGCGTCACGCGCGTGGCCAGCACGTTGCCGCCGGCCTGTGCCATGCGGCCGAAGATCGTGGCCACCTGCGCCTGGGTTTTACCCGCTGCAAAGATCACCTCCGGCATTCCAGTGCGCAACGCACGATGGTGATCCAGCTTGGCGAAGCCGATGTCCTCAAAGGGCAAATCTTTCAAACGCTCAACCGCATCATTGACCGCCGTCCGGCCCTCGCGCACTTCGTTCAGCAGTTTCTCAATAAGACCGCGATCCATTCATGCCCTTTCTTTGAGAGCTTGCGAATAACTCGATGTAACTTCTGGTCCGCGCCGGATTACAGCGTTCAATGCAAAGGCGCTTGGTCCCTGCCGCACTTCAGCTCTTTCTTGCTTTTCCACTCAGTCACTTTCACGGCATTGCCCTGCATGCAATAAGTCACTCCGTCGAACGGCGCCCCTGTAAACTCGATGCCTTCCCCAACAGTCGGTAGCGGCTCTTTGACGAGCAGGTTATACAGCTTGCCGTTCTTGATGTCTCTCACCACAAGGCAGCGCATTTCGACGCCCGCCTCCACGCAACCTACTCCATGCACCTGCTTGGGTTTTGGCGCCGGTCCTGCGCCTGAAGTCGCGGCGGTTCCCGTAAGCACAATCGCCGTCATTGCCAACTCAACTAGTCTCATGCGCATTCTCCTTTGCGGATTGTTGCGTAAGCCCGCGCAGCCTCTTCTATCACCTGCTTAAGGGGAACTGAATGACTGGCGGCGAGCGCACGGCAATCTTCATATTCCGGCGTGGCGTTCGCAATCATTCCTGAAGGCCAGCGTGCAACCTTGATTCGTACTCTGCCCCAACTCGTTTCCACCTCAACAAACTCGCGCGCCTGCGACGCCTTGTTTTCCAGCCTCCATCGCAAGCCAATTGAAGTGGTCTCGCGGAAGATCAAGTCCTTGAGCGTTGGCACGAGATCCGGCTGGCAAAGAACAGTCATCTGCACGCCAGTACGCCCCTTTTTCATCTGCACTGAAGTGCGATAAACGTCCCACGCGCCGGCAGCCAAAAGAATATCGCTGACATAGCTGAGAATTTGCGGATTGCAATCGTCAATGACCGTTTCAATCACAGCGATCGGTTCAGATGGGGTCTCGACGGCTGCTTCCTCGCCCACCAGTAATCGCAAAAGGTTAGGCTGCCCTGGCATCTCGCGCCCGCCCGCACCGTAACCGGATTGAATGATGCGCATTGCCGGCAGCTTCGCGTACTGCACATCAAGCATCCGCAGCAGTGCGGCGCCAGTCGGAGTTACGCGCTCCATCGGCTCCCCTTCTGCATAGACAGGAGCATCACCCAACAGCGCCAGCGTAGCCGGCGCAGGAACAGGAAGCGTGCCATGCTGGCAAACGACGGTTCCACTGCCTACATTAAGCGGCGAAGCAAGCCAGCGCTGCACGTTCAAAGTTTCCGCGCCCGCGGCTGCGCAGACAATATCGACAATTGTGTCTACCGCGCCCACTTCGTGGAAATGCACTTTCTCAATGGGCACGGAATGAATCGCGGCTTCAGCCTCACCCAGCAACTGGAAAGCGTGAGTGGCGCGTTGCTTTACCGTCTCAGAGAGCGGCGCGGATTGAATGATTTTGAGAATGGCTGACAAGGACCGGTGATGTGGGTGTGTGTGTCCCGGTAAAATTGTCGAGGGTTCCGGCGCATTCACATCCACTTTGGTAGCTGCGAGACCGCCGCGACTCACCTTGCGCATCTCCAGGCGCGCGCCCACATTCAACACAGCGGTTGTATCTTCCAGGCAGGCAAAGGGAACGCCCGCATCCACCAAGGCGCCCAGCAGCATATCGCCGCTGATGCCGGAAAAGCACTCCAGATAACCAATACGCATATCAAGATGATTCTAAACTGTTGACTGTGCGCCGCGCCGAGCCAGCACTTCCACGGGCAAGATCGCATTCATTGATCCAGAGCGAAAACCGGCGCAATCGAGCGTGACATATTGAAAGCCCGCCTGCTTGAGCGCGGCGGTAATCGCATCCAGCATTTGCATCGTGAGAGCGCGCGGCATCTCGGCGCGGGCCAACTCTACTCGGGCCAGCTCGCCGTGATGACGAACGCGCAACTCGTTGAAGCCCAATTGGCGCAGGCTCTCCTCCGCTTGCTCAATTTGTTTGAGAACCTCGGGAGTCACGGCGCGACCATACTCAACGCGCGAAGAAAGGCAGGGCGCGGCTGGACGGTCCCAAAGCGCAAATCCAGCAGCCTTGGCCAGTGCGCGAATCTCTGCTTTGGTCAATCCAGCCTCGGCCAGCGGCGCCAACACTTCATGCTTCTCGGCAGCGCGTTGCCCGGGGCGGAAATCCCTGGTGTCATCGGCATTCATGCCATAGGCTGTGTAACTGAAACCCAGGGCTTCACCCAGCCCCTCCATTACGCGAAAAAGCTCGTCCTTGCAGTGAAAGCATCGCTGGGCGTCGTTGCGCCGGTACTCAGGCCTCTCCAACTCCTCAGTTGCAATAATGTGCAACGGAATCCCCTGCTCCCGCGCAAAGTCGCATGCCTGCTCAAAGTCGCGCCGGGCCAGGCTTGCTGAATCGGCCAGCACTGCGATCATGCTGCTGCCCAATACGCGATGCGCTGTTGCCGCAAGAAACGCGGAGTCCACTCCTCCTGAGTAAGCCACCATGAGGCTGCCCAACTGCTCTAGCCGCGCCTCCAGGACCCGCAGCTTCCGCACTGCCTCCACGCTGCATTCCAACACTTGATCCGGCGCCAACCCAGCGCTTTCTGCCAGTGGAGAACTCGAATTTTGCTGCGCCGCCATGGGGCGATTATACGCCGGTGAGGACTCGACTTCATCTCTCCCTTTAAGGCGCTTCCTGTATCCAGACCTTATGCAGCCGGCCTTCCCGCTACACCGTGCCTTGCAGCCCGGCTGGTTGCGGCTGAAACGGCAGGCTTGACGCCCGTGGGCGCCTTGCCGTAGAGAACCTCGTGCCAGCGAGCCGCAACAAGGGGCTCCGAAAATGGCCTGGAGACGCTTCTCGCAGCGCTTCCCAGCCTTTGCCGCAGCGCCGGATTTTCACCAAGCTTCACCATCGCGCCCGCCAGTGCATCCACGCACTCAGCCGGCACCAGCAGGCCATTCATGCCATGCTGTATTACTTCACGCGGCCCGTTGGGGCAATCAAAGCTGATACAGGCCGCACCACAGGTCATCGCCTCAATCAGCACAAACGGCAAGCCCTCAAAGCGCGAGCTAAGAACAAAAATCCCGCATTCCGAGTACAAGGAAAATGGATCATCGGAAAAGGGCGCGAAGGTTACGCGGTCTGCGATACTGAGTGCGCGCGCCTGGCGCACAAGCTGTTCGCGCATCTTACCATCACCCACGATGCGCAATGACCAATCGGGCAACTGTTGCGCAGCAAGACTCCAGGACTCGAGCAGCAGATCGAATCCCTTTTCCTGCGATAACCTGCCCATGGCCAGGATTTCCTTGCGGCGAGGCGCGCCGCTAGGGCCCGGCGAGTGCACAATATTCGGAATCAGGGAGACCGTTCCGGCTGGCGCATACAGCGCAGCATACAAATCCTGATCGCTCCTGGTCAGCGTGACAATGCGCGACGCCACCACGGAAGCAATCATCCTGGCCAGCCTGCCGCGCGGTTTTGTAACACTGTTGGACACCGGAAAATGCTCCCAGATAGCCATTTTTACACCGGGTACGAATGCAGCCAGCAAGGCGACGATTAACCGGTTTGCACCCGTGCAAATAATCCATTTCGGGCGCGTTCGCATAATATGAATAGCAAAGACGCACGCCAGCAATGGATAGTCGAGAAAGTGCGGCCAGGGATTGACTAGCCCATAACTTACACTAATGCCGCTATCGAGAGGAAACCCCGGCGGCGTTCCCCGGCCGTACATCGACCACACATCAACCGATTCACCGCGTTTGCAAAGTGCGTTGGCAAGGCTGGCTTGCGCTCGCTCTGAACCTGCGCGCGCCGTAACGTTGTGAATTATGAAGCATATCTTCATGGATTCCTCTTTAAAGCCCGATGGTTAATGTTGTTGTTCAGGACGAGTAACCCGGAGCGCGCAGCATCATCTTGAGTTGAAAGCGCATGAGAAAATAGCGCGCCTGCCAGGGCGACGCCAGAGCTGATAACGCGAGAAGAAAATAACGCAGCACGCGGTTACGAGATCGAAGGCCCCGCTGAGCACACTTCATCGCCAGGTTGAAAGTGCGGTCTTCCAATCCGCCGGACCTCACTGCCTGCAGGTACTCTTCGCGGCTGAAGCTGTCCTTGCCGTTTGCCAGGCGCTCGCGGTATAGGTTTGCGATGTAGTAATGCGCTTTTCGCTGTTCCAGCCGCGAAGATATGTTGCCGGATCTCGTCCGAACCTTCATCAGTGGCTCCGGCAGGTTAGTCACCTTGTAACCGCAGGAAATGGCGCGCAACAGAAAGTCGTAGTCCTCGGCGACCGATATCTCCCGATAACCGGATAACTTTTCATACACTTCGCGCCGTGCAAGCCAGATATGGCTGCATGGAGGCGCCAATAGCGCAGTTTTTAAAATCGCTTCCTGCGTTACTGGTTTGCGTGATACTCCCAAACCTGGAATCGACCGCCCTTTATCATCGATTGCAATTGTTGCGCAACCGACAAGCGCTATATCCGGATGCTTTTTAAGAAAATGGAGTTGGGATGCCAGTCGCATCGGCAAAGCCACATCGTCCCCATCCATTCGCGCAATGAAAGGGGCATCGCAGTAAGAAAGCCCAAGATTAAGCGCAAGTGGAAGGCCCATATTTCTCGGCGCGTGAACTACCATGATGCGTGGATCCACAGATGCAGCCCGCTCAACAATCTGCAATGTGCTGTCCGTTGATCCGTCGTCTACAATCACGATCTTTATGTCGGAGATAGTTTGCGATTGAATGCTTGCCAATGCCTCGGCAACATAAGATCCAACGTTAAATACCGGAATTAGGACGTTGATTTCTGCCATGACTTCCCTTTCTCAATGCTGCGGCTTGTGATTTTAATTTCCGGAATTCCGGAATAATCGCTCTGGGTGTCGCGCAAAGCTGCAAGCAGGCCGAGCGTTGCGAAAAAGTAGGGCATTGTTGTGCTTACAAGCGAAAAGCCGTTGATAATAATCGGAAGAGTGAGCAGATAGATCGACGCCGGACACTTTCTGGATAAAAACCAGACATAGGCCGCAAAAAGCAGCGAACCGCCGATCCCCAGCTCCAATACAAAGGTCGCTACAATGTTATGGGCAAAGATTCCCGCCAGATTGAATAAGTTACCGACGCCAATGCCGAATAATCTTTGCGCTGTATCTGCTCGCTTGTAGATATCAGTCATGAGCGTTAAGATAAAAAACTTCGAGGCGAGACTGCCGTCTACGTTATGTATTGCATCGGACCCTTCCATCGTAAAGTTAATGAATAACCTTGCAATGATTGCTGTTTGCGCCACGAGCAAGCTGACAAGGGTCCACTTTCTCCAGCGCCATAGTTTGTAAATCACAAGCTGGCAGAGCCCGGCGGCGATAGACGCCCTTGACAAGGTAGCAAGTAATAGCAGGTAGGCCAGCAACCATTGCCTGGGTCCGACGGATTTCCGGAATGCAAACATAATAGCCAGAAAGCAAAGAATCTCTATGCCGACAAAGTTGGAGTCAAAAAAGAACAGGCTGGCTTTATAAAGGTAGAAATTGTCAGTAACATCCGTTTCCGCTGTCGCGGGCAAGTAGGGCGAAAAAATGAAGCGCGACACGCACTCCACAACAAGAAATACAAATATTCCATTGATAAGGCGAGAAACCAGTTGAATGAGGCGCTCGCGCGGAAGCGATCTGGCCAATAACATTACAGTTGGCCCTATCAGTAATGAGGTCAGAAAGAGAAAGGGCGTCAGGTAGTTCTTGTCTGTGGCCGGGCTGTGGGCGATGCCAGCAGCCTGGAAAAGCGAAATTGAAAACATCAGGATAAATACAGCAAGAATATCGATTTCGATCCGCACCAAATAAAAACACAGGCCAAGCGCGCAGAGTAAGAGAAGAAATACCTGCGAAAGATTGATATAGATCAGGACCGGCACGAACGACAAAATGAGAATCGAAGAAAATGCAAACGTTTTGATTGACTCTGATAATGGACCTGAATATCCAATGCAATGTGGCGATTCAGACATGCCAACTGTGCTAGTAGCCATTCAAATGCCTCCCTGCAGGATGCAGCATTTTCCGGGCCGGCTGATTGAATGAGGATGAAAGATTCATGCTGCCTCACCTCTTATTACCGCCAGCGAGCTCATTGCCAGATATCTTCTGCGTGTACGCGTAAAGATTGCCAGTGCAGAGGGAAGCCCGATACCCGCCGTAACTGCCAGATAGCTGAATGCGACGCCGGTATTGCCCCATCGAGGCGCTGTGACCATGGCCAGCAGCAGGGTGAGCGCGGCCACTGTCAGAGACTGGACAAGAAATGGTTCCCGCTTGAAGGCTCGCAGCAGCGTGCCCAGGCACTGCACTACACAGTTGGCTCCGGCGGCCAGCACCAGAGCAGAAAAAAGCAGCGGTGAAACCATTCGCGAAGCCAGCCTGGGCGCAATAACGGTAATAAATACCGAACCGGCGTCTGCGGCTAGCGCGATCAGTGTGAATACCGCCAGCGACTGGCCCATCGTCCGCAAAAACAACCGGTCAAGCCCGTGAAATTCTCTTTGCGCAATCATGCGGCCAAAAGGCGTGGCCTTGGTGGTAATCCAAGGCAGGACCAGGCCTGTCATATAGCCGGTAATACTAAGTGACATGCCCATTTGCCCTGCTTCGACAGGCCCACGCAGTGCAAAGAGGATGGGGATAAAAACCTGAATCGTGAAGTAAGAGCACATCCAACTGACAGCAATGCGCCACTGAAACGGCCATACCTCGCGGCTCCAGCAAATAGCGCCGGAGCGCACCGGATAATGAAGCAACCCCAGCAGGAGGCGGCGGCGCGTGGCCAGAAATACCAGGCCGATTCCAACCTGGCCCATCACCACCAAAGCCGGCGAATAAAGTCCGTGATGCAGGAGCATGGCAGCCCAGGCCAGCACGATTCCGGCTACCGCCTGACTCAGGCGCAGCCCAGCCACCGCGCGCACCTGTCCGCATCCATCGAGAAAAGAGTAAAAAGGCTGACTCCACAGGCCGGCCATCGACGTTGCAACCGCCAAAATCCATGGTCCGTGCCACTTCACCTGAGCCGCTGTTGTTGTGTGAAGCGAAAAAAAGAGCACTCCGAGCGGCGCCAGAATCAGACCCATCGCCGCAGCTGCCATTGTGTACCAGCGCACACTCAGCTGCAGCGTGGAAGCCAGTCGAGCGTGAGCCGCCGCAACTCCGCTCACGCGGCCGTCACGGTGCAACTCCAGATGCACGCACTCATGCGCTGCCAGTTGCTGAACCACAAACGAAAAACCAAGTTCAAAAACCATTTGCAGCGCAACCAGGCTAAGCAGCGCGTAGTAGTAGCCCTGCTCTATAGGCGATAGAAAACGGACGATCAGCAGAACCGTCACCGTGCTGCCTGCTATACTCACCGTTCTCGCCAGAGAGGTGTAGGCTACGGCGCCATCCAGGCCCAGCGCTCTCCTAACCGTTTGAACCTTCACTGCGCTTCTCCGCCCCAGGCCGTTTCGAGTGCCAAAAGCCACGAGCCTGTGCTGCGGCGAAGGCCGCGTAAAAACGCCATAGCCTCGGAGACCAGCGCCAAGGCAAGCGCAATCGGCACAGAGAGCAGCAGCGCTCCCAGCACAATCCAAATTCGAAACAGCGATGTGGGGCGATCGGGAACCGCGGCTGCGTCGACAACCTGCGCCTGCGAACCCTGCCGCGCCTCATCAATCTGCGCCATCTCGTAAAGACGCATCAGCAATCCCACAACCGTTTCGCGATACTTCACTTCGCGCAATGCGCGCTCATACTCAAGGCCAGCTTCGCTGACTTTTCCCTTGGGCGCCACCAGGTCTCCGCTGGCGCGATCGTGAGCAACGTCCATTGCCGACAACTGCGCTTCAAGGCCTGACAACTCCTGGCGCGCTCGCTCAAGATCCGGATTTTCGTCAGCGGCAAACTGGCGCATCGCCTGAATTTCAACTTGCTTGGCCGCCACCTGGGCCCGCAACACGGCCGCAGTGGCGATCATCGCGTGAGCCTGCCCGTCCAGCTCGATTACTCCGGTGCGCTGCTCGGTCTGCTTCATCTCCTCTTCCGCGCGCGTCAGATTCTCGCGTGCTTCCGCCACCTGCCGCTCGAAGAAAAGCCGGCGCCCTGAAGCCTCGCCAACCGCCATTGTCGCCGAGAGTCGCTGATATTCCTCCACCCAGCCGTTGGCTAATGCCGCGGCCCGGAGCGGATCACTGTCGGTCACGGAGATACGGATCAATCCATCCTTCAACCCATCGTCGATATAAGTTTTTTTCTCCCATTTCTTGCGCGCCGATGAAAGATATCTTGCGTGATAAAGAGCTTGCAGGCGAAAACGCGCCGCCATCGCGTCTTCTACTGTGCGGCTCTTCAACAGGGCCACTTGCAGATCGTTGGGGTTCTTGATGCCCAACGCGCCCGCGCCCACGCCAGCAATTGAGCTCAGGCTGCTGAGTTGAGCCATCATGGCCGATCCCGCCGAGTTGCTTTGCTGAGGCGGCAATATCACTGTGGTGGCCACATACCGGCTGGGCAGTAACAAGGCAACACTGATGCCCGCCGCAACAATGGCAAACGTGGTAATGCCGGCCAGCTTTCTGCGCTTGATCGCCACGCGAATCAGCGGCGGCAAGGTCCCCGTAGAAGTTCGCGATGCGATTGCTTCGGGTTGCTGATATTCAATTGACACGCTGGGCTTCCTTTTTTGTGCGCTCTATTTCCCTGCGCTGCTCACATGGAAACTGCGCTTAGATTACCGGTGATTGAGTGAGGCGAAACGGAGAGGAGATAAAAACAATGAACGCGGAATCGATTATGGGAAAATCTTCATAAACCTGTTCAATTTTGGAACCGGCTTGTTGGGCTTACTCATTTTTTCTCGCATGCGGCAGATCTGATATGCGAACAATGAATCGTCTATGAAAAATCATTTAGCCGCACGCTCAAGCCTCCGCCAGATGATGTTTCACTTACTGGCCAGTTTCTCCGCTCTTTCTCTCTGTGCATCCGCTTTACACGCTCAATGTTCTACAGGGGACGGTCCGGACTCGCTCGGCTGTCAATTGCAGGCCGCGCCTTCGCCTTCCGCGACACAGTCAAGCGAATCCCCCACCGTGCTGACCATGCAGGAAACCCCGCAACAGGGAACGCCGCAGGCAGATCTCTCAACGTACGCCTCTGCTGTCCAGAGCCTTTCAGGCGGTGCGGATTACACCGAGCAGGCAATGCACAATCGCGCAAATGCAGCCGGACAGCGCCGTGCTTTGCCAGTGTCCTTCGAGCCTCTCACTGAGTTTCAGCGATTTGTAGCCGCTTCATCGGGCCGCTTGTTGCCTGTTTATGGAGCCCGTCTTTTTTACGGGCGTCCTGTATCCTTTGGTCCTCTTGATCAGGGTCCTGCGCCGCAGGATATGCCGATTGGAACCGACGACGAACTGCGCATCCGCATTTGGGGACAGATCAATTTCAGCGCCAACTTGCGCGTTAGCCGCGAGGGAGACATCTACCTGCCCAAGGCCGGCGCCGTGCATGTTGCAGGCCTGCCGGTTTCCTCCGTTGCCGGCCACCTGCGCCAGGCACTCGAACGTGTCTACCGCAACTTCGAGTTGAGCGTCGATATGGGCGAGATTCACTCCATTCAGATTTATGTTGCCGGCCAGGCGCGGCAACCGGGTGAATACACTGTTAGCGCGCTCAGCACGCTGGTCAATGTTATTTTTTTAAGCGGAGGTCCCTCGCCAGCGGGTTCCATGCGCCACATTGAATTGAGGCGCGGGGGCAAAGTGATCTCGGACTTCGACATGTACGCGCTGCTGGTAAATGGCGACAAGACCGGCGACGCGCAGTTGCAGTCTGGCGATGTGCTCTTCATTCCCGCCGTGGGTTCCCAGGTGGCGCTCATGGGCAGCGTGCACCAGGAGGCAATCTACGAACTGCGCGGGCAGGAGTCAATTGAAGAATTACTCACAGCCTCCGGTGGAAGGACAGCGATTGCCTCTGGCGGGCACATTGTCGTGGAACGAATTACGGACCACGCGCAGCGCAGCGCTTTCCAGTTAAAGGCAGACGCATCTGGACTAGCGACCTTGCTGGCTGATGGCGACATTGTGCGAATTGATCCCATCATCTCCAACTACCGGGAGGCGGTCACGCTGCGCGGGTCAGTGGCTAACCCCGGGCGTTTCCTCTGGCATCAGGGCATGCGCCTCAGCGATTTGATGCCCGATCGCGATTCTCTGCTCTCTCGCGACTACTGGTGGCATCGCACCCAGCTTGGTCTTCCCGCGCTGGAGTTCGTGTCATCCGGCGATTCCAAGGCCGAACCAACTGAGTCAGGGCGCCGCTCGCAAACGATACGCGGAGAGCGACAGGCGTTTTCTGCCGGCAGTCCATCTGCTGCAACAACCTCCCGGCATAAAGACGAAGCGAGCGCTTTGGCGGAAACCGAAGAGGATAGCCGGTTGGAAAGTGAAACTGCATTGCTGCGTCCCGAGTCACAAACTGACTGGAACTATGCAGTGATTGAACGGCTGGACTCATCCACCATGGCCACGTCGCTCATTCCCTTCGACCTCGGCAAACTTGTGCTCGGTCACGATAGTTCGCAGGACCGTGAACTTCTGCCGGGCGATGTTGTCACAATCTTTTCGCAGAACGACATCCATTTGCCCTTGGACGTGCAAACAAAATATGTGCGCCTGGAAGGAGAATTCGTGCATCCCGGCGTTTACAGCGTTGTACCTGGAGAAACACTGCGCTTGCTGGTGAAGCGAGCTGGCGGATTGACGGACAAGGCATATCTTTATGGATCGGAGTTTACACGCAAGAGCACGCAGGCCATCGAGCAACAACGTTTGAGAGAGTACTCTGATCGGTTGGAACATCAGTTGACGCGCGGCGCAATCAAAATGGCGGGCGCTGGAATCGGCGGCGCCAACAATGGTTCTCAGGAGGCGGCTCAACAAAATCAGGTGGCATCGCTTGACCGCGATCTGCTCGCTCGTCTGCGCCAGTTGCAGCCCACCGGCAGAATCGTGTTGAATCTGCGCCCACACAGCATGGGGGACGACGCGCTGCCAGAGATGCCGCTGGAGGATGGGGATCAATTGCTGGTACCGCCTGCTCCAGCCACTATTCAGGTTGTCGGCGCAGTGCTCAATCAGAATGCATTTCTGTATCACGATGGAGCCCGCGCAGGCAACTACCTTCATCTTGCCGGCGGCGCCAACCGCGACGCGGATCGCGGACAGATCTTCGTTCTCCGCGCAGATGGGTCAGTCACTGGTCGCAATACGGGGCAATCAATCTTTGCTGCTGGATTTGACAATATTCGGCTTTACCCTGGCGATACCATTGTTGTGCCGGAGAAAAACGTCAGCCCCGGAGCAATGCGTGAGTTTCTCTCCTGGACACAGGTCTTCTCCCAACTCGCTTTGGGCGCGGCAGCCATCAATGTAATCAAGTAAATCGACTGCGCTGAGATCGCCTTCCGCGCCGCGTTCACTCGATTCACGTTAAAAAAATTCATCGAATGTTTTTCACTGCGTTTCGTTTTCGGGATTCTTCCCATTTGCGACTGCGGTACTCCAGATTATCTTTTTGCCTGTCAGGACGCAGCAAATACAGCCGACGATAATGCTATTGATACACTGGTGAACCATAGGTCAATCCTTTGCTTTGTGTTGCCCGTGATTCCGCCCTGTCGCACAATTGTTCGGCAGGGGTTATGCCTGAGTCTTGATGCATACCAATAATCGAGGTTTGCTTTATGCAGTTCTCCAGCCGCGCGACTGAGACGGATTCTCTTTCTTCTTCCTTTCTTTCTTTCTCGCCGCTTATTGACCCAGCATTCGATCATGGCGCGCGTCTTTTAAATCCCTCGGCCAGCGCCTGGACTCTTTCCTTTTCCCGGCGTCTACTCGATCTTTCAATTGCATTGACGGTGCTCTCCATTTTTTTTCTTCCGATGCTAGCCATCGCACTATGTATTCGCCTGACATCACGCGGACCTGCATTTTTTTCGCAGTATCGTGTAGGGCGGAAAGGAAATCATTTTCGCATCTACAAATTCCGCACCATGACTGATGCCAAGGTAACTGCCGGCCCTGGCCTTACGCGCGATGGGGATGTCCGCATCACTCGCATGGGACGATGGCTGCGCAAGCTCAAGATCGATGAGCTTCCGCAGTTTTACAATGTCTTGCGAGGTGAGATGAGTCTGGTGGGCCCCCGGCCCATGCTGCCGCAGTATTTGGGCATTGCCAATATGCCTTATCGCCCCGGAATCACCGGCGCGGCTTCTCTCGCCTTTCGCCGTGAAGAAGATCTGCTGCGCCGGGTTCACCCCAGCCAGATGGACTATTTCTATAATCGCCACATTCGACCGCTCAAGGCGCGCATGGACGTGCGCTATATGTGTCGAGCCACATTCGGGAGCGATTTGCGTTTGATTGTCGCCACATTTTTATCCTGCCTGACAACCGCGCCACCACCGGCGTTTCTTCGCCGCGCCACCACTCGCACGCTGGCTTTCACTTCAATCCAAGCCAGAAGAGCGGCTCCATCAACTCATTTGAATCCGCAACCTGAAACACACAGGGTCTGAAAAGCCGCAAATCGTCTTATTTGAACACGCTCGGCGGCCGGCAATACACATCGTAGCCTCTTAGCTTTTGGCAGAGCTGAAATACCTGCTGAAGAGCGTTCAGCGCAGCTTCTCGCTGTGGGGTTGGGTCTTCCTTCAATTGCAAATTTCGCTTGACGATCAGCCAGCGGATATTGCGGCGCTTTACTTCATCCACCAACTGCGCAGGCGATAGTGGATCGGTCGCGTTGTCAAATAGCAGCACAGGAAACTGCGGTTTGCGGCCCGTAGCAAAGTAGAAAGGGTCTTCACCGGGAATGAGAATCAGTCCGTCGTCCGCTGGTATCTCTTTGGAGGCAAAACTCAGGAGTTCTTCAAAGTTTGACATATAAGGGCCGGGAATAGACATACCTCGCAGCGCTGGCACAGACGAGTGCGCAACTTCGCCCTCAAGCCTCGCGTAGGAGAGACGCTCTTCGCTAGCCACGTAGAGTCCCCCGCAAACAATAAATATCGCCGAGAGGAAAGCAGCCATAACCGGCGCTACAAATTGCTTTCGGAGTGAGGTTCCCTGAGCTGCTCTTTCAGGTTCAATAGAGGCCAGAAACGCTATCATCTCTGCAACAAGAATCACAAGCAGCGGCCAGATGGCATAAGTCGATCCCCATAATTGCTGAGATAACAGCGTGCCGTTGATGGTAATCAGCAGCAGCACCGGAAGCAGGGTGCGCACGGTTAGTCCGCGCCTAAGATTCCACAATGTAAGCGCGGCGCTGAGAACCAGCAGCGGCGGCCACAGAGCTAAAAGATCGCTGGCACGGTCGTCTGCGCCGGCGGATAAAAAGAGATTGGTTAGCGTCCAAAGAAGCGGTGCAGTAAGAAATCCCAGCGCCATCATGCGCGCCCACAGCGCCGGGGCAAAACGGCTGTGCAACAATACAATCGCTGCGGTAACGCACGGCAGCCACCACCACAGTGAGGGCTCGGTATAAACTTCCAGCATCTGCTGAATACCAGGCAACCGCCGCTGCGATGCAAACTGGATTGTCCAATGAAGATAATTACCGATACTCACGGTGAAATGCAACATCAGTACGGCGGCAATAAGCGTTGCGGCCGCACCGCTTAAAATTGCGCCTGGCGCCGCGATTCCATTTCTGCTGCGCGCCCCTTTCGGCCTCAACAATAAAAGCACCATGGCCAGCGCAGCAGCAAGAAGTGGAAGCCCGATGTTCTGTTTGAAAAAGAGCGGAAGTGGGATCACCCCGCCCGCGACGAAAGACCGCATCTGTGCCCTTAACGGCGCCGGTGCGCCGGATTGCTCCTCAGACACTCGTTGCAACAGAAAAATCACTACAAGAATACAAAAGACACAATCGCAGTCGTAAAAGGGAAACGGCAGAATGCTGTAAATGCCCAGAACGATCAGTGGCGCGGCCAGGATAAGAGAAATGAACCACGCCGCACGTAACCGCCCCCGCAGTGTGCCAAGCACGATGCGCCATGCCAGCACCGTTCCCAGGCCGCCCAAAACTGCCGCGTACACAAAGTGGTGAAAGTAGACCCGCCCTGCTAGCCGGATGATCGCTGCCTGAATCAGAAACGTGAGCGGCGCATGAGCCAACGGAAAATCGCGATAGGGCATTTGCCCCTCAGCGATGCGGGTTCCCGTGTCCAGGATGTAGCTTGTATCCCAAAGAATAGCGAGATGCGCATTCTGCCAGAAAACCACTGCCGCGCTGGCCACAAAAAGTGCGAATGCGGCCACTCGATCACGCCACCTACAACGGCCACGGGAAAGCGGAGATTCAAGTTGGACCGGCTTAGGCTTGGACATGGCGGCTTACAAGCGGAACTTTTCCCTCCCGCTCAATTTATTGATCTTCAACGCTGGCGGCCGGTTATGCAAGCCGGGCATTCCCAAGAGTGGCCTGAGAAAGATCCCCAGTCAGATGAATACGAAAGTGGCAAGGAATCGCTTCATATGACTGAAACAATCATAATTTTTTAGATTTTTGAGCGTTTTGACAAAAAACAACACATCTATTAATGTTTGTCTTGATCAAGTGCTGGTGCTCACAGCACCGACTATTTCCGCCGAGACTGACGCCGGGAAGCGTAAAGTCCACATTGTGCCGCACTGGAACCATCAATGAA
>Ga0316217_10004144_pt1 | contig 15928 bp, 11 predicted proteins | sample 1anoAmetaG_FD_203633 | JGI IMG/M metagenome (GOLD analysis project Ga0316217, IMG submission 203633) | Freshwater microbial communities from Trout Bog Lake, Wisconsin, USA - 1anoA | ecosystem: Environmental > Aquatic > Freshwater > Lake > Hypolimnion/Profundal zone | place: USA: Wisconsin... | reverse complement strand
GCACGTGAGCGTGGCCGTGCACCGCATGCTGGCCTCGCATATTCCCGAAGAGCTGAACCTGCGCACCTTTGAGCTGGGAATGGTTTCGTTCCGTCCGGACCCGGAGCAGTACCGCACCATTGCCGTGTATGCGGACAGCCTGGCCTTCATCGTGAGCCCCAGCCATCCGCTGGCCGGGGCGGCGCACGTTTCAATCAACGAGCTGGGAGAGCAGAATTTTATCGCGCACAATGTAGCCTCTCCGCTGCGGCGCAAGGTGATTGAGGCGTTTCAGCGCTACCGGACGCCGTTGAACATGGGCATCGAGCTGCCCACCATCGAGGCCATCAAGCGGTTTGTGGCGCTGGGCAACGGGGTGGCGCTGGTTCCGCACCTGACGGTGGCCCGGGAGTTGGAGAACGGGGACCTGGTGCGGGTGCCTGTGGACGAACTGGAGTTCAAGCGGGTGCTGCGGCTGGTGCACCGGCGGCAGGGCACGCTCTCCTATGCCGCCAGGGCTTTTTTGCGCACGGTGCGAACGCTTGCGCAGGAGCAGGGGCCGCCGTTTTATTATCACGTGGAAAGATCCGGTTAGGACTTTTATTTTCAGCAATTTGCGGCGGACATGCAGATTTTAATGCGGGGCTGCGTCCAAGGGATGGGAAGATTCTGCGGCAGAGGCTGCCGCCATGAACCGTCCCGGCCAGTTACAATGCTGAGAGCGGGGCCCGGTTCGAACCGGAGCACCGGAATCGATAAGCTCGTTGCCAGCCGGACGGTTGCGCAGTCGTGAGGTTCTAGACCGAATGAAGAAGATCGTCTTAATTGCATTTATGCTGGCCATTTGTGTGGCCACAGGACGCGCACAGGAAAGCCGCCAGGACTTCAGTATCAGTGGAACGGTTCTTATCCCCCCGTTCAGGGCCTCGCAAACCGCAGTTCAGGCGAGCGCCCAGCGCGAATTTGGCACCTTGGTCAGCTACCGTTTCATGGTCACGCCCACCAGTGCCTTCGAAGGCAACTTCGGGATGACCTACCAGGGCAAGATGAACTACCGGATCCAAAATACCAACCACTACCAGGTCAACAACCGCACCACAGAAATCTCCGGCGCTTACGTGCGTTCGTTCACCTTCAAGAATTTCAATCCGTTTGTCGAGGCGGGCGGTGGCGCATTCATCTTCCTGCCGGTTCGCGACGCAGAGACCACCTCGCTGGACTTGAAGCAGGCGACCGAAATCGGAGCCATTTACGGCGCCGGCATCGCCTACGAGATCAGCCCCAGTTTCGACATACGCACCGAGTACCGCGGGCTTGTCCTCAAGGTGCCGTCCTTCGGCGTTTCTCAGTTAGTCACCAACAAGTGGTACAACATTTATGCTCCGTCCATCGGCGTGGCTTATCACTTCTAGAGCCTGCAGAACGGAACCAATGTAAAAGGGGATGGGCCTGAGGCCCATCCCCTTTCGCTTGTGCGGCGCATTCCCGCAGTTCCAACCAGCAAGTTATTTTCCGGTTCCATTATCGATCCGGGCTTCAGGGTAGCGCCCCAGTTCCTTGACCATGGCGCAATGGGCGTCGAGCGCCTGGATGGCGCGTGTTCCCTCTTCGGAGGAATGGATCTGGCAATCCACGTAAAAGATGTACTCCCAGGGCTTGCCGTGTACCGGCCGGGACTCGATCTTGGTGAGGTTGGTGCCCAGGGATGAAAATTCCATCAGCGCCGCAACCAGCGAGCCGGGACGGTTCTCCACGGAAAATGCCAGGCTGATCTTGTTCGACGCCGGATCGGCGACCGCGTCCGCGGCGCGGCGCACCAGGAAGAAGCGGGTATAGTTCTCCGGGTTGTCCTCGATGTCGGCGATCAGGATCTGCGCGCCGTAAAAGTGCGCCGCAGCTTCGCTGGCGATGGCCGCGGCGTGACGGTCGCGCAACTCCACCAGTTGCTTCACGCTGCCCGCCGTGTCATAGAAGGCAAAGGCCTCCATCCTGGGGTGCTCGGCCAGGAAGCGCCGGCACTGCGCCAGGGCCACGGGATGCGAGAAGACGCGGTCAATCTCCCCGGCCGAGGCGCCGGAAATGGCGATCAGGTTGTGGCGGATGCGCAGCAGCGTTTCGCGCACCACCTTCACGTCATGGGTGAGCAGCAGGTCGTAGTGCTCCGAGACCGGGCCGGCAAGGCTGTTTTCAATGGGAATCACCGCGGCGTCCACCTTGCCGCCGGCAAGCGCCGCAAAAACCTCGGCCGATAGCGAAAAGGGAACGATCACCGCGTCAGTGACCAGCTTCATCGCTGCTTCATGGCTAAAAGAGCCGGGTTCTCCCTGGATCGCAATTTTCATGCCGGGGCCGGTTTCTCCTGTCTGTTGAGTAGGGAAAATGGGTTGGAGATTACTGATCTGCTTTCTCGCACCATACCACATGCCGCGTTGGACATCCGGGCCCGGTTCATTCTCAGACATGGCAATCCCCTTTCGCGAGCCATTGAACTCAGTGAAGCATCCACAGATCTGCCGCGACAAAGACCAGAAACACCATGGCGATGACGCCGTTCATGGTAAAGAACGCGGCATTGAGCCGGCCCAGGTCGCGCGGCGAAACGATGGCGTGCTCATAGGCCAGCAGCAGGGCCACGGCGGCAATGCCGATCCAGCCCAGCGCATGAAAATGAAAGAGCAACCCAAACCAGGCGAGCAGGCCCAGCATGGACAGATGCATGGCACGCGCCGCCCAAAAGGCCGCGGGAACGCCTACGGCCTGGGGCAGGCTGTTCAGCCCCGCCTTGCGGTCGTGTTCAACGTCCTGGCAGGCGTAGAGCACGTCGAAGCCGCCTGCCCAGAGCGTGACGGCCGCGGTCAGCACCAGGATGCGCGGGTCAAGCGAGCCGCGCACGGCGACCCATGCGGCTGAGGGAGCCAGGCCCAGCGCCAGGCCCAGGCCCAGGTGCGACCAGCGGGTAAAGCGCTTCAGGTAGCTGTAGCCCAGCAGAACCACCAGCACCAAGGGCGACAGGCAGAGGGTGAGCAGGTTGAGCTCGGCCGCGGCCGCCACAAAAACGAGCGCCGCAATGCAGGTGAAGCCCAGCACAAATTGCCGCGAGAGCAAGCCGGCGGGAATGGCGCGGCTTTTCGTGCGCGGATTGGCCGCGTCCAGATCCGCGTCGGCCCAGCGGTTGAAGGCCATGGCCGCGGAGCGCGCCGCAACCATGGCCACCAGGATCCAGGCGATGGTGCGCCCGGCGGGCAGACCATTCGCGGCCAGCAGCACCGCCGTGAGGGCAAAGGGCAACGCAAAGATGGAGTGCTCCCACTTGATCATTTCCAGAGTGGTGCGCGTTCTTGTCCACAGGCCGGGCATAGAGGACTCCATGCATCAGTGTAATTGAGGGGCGGAGCGGAATTTGGACTGTATTCGGAGCGGTTCTGGCGCATCCCGGGATGCAGCGTCATGGGGCGGCGGATTCAGCGGCCGGCCATGAACCATCGCGCCAGCGTGAACAAGCCGCCGATCACGAAGAGGGTTCCGAAGATGGTTTTGTTGTGGCGCGCCAGCCAGACCGGCAGGTAGATGTCGTAGTTGTCCGCGGGCTCGTCCGTGAACAGGCGGGCCCAATCGCCGATGGGGCAGTGAAAGCGATTCAACGCGAGCACCAGGCACTCCAGCAGCACCAGTCCGGCGAGAACGGCGGCGAGTGTGAAGCGGCGCAGGACGCCGGCAACCGGAATGGTGACGATGCAGGCGACAAGGAAAAGCCACACCACTGTATGCAGCAGCTTGATGGCCACCAGGGCGCGCGTTGGGTTGGATTTCAGATCCAGGTGAAAGGACATTCTTATTTGAGTCGCAGGGATCAGTGTACTTGAGGTAAATGATTTTTAGTCGAACTTGCGGAGCCAGATTTTGCGCACGGAAATCTTGCAGGGCTGGCTTTCAATCTCAAAGCCGATGAGGCCCGGCTGGTTGTTGACGGAGTCTCTGTTGTCGTCGATGAAGACCGCCATCAACTGGCCGTTGATGATGTGCATCATGACGCCGCCGCGGGCGATGACCTCGTATTGGTTCCATTCGTTGACCTTGACGTAGCCGCCCAGCGCCTGGATGTCGCCGATGTTGGCGACCAGGCGATTGGGCTGGCCGGGCAGGGCCTGCGTGACCTGGCCGCGATAGGCCAGAATGCCCTGCATGGTGTTTTCCGAGTACCACTGGCCGGTGTAGGACGCGGCGCGCGCGCTGACCGGAAACCAGAAGTCGGCTTGCGGCCCGGTCATCATAAATTTCAAGTCGTAGGGCGGCTGGCCGGCGGGCTGCGGGCGCGTCCACGGCTGGCCGGTGACGCTGCGGTACTGAATGCCACCGCCGCCGCCTTTTTCAATCTTCATTTCGAGCTTCAGGTCGAAGTCGCGCGCCTGGCCGCCGCGATAGACGATGTAGTTGTTGCCCTTTGGCTTGCCCTCGAGGGTTTCGCCGATCATGAGGCCGTTTTCAACACGCCAGATGGTGGGGTCGGCGTCCCATCCCGCAAAGCTCGTGCCGTCGAAGATCTGCTTGTAGCCGGTGTGCTCGTCAAAGTTGTACGGCGCGGGATCGTGGAATTTCGGCATGCCGATGAGCTTCTCGCCATGCGGTCCGGTCTGGGGCGGCTGCGCGGCGGGCGACTCGAGCGCCGGCGGCACGGACTGGGCGGCGGACGGAAGCGCCAGAAACAAGAGTCCCAGTGCGGCTGCGGATAAAAGCGATTGGCAATAAATGCGCAGGGAATGACGGTTCAATGCTGACATGAAGTTATGTGCCCTCGGATGATGACGCTTCAGGAACCCTTGGAGTTTAGCGGGTGGCAGAAGTCCTTGGCGACAACATTCTGGATGCGGCATGGACAGAGGCGCATCCGGACCGGACCATTTGAGCGACTCCTCCCGTACGGGTATACAGTGTTGCCAGATGATTTGTGCGGGGAGATTGTCATGAAGCGATCCGAGATCAACCGGTACATTGCCGAAGCCGCCGCGTTCTTCAGGGAGAACGGCTTTACCCTGCCGCCGTATGCGGAGTGGACACCGCAACAGTGGCGGCAATGCGGCAGCCAGGCCGATGCGCTGCGCGCGGCGCAACTGGGGTGGGATGTAACCGACTTCGGCTCCGGGCGTTTTGCCGCGCTGGGGCTGACGCTGTTTACGCTGCGCAACGGGCAGCCGGGCGGCGGACCCGCCGCCAAAATCTACGCCGAGAAGATCATGTTTGTCCGCCGGGACCAGGTCACGCCTTTCCACTATCACGCGCGCAAGACAGAGGACATTATCAACCGCGGCGGCCAAGGGACGGGGCGGCTGGCCGTGCAGCTTTACAACTCGGAGCCGAACGGATCAACGCTGCACAGAGGGTTGGCGCAGACCCCGGTGACGGTGTACTGCGACGGCTTTGAACGCCATGTGAAGGCCGGAGGCTGGGTGACGCTGGAGCCCGGCGCGTCCATCACGCTGACGCCGTTTCTCTATCACCAGTTTCATGCCGTGGACGGGGATGGACTGATCGGCGAGGTGTCATCGGTGAACGACGACGCCGCCGATAACTACTTTCTGGAGCCGCTGCCCCGCTATCCGGAGATCGTCGAGGACGAGCCGCGGCTGCGGCTGATGTGCACGGAGTATTGAAGACAGGGACCAGGGACTAAGGGACTAAGGGACCAGGGACCAGAAAAATTATGCTGAGCTGCTTACGCCTGGGCTTCGGCTGTTTCCACGGTCGGCGCCATCGCGATCACCGAGTCCACATGGGTGAGCTTGAACAACTCCAGAACGCGGGTGTTGACTCCGGCAACGATCATCTTGATGCCGGTCCGCTCGCAGTGGACGTGGTAGTTGATGATGGCGCCCATGCCCGATGAATCGATGTAGGGAACCCCGGTGAGGTCGAGGATGGCGAGCCGCGAGGGATCGCCGCTGCGCAGCTCGGCCTGGAAGTCGAAGAGGTTGCGCAGGGTGAGAGGACCGGCGAGCCGCAGAATGTGCGTGCCGGGGTCAGTGCCTTCCTGACGTGCGATGACGAGGGGAGCGTCGAGGGCCATGGTGGGATAAGTGTAAGGAATGGCAGCCCTCTGTGTCGTTACAATCGTGTGAATGTCGCGGGGCTTGCGCTGTGGATTGGATTTTGCGGCTTAAAGGGCGCAGGCAGGAAACCGGCCCCGGAGAGTTTCAGCTCTCCGGGGCCGGTTTGATTTAAGTGCGGGCCGAGCGCGCAAATGGCTACTTATGGGCTTCACCAGGCTGGTTGGCGACTTCCAGGTAGTTCTTGACGCCGAAGACGCCGGGGACGCCGTTGGCCCGGAGGAAAGCCGTCTCCTTGTCCGCCTGCGAATCCACCATGCCGTAAAGCTCCACGTGGCCGTTCTGCACCGAGATGCGGATGGGCTTGGCGGGATTGGTGGCGTACTTGTTCAGAGACGGAAAGCCGTAGACGGCGCGAGCCACCTGGAGCCGCGTCTGGTCGTCCGAGATCGAAGTGGGATCGACCTCGATCTCGTCCACGACATCCTTGACGCCGGGGCTGGTGGCGATCAACGCGACCGCGGAGTCCTTGTCCAGATCGGTGCGGGCATGGCCGCCCAGAATCGCCACGCCGTTTTCGATCTTCACCGAGATGGCGTTGAAGGTGTTGCCGTAGCCGACGCGGTCATATTGCAGCTTTTCCACGAGCCTGGTCTGCAAATCCGCATCGGGAATGGCGGGACCGGCAACTTCAATCAGGTTGCGCACCGCGGTGATGCCCCTGGCATGGCGGACGTGCTTCTCGGCGTCGGCCTTGTACTCGTAGAGGTCCACGGTTCCGGTAAGCGTGGCGATGCCGTTGTCCACGGACACCTTCACGTCGCGAAATTGTTTCTTGTTCAGCCTGGATTCGGCGTCACTTGCCGCGGGGCTGCTTTCGCCGGCCTGCGCGATTGCACCGGAATTCCGGCCCGCCGCCAAAGATACCTGCGGAAGGCTCAGGAGGGCTCCGGCGAGCGTGACCGACCAGAGTGCGGCCTGGGTTCTACGCATCGTCATCGTCATGTGAAATCCTCCTTGACGGGATCGGGGCAAGCCAGCTCGGATTGGGCGGCCAGCCTGCCGTTCGTCCGTTTAGACACAGATTCGGCGAAAAGGTCGCGGATTCTTGGTTGTCATGAACCAGGGACTAAGGGACTAGGGACTAGGGACTAGGGACTAGGGACTAGGGACTGAGGGACTAGCTGGCCGCTGTTCCCTGCTTTTCTGTTTCCTGGTCCCTTAGTCCCTGGTCCCTTACCGGTAGCGGCGGGTGGCTTTCAGGACCATGGAGAAGACGCCGGACTCGTCGCGGGAGACGAGCAGCGAGACATGGCGGTTGATGGCGACATCGGCCTGGATCAACTGCTGTCCCGTGGTGTTCACGTTGGTGGCGTAGGTGAGGGTGACGTAGCGGCCCAACTGCTCCTCGACAATGATGCGCGAGGTGGAGTTGCCGAGCGCGCCGAGGTAGTTGGGATCCACCTTGACCGAGCCGGCGCCGAAAAGTCTTTGCACGCGGCTGGAGACGGTGGCGTTGAGAGCGCCGCCGAGCAGCGCGTCGGTGGTGGGATTGGCGCCGGTCTGCTCCTGCTGCTGGGTATAGAGGCGCTGCTGATTTTCTGTGCGGCCCAGGGCCAGCAGGGCCACCACGTCGGCCTCGGGCAGAGGCGGATCGCTGCGATAGGTAACGGTCAGGTTGGCGGGATTTCCGTGCAGGCCGAGGGTAATGTTGTAATCCTCCACGCGGGCCGTGGCGTTCAGGTCGATGGAGGGCTCGATGCGCACCGGGTTGGTAAAGACGATATCGCCGCTTTGCAGCTCGTAGCGGGTGCCGGCGATGATGGCGTTGCCCTCGGTGATGGAGACGCGGCCCAGCAGCGCGGGCGAGGCCACGGTGCCACGCAGGCGCAGGTCCACGTCGCCGGCCAGCTTGGCATAGGCGTTCTGGAAGTTCAACTGCGGCGAAGACGTTACATGCACGTCGAGGCGGACGTGGTTGGAAGGAGCGTCGGGCGGCGTGATGGTTTTGACCGCGCCGGTCTGCGCCACCAGGGCCGCAATGTCCAGGTCCGAGCTCATGGTGAAGCGGGTAATGAGCACGTTGCCGCCGAGCAGCAGGTTGTTTTGCGCGCCCTGCAGGTGCAGCGTGGCATCGGCCTGGGAGCTGACGCCTTGCGGATAGCGGATGCGAATTCCCTTGCCGGTGACTGAAAGGTCGGCATAGAGGCCGTGCTGATAGGCCAGGTAGCCGCCCACGCTCAAGAGGCCCCCGCCGCTCATGGCGGTCAGCGACTTGACCACCAGCCGGTTCTGGCTGAACTCGAGCGAGCCGTGCAGCTGGCTGAGGCCGTTGGGAATGTCTTCCAGGGAGATGGAGCCGTTCTGGAAGTCGATGCGGCCCTGTAGACCGGGATTCTTCAGGGGGCCGTGCGCTTCCACCTGGAAGGTGGTGGTGCCGCTTGCCGTCAGGTCGGAATCGAGCGTCTCAGCCAGCTTGAGGTTGACTGAGCCGCTGGCGGCAAGATCCAGTTGCTGCGCGCCCTGAATGGACAGGCTGCCCTGTGCGTGCAGGTCGGTGTTTTCGCCGACCACGTGCAGCGGGTCAAGCAGGATGCGGCCATTGGCGAGCGTGGCGTGCGCTCCGCCCTCGCTCTTGAGATGGACGCCGGTAACGGTGGCCTCCAGATCCTGCAGGCGGGCTTCGCCATGGAGTTGCTCGGGGTGGGCCAGGGGTCCGGCGACGGTGATGGAGCCGGCCAGCGCGGACTCGCCAACCAGGCCCTGGACGTGGGCCAGCTTGAGCAGGGAGTCGATATTGAATCGCGCAAACTCGAGGTTGGCCTGGGTAGTTTTGCCGCTGTCCAGAGCTGTCTGGCCGTGCAGCTTGACTTCCGCGCCGTCCAGCCGGGCGGTTGCGTCGTAGGTGACGGAGCGGTTGGCGGAGTGCGCCGCAGCTTCAAGCGAGCCCAGCTGCACCCCGCTCAAGGCCAGCGAACTGAGCGTGGCGCGGCCTTCCAGGCGCGGGTCGTCGAACACGCCCGAGCCTTGCACGGTAAATCCCAGTTTGCCGGTCGCGTCCAACCCCTGCCGATGGAGCCAGCCGATCCGGGAGACGTCAATGCCTGCGCCCCGTGCATCCATTTGAAACTGCCGCGACTTGAGGTCGTAGCTACCCGTGGCTGTAATATTCCCGGCCGCTTCGCCGACGCTGACTGAGGTGAGCTTGATGCGTTGATTGGCGATGGAGCCGGTAGCCCGGATGCGGGAGACAGGCTCGCCATAAACGCTGCCGCCGTCCAGTTCCACCCAGCCGGAGCCACCCAGCGCATGAATGGGCCCGTCGACCTGAAGCTGCGCATCCAGAGCGCCCTCGACGGGCAGATTCTGGCTGATGAAAGGCTGCACATCGGCAATGCCGACCTTGCCTGCCTGGAGATGCAGGTGCAGCAGGGAGTTGGCGTCGAACACCTGCTCACCACCCCCGCGACCAAGACCTGCCGCCGGGGCCCCCGGCTCTTTTCCGGGCGCTGCGTCCAGAGACATTTTGAGAGAGATCTGAGTCTTGCCGCGTTCGAGCAGGCCTTGTGCTACTTCAATGCGCGCTGCCGAATAGCTGCCGGTGGCCTGGACCGAATCGAAGCGGACCATGCGCGGCTGACCGGATTTGTCATTGGCGGCCGGGGGCATTTCGACAGACAGTTGCGTGGCTTTCAGGCTGCCCGCGATGCGCGGAGCGGCAAGCGAGCCGCCCCATGTCCCATGCAGGAAATCAACCTGGCCGCCCAGGGCAACCGGCAAAGCGGCGGTTCCGGCTTTGCCGTTGCGATGCAGGCCCAGGCCACGCAGTACGGTGTCGAACTCGCCCAGGTTGTGCGAATGAAATTCAACGGACAGTGCCGAAGGACTGGCGAGCGGGTAAGCGCCCAGGCGGCCGTGCGCCTGCACCGCGCTGGCCGGCGTATACAGCTCCAGCTTGCGCAGATCGACCGCGCCGTCGCGCTGGGTGTAGGTGCCGTCGAGGATGCCGTTGGCCGAGACTTCGCCGCCCATGGCCTGACCGGAGGGGCTCAGGCTCAGCGTGGAGCTGACGGCAACGGTATTCGTCTCGCCGTTTGACCAGGTGGCGGAGGCGGGACCGTTCAGCAGGGCATCCAGACCGATGCGCTGATAGGGCGGTGCGCACACCATTTCGAGAAGGGTGTCGAGCGTTACGTTCTTTACTTCCGCAGTGACTTTACCGTTGACCGGAATGATGGACGGCGGAGAAGGCGGGGGCGCGACATTTCGATTCGTGGAGTGGCTTGCCGGCGCCAGCACCGCGGCTCCGGAGATGGGCGGCAGCCAGGGATGGAGATCGACCATGCCATCCATCTCCCCGCCCTGGCGGAAACGGGCAACGATGGAGGTGATCAGCAAGCGCTGGGGATCGGCATGAACGTGCAGGTCCAGCCGGACGCCGGTCGCATTCACGCCGGTTCCGATGTAGGAGCCGTCCTCGATGTGCACATTGCCATCGGCGCGAAAATCCCCGTCGTCACCGGCGCCAAACAGGTCAAGCCGCGCCAGCCCCTGCGGGGCAAAGGGGTAGCCGAAGATCGGATCCACCAGCCGCATGTCGAGCTCGCCGCTGGTCTTTGCCTGCCAGCGGGGATGGGCAAAGTCAGTGAGCGCGGCGGAGATTTCCAGCGTGTGGTCCTTGCCCTCGCGGCTGTGCGCCGTCAGCCGCAGGGAGCGCAGATAGATTGCGGTGCGGGTCAGGTCCAGGGTGGCCTGGAGGAAGCCGTGCACCGGCTCAAGCTTGCTCTGTGGCCCACCGCGCGCGAGCTTGAGGTCAGTGGCTCCGGCCTCAATGCGGTAACTCTCGCTCCCCGCGGACGAAGACTTGTCCGCGGCAACCCCGGAAGCTGCGGGAACGTAGCTGAGGCGCAGGGAAACATCGTCGGCGTTGAAATCCAGCGGTATGTACCGGTCTTGAAAATCGAAGGAGGAGGCGCGGTCTTCGTAATGCAGAACGCCCTGCTCCATAGAGATGTGCCCGGCCTCGAAATCGAAGAGCGTATCGAGCGCGGATTTGCCTGTCTTTTTGTGTTTGCGGGGCTGCGGCTGATTGGTCGAGCCGTCAGGGTACACGATGAAGTGAAATGCGGGTTTGGAGATATCGAGATCGCGGAGCAGGATGCGCGGAGCAAAGAAATTGAGCACGCTGATACGCACGCGCACACGATCAATACTGGCGTAGGGCGCCTCGCCGGGGTCTTCAAGGCCGTGAATCACCAACCCGCCGGCATCGGCCTCGAGATTGAGCAGATGCCAGTGAAAGGAAGCAATCTCAACGCGGCCGCCGGTGGAATTTTCAATCTCAGCCACCAGCCGCCGGCGAACCATGCCTTCAAAGCGCGCGGAACTGGCAATGAAATATGCGCCCACCAGGACGAGTGCGAACAGGACCGCGAGGCCGCCCACCGACAGGGGCAGATGGCGCAGGAAGAAGCGGCGCAGACGGCTGGGCCGGGGCGGCAAAGGCGAATCGGGAAGCGTGGATTCCAGATCGCTCATGGGCGCTCCTTTCCCTGGGCGTCCCTGGTTTCAACGGTTTCCAGATCCGGGTCCAGCACCTCGACGTCGCCCTGCTGGCGCAGATTTTTGAGCCAGTCGTCGAACAGCACGTTCACCTGCTGCTGCAGCAGGATCTCCTGTATGCGCTGCGACACCGCGTCAAGCGACGGAGACGTTTCCCCGGCGGCGTACTGCGGCAGCAGAATGTCGTAATAGTAGGTTTCAATCTGCTGCGGGGAGATTTGAATTCCCTGCCGGAAGCGCTGCTCGATGAAGCGCAGAATCTCCACGCGGTAGCGCAGATAGGCCTCGACGCGCTCCTGGGTGAGACCGTGCACCGCCAGGAAAACCTTCCATCCGGCATCGGAGGCGCAGTTCTGGCGAATGCAGGCGGGGATTTCCTTGCGAAGCTGCTGCAGCCGGGCGTCCACCTCGGACTGCGAGGGCTCGGCGGCCTGCGTGTCTTCCTCGCGAATCTGCTGCTGGATGAGGGTGCGGCTGATCAACTGCTCCAGCGCCCGCTTGCGGGTAAGCACGCCCTCGCCGCCGCGGCCGGGATCGAGAACCGAGAGCCGGATCTCCTCGTCCAGATCGCTGGACAGGATGGCGCGGTTGTTGACCACGGCCACGGCTTTGTCCAGCACTTGAGGTGCGGCAACCTGCGGCGTCTGGGCCCTGCACGGCATTGCGGCCAGGCACGCGGCCGCGATGCACAGGCAGGCTGGGCCGATGGCGAATTGATGCCGGATTGAGCGCCGCTGGTTCATCAGAAGGTCTGCCCCAGGCTGAAGAAGAAGTTGAAGTGTTTGGCAATCCCCACGTACGGATTGGCGGTTACATTCGTCTGCGAGTAGTTGTAAATCACCGGGTAGATGGGGGGATTCAGGTTATAGCTGAAATCCAGCCGGATGGGTCCCGCCGGCGTATGGTAGCGCATGCCCAAACCAGGCGCGTGGGAGAAATAGTTGAAGCTGCACGGCCCTATCATCCCGGTCGAGTTCGACCCTGGGTTCACGGGAGCGGTGACGGTCTTGCATGTGTCCCGGTCCGGCTGGTGAATGCGCAGGACGCTGGGCCAGGCGTCGGAGGCGTTGCTGAAGACGTTGCCCATGTCGTGGAATAGAACAAAGCTGAGCGTGTCTCCAAACCAGGGCAGCATGGGCGGCGGCAGGCGCAGCTCGGTGCTGTTGATGAGCGCACCGGCGCCGCCGACCGGGTAGCCGGTCTCAGGATCGCGCGGCCCGGCGGCATTTTGCGAGAAGCCGCGCAGCGAGGTGGTGCCGCCCGCGTAAAGCCGCTCGGGCAGCGGAATCAGCTCCTCCGACGGCGAGCCGAAGGAGCGCTCCTGCCCGTAGCGCGTGTTGCGGGCCAGCACGTATTTGCCGTGGTCGAAGGTGTAATAGCTGGAGTTGGAAATGTCGAGGCGGTTGAACTGCGTCTGCGCGCCTAACTCCCTGACCGAGAGGAAATCCTGAAAGCTGGTGTAGGTGCCGCGGTGCGCGTCGAGGGGGTTGTCGCGGGTGTCGCGAATCCAGGTAAGCGCCGGGCCGGTCACACGCTCCGCGGTGGACTCCTGCGCAATCTCGCTGGGCGCAACCTGCAGGCTGCTGGCCTCGACCTTGACGCGGCGGAAGTCGAATTCATAGACGAAGGTATTGGCTTTGGAGAACCTCGAGCCCGGCAGGAGAAAATTTTCTGTCAGGCGCGCGCCGGTTTGCAGCTTGGAGGCCACGTAGGTGGTCACGTCCAGGCTGTTGGCGTAGCCGCCGGAGAAGGTGAGCCCGAAGTTCCGGTTGCCGGCAAAGCGGGGCATCTGGAAGAGCAGGTCGAACTTCTGCTCGAGCAAGCCGTAGTTGCCGCGCAGGGAGATCGATTGCTCGCGCCCGAAGATGTTGTTGCGCGTCAGGTCGGCAAGCACGCGGGGGCTGACCCCGGTTTTGCCGTTGGGATCGCAGTGGGCGCCGCTGGCGATGACGCCGCCGCAGTTGTATTGCGGGGTCCCGGTCTGCGCCTCGAAGCCGAAGCCATAGGTCAGGGTCCAGCGCCGCGCCTCAGTGGCCTGCAGCAGTACCGTCTTGTAGGTTTCGCCGCCGGTGGGATTCTCGACCGCCGTATCGACCTCGTTGAACAGGGCGAACTCGTAAAGATTGCGCTGCGTTTCAGCCAGCGCGGTCTGGTTGAGCGGGTCGCCGGGATGCAGCGTGATGGCCCTCGCCACCGTTTCCGGACGCGTGTAATGCAGCCCGGTAACCAGCACGTTGCGCACAAAAGTCTGCGGGCCTTCAGTGATATGGAAGACTACGTCCATCCTACCCGCGACGGCAGTTTCCTTCTGTTCGACCACATCCACGCGGACCTGCTCAAAGCCGCGGCTGTAGTAGCTGGTCAAAAGCGCGTCCCGGTCCCCGGCCAGGTCGCGGGGCGAAAACAACTGGCCGGCCGTGGTGTTCATCAGCGAGGTAAGCTGTCCTGCATCCACATGGTCGTTGCCTTCAATCCGCACCGAGCCTACCCGCTGCTGTTCGCCTTCTGCAATGCGGTAGACCACGCTCAGCGGTGCGGTCCTGGCCCCGGCGCGCGCTCTGCCTGCTTCGGCATTGCCCCCGCTATCGGCCCTGACGGTTTCAGGCGTGCTGGTCTCGGGCGTGATCTTGACCGCGGAGAAGCCGTTGTCCTGGTAGACGGCCTGCAGGGCGTTCACGTCGGCTGTGACCAGGGCCTGGCTGTAGGCGCCATGGCGATCGAGCGTATCGGCGGCGTGAACGCTCAGCAGATCCTTGAGCGTCGCCGCGTCGAAGTAGCGGTTGCCCGTCGCCGAGACATGTTCCACGCGGCGGCGCGGTCCCAGATGCACTGTGTACAAAATGACGACCAGCTCGGAATCCGGGGATTGCCGCTCGTGCTCCACCTTTACGTCGAAGTAGCCCAGGCGCTGGTAGTAGTCGCGCAGGCGGCGATTGCCCTCGTTCAGCAGGTCGTCGTCGACAGTTCCCTCCTCGAAGATGGGAATCACGCGCTTGACGCGCTCCGCGCTCAGGCTGGCGCCCTCCACCCGCACCTTGACCACCGGCCCGCGGTTGGCGGAAAAGCGGTAGTTGGACCTCTTTGAGGCTGCGTCGTACTGATCGGATTCGAGCTTGATCTCGGCCTCAAGCCGCTGAGCGCCGCGGTAGAACTTGAGCACACCGGCCAGGGCGCGATTGCCGGTGTCGTGGTCCACATGCGCGCCGGTTCTGAGGTGTGCGTGGCTGCGAAACTCCTCCGCGCTCAGTCCCGAGTCGCCTGTGACCTGCACCGTACCCACCCGCGCCTGCGCTCCGGAGGTGACCTGAAAGGCAATGTCCACAAGCTGCTCGTCCGGGTGCGGGGTGAGCGCCGGGGTAATCACCGGCGCGTGGAAGCCGTTCTGGGCCATGAGCTGGCGCATCTGCTCCACTGCCTGGTTCAGACGGGCGGATGTAAAGCGGGTGCCTGGCGTAAGCCGGCTGGCGCTCACCAGTTCGGTATTCATGACGCCGCCCTTGGCCCCATCCACGCCGACCGTACCGATAAACATGCGCGGCTTGCCGCGAAACACCAGGGTCACGCCGTCCGGCTGGCGCGATCCTCCCACCTCAATGGTGTCGTAGAGCCCGGTGGCAAACAGTTGGCGCAGGCTCCGCTTGAGGTCTTCGCGGTTCAGCGGCTTGCCCTCGCTCTGGGCAAGATGGCCGGGCAGCGGCGTCAGGCGGCTGGCCGATACCCCGTCGAACTCAATGCGCCGTACCGTCAGGCCTTCCCACAGGGCTAGCGGATCGGGAGCCGCCACAGGCTGCGGTGCGGTTTCCGCGGAGACTGCGGCGCCGGGCAAAGAGGAGAGGCCGGCGGACGGCGCTGCGCCTGGGATGGACGGCGGCGTCTGGCTCCAGCCGCGGCTCCCCCCACCGGCCCCGAAGACAAGCAGGCAAGCGAGCAGACCCCGGCCGAGAACCATCTCACAATTGCCGCACTTCCCTGCCGGCTCTGTCCGCAAGACCATATCTCCCAACCAACGCGGGGCATCGTGCCCCAAAGCCTGGCCGCATCGCCTCAGCACGAAGACTGTGCGCTGCCAGCCCCGATCATTTTCCGTCGAAGCTCCACCAAATCAACCACTCCCCTTATACTAACGAGGAAAGAGGCCCCACGCAGCCGCACCCGGCTTTTCACCCCAACGATCCTCAAGGAAGCGCATGAACCCTCCCCCGACGCCCGCGCAGCCGCACGATCCGGGCACACACCGGCGCGACGGGGATGAACCCCTTCCGGGCGCCGCTACCGGTTCCGCGCCGCAGCAGGCCGCGGCTTCGCCCTCCTCTCTGGATGCGGAAATTCTCTCCCGTGCCCAGGCC
>Ga0316217_10004143_pt1 | contig 15929 bp, 16 predicted proteins | sample 1anoAmetaG_FD_203633 | JGI IMG/M metagenome (GOLD analysis project Ga0316217, IMG submission 203633) | Freshwater microbial communities from Trout Bog Lake, Wisconsin, USA - 1anoA | ecosystem: Environmental > Aquatic > Freshwater > Lake > Hypolimnion/Profundal zone | place: USA: Wisconsin... | reverse complement strand
TGCCCACCTGGATTCACCTTCGATTCCAACAACGCCAAATGCCAATGCGCTGCTGCTACTCCCTTCTACAACCCCAACACTAAGCAATGTGTTACCTGCCCAGCTCCTGGAGTCTGGAACGACAAGGCCTACACCTGCGACTGCCCAGCCACCCTACCCTACAGAGACCCCGCCACTGGAACTTGTGGGCCCTGCCCAGCTGCCAACCCTATCTGGAACGGGAAATCTTGCGTTTCTTGTCCAGCTGGAACTAACTACAACACAGGGTGCGGATGCTGCTGCAGTTGCGCCCCTGGATTGTCCTACAACACTACCCTCAACACCTGCACCATTACGGCTTGATCAATCAATAGGTATCATATCTTTACTCCTTTCAAACCTATCATTAATACTAATTACACCCTCAATCGAAGTCCACCTTTGTAAAGTGCCAGAAAGAGGCTGAAGCTTTTATTGCTGAATTTTAGCCTAAAAGTACAACAATGAACCATTTTTTTGATTTGAATTTTTTGTGATTGAAAAGGAAACTTGGCTAGAAGTTGTACAAAAATTGAGAGTGTTGTGAGTGCGAAGAATGCGTTGAGGGAGTGTTGGTAGAATTATTGAGTTTTGATGGTAATAATCTAAATTTTAAATATGGAGCAGCCCAAAATCCTAGTTGCAATTCGCAAGCGACCCCTCTCCAAAAAGTAGAGTTCCAAAGGCGAGACAGACATAATTTCCGTAAAAAACTCTGACACCGTCATCGTCAGCGAATACAAGTAGTCGGATGTAAATGCAGGCAGAAGGTGGATCTGACCAAGTATCTGTAAGAAACCATTTTCAACTTCGACTTCGCTTTTGACGAGCAGACTCATAATGAATAAGTATTGATAGTTTGAGGCAGATTTATGAGCTGGCGGTGCGGCCATTGGTCGATTCTGCGTTTCAGGGGGCCAAAGTCACTTGTTTCGCCTATGGCCAAACTGGCTCAGGCAAGACTTACACAATGAACGGCAATCTTGGCCAAGGCATTCCTGGCCTATACACTCTAGGGGCCAACGAAATATTCCAGTACTTGGCTAGCGTATGTCTCACTCCACTTAGCCTCATTTCCGACACCTCAAGGCAAAGCTTTCCTTCTACGAAATTTACTGTGGACGGCTCTATGACCTTCTTAATAAACGCACAGAGCTAAAACTCCGAGAGGATAACAAAAACAACATCAATATAATCGGACTGGAGTAAGCCAATGTGTCTTCAAGTGAGGAGTTCAGTGATTACCTCGCCCAGGGTAGCAAAGAAAGAGTCACCTCTCAAAACTCGGCCAATGCTGACTCCTCCCGTTCACATGCCATTCTGCAGATCTCACTCAAAGACGGTAAGAAGCTGTTCGGCAAGATATCATTTATAGATTTGGCAGGTAATGAAAGAGGTGCTGACCACATGGATATGGATAAACAGACTCGAATCGATGGAGCAGAAATTAATAAGTCTTTGCTTTCATTGAAAGAGTGCATTAGAGCTTTAGATCAAGGTAAAGGACACACACCTTTCAGAGGTTCCAAACTTACTATGGTTCTCAAAGACTCTTTCATTGGATTTTGCAGGACTGTCATGATTGGTAACGTTTCACCTTCATCTGCCTCCTCATAAAATACTCTCAATACCCTTCGTTATGCAGACCGAGTAAAATAGCTACGCAAGCCGCAGGAAAGTGTGACTAAATAAGATCAAAAGGCAAAGGAGATGATGTTACCACGTCAAAACAAAAACGCTATACGTATAATGATCAACAATGACGATGATGCGGAAGACATAGCTAAGAAAAGGGAAGAGGCTCAGAAGGAATATGGTATTGTCGAAGAGCAAATTGCTAAAAAGTTGGTCAAAGACGAATCTACGGGCAGAAAAAACTCTTTTAATGCTGGCAAGGGTAATCAAATTACTAAGGACACTACAACGAAATCAACTTCTGTCGCAAAGAATTACGCAGGAAATAGTTTGGGCAACAAGCAGCCAATGACGAATAATCTAGTTGGTCCATCTGCTAACCTCCTCGCGAATAAAAACCAAGTAACAGGCGCTAACTTGGTAAAAGGTCGAAGTATGTAACAAAACTACTAGAACACTCGTTCAGAGGGTCAGCCTGGCCTGCAGAGATTTAATACTTATCAGCAAGGCGTAATAGGGAAAAAATAATAGCCCATGGATATTGAATCACCTAACAACTCTCCTTATTATCTTCCAAACAAAAATGTACCCAATAACGGTAAATTTTACCAAGCGAATCCCATCCTCAACAAGCAAGGAGGCATGAACCAATCACAAAACGTCTCGGCGAATTACTCCAACTTAAGTGTTGGAAACAATCTAAGCTTGAGCCAAATGAATGCAGGAAACGCTTATGGGCAACCAAATAGAACCAACCAAGGCTATAATCCCCAAATGCAGCATCAGATGCAACAGCAGAATGCCTTTTATAACAACTATAGCCAGCAGAACTTCAACCAGCCCAATTATAACCCACAGAACTACAATCCAAACAACTTCCCCCAACAACCCAAAGGCCAGAACTTTCTGAACAGTTTCAACAACCATCCCAACTACAGTAATAACGGAAGCTACTCCAATCGCACGCCACAGCACCAATATCAGCTCCCTTAGAATTGGGAAGACCTAGTGACTACTATTGCGACTAGCTAAGATCCCGATTTCAATGAGCGCATTGTAGCTGAGATGAATTAGAGGCTATTCATCGAATAATAAGAGCTGATGCGCAACCACTCCACTTCTCTGCGCAGATAGATCGACATCATCAAATCTGAAATGAGTCTGTTGAATGAGATGTAGGTGGACAAAAGTAAGATAACAAGTCGAGGCTATGTAAAGTTCATGCAGGACAGCATCGACGAGAAGATCAGCTTGCTGGAAGAATTGAAAGAGAAGTACTTTTGTGACTATTTAGGTTGATCAGCTTCACTTACAAGCTGGACGTGATGGACGAAATCGAGGGACAGGGACAGCCCACAACACAGTAATATGACGAACAACTGCTGGACGATATCAACTGATCTGTATACTGCTATTCCTTCTGCTCATAAACCAAAGCGATCGGCAAGACGAAGTGTATTCGGAATATGGTTGGACGTCAGTATTTGTCGATTTGTATTTGAGGGTGTGTTGGATATGTGCATTGAAATGGCTAATTCTCAAACTAGTGATTATAATAATGATTGATTTGATAAAGGCAGCTACTCTCACCAACAATCGTGAACTGCAGAAGAATGCAGAAATTGCAATTCTGACGCGCAGGCACGAGCAACCCGAGCAATTCTTCATCGAAAACTCACAAATCCTGTCAAACAGGGAAGTTGAATCCCTCATTCGTCAATCCGCAGGTGCCCTTTTGGTCGGTGCCCTTAAACTCAAAGTACTTTTTGCTTCATAAAGATAAACGACACCTACCTGTGGTACGCATTGAGCGCTCCCAATCGATCCGCTTTCAAGGACTTGGTGCTAGGCACACTTCTGGATCGGGAGAAGCAAGTACGAAGAGCAGCTGCCAATGTAACTCTAGTTTTAAGTAGATCGTTGCAGCCATCTGCTGCATCGAAATCCCTCGGAATTAGTGGGAAGGAATCGCCGAAAAAATTACCGCCAACATTCGAAGCTAAGACCCGATCGTCAAATAAGTCTCGATTCTCACGATCGGCTTCATCTGTTAACAGCTAAAAGACTTCAATTTTTACTTTCAGGACTCACTACAAGAGCCCATTCTTACGGCCATCATCCTGGGTGTTAAAGATAGTCACCAAGAAATCGCCTAAACAGCATTCAAAGCACTGAGAGACGGTATGCCTGCTTTTTCTTCCATAATGAAGCACACCCAGTACCGCGAATACCTCATTACTCAAATCGCCTAAGCTATTACTTCCAAAGTCTTCATCGAACTAGCCATGCAATGTTTGATTTAGTTCATCAAGTGCTACTACTCTCTTATGCAAGTTCAATATGTTGAAGTTCTCGCAAAAATTATTGAGCCTATTCTTGTAAACACGAGCGAAGAGAATCTATGTGTCTTGGCGATGGAATACTGGTCCAATTTTGCCAAGGAATAGAAAAGTATTGAATCTAACCCCAATATGATGAAGTTTATTACGGGACCACTTGGCCAGCATCTTGTTATATTGCTGTTGCAAAATTTGTGTTCTGTTGAGGCTAACGATGAGGAGGGTAACGGAGTCAGTGAAGCCGCAGCAAGTACACTGGAGGCCATTTTTACTGATGACTCAGTTGAATTCGAAGCTAAGATTCTTGAGTTTACCAGTAACACAATTCACAGCTAAAACTGGAAATACCGTCAAGCAAGTATTAGGGCCTTTGCTCTCCTTCTTATCGGCCTGCCTTCTTAACGCTCTCAAGCCTTAGTGAATATGTCTTTGCTTTAGCTAGTAGCTCTAGTCAACGATGGCAAAAAGTTCGTGCAGCTATCAGCAGTGAAGGCATTGAGCTTGATTTCTGAGGAAGTTCCTGAAGTCATTCTGCGTCATGAGAAGTTTTTGGCCATCTTACAGCTGGTGATTAAGGTGGTTTCACTGGGAGAGTAATTCTTGAAAAATGTTTGCAAAATCGTCGACAATCTATGTATCTGTGAGTAGAGCACACAATATATTGGGATTCATGCTGGAGATTTGCTGAAATTCTTTTTGGAGATCTGCCTTTCAGGCTCCTGCTCTATCGCTTCCATCAACTCGTGCCTCAACACAATCATCAATTTGATTAAGTCTTCCAAGAATACACTAATTTGCAATGAGTACATTGGTTTTGTGTTGCTCACTTTCCCCAAAATTCACAGCTTAGAGCAAGAAAAGAGAGATTTGTTCTACTCAGGTTTCTTTACCGTTGCACAGGTATGCCTTATGACCATCCGGAAAGTCAACAGCTCAATCACAATGTAACAATTGTCTAGTTTATACAACCTAGTAGTCTAGCACTATAACAGGATCAAAAATGTGGAGGGAGATGGCTTTTATGTTGTATCTGCTTTGGCCTATTTCATACCCAACGATCGCAGACTTGTAGATGATTTCTGGAAATACATCCAATAAGGACTGAAAAAACTCAACCAAGACGAGATATTCAAATCAGCGATTTCCTGCGTCTGTGACTTCACGACCATCTACCGTTAGCAGATTTCGGATAAAGTCGACTAAGTCATTGTCTACATCACCTAGCTCTATGAAGTAATTGTGTATCTACTCAGAAAAATATGATTACTCGTTAGCTCAAGTTGGATGTTCTCATGTGTATTGGAGAAATCTTCCTACATTGTGGAAATTTCTGTTTGAAGCACCTCAAAAGAGTGTTGGATTTACTGCTCATCTCTTGTGAGGGAGTCTTGGCGATCTCGGACATGAACTATGCCTAGATACTTCAGTAATCGATTATTGAAACACTCATGTGCATGTTGCATGGTGTTTAGGATGCTTAGGGCAAAAAATTGTTAGGCCAATCTTTGACTTTTGTCGTTGAGTTCATCAGACTCACTACTGAAAAAAGCCGCCATCCTAAGCTTGATTACGTCAAAGAATGCCTTATGCTACTTGGAGATATTTTGACGATTTTGCCCTTGGAAACTGCCAGACTGATCAATCAACCCTTCATTCGGGATAGGTATACGACCTTGATCAAATTCAACAAGGATGGGCATTTGAACCAAAATATCACTTATATAAGGCAACAGTTCCGCATCAATTGATTGATTATTATGTACATCGTAAAAATATTTCTATTCAACTAAAGAATAGAGGACTACAGCATAAAGTTCCCATTTGCTGCCTACTAACAATAAACATCACCTTCTGGAAAAGATTACTTCTCGCGCAAATTTTTCTGTTTGATAATATGAAATAAGCAAAGTGATAAGAAATCAAATCGCTTTATAACTCAATATTGACTTTTTCGCATATAAACTGGCAGCTGTGGGCTTACTAGAGGCTAGAACGACTGGCTTCTTGCCATTCCAACTTGGGATCAGCTCAAACTCACGTTTAGTAGTCTAGCGGATGAATTTGATCTATTCTAAATCAAGAAAAGAATACCCTGGGTGTAGTCAAATAATTGAGGCACAGATTTGCATTTAAGCACAATCTCTTGATATTTTGCCTCGTCTCTTAGTTCATCAAAGTACTCATGGTAAAGAGCAGCTGCAGGCGTCAATCTTTTAGCCGGAGAGTATCGAAGCACACTCATTACTAGATCTATTAGTAAAGGATCTCGAGTCTGCAGCAACTAAATCAAATCATTAATACGTTTTTCCAAGGGTTCGCATTGATTTGTGGAAACTTGCTGTATTACTTCATATCGTAGGCTTTGTTCATTTCCTGTATGTCAATTTTGGTGGGTGTTCCTAGGATCTTTATAATCGCAATCAATTGGTCGATTTGAGAATCGCCCATAAAAGGCGGACTGCCATTGATCATCTCAACTAAGACGCAGCCAGTAGACCACATGTCGATTTGCGGATTATAGTCTGTGGCTCCGAAGATAAGTTCAGGAGCACGGTAGCACCTTGAACAAATGTATGCTAGGTTGGGCTAGCCTAGGTTAGTATAGGAATACCTTTTATTAGTTGCTTGGCTGATCCGAAGTCCGATATTACAACTAAGTGCTTGGATTGGTCGACTAGAATATTTTGTGGTTTGATGTCGCGGTGTGCGATAGAAAGCATGCTTAAATAGTTGAGGCCTCGAAAGATTTGATAGATATAGATTTTAGTCAAAAGGGGTGACATTTGCTTCTTTTTGATGACTTGGTACAGATTGTCAGGAAAGTACTCCATTACGATATTCAGGTACTATTCTTATCCCTCTTTGGTTAAGAAACTATCCTTCATCTGTAAATTATTGGGATGTTTCAGCATTTTTACGATTGCGTGCTAACGGTTTTTATATTTTTTATCTTGAAATACTTTTTTTATGGCAACTTTCTAGCCAGTTGAACGATCAACCCCGAAGTATACCACACCGAAAGTCCCTTTTCCAGCAACTCCTTAGATTTGGTAATTGCCGTTTGAAAGTTTTGGCCTTTGAGTGTGAGTACTTTGTAGATTAGTTTTTAACACTTAATCAGGCTAAGTTTTGAGAAGTTTATCTGAAGTGAAGGGCTTACTTTAGCTTATTCTGAATATCTTTTTGGGATCGTTATTGGGTTTGGGCACTTGCTTCGAATAAACATCAATGTATTTGGGCTTTGTGATAATTCTCTACGTTTTTTTGAGCTATTTTTGAAATTGGGTATTAAATGGCATTTCTTAGACTTAGGTAACAACTCTTCTATGCACTTTTTTGTTGGAGTTTCCCTTTTTCTATTGAGGTATTGGTCTATTCATGAGCATGTAAAATTATAAATATTTTATCTAATTTCACAACGATTTACTAAAATTAGAAAAATAACTATTTCTAAAAGCAACAATTTGCTGATGATTGTAACAAAAGATGCTTCATTGCAATTATTTACATATTTTTTGGTATTATAAGACCATCTTCTTTTACTAATGGAAATCAATAATCATTATTCAGTGCAAAAACTTCTATATTGTTGTATTTTTGAAGTAAAATCAAATAATCATTTGCTATTATACCAGCCGGGAATAATCTACTTTCTTTTGTCTCTCGATAGCTGATCTTAATAACAGAAATTTTACGACTCGAAAAATCAAACAAATCTTCAATGTCGTAAGCTTTCTTCAGATGATTGAACCTTAACTAATCCCTCAAATACTAAAAGTAGGGATTGGCTAGCAAATTTTAAGCAGTTGGTCTTCTTTGTGACTCATATACAAAAATTGACTTTAAGATATTTAATAAAGCGTCATCTTGGCAATTAAAAAACTAAATAGGTTCAAATTTACCTGTTTGATTGAGAGCAGAGGAAGATCTGGAAAAATAAATCTTCTCTGCTGCTTGAATCTTATGCTTTAGAGAAATTCTAAAGAAGGTTTGCCTACAAATTTCATTATTTGCAGAAAAATGTCAGCGTCTGAGTTTTCCATAAAGGGCCATTTACCTTTCAGCATGAATACGATTATGCAACCTAACGCCCAAATATCGGCTCCTTTGTCAAAAGGTCGCATCGGATTCAGTATTATTTCTGGTGGTCTAATGAAACTGTTACATTAATAGTAATTTTGTTCTGAATACTAATCGGTTTTGAAAGATTAGAGATAAGCGAAATTAGTGAGAGCAACCTTAAGTCTTTATCCAACCATAATATTCGTCAAACACAAATCTCTATGATAAATGTTTTTGGCATGGATGAAACTGAGTGCCTTCATGATTTGAAACAGAATAATCTTTCTTTAGATCTCAGTCCTCGAAGATTACTCATTTTCGTTTAGATAATCATTTAAATTAGTGCGATAAAGCTCCATTCTGATCTACAGATATCTTTTGTTGTCTCTTACTAACTTATGCTTTGAAAACATGTAAACAATATTACTGTGCTTGTTCTAGTGCGAAATTTTGTATAACTGATCTTCTCTCCTCTCCATTTGCTCATTTCTAAGCTATACTTACTTGACCATCATTGGGAGATGTTGTTATTGGTTGACTACTTTGAGAAAACGATAGCTGCCATGTTAGCTAAGCAGTTTGAGGGATCCTTTGCTGAGTTTACTATTGGTTTTTTAAAGAAATATGCTTGTCCTTGAAAATTCAGAGTTGAATTAGTCTACGATAATTGATGTATTATTGATATTTTTTGATAGTTTTATTGACTATTTTGAATACTGTAATTCTTAATCCTAGAAAGCCACTTTCTTCATGCATTTGTATTTTTTCCGAAATACCTCATCTTGGCAAAAGTTTTATTTATTTCTTATAAGCTAATTTGTTTTTGTCCTTGGTTTGGCCTATTTTTATTTCTATTACTTTTATCCCTGCTATAAACTTATTTTTTGTGCTTGTTGAGGAAAATCTTTATGCTTCCTTTAAAATTATTTTAAATTTGATTGAAATCCATCTTCTCGATTGCAGCTTTAGAAGGTAGATTACTTTTTTTCTGAATGTTTATTTTTCAAAGTTTGTTTTTTTCTCTTTTCTTATAAAATGACTTTTTCATTACAATTTAATACCTTTGTTTGTTAATTATCTCCACTTTCTATCTTTTTAAGCTTATATTTAGAATTCCCTATTTAAGCTGCCCTGGATATTTATGCAGGCTCATCAATTGTATTAGTAAAAGAGTCTGTAATATATTGCAGGGCATATTAGCTTTAGTTATTGGGGTTGAGCTGTAGCTCATCGTCAAAAGGTTATTCTATTGGATTATTTCTTTATTTTTTATCGCTTTACCAGGATTTCACTCGACAGCTATGTGCCTTTTTCAAGCCTACAAATTAATACATCTTTACATCTGCCCTATTTGAGAGTGTTTATCTAGCTTGAAAGACCAGCTTAATAAGACTAATCACTCATCTGATTTAAATATAGGAAAGCGTAACCCTTGATGAAGCTAATAACAAAATATTTTAGAAAGGTATTAATTTATCTATGAACTGTTTGCATTTAAATTATGCTTTAAATCTTGGTAGCAAAATGGAGCAATTAGACTTTATTAGTTTTAGCACAAGAAGATCAAGGTAATAAAGATAATAGCCATATTTAGATTTATTACTAATGAGTGGATATCCAGATTAAAAGTAAGTTAAGAAGACCTACTCATGGACCAACAAATAAGAATACCCGAACGTCGAAATCAAATAAGCGGTATAGAAGATGCTAAGCTACGAAGATGATAACAAGGAGCATTTGAATGTAATCAATCTTTTTGATAGCGTCAAAAACTCCAGCTAGCTAACTTTACTCCATATTGACGATAAGAAGAAATAAATGAACCTTTATTCTTTGCCAAAACGAAAGACTTCGTTTCAAGTAGAGCCAGAAAAGATAAAATTTGCCATGAACTTCTCTTCAATAAGAAATCGCTTCTCTTATTTGATGGGTTTTTAGTACAGAATGGGAGGACAAGGGCCGATAGGCTATCTTGGTGCCTTCATGAATGGCAATAAAAAACTTTTCACTCTAAGCTACCTCAAATTTTTAGGATAGAGGGTGGATAATTACTATAAGGCAACGAACGATAGAATAGAGTTTAAGTGTATTTGGCAAAAGGTAAAGTATTGGGATTCTTTGTGGCTTGGAGCAGCTAGAGTTAGCCGACAAAATTAGATTAGTTTCTATGACTAGAATGAGAAGAATACTAAGATATTTGGTATACTTTCCCCCTAAAAAGATATCCCCAAACATTCTAACATTTATGAGCTATCTTACAAATGGGTAAAGAATCCTTTCAGCATTTATGGAGCCGTTGGCTATGATTTCTCGAACAACTCTCTTTTCAAGCTAATGACGATAAGTAGTGCAAAATACATTAACCTAAGCTAAAACGCAGACTTATTCATTACTCTTGAGGCTAGTAATCTTTGGGGACGAAATATTCTCAAAAACGACTATCTTTTCAAGAACAAGAAATATTGGTTGGGCAGCCGAACTAAGAATTCGATTTCTCCTCGAGTCTAGTTGATTTTCAAAAAATATCCCTTTCTCTAAAGCCTCAAGCTTAAGCCGTTTCTCTATACTCAACTCTGGACCTCTTTTACCAAGAATTAGCTTAATAGCTTTGACACTAGCTTTGAAGCCTAGTATGGAATTGGGGTAACCTCCAGCTACTACTCATTCAAATTTGAAATGGGTCTTTTTAAGTTTTCAGGGGAACGCAAGGGCAACATGTTCGGGAATTTCAAATTCAATTTTTGAAACCATAATTGATCTAAATATGAATTAAACTTACTCATATTTTCTGAACCAAGCATCTTATTGAGAAACTAAGAAGTCTCGAGGTCTCGATAAATTAGCTAATATCGGTGTAATCTAGCTGACTGCAGAAGAATAAGTATGTCTTTTATGTTAAATAATCACTCAAATATCATTAGTCTACTCAGCCTTCAACTTACGAAGCTCCTATTTCCACTAAGCTTCAGATTACTACATTTTGCTTTCTAATTGAAAAGTCATGTGTTCAAGTTTTTAGATCTTTTCCTAAAGTTGCAAAATTTACTTATTTTTAGAAGCTTACATCTATCTTAACTTTTATTTCAAATACTAATTCTAACCCTTCAAAACCCTATTTTCATTTTATAGCTAAAGCTCTCTTTGCATAAAACGTCTTGTTTGGTCATTTAGTCTGCCGTTTGAGACAGGACTTTGTTATTGAACCCTTCCAAGTTTGGGTTTTTAGGCTAGTTTCAATCCATTCGCCCGAATAACTTTGCAGGATCTTTGACTATTTGATTCAGAATACTATCTGTTATGGCTTGAGTTGCGACTGGTGAGTATGGGATTTTTGAGCCTTTGTTAGGATGGTGAGAGATGCAGGAAATATGGATTGGTATCATAGTAAATATTTTTGGGAGGAATATCTTTATTATGGTAGGTGAAGACGGTTTGCTGCTTATGTTTTCGAGGGTGAGAGATGATATTTCCATGGAAAGGACTAGAATTGCCGATGGACAATCGTAATTACATTATTAAATAGTGAATAAATCAGGTGAATTAGCAACTCAAATATTCAATTACTGAAGAAGAACACCCAATAATGCTACTTTTGGAAACTAGGCATAATTGTTGCCTATAGTGTTGCGACATATGAATGAAACTTTGAAAAGTATTGCCTTTTTATTCCTATGGGTTCCATGATAATAAAGAGATGGTTTTTGGAAATCAGAGAAGGATTTAAAAATTCTTATGGTTTGAGTTTATAATCATTAGAATGACAAACATTAGTAATTTAAATTTGTCGAAAGGGACCATCCCTCCTCTGCTCAAATACAAGATAGTCTTCCTGGGTGACCAAGCAGTGGGCAAATCTTCCATAATAAATAGATTCATCTACGACATTTTTGATGGCAATGAGCATGTACACGTATTTCGACTCAGAGGCCGACGATTGGCATCGATTTCATCTCACAAAACATATTTCTTGAGGACAAAACGATACGCCTGCAGCTTTGGGACACTGCCGGCCAATAACGCTTCAAAGCATTGATTCCTAACTACATAAGAGATACTTCGGTTGCTGTAATAGTCTACGACATCACTAATAGAAACACTTTCAAAAGTGTGCAGAAATGGATTGATGATGTTAAAAACCAGAGAGGGTAGGGAGTTATCATTGCACTTTTAGCCAATAAAGTAGATTTGCAGGACAGAGATGTCAGTTAGGCTGAAGGAAAGTAGACAGCTTAGAGGAATTTGGTCCTTTTCAAGGAAGTCAGTGCTAAGACTGGTGCCAATATTCAATAGTTTTTCAAAGAAATCGCGGCACTCTTGCCTGAAGTAAATGAGCCTTCTTCAAGGAGCAAAACTGATGTTCCCTCGACTAACAAAGATTAGTCTTCAAAAGCACAGGAAACAATAGTCCTAACCAAGCCCGTTGAACCCGTCAGAGGAGGAGGCGGATAAAAGAAAAAAGGCTGTTGCTGATAATGATCAATTATTTGTTGCTCTAAGCCGATTAATGTTCGATCCAGATTATTACTTACAATTAGATATTAAGATTGCTTAATATGAGGCAGATCATATCCAAAAATCCATATACTGGGCACCTCAAGGAAACCTTCAAGTTCATCACCAACTAGGCCTTGAATGCCAAGCTATAAAGGTCAGCTGCAGCCTTTTAGATCCACAGAAACAGAACTATTCAATAAAGAGCTCAACTTATTAAGAATCTGGGAGACTCCATTCAAGAGAGGTTCAAAGAAGCCACTGAAATCATCACTGCCTAAATGGGAAAACCTATCACCGATGCTGAAGCTGAGGTGAATAAGGCTATCAAATTCTGCAAGTACTACAGCTAAAACTATCAACCTATTCTGCCTTAGCAGGTTAAAACATAGGCAAAAAAACACACTCTTATAAAATATTTTCCTATTGGAACTATCTACTATTTGTCCCCATTCAATTACCCCTTCTATCTCAACTTCAAAGGAGGGCTCCCAAGCCTATTGCTCGGCAACGTTCTTCTGGCAAGAAATGCTGATTCTTGTCCAAATGTTGGCCGAATTGTGGAGGAAATAATGATAAAGGCTGGACTAAATAATGGATAGTATCAAAACGTTTTCTCTAGTCATTAGCAAATTGACCAAATTTTCCAACATCCTACTGTTCAGGGAGTCAGCTTCACAGGGTCTTCTAAAGGTGGTGCTTTAATAGCTGAAAAAGCTGGAAAGTATCTTAAAAAAGCTGTTATGGAACTGGGTGGAAATGATCCTTTTGTTGTATTGGCAGATGGAGATGTTACCCACGCTGTATCTTAGGCAATTAGAGGGCGCTGTGCCAATGCTGGTCAAGTTTGCTTCTCTCCAAAAAGATTCATCATTGATAAAAAGCACTATTAAGCATTTAGAACTCAACTAATTGAAAAATTACTGACCATTAAATTTGGCGATCCCATGAAAAGAGATACAAGAATGGGCCCACTAGCTCGTGCAGATCTTTGGGACAATCTAAGTGACCAACTTAAAGGCCTTCCGAAATCTTACAAGATTATCTTCCAGAGAACTGAAATGCAAAGACCATTTTTCCCAATCACTGTGATTTAGGGCTCTGATGAAACCTGGGACTAAGAACTATTCGGCCCTGTTTATCAACTCTTTAGGGCTGAAAACGAATAACATGCTATAAAATTAGCAAACAGTGGAACTTACGGTTTGGGAGGGTCAGTTTTTAGTGCATCTCGAGGTGAATAGGTTTTGGATCAGATCAGATGTGGTATAGGCTTTGTAAACTAGGTGCCTAAATCCTAAACTCCATTCCCAAGCGGCGGAGTTTTCCGAAGTGGCTTTGGAAGAGAGTGCGGAATTTAAGGGTATAAGCAGTTCGCAAACATTAAGACACATTACGTCAGCTGATTGTCGATTAAATCATCGTAATCCAAAGAATATTGCTTGAAAATGGTTGAAATTACACTCAATAATGAATTTGCTTCTACAGTATTCCATAATATAGCTCTAAAGTAGAGAGCCTAAATAAGTAAAATATTTAGAGAATGCAATCTTTAAAAATAAATCATTAATGTGTTCAAAGCAGCAGCTTCAACAGTTTTGATTCTTTTTGAGCTATTTTTCTGACCAGTTCCATTTCAAAATCAGGATTCTTTTGCACGCAAGTTGGGAAATCAGTTTACTTTTGGAAGGGTGTAGTAACATGAATAAAGTTACATCTGTCTCCGTAGACACAGAAGTGGTTGTTTTTAAAACTTCCGCATTCCTTCGTTTTGTACTTGGAGTTGTATTCATTGTTTTTTCTGAGCTAATCGAGGCCGTGGGCGAACTTGCATCTTTTGTCGTAAGGACAGTAGCCATTATCCATGAATTTTTTGCAGAGCTGGGACTTCTACTTGTTAGGTTTGGATTCGGCCAGGCACTCCCCTGAGTCGAGAGTGGAATTGGAGTTGCTTTTCTTGAGGGTGGGAGTGCGGTAGTTCTGATTATTTGCTGTGTTAAAGATTGTTCTTTTAATCATGATACTTTCTTGATGCTTGTCTGCTTACTGATATATTATAAGATCTTATGAGATGATTTATAGCACAGAAAGTGGCAGTTTTGATGAAAAACCATTCAAAACCGTTATTACGTACAACTTTGCTTTTTCCATTACTCCTCCTTTTCTTTTTTGAGTTTTTAACTTACGTTCTTACGATCATGCTTTATGCAAAGTTTATCGCCAATAATCATACTTTTCTCTAGATAAACACACTTTATGAACCGAACAAATGTCTCACCATACATCTAGTGCAGAAATAGGTCGAAAACCTTTAAATAAATTGAATTTGAGTAATTCGTTATAGCATAGCTTTTCCTATTTAGGGGCCTTTTATAAATTTGCAGTTCAACTAAAGTAGAAAAAATGATTTTCATCTGGTGTGAAGAATATGTAACCATATTCAAAACTGTTGATTAATTCTTTTGATTCATGCTGAAATAAATATAACTACCGAGGCTTTTTGGATACGCACTTAGGAATTTGAAAACTGTCTGGCCACTTTTCTTTTAGAATTTCTGGTCTCACAAGAGAAAAAAGGTCGCTCTACCTTTTAATCGCTAAGATAGAGATCTAAGCCTTAAAAATATCTATTTTATTCAAATCTCACTTTTACTAGGCCTGAACAAAATAATAATTCAATGGTTTATTGGGTAAAACAGTGAAATAAAGCAATATTTTGTTTCAATCAAAGCTTAACCTTCTTTTTGTATTAAGCCTCCATGATATTGATGAAATCTAGTTTCTTTACGGTGCGGTCGAGTTTAAACTGAGGGTATAAGTTCAAGAACTCCTATTTGCTGTATTTGATATTGATCTTTTCTAGGGCTTGAATTAGACTTGGATAAAGAATCTGATTGCCACCTTTTGAGGAGAAAAAGTCGTAAGACTAGAACATGCTTTCGAAATCGCTCTTCTTAAAGAATGTTTGCTTTTCTTTCATTGATTTGAAGATGGCTATGAGACCTTCCTTTATCTTTTAAGGCCTAGTCTCGATTAGTTTTGCCAATGCTTACTACCTAAGTAAATAATTACATTTAGGAGCTAATGTACTTTGTTTTTAGCAAGGTACTAGTCAATATCTTGGACCTGCTTGAGCTGTTCAGGAGTAATGTTGTGGTTTTAGCTTTATCTTATTCTGCTTGAGAGGTTATACATTTGATTTATAATTAAGAAGGGAATAAAAGGCCTTATTTGATTTGATTTTATAAATGACATAAGTAAGAAGCTGAATCAGCTCATATTACCATTGAAGATAAATCAGATTAGACATTTTTGGAGTCCTACTTTTTCTATTCTTTTGAGTTCATGAATCAGAAACTCAAGGCCGAAGTTGCTTTCTTTTTC
>Ga0316217_10004142_pt1 | contig 15930 bp, 15 predicted proteins | sample 1anoAmetaG_FD_203633 | JGI IMG/M metagenome (GOLD analysis project Ga0316217, IMG submission 203633) | Freshwater microbial communities from Trout Bog Lake, Wisconsin, USA - 1anoA | ecosystem: Environmental > Aquatic > Freshwater > Lake > Hypolimnion/Profundal zone | place: USA: Wisconsin... | reverse complement strand
GACCTCTTTGCCAAGCTCGTTCCGCCTTCAGCGTCAGTTTGCTATACACCTGAACAAGCATGAACTAATTGCAGTTCCAGCAATTAGCCCATGCTTTCACCCATGGTTTCCGAAACTCCCGCTAGACCCCCGCTCCAAGCTGGTCTCCAAAAAAACGGTCCGCCTCCCGGCGGGCCGTTTTTTGTGGGTTCCGCCCCCTCTGGAAAAACCGGGGACACTGATTCCCGCATGGATCGCGCCGCGAGCATGGGCACCCCGGGCCCCGCCTCCGGCGGGGTTCCTGGGCGGAGCCCAGGAAGTCATGGCGGACCGATCCGCTGCAACGCGCCCGGGTTGGGGTGGCGCGAGTATGGATGTGTGGCGCGGCCACACATCCATACGACCTGAATCCGGCCATGGGCGTGTTGCAGCGGATCGGCCCGCCATGACCCAGGGGCGCCCATGCGGCAGCGGGCCGGAACCTCGACGATGGTTCTGGCCGCAAACCTGCCGAACCGCCCTGTTCCTGCCGCCGGGCGCTTAAGATACACTTCACATACCCCAATAGAGGAAGACAGCTCATGGAAAACAACACCTTCGGCCAGTCCCGCGAGCTCCAGACCATCTTCGAGATCGCCGCGCTGCTGGCCCGGCAGGACCTTTCCCTGACCCAGATCCTCCAGGCGGTGGCGGAGGTCCTGCCCAAGGGCTTCAAGTACGAGGAAGTGTGCCAGGCCCGGATCCACTTCTGGGGCGAGTGCTTCGAGACCAAGGGGTTCACCCCCAGCACCTGGACGCTGCGCGCGCCGATCGTGGTCAAGGGCGAGACCCTGGGCGAGGTGGAGGTGGTCTACCTGGAGAACCGCTCCTCCAGGGCCCCGAGCAGCCCCTTCCACCTGGACCAGAAGAAGCTGGTGGACCTGACCGCCCAGAAGCTGGGGCATCTGGCTGAGGTGCGGATCGCCCAGCACAGCGGCGAAATGGACAACCAGCCCTCCCCCGCCCCGGCCCCGGAGCGCAAGCCCGAATGGCGGGCCATCCTCGACCTGCTGGGCGAGATCGATCCGCCCATGCACCATCGGCTCATCCGCCGGCTCATGAACCATGCCACCAAGCTGGGCGTGCCCGGCGTGCACAAGATGATCGCCCAGTTCGATCCGGCCATCTACGCCCAGGGCGAGGCCTCCTCCCACGGCTCCAACGCGCCGCTGCCCAAGCGCGACATCCTGATGCTTCGCAAGACCTTCGGCGAGATACAGGACGTGGCCTCCATGGTGTTCGAGGACGCCCCGCTCACCTACCTGCTCAAGCAGTGGATGCGCCAGGACAAGCTGGGCTACCTGGCCATCGCCACCGAGAAGCGGGACATCCCGCTGGTGGAGATCACCGAGCTGGTGGACCGGTTCTGCCGGGACACCTCCGGGGACGAGATGTCCGGCCTGTCCCTGCCGGACGACCTGAATGTCCGGGTGGCGCTGATCCGCCGCTTCCTCACCGAGAACCTGAAGTTCATCGGCATCGCCAAGAACCATCTCTACATCACCGATTTCGGCCAGATCCTGGCCCATGTGGCAGGGCCCGCCCAGGGCAACGGCAAGCTGGGCGGCAAGGCCGCCGGCCTGATCCTGGGCAAGCGGATCCTGCGCCGGGGCGGCAAGGGCAACCCGCTCATAGAAAGCATCCGCACCCCCAAGACCTGGTACATCGCCTCCGACGGCATGTGGAACTTCCTCCGGCACAACAGCCTGGAGGACCTGTGGAGCCTCAAGTTCGCGCCCCTGGAGGAGATCCGCCAGACCTTCCCGTACCTGGAGCAGGTCTTCAAGAATTCCTTCTTCTCACACGAGATGTACAACCAGATCCAGTTCGCCATGGACGACCTGGGCGACGGGCCGATCATCGTCCGCTCCTCGAGCCTGCTGGAGGACAGCGAAGGCATGGCCTTCTCCGGCAAGTACCGCAGCCTGTTCCTGGCCAACACCGGCACCCGGGACGAGCGCCTGGCGGCCCTGATCGACGCCGTGGCGGAAGTCTACGCCTCGGTGTTCGGGCCCGACCCCATGGAGTACCGCGCCGAGCGCGGGCTGCTGGACTTCGTGGAGGAGATGGGGATCATCATCCAGAAGGTGGTGGGCAAGCAGGTGGGCAAGTACTTCTTCCCGGCCTTCGCCGGGGTGGCCTTCACCAACAACGAGTTCCGCTGGTCGTCCCGGCTTAAGCGGGAGGACGGCATCATCCGCATGGTGACCGGCCTGGGCACCCGGGCGGTGGACCGCATGGGCCGGGATTTCCCCTTCATGATCAGCCCCGGCCAGCCCAACCTGCGGGTCAACATCATGCCGGACCAGGTCGAGCACTACGCCCAGAATTCCATGGACGTCATCAACCTGGAGACCGGCCGCTTCGAATCGCTGAACATCCGCGACGTCTTCAAGCAGGCCGGGGACGACTACCCGATCCTGGAGCAGATCGTCTCGCTCATGGAGGACGGGTTCCTGAAGAAGCCCATCAAGGGCATGTTCCGCCCCGGCGAGGACGATCTGCTGGTCACCTTCGCCGGGCTGGTGGAGCGCACCCCGTTCATCGCCCAGATGAAGGAGATGCTGGCCATCCTGGAGAAGGGCCTGGGCATGCCGGTGGACCTGGAGTTCGCCCATGACGGCGAGCGGCTCTACCTGCTGCAGTGCCGGCCCCAGAGCCGGATGATCGACGAAGGCCAGGTGACCATCCCGAGCAAGGTTTCGTTCGACCACAAGCTGTTCTCCGCCAGCAAGTTCGTCACCAACGGCTACGTCGAGGGGATCCGCTACCTGGTCTACGTGGATCCGGAGGAGTACCGCAAGATCCCCGACCTGGCCGATCTGCTGGGCATCGCCGAGGCGGTGAGCCGGCTCAACCAGGTCCTGCCCCGGCGCAAGTTCATCCTCATGGGCCCCGGCCGCTGGGGCAGCCGCGGCGACGTCACCCTGGGCGTGGGCATCACCTACTCCGGCATCAACAACACCTCCCTGCTGGTGGAGATCGCCCGGAAGAAGGGCAACTACGTCCCCGACCTGTCCTTCGGCACCCACTTCTTCCAGGACCTGGTGGAAGCCAAGATCCACTACCTGGCCCTGTATCCCGACGAGGAGGGCAACATCTTCAACGAAGCCTTCTTCCGGGACAGCCCCAGCGTCCTGACCCAGCTGCTGCCCGAGCACGCCCGGCTGGAGAAGGCGGTGCGGGTCATCGACGTGGAGCAGGTGTTCCCCGGCTGCGAGTTCAACGTGGTCATGGACGCGGAGAAGGACCGGGCGCTGGGCTTCGTCCGCGAGCACCCGCACCACTAATCGATGTGGTACAGCACCGCGGAACCGTCCCGGTAGACCTCCCGGAACGGCGCCCGGCGCAGGGCGCCGTAGGCGCCCGCCCGGGCCGCGCGGAGGATCAGGTAGCGCGACTGGAAGGCGAAGGCCAGGGCAGGGCCGTCGAGCGGCGCCTGGCGCCTGCGCATCCGTTCCAGCCATAGGGTCAGGTCCGGGGCCTCCCGGAGCGAGTAGGTGGGGTCCAGCCCCCAGAGGTAGTGCTGGCGGTAGCCGTCGTAGAACAGCTCCGGGAAGTCGTCCCAGTAGAGGTTGATGACCGTTTCGCCGGGGGCGAGGTGCCCGGCCATCCAGGCCGAAGCGCCCGTGAAGAAGCGCGGCGGGGCCGCCCGGGTCTGGTAGTGGACATAGAAGCCGGTGAACCCCGGCGGGTCCAGCCGAAGGCCCATGGAGCGGAGATGGAAGCCCAGGAGCACGCCCAGGGCCAGGGCGGCCGCCCCCTTCCCCAGGAGGCGGCGCCCGGCGAACAGGGGTTCCAGCACCGGCCAGGCATCCCGGACCACGAAGGCCGCCGCCGCCGCCATGAGCAGGACCGAGTATTCCGTGAAGCGCGGCGTGGCGAGGGTCATGCCGAACCAGAAGAGCATGGCCGCCACCAGCCCCCAGGTCTCCGGGGCGGTCCTGCGCCCGCGCAGCGTCAGCCAGACCGCGGCCGCCAGCACCACCGGCACCAGGATGAGGAACAGCGGGTAGATGTCGAAGAACACGCTGATGGCGTAGGGGTAGAGCTCGTTGCCCAGCTCCAGCCCGGACCGCCCGGCGCCCTGCACGCCGATGCGGAAGACCTGCACATAGGTCAGGAAGGTCTCCAGGGTGAGGGGCGAGTAGGGGTGCGCCACCAGGCCGAGCACCGAACCCAGTCCGGCCGCGGCCGGGGCCCGCCATTCCAGGCCGCCCCGGGCGGCCCAGAAGCCGAGGGCGAACGGCACGGCGGTCATCACCAGGACAAAGGGCATGGTGTAGCACCAGGCATAGAGGAACCCGAGCCCCAGAAGGGCCTTCCAGTCCCGCCGGAGCAGCAGGTGGACCCCCGCCGTGAGCAGCAGCATGCTCAGCACGTGGGAGCGGATCATCCCCAGCCGGGCGATGAACAGCCCGCCCGCCGCCAGCGGCAGGGCCGTGAAGAACAGCGGCCAGCGGACCCGGTGGGCCCGGAGCAGGCCGTAGAGGGCGGCCAGGACGGCCACGGAAAGCAGGGCCGCGAAGATCCTGGCGCCCAGGATGGGGTCGCCGCCGATCCGGGCGAAGGGCGCCATGGCCAGGTGGTAGAGGAATTCCTTGTCGCAGAACTGGAGCCGCCAGGTGCTCAGCTGGGTCCAGGGGAAGGCCCGGGACAGGCCCCGGTCGAACAGCATCCAGGCGAACCGGGCGTGGAAATAGCCGTCCCGCTCGAACAGGCCGGCCTGGAGCGCCGCGGTGCCTCCGAACAGGGCGGCGGCATAGAGGAAGAACAGGGAAGGCAGGAGCCTGGGACGCTTCACGGCCGGCCCCCGAGCAAAGCCGATTGCGTGGCGCGTGTTTCCACTTCATTCTCGGGTGTTGAGGTCATCACTTTGCCGATCCATCCGAATCTTGTCCCTGGGGCCGGAACATGCCGTTGAATCCTCGAGTCGCCGTCCTGATCCCTTGCTACAACGAAGCGGTGGCGATTGCCAAGGTGGTCCGGGAGTTCCGTTCCTCGCTGCCCGACGCCTCGATTTACGTCTATGACAACAATTCCGAAGATCATACCGCGGAAGCGGCCGAGGCCGCCGGGGCCGTCGTGGGGCGCGAGCCGCAGCAGGGCAAGGGCCATGTGGTGCGGCGCATGTTCCGGGATATCGAGGCGGATTTCTACGTGATGGTGGACGGCGACGACACCTACGAGGCCGCGCTGGCGCCGCGGATGGTCGCCCTCGCCCTGGAGGGCCCGTTCGACCTGGTCAACTGCGTGCGCAGGGAGACCGGCCCGGCCGCCTACCGCGGCGGCCACCGCTGGGGCAACGCCCTGCTGACCGGAGCCGTGCGCCGGGTGTTCGGCGACCGGGTGCGGGACATGCTGTCGGGCTACAAGGTCTTCTCCCGGCGGTTCGTCAAGTCCTTCCCGGCCCTCTCCCAGGGCTTCGACATCGAGACGGAACTGACCGTGCACGCGCTGGAACTGTTCATGCCGGTGGCCCACACCGAGGGCGGCTACCGGGGCCGGCCGGAAGGGTCGGAGAGCAAGCTGCATACCTACCGGGACGGCTGGAAGATCCTGAAGATGATCATCCGGCTGGTCCGGCACGAACGTCCGTTCTTCTTCTTCGGCGCCATCGCCGGCGTCCTGGCCCTCGCGTCCATCCTGCTGTTCCTGCCCGTGCTGCGCACCTACCTGGCCACCGGGCTGGTGCCCCGGCTGCCCACGGCCCTGCTCTCCACCGGGATCATGCTGATGGCGGCTCTGAGCCTGCTGGCCGGGATCATCCTGGACACCATCAGCCGTGGCCGGCGGGAGGTCCGGCTGCTCGCTTATTTGCAGTATCCCCTGTTCCGCTAATTTGCCGGCGTGAGGATCCCATGCAACAGACGCTTGTTTCCCTGGGGCTATATCGTTGAGAGAAGCACCGATTCGAGCGCGACGTTGATGTAGTAGTTGGTCCGGCCGATCTTGCGCTTCAGCATGAAGCCATCGGCGGTCAGCGCCTCCAGGTATTTCATGGCGGTCAGCCGTGAGACGTCGAGGTCCCGCTCGATGAACTCGATTTTGGTGTACGGGTGGGTGAAGAGGTTGTTCAGCAGATCCTGGCTATAGAACCGGTGGGCGGCCCGGATGCGCAGCTTGTAGTCGGACAGGGCGGCCTTGATGCCATGAATCGTGCCGATGGTTTGGCGAGAGGTCAACTCAACCGCATCCAGCATGTAGAGGACCCAGGCTTCCCACGCATCCTGTTCCCGCACATCCTGCAGAAGTTGGTAGTACTCGCTCTTGGTGCGGACAATATGGCTGCTCAGGTACAGCACGGGGATGTCGAGCAGCCGTTCCTTCACCAGATACAGCACATTTAGGATCCGCCCGGTCCTGCCGTTGCCGTCGTAGAAGGGATGGATGCTTTCGAATTGATGGTGAATCAGGCACATTTTGATGAGGGGATCGGCATCGAAGGCGATCTCACCATTCATGAAGCGCTCAAGGCTGCGCATCAGCCGCACGATCTCCTCAGGGTCCTGGGGCGGCGTGTACACGATCTGCCCCTCGCCATCCTTGAGCGAAGTACCGGGAAGCCTTCGGAAACCGGCCCGGTTCTGCTCCAACACTTCCTGGATCTGCAGGATATGGTTCAGCGTCAGCAGGCCGCTTTCACGCACCAGCGCATACCCGGCTCCCAGAGCCTGGCGGTACCGCAATACCTCTTTCGCCGCGGGGTTGCCGGGGAACGCCTGAAGGTCATCCTGGAACAGTTCGTCGTGTGTGGTAACGATGTTCTCGATCGCCGAGCTGTCCTTGGCCTCCTGCAAGCCCAGCGAATGGATGAGAATGCCCTGGTTGGGAATCCCGGCCGCCACGCCCTTGAGTTCCGCGAGCTGACGGCTTGCGGAGGCCAGTTTGCGCAGGATGGGCGCCGTTTCGAATCGAACCGGATCCAGGTGTTCCAGAAACAGGCTTGAAGGCATCTCAGGCATCCGCGCGAAGAACATGTATAGGAAACCCTATTTTTCTATACATGTCATCCGGGAAGTGTATAGAAAAACCGTTTTTTCTATACACGTCATCTTGGACATGTACAGGAAAACCCCCCTTCCTATGCACGTTCTCCAAGACCTGCCACGAAAATCCCGCTTTCCGATCCCGATCCCGATCCCGATCCCGATCGCGGACGGCTACATCCCGCTCCAGCTGAGCAGGAAGGTGACCATCGAGGCGCAGATGCAGTAGATTCCGAATAGGTGCCAGCGGCCCCTCTCCAGCCAGGAGGACAGCCACCTGAGCGCCAGCAGGCCGGCGGCGAAGCTCAGCACCATGCCGAGCAGGCTGGGCAGGAACAGGCCGCTGCCGATGGCCCCGGCGGCCGAGGCGTGCTGGGCCTTCAGCAGGCGCAGGACCTCCCGGCCGATGATCGGCGGGGTGAGCACCACGGCCATGGCGAAGCTGAACTCCTCCACCTGCTTGCGGGAAAGGCCCAGGATCATCCCGACGGAGATGGTGGCCCCGGACCGGGAAAAGCCCCGGAACGGGAGGCACAGCCCCTGGATCGCCCCCATCCAGCAGGCCCCCCGGCCGTTCACGTCATACCGGCGCCAGGACGGCTTCCCCGCCCGCAGGCCCGAGTACAGGATCAGGCAGCCGACCACCGCCAGGGAGGCGGAGATGAGCGTCAGGTTGCCGAAGATCATCTCGATCTCCGCCTTGGGCGTGCCCTTCAGGAAGATCTTTTCGATGACCGCCTTCAGGCCCAGTCCCACCACGCCGGTCAGGACGGTCGCCAGCACCAGCAGCCGGACGAAGGCCGCGAACTGCCTGCCGGAGCTGAAGAAGCTGGCCTTCCACCCCTTCCAGTAGTAGCAGATGACCGCGAACATCGTCCCGGTGTGCAGCATGACCAGCAGCAGGGTCATCTCCGGGCGGGTCGGGTCCAGCCCCAGCAGCTTCTCGGCGACGATGACATGGGCCGAACTGGAGACCGGCAGCAGTTCGGCCGCGCCCTGGATGATCGCGAGGATCAGGATATGAAATATCGTCATCAGCCTAGGGTCCCCGCAGCTATGGCCGCCAGCGACCGTGGCGGCCTCGTGGGTTTGAAAGGAAACAATCGTCAGCCATATTACCAGTATCGGACCTGCCCCACCCGCGCCTTTCGCCCCCCGGCCGCCATGACCGGGGGCCTTCCCATACCTGCTATATTGGCTACGAATGTAAACGGCGGCCTGGCCGCTCTTTTTATGGAGACCCATACGTGCTGTTCCGCGCCCATCTGCTGAGCCCCGACGATCCTTCGCGCCTCCGGGACCTCCCCGACGGCGGCATGGTGGTGGATGCCGCAGGGACGATCGTCGCGGTCGGGCCCTTCCCGGAGGTGGCCGCGAAACATCCCGGCGAGGAACTCGCGGACCTCAGGCCGCTCTGGATCCTTCCGGGGCTGGTGGACCTGCATTCCCACCTGCCCCAGCACGAAGCCGTGGCCATGGACGGGCTGGAGCTGCTGCCCTGGCTCACCACCCACATCTTCCCGGCGGAGCTGAAGTTCCAGGACCCGGAATGGGCCGCCCTGGCCGCCCGCGCCTACTTCCGCGACCAGCTCGCCCTGGGCACGACCACCACCGCGGTCTACGGTTCGGTGCACCAGGAAGCCACCCACCGCGCCTTCCAGGAGGCGGAGCGCTCCGGCGTCCGGGCCATCCTGGGCAAGGTCATGATGGACCGGAACACCTCCGAACAGCTCCGGGAGACCACCGAGGCCTCCCTGGCCCAGAGCGAGGAGCTCTGCGCCCAGTGGCACGGCCGGGACGCCGGCCGGCTGCAGTACGCCTTCACTCCGCGCTTCGCCCCCACCTGCTCCGAGCAGCTGCTGCGCGGGGCCGGGCGGCTGGCGGAACGGCACTCGGCCTTCGTCCAGACCCACCTGAGCGAGAACCTGGACGAGCTGCAGTGGGTCCACGAACTGTTCCCGGAAGCCCGGGACTACACCGACGTCTATGCCGGATGCGGGCTCCTGGGGCCGCGCACCCTCCTGGGCCACTGCATCCACCTGGCGCCGGCCGAGCGCGAAGCCATCCGCGCCGCGGGAGCGGCCATCGTCCACTGTCCACGCTCCAACGCCTTCCTCAAGAGCGGCATCATGCCCCTGCGCCGCTGGCTGGACGAGGGCCTCACCGTGGGCCTGGGCACCGATGTGGGGGCCGGACCCAGCCTCGATCTCTGGGCGGAGATGGCCATGGCCTGCACCGCCTCCAAGCTGCGCTGGGCCGCCCAGAACAACCAGGGCAGGCGCCTGCGGGAACTGGACCTGCCGGAAGCGGACCGGGCCCGGATCCACGCCGCCCTGGGACTGGAACCGGACCGGCCCATCGATCCCGCCCAGGCCTTCGCCCTGGCCACCCTCGGCGGCGCCCGGGCCCTGGGTCTGGGCGACCGCATCGGCAGCCTGGATCCGGGCAAGGAAGCGGATTTCATCGTGGTCGACCCGGCCCGGGTGGACCCCGCCCCGGCCCGGGACCTGGCGCCCGCGGCCGAGGTCCTGTGCCGGCTGCTCTACCGGAGCGACCCCAGCATGGTCCGGGCCAGCTACGTCCGGGGACGCCTGTGCCACAGCCTGGACGCCTGATCCCGCTGGACTTCTACCTGCGTCCGGTGGAGCAGGTCGCCCTGGATCTCCTGGGCCGCCATCTCCGCCACGGCGGGGTGACCCTGCGCATCTCCGAAGTGGAGGCCTACGGCGGCCAGGCCGACAGCGCCAGCCACTGCCGGATGGGCCGGACGCCCCGCAACGGCCCCATGTGGGAGCAGGGCGGCCAGGCCTATGTGTACTTCTGCTACGGCATGCACCACATGCTGAACATCGTGACCGGACCGGCCGGCGAGGCCTCGGCCGTCCTCATCCGCAGCTGCGAACCGGTGTGCGGGCTGGACCAGGTGCGCCTGCGCCGGAGCGGTCCGGACGGACCGGCGCTGCTCACCGGCCCCGGCAAGGTGGCCCAGGCCCTGGCCGTGGACCTCAGCTTCACCCGCCACCCGCTCCACGCCAAGGGCGGCCTGGAGCTCCTGGAAGGCACCCCGCCGGAGGGGATCCTGCGCGGCCCCCGGGTCGGGGTGGACTTCGCCCTGGAGCCGGACCGGTCGCGGCCCTGGCGGTTCGCCCTGGCCGGAACCACCTGGGTCAGCCAGCGCAGGCGTTTGACCTAGATCCAATACCGTTCGTATAAGCTGGACAGCTCGTATTGCGGCTGCCGCCGGGGGGTCACGGACCGGGCTGGCGTCCAGGCCGGGCATGGAGGGCCTTCGCGCTGCCGGCGCCTCGGCGGCTGCTAGGATAAACAATCTGTACCGTATTCCAGGCCGGTCACCCCCGGCCCCCCGCGATTCGAGGCTGCCATGGGAAACGGCTCCAAGCCGCTCATCAAGAAACGGTTCCCCTGGGGCTGGGCTGTGCTCGCCGCCCTGGCGCTCATGGCAGCCATCGGCAGCTACGTGCAGAAGCACGCGCCGGTCCCGCTCGCCGTCACCAGCCCGGCCGTGTTCAAGGCCGGGGAGCGCGATCCCCTGGTCACCGCCTCGGGCTACATCGTGGCCCGGCACCGGGCGACCCTGTCGGCCAAGGTGCCCGGCCGGGTGGAGTGGCTGGGGGTGGAGGAGGGGACCCGGGTCCGCAAGGGCCAGGTCATCGCCCGGCTGGAGAATCCGGATCTGCAGGCCCTGTGCGACCAGCAGCGGTCGGTCCTGGCCCAGGCGGAACTGGACCTGAAGCGGGGCGAGGCGCTGGCCCGGGACGGGATCCTGGCCCAGGCCGACCTGGACCGGCTGCGCAGCGCCCGGACGCAGGCGAGGGCCCTGCTGGCCTATGACCAGGCCCAGCTGGAGAACATGGTGCTGCGCGCGCCATTCACCGGCACGGTCACCCAGAAGCTTTCGGAAGTGGGCGAGACCGTGAGCCCGGGCACCGCCGGCGGCGCCAACGCCATCAACGCCGTGGCCACCCTGGCCGACTTCGATTCCCTGGAAGTGGAGGTGGAGGTCAACGAGAACGGCATCACCAAGCTGAAGAAGGGCATGCCGGTGGAGATCCGGGTGGATGCCCTGGACGTGGAACCCGGGGCCAGGCCGCTCAAGGGACAGCTGCGGGAGATCTACCCCACCTCCAACCGGCAGAAGGCGGTGGTAATCGTGCGGGTCGCGTTCCTGGAGCGGAGCCCCTGGCTGCTGCCGGACATGGGCGCCAAGGTCACCTTCCTCGGCCAGCCCTACGCCGTCGATGTGATCATCCTGGGCCGGGAGCAGGTGGTCCGGGTCCAGGGCGCGCCCCACGTCTGGGTGCTGGCCGGGGACCGGGCCGCGCTCCAGCCCATCACCATCGTCGCGGAAAACCCGGTGGGGCTGCAGGTGCGGGGGCTCGCCGCCGACGCCAGGCTGCTGGTGGTGCCGCCGGACGTCAAGCTGGAGCCCGGGGTCCGGGTCCGGGCCAGGGCCCGCTGAGATGGAGCCGATCATCACCTGCCGCGCCATCGCCAAGAGCTACTACCGCGGCGCGCTGGAGATCCCGGTGCTGCAGGGCCTGGACCTGGAGATCCCCCGGGGCGGCTACTACGCCCTCATGGGGCCTTCCGGCTCGGGCAAGACCACCCTGCTCAACCTCATCGCCGGGATCGACCGCCCCACCGGCGGCACCCTGGAAGTGTGCGGCTACCAGCTGAACGATCTGGACGACGATCAGCTCGCCGGCTGGCGGGCCCTGCACATGGGCTTCATCTTCCAGAACTACAACCTGGTGCCGGTGCTCAGCGCCTTCGAGAACGTGGAGCTGCCGCTGCTGCTCACCACCCTGGGCCGGCGGGAGCGGCGCGAACGGGTGATGGCGGCGCTGGGCCTGGTGAACCTGCTGGACCGCACCGGCAACTACCCGCGCCAGCTGTCCGGCGGCCAGGAGCAGCGGGTGGCCATAGCCCGGGCGATCGTCACCGAACCCGAGATCCTGGTGGCCGACGAGCCCACCGGCGCCCTGGACGCCAAGAACGCCGAAGAGGTGATGGCCCTGCTGGAGCACCTGAACCAGGGGCTGGGCAAGACCATCCTGCTGGTGACCCACGATCCCAAGGCCGCCCACCACGCCCGGGTGCAGATCCACCTGGAGAAGGGGGTGCTGGAAAAGACCGTGGAGATCAACCGCCCGGATCGGCCATGAAGTACCTGCACCTGATCTGGCGCTCCCTGCTCCGCTCCCGCCGGCGCACCCTGCTGACGGTGCTGTCGCTGGGGGTCTCGGTGTTCCTGGTGGCCACCCTGCAGAGCATCCTGGGCACCCTGGACAGCTACGCCCACAATCCCGATTCGGCCAACCGGATGGTGGTCAGGCACAAGACCTCCATCACCAACCTGCTGCCGTTCCGCTACGGCGACTGGCTGCGCCAGCAGCCGGAGGTGGAGGCGGTGATGGGACTCCAGTGGTTCGGCGGGATCTACCAGGACCAGCGCAACTTCTTCGCCAATTTCGCGGTGGAGCCGGAGTACCTGGTGCCGATTTTCAAGGAGGAGGTGCGCGGGGTCAGCGAGTCCGAGGTCCGGGATTTCATCCGCGACCGCACCGGCTGTGTGGTGGGCCAGGCCCTGGCGGACAAGTTCGGCTGGAAGCTCGGCACCGTGGTGCCGCTCCAGGGCACCATCTTCCCCATCACCCCGCGCCTGACCATCCGGGCGATCTTCCGGAGCAAGCGCGCCTCCGACGAAATGGCCCTCTACTTCCAGTACAAGCATCTGGAGGAGAGCGTGCCCCGGATGCAGGGCAAGGTGGGCACCTTCTGGGTCCGGGTCCGCTCGGCCGATGACGTGCCCCGGCTGATCGAGCGCATCGACCACCACTTCCGCGACGCCCTGGAGCCTACCCTGAGCGAGACCGAGAACGCCTTCCAGCTGGAGTTCCTCAAGATGCTCGGGGACTACGCCACCATGATCCACACCATCACCGCCGCGGTGCTGGCCGCCATCCTGATCGTCACCGCCAGCACCATGGCCATGACCATCCGCGAGCGCGCCACCGAGATCGCCGTGTTCCGGGCCATGGGCTTCACCGGCCGGCAGGTGCTGGGCCTGCTCATGGCCGAAGGGGTGCTGCTGTCGGCCATGGGCGGCCTGGCCGGGATCGCCCTGGCGGTGGTCACGGCCGGCGCGGTGCGCGCCAATGTCGGCACCTCGATCCCGTGGCTGTCGGACTTCCAGCTCCAGGGCGGCACGCTGCTGTTCTGCCTGCAGGCCACCCTGGCGGTGGGCGTGCTGTCCACCTTCATCCCCGCCTACCAGGCCGTCCGCCGCCCCATCGTCGAAGGGCTGCGGTCGCTGTGATGGCCTGGGCGCTGTTCCTGCCCCTGGTGCCGGCCCTGGGCTGGCTGGCCTGGGCGGCCCTGCGCCACGCGGTGCCGCTCAGCTACAACTGGCGCTCGCTCTGGCAGCGCAAGACGGCCACCCTCTCCACCGCCGCGGCCATCGCGGTGGTGGTGGCCATCTTCGTGGTGGTGCGCTCCCTGTCCCAGGGCATCTCCCACGCCTTCGTCTCCAGCGGCAGGGCCGACCAGGCAGTGGTGCTGCGCGCCAATTCCCGGGTGGAGCTGAACAGCAGCCTGGAGCGGGACCAGGCCCGGGTGCTCAAGGTCCATCCCCTGCTGGCCCGGGACGAGGCGGGGGTGCTGGCCTCGGCCGAGTGCTACGTGATCATGATGCTGGACCGGACCGACGGCGGCGGCGGCACCAACGTGGCGGTGCGCGGCCTGGAGCCGGCCGGGATCCGCATGCGCGGCCAGGTCCGGCTGGTCCAGGGCCGCTGGTTCAACCCCACCCTGTGGGAGATGGTGGTGCCGCGGCGGATGGCCGGGCGCTTCCAGGGCCTGCAGCTGGGCCAGAGCATCACCTTCGCCGGCCACCGCTGGCCCATCGTCGGGGTGTTCGACGCCGGCGGCTCGGCCTTCGATTCGGAACTCTGGACCGGGGTGGAGCAGCTCATGCAGGCGCGCAAGCGCGACGCCTACTCCACCATGCTGGTGCGGCTGGCCGACCCGGGCCGGCTGGCCAGCTTCATCCAGCAGGTGGACGCGGACAAGCGGCTCAAGCTGGAGGCCAAGGCCGAGACGGACTACTACAGCGAACAGACCGAGGCGGGCCGGCCGATCCAGGTGCTGGGCAACCTGATCACCGCCATCCTGACCCTGGGCGCCATCTTCGCAGCCATGAACACGATGTACTCCGCCGTGGCCGGGCGCACCGCCGAGATCGGCACCCTGCGGGCCCTTGGCTTCCGCCAGGTGGAGATCCTGGCCAGCTTCCAGTGGGAGGCGCTGATGCTCTGCACCATGGGCGGCGTGGCCGGAGCCCTGCTGGCCCAGGCCTTCAACGGCATCCAGACCTCCACCGTGAACTTCCAGACCTTTTCCGACGTGAGCTTCGCCTTCACCATCACCCCCGGGCTCATGGCCCAGGGCGTGGCCTTCAGCGTTCTCATGGGGCTGGCCGGCGGCTTCTTCCCGGCCTGGCGGGCCAGCCGGATCCCGGTCACCGAAGCTATGAATAGTTAAGTAAATTAGCTACAATAGTTAAATAAGTACTTGCGCCGCCCTAGAATCGTCTTACATTTATTTCGTGAGGATGCGGTGAAGTTCAAGTGGCTACCGAAGTGCGCGCAGCATTGTCGCAAACATCAGGAGGAATCCCCGGAAATAGACCTGGAATTCATTGAGCGTCTCATGGAGTTCGGGAGTCCCTCGCGCTATTACGGTGACCGGCGCTTTTCATACCGTTACACCTTCGAGGCCTACTTCCCTCCCGATCATGGAGGCCCATACCGAGTGGTTTTTGAGGTATCCGACGAACAAGAGATCGTGCCCATCGCGTGCTGGAGGATCAAAGACAAGGATTTCCGAAAAGCGAGATGATTCTTCACCTCAACCACCCCGTGCGTTCCAGGACCGGACTCAAGCCCATGCCAAGCAAGAAGAACTCCCTGAACCTTGCCCTGGAACAGGGCAAGCTGAAGACCCGCCCGATCACTGAAATCGAGCAGGATCAGGCTGAAGCGATACGCTGGGCCGAAGAGGTCGCGAGGCATTTCCCCGTGAAGGTCCGGCGCGGCCGCCCCCCGAAGGACGAGGCGGGCGGCCCGAGCCGGTCCGTGACGGTGCGGTTCCCCGCAGCGGAGGCCCGGCTGGTTCTGTCCAGCGCTGAGCGTCATGGCCTCACCCTTTCGGAGTTCGTGCGGGCTGCCGCCTGCAGTGCCGCGTCGCCCAAGGCCCGTCCTGAAACCATGAGCCGGGGCCCCAAACCCGCGCCAGGACGTACCAGGACGGCCCCGAGATTTGGCCTTGAGCGTAAAGGCGGTTCGAGGTAGACTTTTCGTCCATGCGTGAACAAGCCGCGTGCCGCTCAATGGCATCCGGTCGGTTCCAGGAGGTCCCCATGAAGGATAAGATCCACCCCCAGCTGTTCGATGTGATGGTCCACTGCGCTTGCGGGAGCGAGTTCCCCACCCGGTCGACCAAGAAGGAGATGCGCGTGGAAGTCTGCGCCGCATGCCACCCCTTCTTCACCGGCAAGCAGAAGCTCATGGACACCGCCGGCCGGGTTGAGAAGTTCAACCGCAAGTACGCCAAGAAGGTCGAAGTCGCGGCCCCCGCGCCGGAAGCCGAGGTTGCCGTCGTGGCCGCCGAGGAAGCTCCCGCCGTCGACGCACAGTAGCGATTCATTCCCATGGAACGGGCCGATTCTCGGCCCGTTCTTTTTTTATGCAAGCCCAGGTGACCCGATGCTCGACCAGCTCGAATCCTTAGACGCCAAGTACCAGGAGATCGAAGCCCAGCTCCAGGACCCGTCCGTGGTCAGCGACATGAAGCGGCTGCGGGAGCTGTCCAAGCTCCGGGCGGAGCTGGAGCCGGTGGTGGC
>Ga0316217_10004141_pt1 | contig 15931 bp, 10 predicted proteins | sample 1anoAmetaG_FD_203633 | JGI IMG/M metagenome (GOLD analysis project Ga0316217, IMG submission 203633) | Freshwater microbial communities from Trout Bog Lake, Wisconsin, USA - 1anoA | ecosystem: Environmental > Aquatic > Freshwater > Lake > Hypolimnion/Profundal zone | place: USA: Wisconsin... | reverse complement strand
GGATTCGGGGTGGTGATGCTCAGACTTCTTCACCAGCGTATTTCAACATTTTCCCGGGCGGTTGTCTAGCAATTTCTTTTCCCCTCTGTCCGTCGGCTTTATTTCGCTGCCAGCCAAACGCCCTGCTGGGTGGCGTTTACGGCGCGCTTTGATATTGACTACCCCGACACGATCGAGCACGCGCCCAAACAATACCGCGTGAAGACATTCGGCCTGCGGGATTTCCAGGCAAATCGCCGAGGTTGCAGGCCCCGCGTTCGCACCGGGCGGGAAATATCCGGGCTAGAAAGCGGAAGTCGTTACCAGCACTTGTTCCAGTGTGGACAGGCCGTCGCGGGCCCGGTCCAGCGCCACCATGCGCAGCGTTTTCATCCCTTGGTTGATGGCCAGTTTGCCCATTTCCCGCGTGCTGGAGCGGGCGATGATGAGCTTGCGAATCTGGTCGCTGATGGTCATCACTTCAATGACGGCCAGCCGGCCGGCATAACCGGAGTTTTTGCAACGTTCGCACCCGCGTCCGCGGAAAAGCTGTGAGCCTTGGAACGTTCCCGGGTCAATGCCCAAATCCTCGAACATTTTCGCCGGGTAAGCGACCGGCTCCTTGCAGTGGGAACAGATGCGGCGCATCAGCCGCTGCGCGCAGGACAAAATGATCGAGGACGAAATCAGGAACGGCGCGATGCCCATGTCATCCAGGCGCGCGATGGCGCCAGGGGCGTCGTTACAGTGCATGGTGGAGAGCACCTGGTGGCCGGTGAGGGCGGCCTCAATGGCGATTTCCGCCGTCTCGGTGTCGCGGATTTCGCCGATCATGATGATGTCCGGGTCCTGGCGCAGGATGGAACGCAAGGCATTGGCAAAGGTGAGCCCGATTTCCTTTTTGGTGGGCACCTGGTTGATGCCGGGGATTTGAAATTCCACGGGGTCCTCGACCGTGACGATGTTCCAGGTGGGGTTGTTCAGCTCGTTGAGCGCGGAATAGAGCGTGGTGGTTTTGCCGGAACCGGTGGGGCCGGTCACCAGAATCAACCCGTGTGGGGCGTCAATGGCGCTCTTAAACTGCTTGAAGGTGGCCTCATCCAGCCCCAGTTTGTCAATGCTGGCGGACAGGTTGCTCTTGTCGAGCACGCGCAAAACCATCTTTTCCCCGTGAACCGTGGGCAGCGCCGAGACGCGCAAATCGTAATCCTTGCCGCTGACCTTGACGCGCATGCGTCCGTCCTGCGGCAGGCGGCGCTCGGCGATGTCGAGGTTGCTCATGATTTTGAGCCGCGAGGCCAGCGCCAACTGCATCTGCTTGGGCGGCGGCGTGGCATCTATCAGGACGCCGTCAATGCGGTAGCGCAGCCGCATCGTCTTTTCGAACGGTTCCAGGTGGATGTCGCTGGCGCGGTCTTTTATGGCCTGGAGAATGATCAGGTTGGCCAACTTGATGACTGGCGCCTCCTCGCTGGAGGCGGCCAGCTGATCGAGGTTCATGTCCTCGACGTTCTCCTTGATGGATTCGAGCGTGTCGGGATCCGTCTCCGCCTCGCGCTTTTTCTCGGCGTCCTGGATGATATCCTCCATGGAGCCGCTCTTGGCCGCATCCAGCGCGTTGAGCTTCTCAATGATGGCCTTTTCGGAGGCGATGAGCGGAGCGATTTCCAGCTTGGTGATCCGCCGCACGTCGTCAATGGCCAGCACGTTCAACGGGTCGGCCATGGCCAGGAACAACTTGTTGTCCAAGCGGCTGACGGGAACGACTTTGTGATTATGCGCCGTATCGCGCGGCACCAGTTCGACGACCTCCGGCTGGATATTGATGCGGGCCAGATTGATGGGCGAAACATTCAACACCCGCCCCATGCAGACGGCCAGGTCGTCGGGACTGACATATTGCCGGTCTTTGTCCACCAGCAGCTTGACCAGGCGGGCGCCCTCCTTGCGTTGCCGTTCGAGCAGTTCCTCGATCTGGCTGGCACTCAGCAAGCCATCCTCGACGAGCGCGTCGGCAATCCGTTCGGCGAAGGATTTGATTTTGGCCATGGTCAACGAAACGCTTTGCGGAGGTTGGAGATCAGATCGTTGGGCGGCGCCACATACCAGAGCAACCGGTGGGTGGTGGCCTCGCCGAGTTCCTTCGCGGCCTGCTGGTTGAAGGGGTTGGCGGTGGCCACCAAAATGGATTTGCTCATGCGGTCAAAGGGCAGCACGCACCACCGCCGGCACACCGCGGCCGGGAAACCCCGCGCCAGATCCATGTCCAAATCGTAACGCTCCAGCGGCAGATACGCCACGCGCGATTTATCCGAGAGCAGGCGCAGCGACTTTTCGATCGGGAACAGCCCCTTTTCGTGGAGCGTCTGGATGAACGGTTCAACCACATCCGCGGGCGCGGTGTTCAAGTCGGTGGTGCGCCAGCACAAATCGAAATCGCCGGCGGTGATCAGCTTGCTTTCGACGTAGATTTTGAACAGCGATTTCCGGCCGTCATCCACCTCGTCGGGGACCGCTCGCGCCGGCTTGGCGTTTTTGCGCCGCAGCAACTGCGTGTCTGTGACCGAAGGCATGGCCACCATATCCGCCGACTGCACGGCGGCATTGCTGGCGCGGTCCTCAATCTGCTTCAAGGCCGCCCGCACGTCGGCGTCCTCCGGACGGCGCTGGAGGACCGTCTCGTATTCGAGGATGGCCGAGGAAAGCTGGCCCTGTTGCAAGTAGGCCTGCGCGATGCGTTTGGACGTATTGATCAGATCGTCCTCGCGGCCCAGCTTGGTGTAAGCTTCCTTGAGGATTTCCAGCGATTGGGTGTCGCTGGATTGGGACTGGACAATAACCTCGAACATCTCAATCGTCTGCTGCAATTGAGCTTCTTCACCCGGATTTAGTGCCGTTGACGTGGCCATCAGCTTGCGTAATTAGCAACTTTGCTGCCAAGTTATATCGGCTGGACGGTCAAAGCAATCCAAAGAAAAGACAAAGAAAAGGCCCGGGGGGATGGCCAGATGGAAAAGTCAGACGACGAAGGCGCGCTCAGACCCGCGCCGCCCTGGGCTTGGGCTCACCGGGCTGGCAGAGCGCCCAATCCAAGTTCAAGCGGGGTGTGATCTGGCTTAACCGTTGAAAATTCAGCGGTTTGACAAGGTGCGTTTCCGCGCCAAGCCGCCGGCACTCCTCGAAATCATTAAAGGCTTGGGAGTTGGTGAGGATTACCACCGGGATGTCGCGTGTGTATGCATGCCCCTTGATCCGGCGCAGCACCTCCAGTCCGCTGACTTTGGGCAGGTACAAATCCAACAGTATCAGGTGGGGTCGTGCCACTGCGGGGCGGTCGGCCTGGCCGCCTTCGGCGAACAGATAATCCAAAGCCTCCTGACCGTTCGCCGCCACCTGGATGCGGTTGGCGACGCGCGATTGTTTGAACGTGTGCAGGGCCAATTCCACATCGTCCGCGTTGTCATCCACCAGCAAAATCTCCACAAGAACACTGGTGCAGCCGCTTGTGCCAGCGCTGTCCACGGCCGGTTCAGCGCCGGGGAAAAGCCTGGCGGCGGAGATGTTCAACGCTTCGGCCATGCGAGTGATGCTCTCCAGGGACAAGTTGCGCGCACCGCGTTCCACATCGGACACATAGGTGCGGTGCAGATCCGCCCGTTCGGCCAGTTGTTCCTGCGAGTAGCCCAACCGCTTCCGCCAGGCTCTCACAGACGCGCCGAATATTTTTTTTACATCTGTTGCTTGCACAGAAAGTTCGGTTAAGTCGTTTGGTGTGGGAATATAGTAACAGGTCTTACTACAGACTATAAGTGACCCGCGGCAAGGTCCTGCCGCAAGCGGAATTTTGTGGCCGCAGTCCGGAGGGATCTGGACCGATAAACATCCTCCATACCCCACTACCTACCTAACCATCGTACACTTCTTTAGAGTGTCAAAGGCTAATAATCTTTCCGAATTATGACAAAAGTTATGTGAATTGTGCCAGAAGCTTAATCGTAGGTCACCAGGGAGTGAATCGGCGTGCCGGCGAGTTTGGCGCGGCCGTTCAGGAATTTCAATTCGATGAGGAAGGCGGCGGCGAGGATCTGGCCGCCCAGCCGCTGCACGAGCGCGGTGGCGGCGGCGGAGGTGCCGCCCGTGGCGAGCAGGTCGTCAATCAACAGGACCCGCGCCCCGGGCTGGAGCGCATCCGTATGAATGGCCACGGTGGCGTGGCCATATTCGAGCGCGTAGTCCTGCTCGATGGTGGTGAAGGGCAGCTTGCCTTGCTTGCGCACGGGCACAAAGCCGGCCCCGAGCATTCTGGCGGCGGCGGCGGCAAAAATAAACCCGCGCGCGTCAATGCCCACCACGGCGTCCACGCTCCCCGGCGCATAGCTGGCCGTGAGCAGGTCAATGGCGCCCGCAAACAGCCGCGCGTCGGCCAGCACGGGGGTGATGTCCTTGAATTGGATTCCCGCCTTGGGAAAATCCGGCACGGTGCGAATGGCCTGCGCGAGTTCAGCGGGGGTGACGGCAGCGGATGAAATCATGGGTTAAACTTCCTTGGGTTTGGTTCGCTCGAGTCGTTCAATCATCTTGCGCAGCTTGCGCAAGGCGAGATTCTGAATCTGCCGGACCCGCTCGCGGGTAACGCCGAATTTGGCGCCCACTTCCTCCAGCGTCTTTTCCGAGCCGCCGTCCAGGCCGAACCGGTAGCGCAGGATCGTCGCCTCCCGGTCGTCGAGATGTTTGACCATGTCCTGCAGCATGCCCACCACGGTCTTATCCTCCAGTTCATCGTAGGGGTTGACGGCGCGCTCGTCCTCGACAATCTCCGAAAAGTTGTTGGACTCGTCGTCCCCCACGGGCGCATCCAGCGAGGCGGGGCGGATGGACGCGGTGCGCATCTGGGCGACCCGCACGGCGGTGGTGCCCAACTCGGCGGCCAATTCCTCGTCGGTTGGCTCCCGGCCCAGGTCTTCCTGCAACTTCATGGCCGTGCGGCGCATTCGGGAAATCTTGTCCACCAAGTGGACCGGGAGGCGGATGGTCTTGGACTGGTTGGCGAGGGCGCGTTTGATGGACTGCTTGATCCACCACGAACCGTAAGTGGATAGTTTGCCTCCCTTTTTGGGGTCAAAGCGCTCCACGGCTTTCATCAGGCCGATGTTGCCCTCGCTGATGAGGTCCAACAGGGGCAGGCCGATGCCCTCGTAATCGCGGGCGATTTTCACGACCAGCCGCAAATTGGCCTTGATCATGTGTTCGCGCGCCTTCTTGTCACCCTTCTTGATGCGGGCGGCCAGTTCAATTTCCTCCTGGGGCGTCAGCAGTTTGACCTGTCCGATCTCGCGCAGGTAGAGGCGGATGGAGGTGTCCCCGTCGTGACGTTCGGACTCCCGGCGCAGGAATTGCGTCGTGTCGCTCTCGGTCGGCGGTTTGGCGGCGGCTTCGACCGTCGAGACTGCGGGCGGGGCGTCGGGCGCGGGCGGGTTGGGAATTTCCATGGCCGGCCCGGGCGGAAGAACCGCGGGTTTCCGGTTCGGCGCGGACTTGCGTCGCTTGCGTGACGCCGCCGCTGGCTTGGTTGCTTTCTTGGCCGCCATGGTGCTGCAACATTAAGCAGTTCCCGCGCGGCGGCAAGCAAATTTAGCCGGGCCCGGATCGAACGCCGCAACCGGCGAAAGGGTGCGCGGCCTCAATTGCGATCGTTGCGCGCCTGCGAGATCAGGTAAACCAACTCCAGGACTGCGTTGACCAGTGCGGCCACATAGGTCAGGGCCGCGGCATCCAACACCTCGCTGACCCCCGCGCGTTCGTCCGGCTGCACCAAGCCCAGCCGGAAGAGTTGTTCCTTCGCCCGCGCGCTGGCGTCGTATTCCACCGGCAAGGTCACCAATTGGAACAGGGTGAGCACCGAGAAGATGGCCACCGCGATGAGCAGAAAATGCGGGATCAGGTGCAGGAAAAACCCCAGCAGCAGGATGCCCATCCACGCGTAGCTGGCGAACTGGGTGACCGGCACCAGCGTCATGCGCAGGTTGAACAGGGCATCCTGATGCAGGTGCTGCAGCGCGTGGCCCGCTTCGTGGGCGGCCACCCCCACCGCCGCCACGCTGCGGCCATGGTAATTATCCGACGAGAGAAACAGCGCGCGCTGGGTCGGGTCGTAGTGGTCGCTCAATTGGCCGGGCACCTCCTCCACAGGCATGTCCCGCAGGCCGGCCTGATCCAGGATGCGCCGCGCGGCTTCCGCGCCGGAAATGCCGTTCGCCACCGGCACCTCGCTGTATTTGCTGAAGGCGGTGTGCAATTTCATCTGCGCCCACAGGCCGATGAGCAGGCCGGGCAGCATCACGAACAGGATGTAATGTGAGTCCCAAAACAACATAGACTTCAGTTAGACCGTAGGCGGGAAAATTCATTCAACCCGCTCCTCCGGTTGGACGCCTCCCTAGCAGAAGAGGGCCGCTAATGCAAATTCCGGAGCGCGGTTTTCCGGGGCGGGGCGAAGGCCAAAAATCTCCGGCCCGGTCCAAAGCGTGAATGGGCAAGCCATTTGACGGAGCGCGACTGTGTCGGAGACCAGTCGCAGACGCGTGGCCAGTCAGGAGGTTGGTCGAGCGGATCGAGCCCATTGCGTGGCGAAGGTTGCTGCGGCTCTGTGTGTCTGTGGTTCACCTGATGATTCGGCTGCGGCTTTACGGCGGACCTGGTTTCATGATGCACTACGGCTACGCAGACGTCGGTTTTATGGGCTTTTCCAGTATCTTTCAGTGTTGTTTTCTCACACTCGCGATCCGTCAGATGGGGCGCCTATTGGCATCCAGCCAGCAGGAAAGACCGGCCCGCCAAAACCACCTCTTCGCCTGCCGTAGGCAATCTTTCCCAGGCCGCTTTGGGGCATAATTCCGCCATGAGAGCTGCAAGAAAAGTGGCCAAAAACCCGCCGCGGCGGAAAGCGAATCCGCCGGCCAAGGTGGAGAAGACCAGGCCATCCTCCCCGCGAAAAGATGAACCGGAGAAGAAGAATGAAACCCTCGGGGCTTTCCCCTCGGACCCACCATCTGCCGGCATCCGGGCACCGCAGCGGCGCTCATTCGAGGAGTTCCTTTTGAAGGACGCCCGCGTGCCCGCCGGACGTGGCACGTATCAGCCATATTCCTTCGCCGGGCGCGAAGCGTTGCTGGCAGTGGTGCGCGTGATTGACCAAATATTGGGGCAGGGCAGGGCGGGTTTGGGATCCGGGACCAACCGCCCAGCGCCCGCCCGCCGGGCCCAATCCGCCGGTTTGACCGATGCGGAAGTGAGCCTGGCCGGCGGCGCGCAATTTGGCAAAACGCTGTTGGAATTGAATCTGGCGGCTTATCTCACCGGCCAGCAATTCCGGAACTTCGGCCTGTACCTGCCCGGCGATGATCTGGTGGAAGGCATTGTGGATTCGAAATTCCGGCCCGATGTGGTGGATCAAATCGAGTGGTTTGCGGACATGGCGCGCGTGGGGCAGGCGCTCAACCGTTCCGGGCGCGCGGTCAATCGCAAGGGCGCGTTTCTGGTCACCGATGGCCGGCGCAAAGCGGTGGGCATGATCCGCGGCTTGGGCAAGGTGCCCACGACGTTTTCCATGGACGCGGTGGCCCTCGACGAAGTGGATGACATCGCGCCGCGGATGATGAAATTTGTGCGGGGCCGGCTGGCAGCCAGCGATCTGCGGCTGGTCATAAAGATCGGCACCCAGCGCATCCATGGGCGCGGAATGAACCAAGCGTGGAAGGAGGGGAGTCAGGGCGTGTTCCTTTTTAAGTGCGAGTCCTGCGGCAAAACGCAGAATGTGGAGGAAGAGTTTCCGCAGATCGTGCGCTGGCGGCGCGGCGCGTCCGGCGACCGCAGCGGCGGCTCGGGTGAGCGCCGCCGATCTAATGCCCGGAGTACGGCCCTAACCAGAGACGCCGCCACGCCGAAATTGACGTGGGCCGGCGATTTCAAATGCGACGGCGATGACACCACGAGTTTCGCGCATGACCCGCTCAACCACTATTATCTGGGCTGCGTGGCCTGCGGTGCGGAGCTGCCCCGCACCCAGCCGCTCGTGGAACATCGCCAGCCGGCGCTCATCGCCCAGCGCAAATGGTCGTTCCGCATTTCCCAACTGGCCATCGCGGCGATTGACCTGTCGCAAATCGTGGGGCGGTTCCAATCCGCCGTGAGCGACCCGGACGAGATGGTGGTCTTTCGGTGCGACGTCCTGGGCCTGCCCCGGAGTACGACGCAAGCGCTTACGCCGGCGGTGCTGGAGCGGGCGCGCGCGATTGAAACCTATGAATTGCCCGCGCTCGCCCGCGAGGGGCACGTGGCGTATGGCGGACTGGATATGGGGGATTGCTGCTGGCTGTTCGTCCGTGAAGCGGGTGCGGGGCTGGGCGCCTTGCCCCGGCGGTGCGGAACGGCCACCCCTGGCCGGGACGCCGGTGTCCCCACCGGCCATCGCTTGCTGGCGGCGCAGAAGATGGCGGCGGCCGATGTCGTGAGGCAGGCGCAGGCGCTGTTTCATCAGCTTGGTCTCGCGGCGTTGTTTATTGACGAACGGCCCCTGGTGAATGAGGCGCGCAGCCTGGCGCTGGCCTTGAACGGGCTCCAATTGCTGGACGTCTGGCCCCGCATCGCCAATCAGCACGAGGCCTGCATTCAATTGCCGGGCGGGCTGGCCTGGGATGGCCGGAACGCGCGCTGGCTCAACTTGAAGTGCGCCGTGGTGCGCTTTTCCAAGAGCCGGCTCGGCGCCGGCATTGAACAGACGCTGGTGTTTTTCGAGGAAGGCGGCCAGACCAAATTTGTGCCCTGCGTCACGTGCAACCGCTTCGAGACCATTGACCGCGCGGTCCGGGAATTTCTCACGCCGACGGAGGGCATGGTTGAAGTATTGCCCGACGGGAAAGTCCGCGAAACCCCGGCCATGCGGTTGCCGCGCCTGACGCCGGGGCAATCGCCCATTCTGACCACGCTGGAAGCGCATCTCCTCACCGGCAGCGAACGCGAAAAGGACGCGGCCGGGGCGCTGGGCGATTATGTGGGCGGATGCGCCAACCATTTGCTGCTGGCCGACGCGTATTCCGCGCTGGCGGCGCTGGTCTGCGGCGGCGCTCCGCCCGGCGCCCCGCCGGCGATCCTTTTTGAAGACACGCGCCGCAACCAGGTCATTACCCGCATGCGGGATCGCAGCCTCCCGGGGTGATCGGCGGCGCGGGGGGAGATGCTCGATTTGCGGAAAGGCCTACGTTTGGGGTCCCATGGATTTCGTCCGCAGCTTGTCGGCGCTCGCCCGGACATTTCGCAGCGCGGCAAAGCCGCAACCAAATTTTCTTTCAAAAAATAAAGAAAATGACAGCGAGTGATATGGCTGGATTGGCGGACGCAGGCAAAACCGCGTAGCGCCGGTTTCCAAACTGCCGTATCGCCGATTTCCAAATCGGCATAGCGCCTGTCCTGCGTAGCCTCGGCGAAGCAGGATCGTCTCGCGAGCGCGTTGGATTGGCGAAAGGCACACGGGTTTAGAAACCCGTGATACAGCAGACTAGGAAGTCTGCGCCACGGGGTTGGGCAATATCCGGGCTTGAACCGGAGGCGGCGGAGATTATGAGTTGCATTGGTCGCCAGCATCCTCAACCGTGTCGGCCTATGAGAATGATCAAATGGTTTTCCCTCACGGCCGGCCTGCTGGGGTTGGTGGCGGGATGTGGCACCTGGGTGGCCGGCGGCCACGGGCGGACGATGGGCGCGCAATGGCAGATTATGCGAACGAATTTTCTTGGCTCGCTCTGGAGCCAGGCTTGCGCGCAGGCCGCGGTGGTTTCCCAGGACGGTGGCGAATCGTATGCGGTTCCGGGCGGAGCGGTCTGGGCCTTTGGCGACACTTTCAAGGGTTCCCGGGCGGCTGACGGCAAACCGCATTTTGTCGGCGGCGCCGTTTCCTGCGCGATCGCCCGTCTGGACAAAAACGCGCGAACGTATCCGCCCGCCTTCGAATACCGGGTGGGGGCGGATGGCACGGTGGCCTCGCCTTTTGCGTACTTGCCGGAGGAACAACCCGTGGAGCGTTACCGGATCTGGCCCTTGGGCGGCATCTATTTGAACGGTCACTATTATATTTATTATTCATTGATCGAGGTTTTTGGCGGCGGCGTTTGGGATTTTCGCGGGGTGGCGTCGGGTTTGGGGCGTTCGGACACGGCCCTCGGTGCCTACACGCGCCTGCGGCCTCGCGGCGACTGGCGCTTTCCGGTCGAGCCCGACCAAGTGATTGCGGCAGATGGCTGGATTTATCTTTTAAGCATCGGGACCTTTGACCACCGGCAGGGCGCGGGCCTGGCGCGGGTGCGGCCAGCAGCCATCGAGGAACCGGAGGCCTATGAATTTTACGCCGGTGCCGGCCCCAAGTTTTCCACGCGCAAAGGAGATGCGGTGTGTCTGGTCAGGGATGTTCCGGGTCAGGTTTCCGTGGCTTGGAACGCGTATTTGCGCAAGTACCTGCTGGCCGCCTCCAGCGATTTTGACCACCCGCGGCAGATTTGCTTGCGCGAGGCCGATGCGGTTTTCGGGCCCTGGGGTCCGCCGGTCGCCCGCATCCAGGTGCCGGCGGAACGGCAGGGCAAGCGCGTGGAGTTGGTGTATTGCGCGTATCTGCATCCGGAGTTGTTCCGCGAGAACGGACGGATCATGAACCTGACGTACTCATTGGGATTGAAGGATGCCGGGTTTGACGCCAATTGTGAAATGGTGGAGGTGGAAGTGCGGGAAAACCAGAAGTAGGAAAACTAAACTGGGTCCAAGAAACCTGGCGTATCTCGACGCGGTCAAAGAGGTTTGTCGGGCAAAAAACAGTTTCGCCGTTTGTAATGGGAAGAAGGATTTCCCGACCGCCTTTTCGCAGATGATGGCACGCGGTGGATGGTTCGCAAACCCGGCCGCAAGACATTGCTCTCAATGCGGAAGCCGTATCTCCTTCTCCTGGGCCGGGATGCGGGCGGTGGTCACGCCATCTCGGTTTTAGTTTTTATTGCGACGATACCCGAGCAGCGACAGCGCGCCCACAGCCGCCAGTGCCAAGGTGCCGGGTTCAGGCGTGGGCTCGATGACTATGCCCTCCGGCTTGTTCAATCCCGAAATCAACTCGGCATCCACCGTGTCGCCCGAGGTCGTGTATTCGCCAATCGTGCCGGCATTCCAGTTGGCCACATACAGGTTGGTCCCCGAAATCGCCAGGTAGGTCGGTTCATCCAGTCCCAATCCAGTAATCAGCGCGGAATTGATCGTATCCCCGGAAGTCGTGTATTCGCCAATCGTGCCGCTGACCCAGTTGGCCACAAAAAGGTCATCGCCTGAAATGGCGAGGCCAAAGCCGCCGTCAAGGCCGGAAATCAGGTTGCGATTGATCGGGGCTCCGCCGGTCGTGAACTCGCCAATCGTGCCCGTGCCATAGTTGGCGACAAACAGGTTGGTTCCTGAAATCGCCAGGCCGGTCGGAGCATTTAACCCCGTTATGAACGAGGTCGTAACCGTGCTTCCCGAGGTGGTGTATTCGGCGATCGAATTGCCCGAGTAATTGGCGACGAACAGGTTGGTTCCGCAAATCGCGATGCCTTCCGGGCCATTCAACCCCGCCGAAAACAGCGAATGATTAACCGTACCCCCGGAGGTCGTGTATTCGCCGACCGAGCTGTTGCCGCCTTGGACCACGAAGAGGTTGTCTCCCGAAATCGCCAGGCCACCCGGATAATTCAAACCCGAAATCAGGTTCGCATTGAGCGGCGTTCCGGAGGGCGTGTATGTGCCGATCGTGCCGCCTCCGTTGCTCACGATAAACAGGGTTTGGGCATGGAGACCTTCGGTGATACCCAGCGCCAAGACCAGGGAAGCAGCACAGGTAAAAACAGGGGTTTTCACGATACTAATGAGATTTTCCATCTGGTTTGATGCCCACGATTGGCGCGGGCTGTTTTTGTTATTCTCTGCCTGTCCCACAGGGTTGCAAGTGTTTTTTGAAGCCTGCGGGAAAGCACGGAAGCCGCTCATCAAAGGAAGAGAATGGCCAGGTCCTAAAGCCAAACTTTGAGTAAATGCCTGTTCCGGCCTGCCAACGAGCCAATTTTCAGTCTTCGACATTTCCGGAGGGATTTTGATCATATATTAAAACATATAAACTACTATATAAGTAGTAAAAAATAATTTTGACTATTACTTTCCGTGAAAGCTATAATTAGCTTGATTCTGCTTCAAATGGAGGTATTTTAAAAGTGCCAACACAACGCATTTGCCGGGTCGGGTTTCTGCCTGCCCCGCGTCTTTGCGAAACCATATCGCCATGAGAGGAAGCTATGAAAACTCGTCTGCTCGGAGTCATTTGTTACATTCTGGTTACATTTTGTTTGGCCCTCTCCGGTTTCGCCCAGCCCTGCCTGGTGGTGCAGTGTCCCACCAACAAGACGGTGTCGTGTGGCACCACGTGGACATTTGACTCGCCCATTGTTACGACTTGTTGCGCCAGCGGAATCGTTACCTCGACCGGGGTATTGACCAACGCGCTCATCATCCCGACCGGGACCCTTACCAACGGCGTCTGTCCGAGTGTCAGCATCACCCAGACCTGGTTGATCATCGACGGTTGCGGCAATTCCAACACTTGCAGTCAGACCGTAACGGTCGTGGGCTGCTGTAGCAACAGCTGTTTGCAGGTTCAGTGCCCCAGCGACAAAAGCGTTCAATGCGGGACCCCTTGGACCTTTGACTCGCCGGTCGTTTCCACCTGCTGCACGACCCTGATTCAGACTTCGGCCGGCCTCCTTACCAACGTGCTCGTCCTGTCGAACGGCACCGTTACCAACGGGGCCTGCCCGAAGGTCAGCATCACCCAGACCTGGTCCATTACCGACGGTTGCGGCAATAGCACCAACTGCAGCCAGACGGTGACGATCTTGGGCTGCTGCTCCAACAATTGTTTGCAAGTGGAATGTCCGACCAACAAGACCGTGCAGTGCGGCACCGTCTGGACGTTTGATCTGCCCGTCGCCACCAGCTGCTGCCCCACCAATGTGCCCGGCACGAAAACGAACGTGCTCATCATGCCGTTGACCACCCTAACCAACGGTGCGTGCCCGCAGCAGACGATCACGCAGAACTGGGTGGTCATGGATGGCTGCGGGAACAGCACTAATTGCAGCCAGACCGTCACGATTTTGGGCTGCTGTGCCACCAACTGTTTGCAGGTGGTATGCCCGACCAACAAAACCGTTCAATGCGGCACCGCGTGGACGTTTGATCCACCGCTGGCTACGACTTGTTGCACCAATCACATTCCTGGCACGCTGACCAACCTGCTGATTACTTCCATCAGTTCGGTGACCAACGGAATCTGCCCCAAAGTTGCCACGCGAACCTGGCTGGTCGTTGACGGCTGCGGCTACTCCAATTCCTGTTCGCAGCAGGTTACGATCATTGACACCACTCCACCTGCAATCTTCTGTCCCACCAACGCCGTGGTGGTGGCGCTCAACTCCAATTGCATGCTGGTCATACCGCCGATATCCGTCACGGCCACGGACAACTGCACTCCGGTTTGCTCCTTGGTTTACCATCAATCGCCGCCGGCGGGCACCGTTGTTTCCGTTACGGTCACCAACGTGACCATCACGGTGAGCGACCTTTGCGGCAATTCGAATTCATGCACGGTTACCGTGATTGGACTGCCCAAGACGCCGCCCGTGGTGACGTGCCCGGCGGTCATGACCGTGACGAATTGTATCGTTCCGTGTGTGCCGGTCGTCGCCCGTGATAACTGTTGTCCGACTCGGTCGCTGACCATAACGCAATCGCCCCCATGCGGGACGCTGATGGGACCGGGCCTGACCACGATCACGGTCACCGTCACCGATTGCCACGGCAATGTCACCATCAAAACCGTTCACCTGGTCGTTTCGCCCGGCCAATCGTTCCTTGCGGGCCTGACCAACACCGGCGTGGGACCGGGCGGCCTTCTTCTGCCCGATGCCACGGTTGATCCCTATTATGCGCTGCCGGTCGTGCCGGCAGGCATACCGACCGATTACGCGGGCAATGCCGTGGCCGTTTCCGACATTTGCTATCCGATCGGGACCGGGTGCGCCTGGTTGAATAATTATGTGCGCGGCGTCTGTTACGAATACGTGCCCTGGAGCCTGCCGCCCGACGCGGCCCACACGGCGGCGCTTTCAAAATGGATTGGTCCGAACTACACCAACAATGGGTGCGACCCGGCCGGATTATACACGTATACGTATAACTTTGTCTTGCCCGGAGCCGCCAACCCCGCCACGGCCACCATCTCCGGTCGCTGGGCGGCGGATGACACCGCCAGCATGAAGCTCAATGGCGTGACGATGCCGGTGCTGGCGCCGGGACTGAGTTCCTGGACGCCCTTCACCATTCCGGCTGGCAGCCCGTTTGTGGTGGGCGCCAACTCGATCAAATTCATTGTAAACAATTCCGGTATCTGGACCGGCCTGCGCGTCGAGTTCACCAATGCCTACTACGCCTGCGCGACGTGCGCCCCGCCGTCGGTCATCTGGATCACGCCCGCGCAATCGCTCCAGGTGGGCAGCACGGCCACGTTTAACGTCACCGCCAACGGCTCGTCGCCGCTGACTTATCAATGGTTCCACAACAACGCAACCATCCCGAATGCCACCAATGCCCAGCTCCAGATTCCCTCGATTGGCTTTGGCAACGCCGGGCTTTATACCGTGCTCATTTCAAATCCTTGCGGAATGATCACGCAGCATGTTCAACTGACCGTCACTCCGCGGTGGTGGTGGCAGTGGGGTTGGTGGAACATCCAATCGGTGGCCCGCCCGCTCGCGGCCACCGTGGGTCCGGACCTGAACCTGACCGGATCCAGCTTTGCCGCAACCTACGGCCTCAACGCCGGTTCCACCGAAGACTTCGGCCTGCCCGCGCCCGGTGGCCAGATGGTCGATGTCATGGAGCCCAATCCCGAGGCCGGCGGTTCCATTGAGATTCCACCCATCACCCCAAGCGGCAGCACGAGCAACTCCAGCTACACCGTCGTGATGGACTATTATCAGCCGGATACTTCGCTTGGAACACCCAGCACCTTATTCCAAAGCGGCGGCCCAGAGGGCATCGCCTTGACGCTCGACGAAACAAATTATCTGCACCTTTCCGGCTCGTCTGACGTCGCGCCATTTGACGCCGCCTCCACCAATCCAATGCCGGTGGATACCTGGATGCGCCTCGCTTTGGTGGTGGACAATCCGCCGGATGGAGGAACCGCCACGTTGAAGGTCATCGGCAATGGCCAAAATATTATCATCATCCAGCCGTGCATTTGTTGCCTAGCGCCGTTTAATCCCTCGACCATCAACTGGATACTCCAGGCGCCCACGCTGTTTACCGCGCCCGCCAACGCCCCCGGTCCCAATGGTGTGTTCTTCATCTCCAGCCTGCAGTTCCACGACATTGCGCTGCCGGACGATATGATTGCCGGTATTGGTTCCCCTGACAGCGGTCCCGCCGCCGGCAATCAGACATCCGCCGGACCGCCTCCAGTCCTGTCCGCCACGATTGGCGCTGACTCCGTCAACATGACGTGGACCGGTGGTGCCTACGTGCTGCAGGAAACCACCGATCTGGAGAGCGGCATTTGGGAAGATTCAGCGATCCCATTCACCGAATCCGGCGGCACTTCGGACGTGTCAACAACCACCGTGGCGACCCAGCCAATCGCTGACATGCCGGCGAAATTCTACCGCCTGATATTCCGTCCGTAACCACGCGCCCGGGTCAAGACGGCGGACTGGCAACAGTCCGCCGTTTTTTCCGGTCTCAATTAGAGAGGAAACAGGCGGCGCTCGGCAAGCGGCTGTCGAAAAGGGTCACCCATAGAAGGGTGCATTCACGATAAGGTTTAACGATTCTATGG